>OHET01000319.1_pt1 | contig 22842 bp, 22 predicted proteins | sample 1567351 | NCBI WGS metagenome assembly OHET01 (sample SAMEA3879529, study PRJEB24766) | human gut metagenome | biome: human-associated habitat; feature: feces | place: USA | collected 1985/1987
GATTGCCGGGATTGCCTTGTGTCGCAATGCTTTTTGGGTTGGTCAGCAGACATTAATTAAAGTGTAGGAACGGAGATCATTCCTATATGTACGGAATACACATGCCGAAAGGAGGAGTGGCTATGGCAACGAGTGCTTTCGAAAGGAAGATTGTCATCAGCGATGCAGCGTCCAAGGAAAAACTGACGCAGTTTTTTGGAATCGGACGCACCTGCGAGAAAGCGGGCCAAGCCTCTCTATTCCGGCGTGGAAAGAGAACGGAGTGAAAAGCTATTAGCGCAATGCTTGCCCCGCTCCAAACGCTGATCGACACGCTGAAGGAAGACAGTGATGCGCTTATGCAGATCCTGTCTTCTTTTTCATAGGGCGCCCAGCAAGAGCAACAACTAAGTGGTGAGAGAACACAACGCGCTCGGCAGTAGGAAGCGTTAGCCGAAGGCGAGGGTGTCCATAATCGTGCCATTGAGTTTGAGGCACTGTCCAAGGCAAGGACTTACCTTCTTTGCAATGAGGCAGACATGATAGGAGTGCGGGGGCATACCTGTCCGCACCTGCTGATAGTCAGCCAATGCATCGAATATACCAGAAAAAGTATGGAGATCCACAAGCGTGAGCATAGCGTAGTTGGATTTCAGCATGGCGCTGTCATAGCCAAAGCGTGCAGAACGGTCATTCGTTTCAAAAAACATGATATCAGACTGTAGACAAGAAGCTATTCCCCCGCGAATGGGGTGAGAATAGTCCTTTCTGCAAATGAAAGAATAGCCGAATTTCTTTATTCTGCCATTCAAACCAAGTTTGCTTATGTCAACAAACTGAGACATCATGAAAACAGGATGTGCAATTTGTGCCATAGATTGCTGGTTGATCGCAGACATGAGCGAAGTTCAATTCACCCACTGTATATGGGTCAGGAGAGGAGTCAACTGTATGCTTCAAATAGCTGTGGTAGAGGATGATGTGGCTGCATCGGATACAATCAGAACATATCTGAACACCATCTTGGCGGAGAAGCAGATGTCAGCCAATATTCATGTATATGATACAGCAGAACAATTGATTGCATGCAGGGATATGAGGCAGTATCACATGGCACTTTTTGACATTGAGCTTCCCGGTATCAATGGTATGGAGGCGGCAAAACGTTTCCGAGAGGCCAATGAGAACGCAGTCATCATTTTTGTGACGAATATGGCGCAGTATGCGTTAGCCGGGTATGAGGTATCTGCCATGGACTTCATCGTAAAGCCGGTCAATTTCTACGATTTTGCAATGAAGATCAAACGAGCATTGAAAAAAGTGACTCAGTTTGAACAGGATGCCATCACTGTGGTGAAAAAGGAGAGCATCAACCGCATTCCAATTCATGATATCTTGTATATTGAGGTAATGAACCATCGGGTCTATTATCACCTGGAGAATGAGAAAATAGACGTCTTTGGAGCGCTGAAGGATGTCGAGGATCAAATAAAAAACTTTCATTTTGCACGTTGCAACCGCTGCTATTTGGTAAATCTGTCTCATGTCCGAAAAGTGCAGGATAACGAGGTCTATATCAATGATGAACGTCTCAGCATTTCAAGGTCGCAAAAAAAAAGCTTTCTGGAAGCCTTTGTTCATTATTTGAGTTTGTAAGAAAGCGAAGGAATTAGGGTGTGTCAATGATCATCAGTCTATTCAATGAATACTGGCTTCATGTGGGTTTTTTCTGGGCCTTGACCATTGCCTGCTGGTTGTTAAGCGGTGGCCTGGAAAAGAGAAATGGCTTCCCGTGGCGGGTTTGCTTTTCTGTAGCAGCGTTTCATATCATGGGGTATTTCGGAATGCCCTGGCTGACCCGAATCAATATTCAGCTAATCCAATGGACGGGACTGCCGGGATGGAATGGCTACATGTTGGTTTGGATCGAGCATCTGGCGTTTGTTTTCGGGCTGCTTCTGATTTGCTTTGAAGGCAAAATGAGCCGGAACTGGTTTTGCCTCGCAGCAGGTTATTCTCTGGAAAGCATGTCCTATGGATTGCAGGAAATTCTTTGGTGGGCAACAGGCATCACCATTGCTGATCACCAGTGGATGAGGTCGTTAGCTTATGTCGTATGCTATCTGGCAGCTTATTGGCTGATTGTACGAAAGGTGACCCAAAACATCCGCTATCTGGACTCAAAACGCACGATCCTTGTGTCGATGATGAATCTGTTCCTGATTCTTTTTATCGGAACAGCGCTTGAGAGCTACCTGACAGAAGCAGGGTGGCTGTTAGGTTTTTTCCGTGCATCCTACTGCGTGGTTTCGATGTTCATTCTCTTTGGATTATCGGATATCAACAAGAAGGAAGCTGAATTGATCACCATCCGCCAAATGCAGGACAAGCAGGCGGAGCATTATCAGATTGCGAAAGATATGATGGGCGTTTTGAATCTGCGTCTGCATGATTTGAAGTATTACGCACTGAAAAGCAAAAATGAAAAAAACCTGAACGAGCTGATTGCCAATATCAAACTGTATGATGCGCAGATCCAGACCGGCAACCGGGCACTTGACGTAATATTAACGGAAGAAAACTTGAAATGCTATCAGAAGGATGTAAGGCTTAGCTGTATGGCGGATGGGAAAGCCATTGCTTTCATGGAAGAGACGGACATCTACATACTCTTTGGAAATATGCTTGACAATGCATTGGAAGCAGTATTGAAGCTGCCGGAAAAGGATAAACAGAACATTACGCTGACAGTAATCCGACAGGGCTGTTATGTGAAAGTCCATTGTGAAAACTATGTGAATCAATTGCCGGAGTTGCAGGATGGCTTGCCGATGACCAGCAAAGCAGATAAACAGATCCATGGCTTTGGCATTAAAAGCATTCGGCTACTGGCGGAGAAATACGCAGGAATGATTTCGATCATGCCTACAGAGGATACCTTCAGCATTGATCTGGTTTTCCCTGTTGGGCAATATGATGCAGACCATCCGAAAAAAACGGAGACTGTTTGATAAAGCTGATGAAGAAGGAGATCCGCTATTGGCAAAGGAGAGCCATGATGGGCTCTCTTTTTTGTGCGATTGGGTGGATATTGTACCATTCGAGTGAACAAACAGGTAGAATAGGTGGTTCATATTGTGTTGTCTTTCATCTTCTGATAGACTGACGGCAACGTCGGTAGTTCCGACAAATAACAACCCAAAGGAAGGTCGAGAACATGAGGAGAATGAAACGCCTCGCAGCCAAGGCCGCCAGTTTGGCTTTGGTAATGTCCCTGGGATTCGGGACGGTGGTCAGTGCCTCCGCTGAAAAAGTGGAAACTGGTTTTGCCCCGACGACTGACACCTATCTTGTGGCACTTGCAAATGCGGAGAATGTCACTCGCGAGATCGCTGAAGAGGGTATGATCCTGCTGAAGAACAATGGGGCGCTGCCGATGAATGTGGCAGAGGGCTGCAAGATTACGGTACTGGGTCGTAACTCTGTGGAGCCTGTCTACGGCGGCAGCGGTTCAGCTGGCGGCGGCATGCCTAAGGTTGATGTGTATAACAGCCTTTGGAAGGCAGGCTTTACCGTCAACCCGGTGATGGAGGCTTTCTATCGTGATGCTGAAAAATCCAGCAGCGCCCGCCCTGCTACGCCTGCCCAGGGTTCGATGCCCAGCGGCTATGCGGTAGCTGAAACGCCGATGGAGAGATATACGGACGCAGAAAAGCAGAGCTGCGCTGATTATGCTGACGCTGCGCTGGTGTTCATTTCCCGTATCGGCGGCGAGGGCTACGATCTGCCCACGACTTCCTATCTGGTGGATGAGGAAGGCAACGAAACCGTCGTTCCTGGTCGCAATGATGCAAGCGAACACTATCTTGAACTGGATCAGAACGAGAAGGATCTGATTGCCTTTGCCAAGGAGAATTTTGACAAGGTTGTAATCGTGCTGAATGCCGGCACTCCGCTGGAGCTTGGTTCTGTTCAGGCTGACGAAGGTGTGGACGCGATCCTGTGGGCAGGCTGCCCCGGTGTAACCGGCTTTGAAGCACTGGGTGAGATCCTGAACGGTACAGTGAACCCTTCCGGCCGTACGGTTGATACTTATGCGGCGGATTTCACAGCCTCTCCTGCCTGGCAGAACTTTGCTGTCAATGCCGAAAATGGCCGTGCCGATGCCGCCAACAATACGCTGGTTCTTGAAAACGGTGAAGCGACCAAGTATCATATGGTCGAGTATGAAGAAGGCATCTATGTCGGCTATCGTTATTATGAGACCCGTGGTTTCAGCGATGGCGAGGAATGGTATGCTGAGAACGTGGTCTATCCGTTCGGCTATGGTCTGAGCTACACCACCTTCCAGTGGAATGCGAAGTTCCCTGAAAACGCCGGCATTTCCCGTGACACAAAGATCGATGTGGAAGTGACCGTAACCAACACCGGTTCTGTAGCCGGTAAGGATGTTGTTGAGCTGTATGCTTCCACGCCTTATCTGGCTGGTGAAATCGAAAAGGCACATGTTGTGCTGGCTGGTTTTGCCAAGACCAAGCTGCTTGCGCCCGGTGAAAGTGAGACTGTGACTATTACAGTCGATCCTTACACCATGGCATCCTATGACTACAACGATGCGAACCTGAATGATTTCTGCGGCTATGAGCTGGATCCCGGCACCTATACGCTGTATGTTGGTACCAATGCGCACGATGCATGGACCAATGGTGCTGCCGGCACCTTTACGCTGGATGAAAGCATCCTGTATGAAACGGATCCTGTTACCGGCAATGCGGTTGAAAACCGCTTCGACGAAGTCAGCGAGCATTTCGAAGACGGCAATGCTGTCCGCCTGAGCCGCAGTGATTGGGAAGACAGCTTCCCCACCTATATGGATGAGGACGATCTGGTCATTGATGAAGAAACCTTCGACAAACTGGAGATGACTGTTGTCGATGCTGCGTTCGATGAGGATCAGCCCTGGTATACGGATGTAATGCCTGTTCAGGCCGATCCGATCGAGTTGGCAGAGGGTGAAACCGCTCCCGCCGCGCCGATCCAGTTTGCTGAACTGATTGGTCTGGATCGCGAAGATCCCAAGTGGACTGCCTTTATGGATCAGTTTACCATTGCGGAGCTGGGCGCTATGATGTCCGGCAACTACAGTATTCCCGGCATTGAACGTTTGGGTATCCCGGTTACTCACGCGGTGGACGGCCCTGTGGGCTTCGTCTATCAGATGGGTGAAAAGTTTGGCGTAACGGGCGTCTTCTATGCTGCACCTGTGATGGTTGCTGCGACGTGGAACACCGATCTGGCGGCAAAGGAAGGCGACTGTCTGGCGGAAGAAGGTCTGTGGACGCACTGCACCGGCATCTATGGCCCTGCCACCAACATGCACCGTACACCTTTCTCTGGTCGTAACTTTGAGTACTATTCTGAAGATGGCTTCCTGGCTGGCAAGATCTGCGCTTCCGTGGTGAAGAGCATGACCGACAAGGGTCTAATCACCTTTGTGAAGCACTTTGCAGTCAACGATCAGGAAACCAACCGTGATACACTGGCTGGTCTGGTCACCTATGCAGACGAGCAGACTATCCGTGAAATCTACCTGAAGCCCTTTGAAATGGCTGTTAAGGAAGGCGGTACCAAGGCGATCATGTCTGCCTTCAACCGCATTGGTCTGACCAACTGCTCTGAAAACTATGGTCTGCTGACCGATATCCTGCGGAATGAGTGGGGCTTTGAGGGCACTGTGGTGACCGACTTCGGCGGAAGCATGACGCAGTATGCAAATCCTGATGCACTGATCCGTGTCGGCAACAATCTGTGGCTGGGCAACCTTGGTGCAGATGCCCTGACCCTGTCCGGTGAAGGGCTGACTGCTACTCAGGTGGCTGCGCTGCGCAAGGCAGCTCAGGAATCCCTGTATGTTGTTGCAAATTCCTCTGAGATGAATTTCTATGAGTCTTATTGGAATGAATTTTCTGTGGATGGCGGCAATCCCTGGATCGGTAACTTCAAGGTCTTTGGCAAGGTTATAGTGGGCGATGTGGAACGTGGTCAGGAGATCAACCTGGATATGAGCAGCAAGATCCATGGTACTGACGGTGAAGTGACTTATGAGGCACTGAATCTGCCGCTGGGTCTGAGCATTGATCCTCAGACTGGTATCCTGAGCGGTACGATCGCTGAAAAAGCACTGGATGGTTATTACATGGGTTTGATCAATCTGCGCAACGCTGAAGGCAAGTCCATCGGCGAGCAGGTTCGTGTAATCATGTTCCTGCAGGATACCAGCGAAAAGCCTGCTGATTTCGCTTACATTTCGGAGCTGACCTACGCCGGCGAACAGGAAGCTGAAATCAGGGCTGGTGAACAGGCGAACATATGCATTGCAGTGAACGGCGGTGTGGATGGCAAGATTGTTGTGGTGCCTGGCGCTTGGGGTGCTGTGAACTACTACAATACAGTAGAAAAGCCTGTTCTGTACACGGTCACTGGTGGCGAACTGCCCGCTGGTCTGTGGATCAGCCCTGCCGGCAGCATCTGCGGTGTGACAACCCAGACCGGTGATTATACGGTCGAGGTTACTGCTGCTTCTCAGGAAGTGGATGCTTCTCTGACCACGGCTGTGACCATTCATGTCCTGCCCTAATTATATCAAGTGACATAAACTGAGCGGAGGACAAGGAGGCATACTTCTGTCCTCCGCTTTTGTAAATGGAGGATGATTCGCGTGAAGAAAGGAACAAAACGTCTCATTGGTCTGCTTGTGTTCCTCGCAATAGCAACAGCCGCAGCAATTTTCATCATACAGAACGAGGGGCAGGGATCAAAGCAAGCTGCGGTAAAGCCGACAGAGGCTGCGGAAAACAGCGTCGCCAATGAACAGGAAGCGCCGGAGCAGGCATTTCTTGTGTATGAAAATGCCGAAGTGAATTGCATCATTGATGTTGCCGATTCCGGTTCAGTGGCGCTTGCAACAGGCGCGGACCATATCTCCTACGAGGTGATTGACGGAGATATGCCTAAAGGCTTGACAATTGCAGAGGATGGAACCATTCTCGGTGCCTATCCCAGGCCAATGAAGGGCCGTGTTGTTACAGTGCGTGCATCGGCTGAAGGCTGCGATCCTGTGGAAGCAGAGATCACAATCAATGTAGTCAAGCCCTTCCTGACATTTACAGGTATCACCCTGGCGGATGCCAAAGCAGGCGTCGAATATGCGGCTTCCGTTGCCTACATATCAGACACGACAGAGAAAGTCACCTTTAAGCTGGCAAAGGGCTCTGTGCTTCCTGAGGGGCTGACGTTGAATAAAAATGGAGTCATCACCGGAACGCCGACCACTGTTCAGCGAGGTGTACCTTTCACGGTTGTAGCGGAAGCCAAGGGATATTCGGATACCGAGGCCGTTTTCAAGCTGGATGTAATCATTGATCATAAAAGCAACGAAACTGGCACGATTCTGAATTATAATGGCGGCGATCTGAAGAGCGCCTATGAGAATGAATACTACTTGAATCAGACGGGCGTAGCAGCCGGTGTGATGAGCCTGAATAACAACGAGCTGACGTTTGAACTGGCAGAAGGCAGCCAGCTCCCTGAGGGCCTGACTTTGTATTCGAACGGTGCCATTTTCGGAACTCCCAAGGCTTCACGAGTTCAGTCCTTTGATATCATCGCTCATGCCGCAGGCTGCGAGGATCAGCGCAGAACCTTCACGCTGAACATCATGGGCAGCCAGGTGGGCTATGACAATTCCATGACGCTTGAGGGCGCAATACGAGGAGAAGCCTTCGACCGTTCGGTTGCAACAGCCTACGCGGGTGAAGAGGTGATCACCTATTCTGTGGACGAAAAGAACGCAGCAATCCTGAAGGAACTTGGACTTGCGCTGAGCAGCGACGGTGAGTTGACCGGCACGCCTACTCGCTCCACGAAACGCGCCCGTTTTACTGTCATTGCCTCGGCAGAGGGCTATTCTGAGGCAACATGCACCGTCTATATGAACATTCAGGAGCCGATGACAGAAACCACGGTTTTTGAAGCGGAATACCTGAATCTTGCCGGAAAGACAGGTGTCGGTTACTCCGGCGCTCCTGCTGATGAAGGTCTGATTTGCCGCAACGAGACGGCAGGCAACCATTTCTTCTTGGGTTATCTGCACAGCCCGAACATGTATTTTGAGTACACGATCTATTCTGGGGCAGATACAGAAGGTGAATTGCTGCTATCCCTGGGGCAGGAGTTGGGCGATGACATCTCTTTCGACCCGTCTACACTGGATGTCTCTGTCAATGGTGCATCCTTGTCCTTTGGTAGCTTTCATGTTCCGGGAGCCCGCCAGAGCTATACGGTTTTTGAGGAGTTCAGTGCCGGAAAAATCAAGCTGAACGCCGGTGAAAACAAGATCCGGATCACAGTCAAACCCAATACGCTTTTCGGTGGAGCGACCGGCGGTCCTGGACTGGATTATATCCGAATTGATGGCGCGTCTGCACCGCTGATGTGGCAGCCGTGTTTGTACAACTTTGATCTTGTTGTGATTTGAGGTGAAAACATGAAGAAGCAAAAAAAACCCGGCATTCTGCATATGCTTTGGAAACAATGCAGACCGTTTATGATCATCGCACCTTTGATGATTGTGCTGTTTGGCACAGTATCTCTGGTGGCGACGCTAAATCCTTTCCTGGCGAATACGATTTCAACCGTACTGGGCGGTGAACGGCGCGTATTGCAAAGCGGCGATCCGAACGCCGTACAGTATTACGACAAGACTGCCAGCTTCAAGCAGTTTGATCCCGGCATCAAGGATTTTGAACGGAATGCGCAAGGTCAGGAGCTCTCTTCCGGAGAGCAAAAAAAGCAGGCGCAGATGGCTGCGGGAATGTTGAATCAGGAGATTTGCGAGGAAGGCTTTGTTCTTTTAAAAAATGAATCTCAGGCGCTGCCTTTGACGGAAGGTGCTATGCACGTCAGCGTTTTCGGAAAGAATTCTGCTAATCTGGTGCTTGGCGGTTCAGGTTCTGGTGGTGGTAGTGCAGAGACGAGTGTGTCACTTTACGAAGGAATGAAAAATGCCGGCATTACACTCAATCCAAAGCTGATGGAGTTTTACGAAAGCTCTGCATCTGGGTCTGGGCGTGAGGCGAATCCTGCCATCGGCAGTTCAACGACCGGTCTGACGATTGGTGAGACACCTTATGACAAATATCCCAACGATGTCATCGACAGCTACAAGGATTATCAGGATGCTGCGATCGTGGTGATCTCCCGCATTGGCGGCGAGGGCTTTGATCTTCCGCGGACGATGGTTACGGAGTACGGCGGTGCTCCGGTTTCCGGTGCCAAGGAGGGTCAGCATTATCTTGAACTGGATGAGAACGAGGAACGTTTGCTTGATGAGGTGTGCCACGCGGGATTTGACAAGGTGATCGTGCTGATCAACAGTGCGGAGCCGATGGAACTTGGTTTCCTGAATGATCGGGCAGAAATCGACGCTGCGCTGTGGATCGGCTTTCCCGGCGGAACCGGTGCCAGTGCAGTTGGCAAAGTATTGACTGGTGCGGTTAATCCCTCTGGGCGTTTGGTAGATACTTATGTTCGTGATTTTACACAGGACCCGACCTGGCAGAACTTTGGCGACAACCGGCAAGTGAAGGGCAATATGTACCTTCAGGGCGGCGCTGAGTCCGGCTATTATTACGTCCAGTATGAGGAAGGTATCTTCCTTGGTTATCGTTATTATGAAACGCGAAGCTTCCAGGAAATCTATCGTTTCGGTGATGATGGCGGTGTGTATGACAGCAATGTTGTCTATCCGTTTGGCTATGGTTTGTCCTATACCGACTTCCAGTGGGAGCTGGTTGAATCTGAGACGACTGCAACCGGCTTGATCGAGGATCCTGAACAGGAGATCTCGATCACTGTCAAGGTGACCAATACCGGCAAGTTCGCCGGCAAGGATGTCGTGCAGCTGTATTACTCGGCACCTTACTACAATGGTGGTATTGAAAAAGCACATGTTGTGCTTGGTGACTTTGCGAAGACTGCACTTTTGCAGCCCGGCGAATCGGGTTGTGTTACCTTGAAGCTGAAAGCTTCTGATATGGTGTCTTACGACCACGTTGATGCCAATGGCAACGGCTTTAAAGGCTATGAACTGGAACAGGGTATCTACCGGCTGTATATCGGGCAGAATGCACATCAGGCATGGAATCAGGATGAGGAGCATATGCTCTCCCGGAGCTTCTATGTTCCGGAAACCATCATGTACGCCATGGATATTGATGGGGCTTCGACTGCAAGTGATAACCAGTTTGATGAAATGACCGATTATATGCAGAAGTATGCGTCAGTCATGTCCCGGTTTTCTTTCGATTCCACATATCCAAGTGCTCCGACACAGGCAGACCGTGAGATCGACAGCGATTTGTTTAACGCGCTGACCTTTGTCTATAATGATCAGGACGCACCGTATTATACTCCGGACGCTTCCCTGAATCCGATTCCTACAACGTTGCAGCTCTATGATATGATCGGGGTAAGCTTCGATGATCCCAAATGGGAAGAGTTGGTCAATTCCATCTCTGAGGAAGATTTGATCAATCTGATTGGTACCGGCAATTTCAATACAGCTCGTATTGATTCCATCGGAAAGCCGAGGACGATCGATCCGGACGGCCCCGCCGGTTTTACGAATTTCATGGGTGACCCGTCTGTTCATGATACCGGTTTCTATGCCAGTGAATGTGTCATTGGCGCAACCTGGAATAAGGATTTGGCTTACGATATGGGCGTGATGATCGGCATTGAGGGGCAGATCGGCTATACCAATGGCGATGGACGTCCGTACAGCGGTTGGTATGCACCTGCCGTCAATATCCACAGAAGTCCCTTCTCCGGTCGTAACTGGGAATACTATTCCGAGGATCCCTATCTGACGGGTGCGATGGGTCTGCATGTCGTTCAGGGCGCGAATTCCAAAGGTGTGTACACCTATGTGAAACACTTCGTACTGAATGACCAGGAAACAAACCGTGATACAGGCGGTCTGATCACTTGGGCAGACGAACAGACCTTGCGCGAGATCTATATGAAGCCCTTCCAGATGATTGTTCAGCAGGGTGGTACGCATGCTCTGATGTCTTCCTTCAACCGAATCGGCACCACTTGGGCAGGCGGTAGCTATGCGCTGCTGACCAACGTTCTCCGCAAAGAATGGGGCTTCCAGGGGATGATTGTATCTGACTACAATCTGGGCAATGCCTACATGCCTCCGAACCAGATGATTCGTGCCGGTGGCGATATTAACCTGTCCCAGGCATACCTGCCCACTGCCTCTGCGAATGTGAAAAACGGAATGGATGCCGCGACACAGATCGCTATGATGCGTCGGGCTGCCAAGAACATTTTGTATACCGTTGCCAATTCCTGTGCAATGAATGGGTTAGGAGCAGGTGTGACGTACGCCTATCTCGCCCCGCTGTGGATGGTCTGGACCGTCATTGCCAATGTTCTGTTGATCGTCAGTATGGCGCTGTGGGGATACTTTTGCGTGCGGAAGGTACAAAAAGGTAAAAAACAAATGAGCGTTTCATGAAAGAAACCGACTAAGCGAATCACATGTTGAGACAGTATGGTGCTGAGCAGCAGCTTCACACAAAGCAGCGGCGAATGGAAAGAAATGCTTCATATGTAGAAGGATGTCCATGACTTCTTTCCGGAGCAGTTTGCTTTTCGGCAAATAGACCTGATTATATTCCGCAAACTTTGCCGTGATCGTTAAAGCTGTCATGATGTCCATCGGACCATACTTGCAGACAAAACCCTTGATCGCCTCCATCCGCTCTGTGCGTGTGGAGGCATTTTTCATGCAGATCTGACCGACGACGGGCGTTGGTGCGCCGCCTGTCAGGCGAACGGCAGGCGCAAATATATCTACGGCAAGACGCAGAGCGAAGTTCTCGCCAAGCGGCAAATGGCTGCAAAAATCGAAAAACGTCTATGATAGATGATCTCAATGGAGTTGTCTGCTTCATTCCTTCCATTGTTGTTGGGGAACCAATGGTCATCATGTCCAGCAGTGCAGTTTGGGTCAGATACCGAACGACTCCGATTGTCAGTTTTTCCATAGACGTAAATACCTGCACATACAACGTCCAAACGGAAGATGCGACATATGAAATGCTGGATCTTGAAAAAGATCAGAAACGTCGGAAGAAGAGAATTGTCTCCACGCTCTATATGGAAAGCAGGATTCTGCATAATCCGCTTAGGGAGGGGAAAGACCCGGACGGACATTTGTTTGCGGACGGACGATACAAAACCAAGATATTCGCTTCTGACTTACCTGAGTGTTTCGTCTATGGCTACCTGTACAAGCGGCACGGTTTTATTTCTGCGGCAGGGGTCAAGTATCTGCTGTATGTCCCGAATTACATCTTCAATCACAGGCATAAGTATGATTCGCTTTATATCTCCTATGATGAACCCATCCGCTCCATCGCTGGCGATCATGGGGTGACACTCTATGATGGTTGTAAGCACGCAGTGGGTGGTCCGTTGATTCTGGATTTTGTCAATGCTGCTGCGAAGTATTCAGGATATGATGTTTCAGATATTCGCAAAGAAATCCAGCGCAAGAGCAACTGGTATGACGAGAAATACGGCAAGAATGGATCGATAGGAGTTGAAGAGCATTGACATAGCCTTCATCTTCGACCACAGCATTTCAATCGGATTCAAATCTGGGCTGTATGGCGGCAGATAGAGTGGAATTATGCCCGCTGCGCGCAGCACTTCTTCCACGCCCTTGACATGGTGTGAACGCATGTTGTCCATGACGACGATGCCGCCTTTGTGAAGCGTCGGAATGAGCACGTTTTTCAGATAGTCCAGAAAACGTTCGCCGCTTGTTCCGCCGGGATACATGGTGTAGGTGATTTGACCGTTCAAGCGGACAGAGGCCAGGACAGTTTGACTTGTCGGCACATTCAGCGGTGCGCTGCCATGCACCCGCGCTTTCCCGATGGCTCGTCCGTACCTGCGTGTCATCCCGATGTTCACGCCACTTTCGTCCAGAAACACAAGTTTCCAATGTTCAATCGCCAATTTTAACTCTTTCCACTTGATACGTTTTGCCTGCACATCGGGGACGCTCCCGTTCTTTCGCCGAAAGCCCAATTTTTTTCACGCGAAACCCCAATGCTCGAACCACTCGGCTCATTGTTGAAATGCTGACTTTCAGCCCTAACTGCGTGCGGAGTTCTTCCAAGTTAATCGTGGGATTTTTCGTAATGCACTCGGCTATCCGTGCTTTGTCTGTGCTGCTCAGCAGAACTTTCCGACCTCGCTGCCACGTTTGCAGGTCTACGCTTCCTGTTTTCCGCTTCCGCTCTTCCAAATGATAAACGGTGTACTTGTTGACGTGGAAAATCTTCGCGATTGCTTCCGCGTTGTGCGTCGCTTCGTAACCCTCTACCAACAGTTTCCGTGCTTCATTGTGCAGCATTTCTATCATCTCCTATGCCTACTATACACCTGCTGTAAAGGGGTGACCGCTTTTGTGAGAAGTGCTATAGTATAAGCATCGCCGACTTTATAGTCAATAGTTTTTGCTGAAATTTCAGAAAAACTTTCTGCATTACAAATGTTTTTCTGTCTATTTTGCATTGCAATTGACAGAATGTCGGAGAACAAAATAGAAAAAGTTTGCACTTCCCAAACGCAATTTTCATGCTTTCTGCGACAAGGCAGTGCCGTGTACTGAGACGCATACCTCCTTTTCCTCTGTGAAGAACGAAAAATTAAGGTGCCACCCGTCCTCCGATTTCCTTGCTATTTCCCGAAATCAATGGTAAAATAAGAGCAGGCTAAGGGGTGATTTCATTTGAGCAGTCGCAGAAATCAAAACCTCAGCAAACATCCTGCGGAAAGGAGCAGAGGCAATGGGTCGCTTTGTGAATCCGAACAACAGCGCTTTTCAGGTTGCGCTGAACTCGCAAATTTATGTTGACAAAACCGGGATGATTGCATACACCAATCGCGTTCTTGGCACGATGGAAGGTTATATCTGCAACAGCCGTCCGCGACGGTTCGGGAAGTCCATCACTGCCAATATGCTGACGGCGTATTACAGCAAGGGCTGCGACTCGGAAGCAATGTTTGCTGGATTGGAAATCAGCAAGTCTGCTGACTTCAAGAAGCATCTGAACAAATACGACGTGATTCATATTGATATTCAATGGTGCATCGAGCCCGCGGGTAGCGTGGAAAATGTTGTTTCTTTTATTTCGGAGAAAACCATTTCGGAGCTGGACACATACTATCCCAATATACTGGCGGAAAAAACAATTTCCTTACCAGATGCATTGTCGCAAATCAATACAGCAGTGGGAAAAAAGTTCATCATTATTATTGACGAATGGGATGTCCTGATTCGCGACGAATCTGCCAATGCGAAGGTGCAGAAAGACTACATTAACTTTCTCCGTGGCATGTTCAAGGGAACGGAGCCGACGAAGTACATCCTGTTAGCTTATTTGACAGGTATTCTTCCCATTAAAAAGGAAAAAACGCAGTCTGCACTGAATAATTTTGATGAGTTTACCATGCTTAGTGCATCTATATTGGCACCATATATCGGATTTACAGAAAACGATGTCCACTACCTTGCAGAGAAGTACTCGCTGGATTTTCATGAGGTACAGCGTTGGTATGATGGCTATTTTTTGAACGATTTTCATATCTATAACCCCAAAGCAGTTGTCAGCGTGATGCTGCGAAAGGAATTTATGAGTTACTGGTCAGAGACATCCGCCTATGATACCATTGTACCGCTAATCAACATGAATTATGATGGACTCAAAACTGCCATCATCGAGATGCTTTCCGGCACAGAAGTTAAGGTGAACACAGCAACTTTCAAAAATGATACGGTCAATATCGCAAGCAAGGACGATGTGCTAACCTACATGATTCACTTGGGCTATCTTGGATATAATCAGAATCGAAAAACAGCGTTTGTCCCGAACGAAGAAATTCGTCAGGAGCTGACGATGGCGGTTGAAAGCAAGCGTTGGAATGAAATGATAACCTTTCAGCAGGAATCCGAGCGCTTGCTGGATGCGACGCTGGACATGGACGGTGCAGCCGTTGCCGCACAGATTGAAAAAATCCACCACGAGTACACATCTGTCATTCAGTATCATAATGAGAACTCGCTGAGCAGTGTGCTGACAATTGCGTATTTGAGCGCGATGCAGTATTACTTCAAGCCCATCCGGGAACTGCCGACTGGTCGAGGTTTTGCCGATTTCGTGTTCGTGCCGAAGCCTGAATACAGGAATGACTATCCGGCATTGATTGTAGAGCTGAAATGGAATCAGAATGCCCGGACTGCTTTGCAGCAAATCAGGGAGAAGGATTATCCAGCTTCGATATTGGATTACACGGGCGAGATTCTGCTGGTCGGTATCAATTATGACAGGGACAGCAAACAGCATCAGTGCCTGATTGAAAAGTACGAAAAGGAATAAACAAAAATGCCCATCAGCAGGCGGCGAATAGCACGACTGCTGATGGGCACTTTTGATATTTTACAAGAATTGCTGCAAGGAATATTGCCTTACGCTTCAGCCGTATTCTCAGCCGCATCAGCGCTCTTCCCCTGCGTCAGCCACTTCTCGAACACCGAGTTGCCGCTGTACGCTGCGAAAACAATCGTCGCGTAGTTGATGTACGTCCGAACCGTACTAATCAGCGCTTCCGTGTCGCTTCGGAAGAAGCATAGCACCACCGCCAGTAGCGAAATCACTGTCACTGCGATAGTGACCAAAAGAACAATTCGTTTGCTGAACTGGACGTATGCTTTCTGCTTCGTCATTTGCCCCGCCTCCCTTCTGGCGGCGTTTCAGGCAGAGCAAGAATGTCCTGCTCATAGCTTGCGGACAAGTGATTTCGTCCTTTCGCCGCGTAACTTTTGTGCATGTTCAGCACCTGCTCTTTTTCCGCGGCAGTACACCAACCCTGCCGCGTATAATTGTCATGCGCATTCTGCAAAAACGCCCATGTCAGAATCGCAAGATCCTCCTCCTGCTGCTGTTCCCTTGCAATCAGCTGCTTCATCGGCTTTCGGAACCAGCTGTACATCAGCGTCAGCGCCGTCACAAGTCCAACGATGGTTGTCGCGTGGTCGCGCAGCTGTTCAAAAATCGCCCACATCTGCGTTCGCCACCTTCACCGTAAAATCACCCGCAGGTTCAAACACGTTACCGGCACTATCGACAATTTTGATGCTCATCCGCGCCTGATTATCCGCGTTTTCCTGCTTCGTGAGGAACTCTGCCGCGCACCAGCCGGTGCTGTTTTTGTACTGCACGCGCCACCAGTCATCCACTTCCATAAGAACAGTTATGGTCGCGCCCTGCGGGATTTTCGCAATCACTTCGGTGGACTTGCTCGCCGTTTTGCGCATGTTCAGGCTGCCGGATGCCGTCGTCACGACCGCTAATTTCGGTTTATACTATTTTCGGATGAAAATGAGCCAAGATGCGCCGCGAATTTTTGTATTCTGGCTAACGCGAATGAAACGCAGCGTAGCAGCGCTACGCTAAGTGGAATGAGTGGACGCCAGAATCAAAAAGGCGCAAGCAGATGGCGCAGGTAAATCAGGAAATAGTATCACGCAGATTTCCGCCGTTTCTTCACCAGAAACCGCACAACCCCGCGCAGGGGCTTCGGCACCTTCACGCACACCATCCGCACCCGCATATTGTCACCTCCTCCCCACACAAATCAGCACCAGCCCGGCGATTGCCAGCGCCACGCCAAGCAGCGCTGCCCACGCCCACGCCGGGATGCACAGCAGCAGCACAATCAGCCCCGCCGCCACCAGCACGACGCCCGCAATCATCAGCGCGCGCTGACCCGTGCAGATGACCCATTGCCGCTCGCCGCAGGAGCGTTTGCGCATTCGTCTCCCTCCCCGCTCGGTTGATTCGGTTGAGGGTATGCGGGGAATGCGCCGCTTATGCCAGCAAGCCGAAATCCGCGAACGCCTTCGCCAGCCCGCCCGCCTCCACCGAATCGCAGACCGCGTCCGCGGATTGCTTCGCCGCATCCCCGCCATTGCCCATGCAGACGGAAAAGCCCGCCGCGCCAAACATCGGCAGGTCGTTCAGGCTGTCGCCGAAGCAAATGCTGTCCGCCGGGTCAACGCCGATTGCCGCGCACACCTGCTTGACGCCGCTGCCCTTGTCATAGCGGCGGTTGGCGGTTTCCGCGTTCACAAGGTCGTGCTGGCGGTCGTCCATCAGTACAAAGTCAAACTCGCTGCATTCCGCCATGGCTTTGTCCAGCTGTGCCCGCGTCGGGGACATGCACACGATGGAATAAACGGGTTCGCCGCCGTAATCGCGCATGGGCTGCATCTGCAATCGCTGCTCGATGGCTTCCCGCCAGCGGAGCAGCTCGCTGCTGCCGTTTTGCACGTCACGGGCGCGGAGAAAATCACGGAAGCCCTCGTCGCAGTACGCGCCCATGCGGGTCTGCACGGTGCGGAACACGCCGTTATCCGACAGCGCCGTCAGCACATGCGCCTGCTCCTGCGGGGTCATGGGGCAGTCAAAGACGTCGCGGCTGCCGACGACCACCAATCCGCCGGAGGACGCAACGTAGCCGTCAAAATCAGCGCAATGGAGAAGCGGCTTGAGCATCGCTTCGCAGCGGCCGGTGCAGAGGAAAACGCGGCGTCCAGCGCGGCGGGCGGATTCGATGGCAGCGACGGCAGATACGGGCGGCGCGGAATGCCCCGGCTGGGTGAGCGTGCCGTCGATGTCGAGGAAGATGGCGCGGTAATCGTGCATGGTGGATTTTTCGCTCCTTTGGGGTGCAGTTCTTTCCTTATTATATGGGCGCTTATGTTGCGGGAGGAATCGCGTCCGCGAACGCCCCCTTGGACTGCTTCGGCGCGGATTCTCCCGTGCAGCTTGATTTTTATCGGAAGTTTTTTCGGCGGCAATCACCGTTTTTCTTCCTATTGAACAATATTCTCTGTCAACCTTCGTTTTTCCTCTTGCCAGTTTCGTTTTTCCGGTGTATAATCAGCGGCGGAAGATTTCGCAAAGGAGCAAAATCATGGCATCCAAATCGCACGACCTGACGCACGAGCCGCTCGTCCAGCAGATTATCCTGTTTTCCCTGCCGCTGATGGCAACGAACGTGCTGCAAGTGCTGTTCAACATGTCCGACGTGGCGGTGGTTGGGCAGTTTGCAGGCCCGGAAGCGCTGGGCTCAGTCGGGTCTACCTCGATTCTTGTCTCGCTGTTCACCGGCTTCCTGATTGGCATGGGCAGCGGGATCAACGTCGTCGTCGCCCGGTATATCGGCGCGCGGCACGACCAGGACGTGCACGAGGCAGTGCATACCTCGCTGATTCTCTCGCTGATTGTCGGCGTCATCATCATGGCGCTGGGTTTCCTTTTCACGCCCGCAATGCTCTCCATGCTCGGCACGAAGCCGGTGCTGATGGCGGGCGCGGTCAGCTATCTGCGCATCTACTGCCTCGGTATGCCCGCTATGGCGGTGTTCAACTTCGGCAACGCAGTGCTTTCCGCCGCCGGCGACACGAAAAAGCCGCTCTACTTCCTCTCGATGGCGGGCGTCATCAACATCCTGCTGAACCTGTTCTTCGTCATCGTCTGCCATCTGGCGGCGGCGGGTGTGGCGCTGGCAAGCATCATCTCCCAGTATATTTCGGCGGCGCTGGTGATTTTGTCCCTGCGCCGTTCAGGGAGCGTGGTGCGGCTGGAACGGTCGATGCTGCGGATTGAGCCGCACAAGGCAAAGCAGGTGCTGTCGCTGAGCATTCCCGCCGGTTTGCAGAACGCGATTTTCGCAATAGCGAACCTGTTCATTCAGGCGGGCGTGAACTCCTTTGATGAGCTGATGGTGGAAGGCAACGCCGCCGCCGCGAACGCCGACGCGCTCGTCTACGACGTGATGGCTGCCATTTACACCGCCTGCTCGTCCTTCATGAGCCAGAATTACGGCGCGGGCAAGCGCAAGCGCATCATCCACAGCTACTTCATCTCGATGGTGTTCTCCTTCGGCATTGCCCTTGTCATGAGCGCGCTGCTGGTCATCTTCGGGCGGCAGTTTCTCGGCATTTTCACAAACGTAGAGGAAGTGGCGCAAGCCGGGATGATTCGCCTGCGCATCATGGGCTGCTCCTACGCCTTCTCCGCCTTCATGGACTGCACCATTGCCGCGAACCGCGGTTATCGTGATTATGGGTTCGTGCGTGTTCCGCATTATCTGGGTGTACACGGTGTTCGCGTACTTCCACACCATTGAGAGCTTGTACCTGCTCTACATCGTTTCGTGGGCGATTACGGCGACGGCGGAGATGATTTGCCTGCGCCGCGTCTACCGCGAGCAGATGCAGAAGCTGCCGCCGGACATTGACGGCGTGAAAGCAGCCGCCTGAAAGGAGCGATTTTCCCCGATGACCAGCATTCTGATTAAGGACACGACCCGCGAGGAACGCCAGCAGATTGTCGACGACGCGATTGGCAACATTTCCGCGTCCTGCGACGGCTGCGTGGAGGGCATTATCGAGATGTACCAAGCGTATATTGACGGCGAGATGGAACTGCGGGAAGTAAACGCGGCGTTTAACGCACGGTACGTTTCCGGCGAGCAGGGCGCGGCACGGCGCAGCTGCTTCGGGCGCGGGTGGTAATTGTGCGCAAAGGAATCCCCCTCGGATGAATGGCATCGGAGGGGGATTTTTGTATGCACCGAAAAGCTGACGCACGAGTTACTTCCTTATGAGTATATTCTTTTGCGGGATGCGCGATTGCGTCACAGCCGATGCGCATCGAGAAATTGCTGGAACTCCTCGTCCGTCATCTTCCCCAAATCCACCTTGGTTCCCGCCTGCGCCAGATATTTGCGCACGTCATCAATCGGCAGATTGTCCATCCGGTGGATTTGCTGGTACTTTGCCCAGTATTTTCTTTCCAAATTCCGAAGATACGCCACATAGCCCGCACCCATCAATATCAGCAGAAAGGCAATCCGCACGATGAAATTGCCAGCCCTCGCGGTGGATTCCCCCTGCGTCGACAGGATGATGCCGACGATAACGGGAATCAGCAGCAGCCACAGCCGAATCGCCCATTGCGTCATGCGCTCCCGAACCGCCTGAATGTCCGCCAGCTCGACGTTTTCCTCGCGTTTTTTCTTCATTATATTCTGCTCCTGTCCAGAAATTGCTGAAACTCCTCGTCCGTCATCTGCTCGAAGTCCACGGCCATCGGCTCATACCCCTCCTGCGCCGCGTACTCGCGCACATCCGCCAGCGTCGGGAAAACCTCGTCCTGCTCGTCGTTTTCCCACGTGCCCGTCTTTTCATTGAGGACATCCAGCTGCACGCGGTAGCCGCTGCCCTCGCGGTAAACCGCCACGCGCGCCTCGGCGCAGAGCCACACGCCGACAAGGTTCGCGCGCAGGAGGTTGTCCATCCGGTGGATTTGCTGGTACTTCGCCCAGTACGCGGGCAGCCGCTTCTCGTCGCCCCTGCCGGAAACGAACCCCAGCACCATCAGCGCAATCGAAAGCACAAAGACAATGCCGCCCAGCGTTTCGCTGGATTCCCGCAGCGCACAGCCGGCAAACAGCGGAATCAGCAGTGCCACCGTCAGGAGGTTATGCTTTTTGATGCGCGTCTGGATGGCCTGAATGTCCGCCATTTCGACGTTTTCCGGCACGAGCACTTGTTTTCCCTCCACCATTGCAGAAACGCCGCGTCGCTCATTTTGTCCCAATCGGCTTCGGCGGGAACGTAGTCCTTTTCTCGCATATAGTCCCGCAGTTTCAGGCGCGACGCGAAACGCTGTTCCGGCTCTTCCTCGCGCCAGTCGTCCGCCGCCATGTCATAGGCTTCGACCCGCAGGAAGCACACTTCCCCCTGCCGCCGGATGCGGTAGCGCAGAAAGCCGTCCGTCAGCACCATTTCGTTCGGAGCGGCATTTCGTCGGCTGGCACCTTTCGCCATGTCCACGCGGCACATCTTCTGCTGGAGGTCGTACTTCACAATCCGCACCGCATTGCCGATAAGACCAATCATCATTGTGATTACAAAGATTCCCAATACAACCGTTGACCACGGGTCGTCCCACGGCATCAGAAACACCGGCGCCATCCCCCCGACCAAACCGATTGCGAGGGACGCCACACACCAGTGCGCCGCGTTCATCTTCTTTTTTTCCAGCGCCTCAATGGCTGCGTTGCTTTCGACCTTCGGCATCGTCCGCACCTCCCCCCTCATTGTACCACCGCCCGTGCTGCTTGTCAATCGAATCACAATCCCCCTTGCGCGGCGCGAAAATGCGTGATAGAATAGACGGAAAGAAGTCGTTTCATCCCGCAGGAAGGAGGGGGACTCCCTTGAAATTGGAGCGGTTCGCGTATTTCCTCGCCGTCGCGCAGACGGGCAGCATCACCCTCGGCGCGCAGAAGAGCTTCATCACCCAAACCGCGATGAGCCAGCAGATGGCGGCGCTGGAGGCGGAATTGGGGCTGCCGCTGCTGAAGCGGAGCAAGTCCGGCACGTCGCTGACGGAGGCGGGGCAGGCGCTTGTGCCGATGGCGGAGCGGCTGGTTCAGTGCTATCAGGCGATAGAGACGTTTGCGGACGCGCAGCGCCGTCAGCCGCGGACGCTGACGATTGCCTACACCGGGCCGATGGAGCAGCAGCTGCTTCTGCGGGCGATTCCAGCGTTTCGGGCGCATCACCCGGAGGTTGAACTGCGCGTGCGGCAGCTGTCGATGGCGCGAATCGGCACGGCGCTGGAGGCGGGCGACTGCGACATTGCGCTGGCGATTCCGGGCGAAATTCCCTTGCAGCAGATGAAGCACGTCACGGTGATGGAGCGCCCCATCTGCGCCGCCGTCGCGTCATCGCATCCGCTGGCAGGGAAAAATTCCGTCACCCTGCCGGAGCTGACGCATTTTCCCGTCATCCTCCTGCAGGCGGGCGCGAATCGCAGGGCGAGCAGCCAAATCGCCCGCTGGCTGATGGGGCTTGGGTGGACAAAGGACGCGCTGCGCTTTGCGGACACCATCGAGGATCAGCTGCTGATGATCAACCTGAATCAGGGCATTTCGTTCATGCCGCAGGGCAGCTATCCCGTCGGCATCCGCCTGATTCCCATCGTCAGCGACACGCCGATTCTCCACCACACCGAAGCGGTCATGCGCCAGATGACGCCGCTGCACCTGCAATTCGTCGAGCAGCTTCGTCAGGCGGACGTGGCGGAGCGGCATCCATAAGTTCCGCTTATGACGAGAAAGAAAACGCTTGTTTGACATTCCTTTCACAAAGCGGTATGATACAGGCATGAAAGGAGGGATTTTTCCCTATGAAAAAGCGTTTGATTTCCCTGTTTGTGGCGCTGACGATGCTGCTGTGCCTGATTCCGGCGGCATTCGCGGCGACCTTCAACGCGGGAACGTACACCGCCTCCGCCACCGGCATGAACGGCGCGGTGACGGTTGAAGTGACCTTCTCGGACAGCGCCATCACCGATGTGAAGGTGACGAAGCAGGCCGAAACGCCCGCGATTGCGTCCGGCGCGCTGGAGCAGATTCCGGCGGACATCGTGGCGCATCAGACGCTGGCGGTGGACACGGTAACGGGCGCGACCATCACCAGCAAGGCGATTCTGGCGGCGGTCGAGGACTGCGTGAAGCAGGCGGGCGCTGACCCGGATACCCTGCGCACGCCGGTCGAAAAGAACACCGCGGACGTCGGCGACCGCACGGCGCACGTTGAAGTGCTGGTCATCGGCGGCGGCGGCGCTGGTCTGGCGG
>OHET01000320.1_pt1 | contig 22827 bp, 13 predicted proteins | sample 1567351 | NCBI WGS metagenome assembly OHET01 (sample SAMEA3879529, study PRJEB24766) | human gut metagenome | biome: human-associated habitat; feature: feces | place: USA | collected 1985/1987
CAGACTTCGTCTGTTTTCATTGCCCTTTGGTCGCCTCCGCAGAGGCGAAACTCCCATCCCTGCTGAGGAGGAACAGCATGAAAAAGTATGTGCTCAAGCGACTGCTGTCGCTCATCCCGACCATCTTCATTGTGTCGGTGGTCATTTTCCTGCTGGTGCATCTCACCCCCGGCGACCCAGCGGCCGCTATGCTGGGCGAGGATGCAACGGCGGCGGAAATTGCGGCGCTCCATACGCAGCTGGGGCTGGATGACCCGCTCGTTGTGCAGTATTTCCGCTGGGTGGGCAATTGTCTGCGGCTCGACTTCGGCACGTCAACCGCCGTCGTCAATAAGCCTGTCAGCGAAATGATTGCCAGTCACTTCCAGCCGACCATCCTGCTCGCCATCTATTCGCAGCTCATCACCATCCTGATTGCGATTCCGTGCGGGATGCTGGCGGCGAAGAAGCGCGGCACGATTGCTGATTATTTCGTGTCGGTGCTGTCGATGCTGGGCATTTCGCTGCCGAGCTTCCTGATGGGTCTGGGCATGGTGCTGCTCTTTGCGGTGAATCTTCGTGTGCTGCCCGCGGCGGGCTATAAGAATCCGTTCACGGACGGATTTTTGCCCTTCCTGCGCTATATGACGCTGCCGGCGGTGTCGTTGGGCTTCATCCACGCGGGGTACATGATGCGCATGACGAAGGCATCCATGCTGGAGGTCTTGGGCAGCGATTACATCAAGATGGCGCGCTCCAAGGGCGTCCGCGAATGGAAGATTGTTACGAAGCGCACCTTCCGCAACGCGCTGCTGACCGTCATCACCGTCGTCGGGCAGGGCTTCATCAGTGCGCTGGCGGGCGCGGCGGTTGTCGAGCGCCTGTTCAACATTCCTGGCATGGGCTCGCTGATGGTGGATTCCATCGAGAAGCGCGACTATCAGGTGATTCAGGCAATTACGCTGCTGATTGCCATGCTCAACGTGTTCATCAACCTGATTATCGACCTGATTTACGGCTTGGCTGACCCGCGCATCCGGCTGGACTGACGAAAGGAGCGAACTGCATGATGAAAACCGAATCCATCTCCGCGCAGAATCGCGAATCCCTGCGCCAGCTTCGCCGCCGCCTCGTCCGTGAGCAGCGCGCTGTTTCCATCCGCAAATTTTTCCGCAACAAACTCTCCGTCGTCGGCATGGTGCTGGTGCTGCTGATGCTGATTTGTGCTGTCTTCGCCCCGCTGATTACGGGCTTGCTGGGCGTTGACCCGTACACCGCGACGATGCAGGAGCGCTTTCAGGCGCCGTCTGCCGCGCACCTCTTCGGCACGGACAATCTGGGGCGCGATATCTTCGCCCGTGTCCTTTACGGCGCGCAGATTTCCATGACGGTCGGCTTTACCGTCGGGCTTCTGTCCGCGCTGATTGGCACGGCGCTGGGGCTGTACGCCTCCGTCAACAAGGTGCTGGACAATGTGCTGATGCGCCTGTGCGACGGCTTGAAGGCGATTCCGAACATTCTGCTGGCGATTACGCTGATGGCGGTCTTGGGCGCGAACATGAAGAATGTCATCATTTCCTTGACCATCGTTAGTATTCCCGGCGTGGCGCGCATTGCCCGTTCACAGGCGCTGCTGGCGCGCGAACAGACGTATGCCGAGGCGATGACGGCGGTGGGCGCAAGCCGCACGCGCATTCTCTGGCGGCACATTCTGCCCAACATCCTTTCGCCCATCATCGTGCAGATGACGTTCACCTTCGCTACGGCGATTATTTCTGAAGCCTCCCTGAGCTTCCTTGGCGCGGGTATTCCGTCGCCCTATCCGAGCTGGGGCGGGATGCTCAACGAGGCGCGCGGCTATGTCTACATGGGCTGGTGGATGATTGTATTTCCGGCGATTTTTACGGCGCTGTCCGTGCTGGGCTTCAACCTGTTCGGCGACGGCCTGCGCGACCTGATTGACCCGCTGAGCGGCCGCTAAGGAGGACACAGGAATGAGCGAAAAGATTCTGGAAGTCCGTCAGCTGGCGACCAGCTTCCACACCGAGCGCGGCTGGCAGCAGGCGATTGATGGCGTTTCTTTTGACGTGTATCAGGGCGAAATCCTGGGCATCGTGGGCGAAAGCGGCTGCGGCAAGAGCGTCACGAGCCAGTCCATCATGCGCCTGTATGATGAACGGCGGCTGGTGCGTTACAGCGGCACGGTCAAGCTGGAAGGGCAGTCGCTGCTGGACATTCCATTCCACAAGATGCAGGACATCCGCGGTTCGCGTGTGTCGATGATTTTTCAGGACGCATTGAGTTCCCTGAATCCTGTGCTGACCATCTGCGACCAAATCAGTGAGCCGCTGCGCATTCATCAGCATTTGTCCAAGAAGGCGGCGCGTGAGAAGGCGCTGGAGATGCTGCGGCTGGTGGGGATTCCCGCGCCGGAGAAGCGCCTCGACCAGTACCCGCATGAGCTGTCCGGCGGTATGCGGCAGCGTGTGATGATTGCCATTGCGCTGGCGTGTCGCCCGCACCTGCTGATTGCCGATGAACCTACGACCGCGCTGGACGTGACGATTCAGGCGCAAATCATGGAGCTGATTGTCCGGCTGAATGAGCAGCTGAACATGGGCGTGATGCTGATTACGCACGACCTCGCTGTCGTTGCGCAGACGTGCAGCCGCGTCATCGTGATGTATCTGGGACAAATTGTCGAGGAAGCGGATGTGCTGACGCTGTTTGACCATCCGTGCCACCCCTACACCGAGGGGCTGATGCGCTCCATTCCCCGCATGGAAGGCGACCGCACGAAACCGCTGTACATGATTCCCGGCACGGTGCCGCTGCTCAGCCAGATTCCGACGGGCTGCCGGTTCGCGCCGCGCTGCGCGTACGCGACGGAGCGCTGCCGTCAGGAAACGCCGCAACTGACGCCCGTCAGTGACAAGCAGAGTGTCCGCTGCTTCCGGGCAGCGGAATTGGCGCAGAAGGAGGCGACCGCGCAGTGAGCGAGGGGAAAATCATCCTGAAAGCGGAGGACGTTCGCACCTACTTCCCGGTCAAAGGGGCGCTGGGGCAGACGGTCAAGGAAGTCAAGGCAGTAGACGGCGTGAGCCTTGCGCTGCGGCAGGGCGAAACGTACGGCCTGGTGGGTGAAAGCGGCTGCGGCAAAAGCACGCTGGGGCGCACGCTCATCCGCCTGCTGGAGCCGACGAGCGGGAAAATCACGCTATTCGATCAGGACATCACCCACCTGAGCAAGAAGGAAATGCTGCCCTTCCGCCGGGATGTGCAGATTGTGTTCCAAGACCCGTACACGTCGCTGAATCCGCGGCAGCGCGTTGGCGACATGCTGATGGAAGTGCTGGCGATTCACCATATCGGCGACAAGAACGAGCGGATGGCGCGGGCGCTGGACATCATGGCACAGGTCGGCTTGCGTCCGGAGCATTTCTACCGTTATCCGCACGAGTTTTCCGGTGGTCAGCGGCAGCGAATCGGGCTGGCGCGCGCGCTGATCCTTGATCCGAAGATTGTCGTGTGCGACGAGCCGGTGTCGGCGCTGGACGTGTCGATTCAGGCGCAGGTCATCAACATGTTTGATGATTTGCAGGATCGGCTGGGGTTGACATACCTGTTCATTGCGCATGACCTGCTGGTTGTGCGGCATATTTCGGACAGAATCGCCGTGATGTATCTGGGCAAGATGGTGGAGCTGGCGTCGGCGGAGGAAATCTACAATCACCCGCTGCACCCGTACTCCAAGTCGCTTTTGTCCGCCGTTCCGCTGCCTGACCCGAAGGCTGCGCGCGCGAACAAGCGCATTGTCCTCTCCGGCGACATTCCAAGCCCCCTGAACGCGCCGTCGGGCTGTCCGTTCCGCACGCGCTGCCCCCACGCCACCGAAGCCTGCGCGCAGTCGATGCCGCCCTTCAACGAAGTCGAGAAGGGTCACTTCGTCGCCTGCCACCGGGTGAAGGAGTTAGGGTGAGGGGAAGCGCCAGAGGCTCTGCCTCTGGACTCCGGCAGGGCTCTGCGAAGGGTCTTCGACCCTCTCGACACCCTTTTCGCGATTGAGTTGGTGACACTGGCATAGTGTGCCCGCGTGTTTATCCGCGCAAAAAAATTGCTTCAAGGATGCGCTTTACGCATTTTTGATACAGACAGTCTACGAAAAGCAAGGCTGTCACAGAATATTAAGGGAGGTTTTTTCATGAAGAAGCTGACTGCTCTCCTGCTCGCCATCGCAATGATGGTGACCTGCACCCTGTGCGCTGTCGCCGAAGACGGCAAGACGTACATGGCTGTCTGCATCGCGTCCGAGCCTGATACGCTTGACCCGGCGCTGAACTCCGCTGTGGACGGCGCGACGATGGTCGCTCACCTGTTCGCAGGCCTGTCCACTTGGGCGCAGACCGACGACGGCAAGCTGGAAATCCTGCCGGACTGCGCGGTGGAACTGCCTGATCCGGTGGTCAATGACGACGGCACGGTGACGTACACCTACACGCTCGTTGACGGCCTGAAGTGGTCCGACGGCAAGGATTTGACCGCCAAGGACTTCGAGTTCGCGTGGAAGCGCGCTGCTTCCTCCGAGCTGGGCGCGGACTATGGCTACATGTTTGAAGTCATCAAGGGCTACACTACGGACGGCTCCGACCCCAAGGCGGAAAACCTCGCTGTGACCGCCGTGGACGAAAAGACCCTGACCGTTACCCTGAACAACCCCGTTGCCTACTGGAACGAGCTGCTCGCCTTCCCGGCGTACATGCCCGTCCGTGAGGACGTCGTCGCCAACGAAGCGTGGGCGACCGATCCTTCCACCTACATCGGCAATGGCCCGTACACCATGACCGCGTGGGAACACAACAGCAAGATCACCCTGACCAAGAACCCCTACTATCATGCGGTGGACAAGGTCACGATGGACGAGCTGGACTTCTACCTCTCCGACGACGCGAACAACATGCTGGCGAACTTCCAGAAGGGCGACTGGCAGCTGATCGACGACGTTCCCACCTCTGAAATCGCTTCCCTGAAGGAACAGTATCCGACGGAATTCGTTATTGCCGGTCAGATTGGTACCTACTATGTCTGCTGGAACATCAACGAAGAAATCCTGCCCGCTGACGTGCTCGCGAACATGACCCCCGAAGAAGCGGAAGCGGCGCGCGCAGAAATCCGTCAGGCGATTGGTCTGCTGTTCGACCGCAACTACATCGTTGAAGAAATCGGTCAGGCGGGTCAGGTGCCTGCGTCCAGCTTCGTTCCTATGGGCATGACCGATGCGGACGGCTCTGAGTTCTACAAGAACGCGGGCCATGTGGAAGGCATCACCGGCTACTACGACGTGACCGACGACGAAGACGTCTACATGGCGAACTTCGACAAGGCGGTTGAGACCCTGAAGAAGTACTACACCTACGACGAGGAGAACGGCGTCTTCACCAACTTCCCGTCCCTGACCTACCTCTACAACACCTCCGAAGCCCACAAGGCGATTGGCGAATACCTCCAGAGCGCGGTTTCTGCGGTCGGCATCACCATGAACCTGACCAACCAGGAATGGAACACCTTCCTGAACACCCGTAAGTCCGGCGACTACTCCATTGCCCGCAATGGCTGGATTGCCGACTACAACGACCCGATCTGCTTCCTCGACATGTGGGTGACCGGCTCCGGCAACAACGACGTGCAGTTCGGCAAGGGCGCGAATGCGGATCTGAAGATCTACAACCTCGACCTGACCCCCTACGGCTACGACGTGAAGGTGGAGAACGGCACTTGGGCGGAAACCTATGACGTGCTGATTTCTGCTATCAAGAGCTGCACCGACAGCGCGAACCGTTATGCCATGATGCACATCGCGGAAGATATGCTGATGGATACCGGCTGCATCGTGCCGCTGTACTACTACACCGACATCTACATGATCGACGACTCCGTGCAGGGCTTCTTCTCCAACCCGCTGGGCTACAAGTACTTCATGCACTGCACCATCGCCAAGTAATTCCATCCAAGTTTGGACAAATCCACGGGCGAATCGGCTTCAAAACCGGTTCGCCTTTTTTTTCGCATGTTGGAAAGATGTACTTTGCCATCCTTGGCAACCGATATTTCCTGCCTTGGAAAGGTGCATTCGGCGGAAAACATGCGCGAATTGACGGGAAATCTGCGTGAATGCAGGAATTTTCAGCAGGAAAAGGGCAGGGAAACGTCCAATTAATCCATTGAATGGCGGTGGCGAACAGCGCTTGCCGATGGTATACTGAAACCAGAAGGGGCGTTTTCTATGGGAAAAAGCCCGCGGAAGCTATCAGCAAGGAGGAAGAAGCATGAAGCGAATCGCACGATGGAGCACCATTTTCCTGCTCTTATGCAGCATCATTTGGGCGGGTACAGCATCGGCGGCCATGATTGTGGAAAACAACATGAGTGCGCTGAACACACTGAACACCATCAACAAGAACCAGACACCACAGGGCAAGGACTCGGCGCTGGAGCGGCTGGCGAAAGAAATCGGCGCTGGCATATGGGACAATACGGACTTGGATGACCCGGCGTTTCAGGAGAACATCAAGCAGTTTGGCATCACCGTGTTGAATAAGGACACGCAGCCGCCGGAAGCCTTCATCGGCGACGCGATTTTTGACCATCTGGGCGACACGGAGTTCAATGCGCCGGAAATGAACGGCAATCTGCTGGTTCTCGGCGGGCTGAACGCCAATCTGCCGTCCGGCAAAATCGACCGCCTGTATGTGCTGTCGGACGAGGACGTGCGGCTGAACATCGGCGCGGCGGCAGATGTTCAGGAGCTGATTCTGGGCGCATCGGGGAATGTGTCGCTGAACGGCGAGGGCAATGTCCGCTCCACCATCGTGGTGGACAAGCCGATGAATCTCGATATCGGGATTGCGACGAACCTCGTGAACCTGACGGATGACCCGCTGCCGACGGGCGATATTGTGCTGAATCCGGGCAAGAACGCGCTTGTGCCGGGGCAGCAGCTGCATATGGGCAGCGAGCTGAAGGTGGAGAAAAAAATCAGCCTGACCGTGCGCTTCCGCCTTGTTGACCAGAGCGCCAAGGACATGCAGCTGGAAACGGCGGATTGGGACGGCGCGCTGTTGACCGAAACGACGGTGCAGTACACGGGCGACAGCTGCCCGATGGGCGCGGTCAACATGCTGGACAGCATCGAGGCGGCGTTTGCGGAGAAGTATCCGGATTTGCAGGAGCAGTATGTGCTGCTGCCGGAAATGCGCAGCGCAGACCCGTGGAGCAAGGTCTACCGCCTGAATGGCGGCGAATCCTGCTTTGCTGTGGCGGAAAATTATGTATATCTTTCCCGCGAGGGCGATGTTGTGTTTCCGCTGACCGATGACAGCACGCTGGTAGCGGAATTCCCGGTGTACGTCTACCGCTATGGCGAGCAGGACGGGCGCATCACCTACCGCGTTCGCATCAGCGGCGCGCGCCCGGATTACTTCACGCCGAGCCTGACCCTGCGCAGCGGCGCCGTGGCGAGCTTCACCTTCGACAAGGAGCGCGGCGAGTGGGTGACGCAGTTCAAGCGCAGCGACTTCGGCGCGGACGAGCGTGCCCTCATTCACCTGACGGGACTGCGCGGCGAGGAGACGGCCGCATTCCTGCCCGTAACGGGGCGCGAAGAAAAGCGCATCGTTACGCTGACGTGGACGGCGGACACGCAGCGCGTGACCATCGACGCGCAGAACGTCCTCTGGGGCAGCGACATGCCGGCGGAGGGCAACGACCTGCTGTGCCGCGCGGGTGAGCAGGTGACGGTGCAAATCGCGCCCGCAGCGGGCTATCGCGGCATCCACGTTTTCCAGAGCGACCCGGCTGTTTCCCTGAGTATCAGCGAGGGGAACGACGCGGTTTCCTTCCTCATGCCCTACGCGCCGCTGACCTTGACGCTGACGGCGGACAAGCTTTATACCGTCACGCTGGACACGGCAGGCGGCGATCCGATCCGTCCCATCCAGTACACGGTGGAATCGGAAGCGTTCCAGCTGCCGACCCCGATTCGCACGGGCTACATCTTCCTCGGCTGGACGGGCGAGGGCATCACCGAACCGCAGAAAACCATTGAAATCCCGCAAGGCGGCACGGGCGACCGCACTTACACCGCGAACTGGCAGGTGATTGAATACACCATCATTACGCTGCTGGAAGGGGGCAATGCGGGCTCGTCAGGAGAGTATTTCTACACGGTGGAGCAAACCGTAACGCTGCCGACCCCGACCCGCACGGGCTACACGTTCCTTGGCTGGACAGGCGAGGGCATCACGACGCCGCAGCCGAACGTGACCATCCCGAAGGGTTCGACGGGCGACAAGACGTATATCGAGAACTGGGAACTGACAGAATACAACATCACCATGGATTTGAACGGCGGCAGCGGTCAAGAAAAGGTGGTTTACACCATAACGGATGAGGATTTCGAGCTGCCAACCCCGACCCGCAACGGCTACGAGTTTGTCGGCTGGACGGGCGAGCGCATCACGACGCCGCAGACAAGCGTCAAAATTCCGAAGGGTTCGACGGGGAACAAGGCGTATACCGCAAACTGGAAGGTGATCAGATACACCATCACACTGGTCACGAACGGCGGCGCAGTCATAGCTTCGATACGCTACACCGTGGAGGATTCCGTCACCCTGCCCATCCCTCCCGACCGTCCGGGCTACGAATTTTCCGGCTGGGTCCTCGATGGCAGCGGTCAGTTCCCTTCAACGCCGATGATTATCCCCAAAGGCTCAACCGGCGACCGCATTTACAAGGCGGAGTGGCGTGTGGCGAGCTACACCATTACCTATGTGAGCCACGGCAAAGCATATAATTGGGTTCAATACACCATCAACAACCAAGTTTATTTCGGGACACCGGAAGAAGACCCGTCCTACTACCTCCCGGGCTATACCTTTGTAGGCTGGAAAATCGACGGCGTAGAAGGAACGCCGCGCTCCTACATGCTGCCCAAGGGCTCGTATGGCAATCGAACGGCGACCATGCTTTGGGAGCCAATTCCGTAAGCGTAAACAAGGAGAACAAGGAGGGGCTGCGCATTGGACTACCTCAGCGTAAAGGAAATAGCGGAGCTGTGGGGCGTTTCCATCCGCATGGTGAATTACTACCTGAATACCGGGCGGATTCAGGGGGCAATCCGGAAATCGGGCGGGTGGCTGATTCCGGCGAATACGCCGCATCCGGCGGATTTACGCAAGAGCGGGCAGCGCGGGCAGGAAAAAATCCCCCCGCGGATGGCCAAGTGCTATATGCCGCTGATTTCCCGCCCGTGCGACAACGGCTTCCAAAATCTCCTGCTGACCATGAACGACGAGGAGGAACGCGACATAGCCCGCGCCCTGCACCACTATTTCCGCGATGAGCACGAGGAAGCCCGCGAAATCAGCGAGAAATACCTGACGAGCAAGTGCCCCGAAATCCGCCTGTCCGCGCTGATTACCAACACGATGGCGATGCTGCAGACGGGGGATGCCGCCAAGTGCCGCCGGAATCTCGAAATGATTCAGCGAGACGGGCAGCGCGCAAACGACGATTCGTGGCGGCTGTACAGCAGCATTACCGACGCGCTCATCAGCGTGTTCTTCCACTCCGAGAAGCTCGATTTGACCCCTATCCGCCCCGCTATCGGTATTCTTCCGCCCGGAATGCAGTATTTCGCCATATACGCCATCGCCCACGCGCTCTACATCCGGCGCGAATACGAACACGCGATGGGCATTGCCGAATCCGCCCTGCTGATGGCGGGCACGCGCTACCCCATTGACAGCATCTACCTCAACATCGTCCTGTGCATGATTTGCATGAGCCTGAAGCAGGATGAACGCGCGGAGCAGAAGTTCGATGCCGCGTGGAGCATCGCCAGCCGCGAGGGGTACATCCACCCGTTTGTGGAGCATCACGGCATTTTGCAGGGGCAGGTGGAGCGCGCGCTGCGCAAGCAGGATCCGGAAACGTACAACAAGATTGTGCAGTCGGTCTACCGCTTCAGCCGCGGGTGGATGAAAATTCACAACCCCGTGTCGACGCTGCAGGTGACCGACGCGCTCACACCCTACGAGTTTTCGATTGCCATGCTTGCCGCGAAGGGACGCAGCAACAAGGAAATCGCCGCGCTGATGGGCGTTTCCGTCAACACGGTGAAGTCGTACATGGAGAGCATCTTTGAGAAGCTGCAAATCTCCAGCCGGAACGAAATCGACGCGTATGTGAATCGGTAATATCAACAAAAGCACGCACTCCGAATGTGGAATGCGTGTTTTTTGCATTCGGATTTTTCATTGCAGAAAAAATATATGAAAATTGAGGAAAATGCTTGACAAATAGAGAAAAAACGGATACGATACACACAAGGAGGTTGAGAAACATGGGTTTTGTGATTGCTTTGGTTGCAATTGCAATCAACGTTGCATTTGCAATGTATGCGGGCGGCATTGCTGAGCAGAAAGGGTACAGCAAAGGGAACTGGATTGCCGTGTGCATTATCTTTGGCATCATCGGCTACATCCTCATTGCTGCTTTGCCTGATTTGGAACTGCGTGCAGCATTAGAAAATATAGAGAAAAAACTTGCAAAAGATAAGAACGACAACTATCTGCCGCGCAGTAGCAGTAGCAGTAGCAATAGAAATAGCAGTAACAGTAACAGCACAATGAAATCGCTTTCGGAAATGAAGCCGTTAGCACCGCTTTCAGATAGTATGGACTACTGGACATGCAAGTCTTGCGGCTTAGAAAACCCGAAGGAAGCGCGCTACTGCCAACACTGCGGTGGATACAGGTGAATAAAAATCAGCCGCGACGAGCGTATTCACTCGTCGCGGCTGTGTTTATCTATGCGCTTCCTTATTCTGATACATCCGCGCGTCCGCCCGCGCCAAGGAATCCGCCAACTCATCCGTCGACGGATTAAAATGCGAACAGCCCACCGATACCATCGGCAGAACCGGATTCTCCGCCCGCGCCGCATCCATCAGGTGCTGGAAAATCTCCGTCATGGTGTTGTATTGCGCGTTCCGCCGCGTCAGTATCACGCAGAACTCGTCGCCGCCGATGCGGAAGCACGTCCCGTAATTCCCATACGCGCGGCGGATGCAGCCGGCAATCGTCCGCAGGCAGGCGTCGCCCATCAAGTGCCCATGGCAGTCGTTGACGTCCTTGAAGCGGTCAACGTCGAACATCAGGATGGTAGCAGGCACGCGCAGGCGCGCCAGATAATGCTCGTAGCCCAAGCGGTTGACAAGCTGCGTCAGCCCGTCGGTTTGCAGCACCATGTCGCTGGAGAATTTCGACATCATCAGCGCACCGCAGCTGATGGTAATCCAGTCGATTTTGACCATCGGCAGGAACAGCTGCACCATCAGCCCTAACAGCACGAACAGCGTCGCGAGCAGCAGCTGTGTGCCGCCGGTGTACTGGTAGGCGCGGCAGGCGAACCAAATCTGCACGAGGAAGAACACCGTGCTGCCCCCGTAGGCGAGCATGTAGAGTGCGTAGAGCGCCCCGTGGTGGTAGAAATTCTGCGCATCGACATAGAATATCAGCCCCGTGAACGCCGAGAGCAGCACCAGCAGCGCGTGGAAGCCCGCAAGGCACAGCAGCCTGTGTACCACTTTCTGCGGGCAGGGATGGATAACGCAGCCCGCGAACAGCCCGATTAGCGGCGCAAGCGAAAGTTCGATGGTCTTGACGGCGATATGCAGCGGAATCAGCGCGGGCGGCGTGCCATCCATCTGCACGCCCGACCACTCACACAGCGCGCAAATGGCGATGGTGGCGTACAGGTCGCCGCAGAGCAGGTTTCGGATCTTGGATTGGCTGATGTCGCCGCGCAGGGAGAAGAGCATAATCGCCATGGCGAAGACGCTGAGAGCAATATTGGCCGTGTATAATTCATTCATGCTGATTGTGGAGGCGGTTGACAAGCAATCGCGGCAGATAAGTTTGAAAAGGGCAAATTCCCCCTCCTTATAATAATGATACCACGAAAAAAAGAGGATGAAAAGTTGGTTACATAGGGAAAATTGCAAATGTGGCAGATTTCAACAAATGCGGGGAAATGGTTACATGGCGCGTCTCCCATCCCCACGAAAAAGGGACTGACCGAAGCCAGTCCCTTTGATGATTATTCGTATTCGCAAACGCTTGCCCAGCGGATGAGCAGGTCGCGCTCTTCGGGCTTGCCCTTGAGGGACTGGCTCGCGGCGACGATCGGAATCCACTGCTGGACGTACTGCTTGGCGGTGTCGCTCTTCTTGCAGAAGAGGGAGAGGTACTTCTCCGCCAGCGCTTCCTTGCCTTCCAGGACGAAGAGCAGGTAGGTGCGGGCGACATCAGCGGACGCATTGCCCTGCGTGGCATGCGACCAGTCGAGGATGTACCACTGTCCGTCGGGCTTCAAGATAATGTTGGACGGGTTGAAGTCGCCGTGGCAGACCTTCTTGTGGACGTGCATACTCGCCAAGCGGGTGTGCAGCTCGTAGCGGGTGGTCGCGTCGAGGTCGGTGGCGGAAATCTTGCGCTGCATCTTCTCCGTCAGGCTGTTGAGCATCGGGCAGGTGCAGGCGTGAACCTTCATCTGAATGTCCACAAACAGGTTCAGGTACTCGTCTTCCTTTTCCGGATGCGCCGCCATCAGCGCCGCCAGCGTGTCGCCTTCAACGAACTCCGTCGTAATCGCCCATTGACCGTTCACCGTGTCAACAGCAAGGAGCTTCGGAATCGGCAGGCCCGTCTCTTCCACGCGCGCCGTGTTCAGCGCTTCGTTCAGAATGTCCGCCTTGCTGTACCCTTCGGCAAACACCTTGATGGCCTTGGCGCCGTCGCGGTAAATCTTCTTATTTTCCCGCTCGGCAATCACATGCGTCAAATCCATAGGGAAACCTCCTTCTATATGGTTCATGTTTATTGGGGGGGAGAGGCGCAAGGGCGCTGCCCTTGACCTGCCAAAGGGTCTGTGACCCTCTGGACTCCCTTTTCGCGATTGAGTTGGTGACGCTATCACACAACGTCCGCGTGTCTATGCGAGGATTCGCGTCTGCGGACGCGACCAGAGGGCAATGGAATCAGACGAAGTCTGCGGTCGCCCTCTGGACTGCTTCGTCCCCTCCTGCACTTGTTGGTTGGTAAAGCAGCAGTGGAGAACGCAAAAGTCAATATTTGTCCTAAATATCTATTCGCCGCCCAAATGCGACATTCCTGCAAGCGGACAAAATTTTTTGTGCTCAAAAATGCCCGGCCCAGCAGAAGCATTCCTGCCAAGCCGGGGAGAATGGCACATTACTCGCCGTAGTATGCCTTGAGGTACATTTCCTTGATTTCGCTGATGAGCGGGTAGCGCGGGTTCGCGCCGGTGCACTGGTCGTCGAACGCCTGCTCGGACATTTCGTCCAGCGTCGCGAGGAACTTCTCCTCGTCCACACCGTAGTCGCGAATCGTGTTCTTGATGCCGACGCGCTCCTTCAGGGCGTGGATGTTGCGAATCAGGTTCTCCACCGTCTCGTCGTCATTCGCACCCTTGAAGCCGAGGAATTCGCCGAATTCAGCATAGCGGCGCTTCGTGTGCGGATAGGCGTACTGCGGGAAGGTGCCCATCTTCGTGGGAACTTCGGCGCTGTTGTAGCGGATGACCAGCTCAATCAGCAGCGCGTTGGCGATGCCGTGCGGCAGGTGATGGAACGCGCCCAGCTTGTGCGCCATGGAGTGGCAGACGCCGAGGAACGCGTTCGCGAACGCCATGCCAGCCATCGTGGCGGCGTTGCCCATCTTTTCGCGGGCAACCGGCTCGTTCTGACCGTTGTCGTAGCACGCGGGCAGGTACTCGAAAATCAGCTGAGCCGCCTGCTTCGCCAGACCGTCGGTGAAGTCCGTCGCCATCATGGAGGCGTAGGCTTCCAGCGCGTGGGTCAGCGCGTCGATACCGGAGGCGGAGGTCAGACCCTTCGGTGCGGACATCATCATGTCAGCGTCCACAATCGCCATCTTCGGCAGCAGCTCGTAGTCCGCCAGCGGGTACTTCACGCCGGTGTCCTGATCGGTGATGACGGCGAACGGGGTGACTTCGGAGCCAGTGCCGGCAGAGGTCGGGATGGCGATGAAGTATGCCTTTTCGCCCATCTTCGGGAAGGTGTACACGCGCTTGCGGATATCCATAAAGCGCATCGCCATGTCGAGGAAGTCCACTTCCGGATGCTCGTACATGACCCACATAATCTTGCCGGCGTCCATCGCGGAGCCGCCGCCGATGGCGATAATGCAGTCCGGCTGGAAGGAGGTCATGGCCTTTGCGCCTTCCTTCGCGCAGGCGAGGGACGGGTCGGGCGCAACATCGTAGAACGTGGTGTGGACGATGCCCAGCTCATCCAGCTTATCGGTAATCGCCTTGGTGAAGCCGGATTTGAACAGGAACGCGTCGGTGACGATGAAGCAGCGCTTCTTGCCCATAACTGCCTTGAGTTCATTCAGGGCGACGGGCAGGCAGCCCTTCTTGAGGTAGACCTTTTCAGGCGCACGGAACCACAGCATATTCTCCCTCCGGATGGCAACAGTCTTGACGTTCAGCAGGTGCTTGACGCCGACGTTCTCGGAGACGGAGTTGCCGCCCCAGGAGCCGCAGCCCAGCGTCAGCGACGGACGCAGCATGAAGTTGTACAGGTCGCCGATGCCGCCCTGAGAGGAAGGCGTGTTGACGAGAATACGGCAGGTCTTCATGCGCGAGGCGAAGCGGTCAATCAAATCCTTGCGGGTGACGGCGTTCAGGTAGATAGAAGAGGTGTGGCCGTAGCCGCCGTCAGCAATCAGGTGTTCCGCCTTGTCGAACGCATCGTCGATGTCCTTGGCGCGGTACATCGCCAACACGGGAGAGAGCTTCTCATGCGCGAACTCTTCAGAAATATCCACGGATTCGACTTCACCAATCAGCACCTTGGCGGTTTCCGGCACGTCCACGCCCGCGAGCTTGGCAATGGTGTGCGCCTTCTGACCGACAATCTTGGCATTCAGCGCGCCGTTGATGATGATGGTCTTGCGCACCTTGTCCAGCTCTTCGCCTTCGAGGAAGTACGCGCCGCGCTTGGCGAACTCCGCCTTCACCGCGTCGTAGATGCTGTCCAGTACGATGGTGGACTGCTCGGACGCGCAGATCATGCCGTTGTCGAACGTCTTGGAGTGCAGGATGGAGTTGACGGCCACCTTCACATCAGCGGATTCGTCGATAATCGCGGGCGTGTTGCCAGCGCCGACGCCCAGCGCAGGCTTGCCGGAGGAGTACGCCGCCTTGACCATGCCGGGGCCGCCGGTGGCGAGGATGATGTCAGCTTCCTTCATCGCCATGTTGGTCAGCTCCAGCGAGGGAACATCGACCCACGAGATGATGTCTTCGGGCGCGCCGGCTGCCACAGCCGCTTCCAGCACAACCTTTGCGGCGGCGATGGTGGACTTCTTCGCGCGCGGATGGGGAGAGATGATGATGCCGTTGCGGGTCTTGAGGCAAATCAGCGTCTTGAAAATGGCGGTAGATGTGGGGTTAGTGGTCGGGATGACCGCCGCGACAACGCCGATAGGTTCTGCAACCTTCATCATGCCGAATGCTTCGTCGCGCTCCAGCACGCCGACGGTCTGCGTGTCCTTGTAGGCGTTGTAGATGTATTCAGCGGCGTAGTGGTTCTTGATGACCTTATCTTCCACCACGCCCATGCCGGTTTCTTCCACCGCCATCTTCGCCAGCGGGATGCGCATGTTGTTCGCGGCGAGGGCAGCTGCCTTGAAAATCTTGTCCACCTGCTCCTGCGTGTAGGTCGCATAGACCTTCTGTGCCGCGCGGACGCGGGCGAGGGCCGCCTCGAAGCTCTCCACGCTATCGACGATCGGATACTCTTTCGCCATGATACTCTCTCCTTATGCTTCATCCGTCCTGCGGGGATGTGCCCGCGAACGGGGAATGTCGGTGTTTGTCGGGGTGACGAGAACAGTGTATCAGATTGTTAAGCTCTTGTCAAGTGGCTGACACGATTTTAACGATATTTTTTTCACAATTTAATACGTTTTCGGAACGGGATGAATGGAACGGCGAATAAATGGACGAATGGGACAAATGCAAAAAGCACTGTACAACAAAAAACAGTGGATGAATGTCGAATTTGTTGTTCTTGCTTGAAAATGAGGAGAAGATGCGGTATAATGGGGTGGAAAAGCAAAGGAAGGGGAGGGGACGCGCGTGAAAAGGAGTAGCACAGATACTTGTTGCCTCACGTTGCCGCTTAAATTGGAAAAGTGGCAGTCCGACCGCCTTGAAAAACGCTTTGAAATTGGTAGACAAATCTATAATACGATAGTTCATGCGGAGTTGAAGAAACTGCGCAAACTCGAAAGAACGCAGCAATATCAAGAAATTGAACAGAAGCTGGAAAACGCGAAGCAAGAAGAAACAAAAGAACTTTGGAAAAAGAAACGACAATTGCTGGATCAAAATGGACTTAGCGAAAACCACTTTAAGGCGGATATGAAATATTATTATCCGCATTTCAAGGATAACATTGCTTCAAACGTGGCAGTTCATGGAATTGCGTCACAAGCATGGACGGCGTTTGAGAAAGTGCTGTTTTCAAAAGATGGAAAGATGGTACACTTCAAGAAAAAGGGAGAATTATCCTCGCTGAGAGGTTATTCACGGGCGGGAAAGAGCGGAGGAGTGGAAATTATTTTCCGCGGCAGCTACGTCGAATGGAAAGGGCTGAAACTTCCGTTGAAACTGTCCCCCGACAACGATTATGAAACGGAAATGCTCAGCAAGCGCGTGAAATATGTCCGTATTCTACGCAAAGACGGCAAAACGAAGACGCATTGGTACGCACAGCTTGCTTTGGAAGGAAAACCGGCGGTGAAGCGTAATTCGATAAGCGGTGCACCGAAGCATCCCGTTGGGCATGGTGTCGTCGGCATCGACATTGGCACGCGAACGCTGGCATACTCGACCGATAGCGAGGTTAACCTGCTGGAATTGGCTGACCGTGTGCAGAACATAGAGCAAGAAAAGCGACGCTTACAGCGTAAAATGGACAGAAGCCGACGGGCGATGAATCCGGGAAATTATAAGCCGGATGGTAGCATTAAGCAAGGGGTGAAACTGACGTGGAACAATTCCAAGCGATATAAGCGGATTCAGCACCAGTATGCTATGATTCAGCATCATCAGGCGGATATCCGAAAACAGCAGCATAACGAATTGGCGAATTACCTGCTGACGCTGGGTGATTGCTTCTTTGTGGAGAACATGAGTTACTGCGATTTAGCGCACAGGGCAAATAAAACGGAGATTTCCGAAAAGACAAGACGGTATAAACGCAAAAAGCGCTTTGGAAAGTCCATTGCCAACAAAGCACCTGCCATGCTGATTACGATGCTGAAACAGAAATGCCAGTCACGCGGGCTGGAAGGGGTGAAAGAGGTTGACACGCATGTGTGCGCCAGTCAGTACAACCACCAGACAGACACTTGCATCAAGAAGGCACTTGAAAACCGCTGGAACGTTATGCCAGACGGTGAACGCATTCAGCGCGATTTGTACTCGGCGTTCCTGCTTCAGCATTGCAGAAGAGATTTGCCGGAATATAATAGGAAGGAATTACAGAAAGAGTTTGGAGAAGAACTTTACCGTGTATTTGACCGCGAGGCACTTCAACGTGACTATCCTCGATTTGTTGCGTATCATCACATGACGATTCAGCGGCTTTCAGAACTGCCACATACGATTCCCAGCATGGGTATCAGGCGAATCATCAGCTAACACAAAAATCCGGTGCGGTTCGCACCAGCAAAACCGGTCGATTGTCCGTCCGGGGCTGTCGCTAATGGCAACAAAGGTTGCCTTGACAGCAGAAGAGTTTCGGGAAAATAGTCAGCGCAGCATTGATTTGTTCAATACTGAAAAGCTATCTACCGACTCAACACACGTTCTGAAAAGTGTATATTACAATTCTGTGCATTTCTGCAGTTGCAATCTGCACGGAGCGTGTGGAGGCAAAGAGCGCGTTTTTGATGGCAATCAGCACATAGCCCTGTTGCAATCTGCACGGAGCGTGTGGAGGCAAAGCGAAGGAAGCATAGCATACTCACCGCCTTTCGGGTTGCAATCTGCACGGGGCGTGTGGAGGCAAAGTCGTCCTGCTGGGAGCATACAATACATTTTACACGTTGCAATCTGCACGGGGCGTGTGGAAGACCTTGCATCATCCCCCCGAAAAAAATCCGAGAAAATTTATGCAGACCTATTGCATTTTTATTCATCTTGGTGTATAATCCATCTTGTCCGGCAGACGGACACAAAAATGATGAAAATCAGGATGAAGATAAAGGAGTCGATTGTTATGGCGAAGATGCGCGTATTGCTGGCTTATTCCGGTGGTCTGGATACCTCGATTATCGTGCCGTGGCTGAAGGAAAATTATGACTGCGACGTGGTCTGCGTTGCGGGCGACGTCGGGCAGGGCGAGGAACTCGAACCCCTCCACGAGAAGGCGAAGAAGTGCGGCGCGGAAAAGCTGTATATCGAAGACCTGCGCAAGGAGTTCGTCGAGGACTTCATTTGGCCGACGCTCAAGGCGGGCGCGGTCTACGAGGGCAAGTACCTGCTGGGCACGTCCTTCGCACGGCCGCTGATTGCCAAGCGCCTCGTCGAAATCGCTCACAAGGAGAACTGCACTGCCATCTGCCACGGCTGCACCGGCAAGGGCAACGACCAAGTCCGCTTCGAGCTGACCATCAAGGCGTTCGACCCGAACATGCAGATTATCGCACCGTGGCGTATCTGGGATATCAAGACCCGCGAGGAGGAAATTGACTACGCCGAAAAGCGCGGCATCCCCGTCCCAGTGAAGAAGGATCGCCCGTATTCGATGGACCGCAACATCTGGCACATCAGCCACGAGGGCGCGGATTTGGAAGATCCGTGGAACGAGCCGCCGGAAGACCTGCTGCTGACGATGGTCACGCCCGAAAAGGCGCCTGATCAGCCCGAATACGTCACGGTGGACTTCGAGAAGGGCGTGCCGGTCGCCATCAACGGCGAAAAGCTGGACGCGGTGGATTTGCTGACGAAGGCGAACGAAATCGCGGGTCGCAACGGTGTCGGCTGCGCGGATTTGGTGGAGAACCGTCTGGTGGGCATGAAGTCCCGCGGCGTGTACGAAACTCCCGGCGGAACGATGCTCTACGCCGCGCACGGCATCCTCGAATCCATCACGCTTGACCGCGCCACCAGCCACTACAAGGAGCTGGTCGCGAGCAAGTTCGCGGAGCTGGTGTACGACGGCATGTGGTACACGCCCCTGCGCGAGGCGCTCTCCGCGTTTGTGGACAGCACGCAGCAGGCGGTCAACGGCACGGTGAAGCTGAAGCTGTACAAGGGCAACTGCATCAACGCGGGCGTGAAGTCGCCGAACAGCCTGTACATGGAGGAAATCGCCACCTTCGGCGACAGCCACGACCTGTACAGCCACAAGGATTCTGCGGGCTTCATCAACCTGCTCGGTCTGCCGCTGAAGGTCAAGGCGATGGTGGAGCAGAAGAATAAGAAGTAATTTAAAGCAACACCGCACAACTCGGCGGCTGACCGCCTCATTTGTGTAAATGTGATAACTGTGGTGTCCAGCAAGTCCTGCACTGAATTCGGGAGTAGAGCCCCCAATAGTATAAACGCGCTCGTCGGAAGGTCGGCGGGCGCGTTTTCTGTGCGAATTTGAAATTTGGAGGGGGATTTGAGGCAGCTGATTTCAGAAAAACCGATTTTCTGAAAGGTGGTTACACGCCGACACGAAAGTCGTTGTGAAGATACACAACAATTTGGCATGATTTTGTTAGAAATGCCGGAAATATATAATTCTTCAAGAAAACACTTGACTTTTTTCGGGGGGGGTAAAATGGAAGTAGAAAATCGCGAGGGAGGGGAGCTGTAGAAAGTGATGCAGATGATATAGGGATAAAACTGCGCAAAGGCACTAACAGAAAACGAAGCTCATTCAGGGAAAATGTGCAAAAACGATAAGGAGATGTGTATACGATGGCAATGATTAAATGTCCGGAATGTGGACGCGATATTTCTGATGCTGCAAGTGCTTGCCCCGGTTGCGGTGCACCTGTTCGCAAGGCGGGCTGTATGGTTCGATTTGAAAGGCCAAGTGCCATAATCTTGGGGACAGCAGTGAGCGGCATGGTATACGTTGATGGACAGTCAGTTGGCTCTGCAGCAACTGGTGCAAATTTTGAAGTTTATCTTTCATATGGTCAGCATAGCGTCTCCATAGAAAGCAATGATAACACGAGAATAGCATCTCACCGTTCAAGTGTAGATACATTGGATGTCCCTAAGGGTGCAAAGAAAGTTGTTGTAACGATCAAAACGAAAGGCGATGTTTGGTCTGCATTTGGCGGTGCAACAAGATTGGGAATTGGAAACGTTGAGGTTATCCGCTAATACAAATACAGGAATAAATCCGCTGTCCGCCTCCCATTCTCGGAGGCGGATTTTTCATATCCATGCACATAAAAACGAGCCAGCTTCTCACGAAACTGGCTCGTCACTGTGAAATGACTCAAAAACTAATACAATTCCCGGCTATCGTTTTGCAATAACCCTTTCGTTTTACATTGGGTGCATTTCGGCGCAAACTGAGGCGCGGTGGGTGCAGCACCGGGCTTTCGTTTGATCTTTAATTGTCAAGTCAAGTGCAACAGGTGGTTGAAGAAAACTTCAAAGGGAAATCTCCAGCCGAGGTATTTATGGGGACGAAGATTGATCTTGCTGGTATGCTGCCTTTATACAGACTCAATATGTCAGCGATGCCCTTGGGATACAGGTCAAGTACATCACAGACATAGAGAAGATCCGGGCCTACGTCGTGATATCCATGCCGGTCATCTCGATCAACGAGCAGGTGGCGGATTCGGGCGGGGTCCTAAAGCCTGCCAGGGAGGAAAAGCTGCTGTGCAAATCAGGGCATGACATTTGCAGCGGATAGCGTTCATCTACGTCCATAACGCCTGCCGCAGCCAGATGGCGGAAGACCTGGAGTGGCACCCTGCGTTGGACGTGTTCGAGAGCTGCTCCGTATGGACGGAGCGGAGGATCGCATCAACCTGGACACTGTTCGGCTGATGAAGGCACTGTACGGCTTTCAGGAAAAAGAAACTGCGCGTACCGGGTTTGGTACGCGCAGGCCTGATCGTTACATTTTGTTGACGCCGCCCTCGGTCACGCCGTTTTCGTTATAGGCGTCAATGGCATAATAGTAGGTTTCCCCAGCATTCAGCGTCGTGATGAAGGCTTCTTCGCTGCCATACACCTGGTAGCTGGCATAAAGTTTGTCGGGCGCAATGCCGAAACGCACGTTGTAGCCCGTGGCGCCCTCCGCCTTGTCCCAAGTCAGGCGGCAGGTCATGGGATCCTCCATAACGGCATGGCCGCCTGCGACCCGCTGAGGTTTTTCGCCATTGCCGATGCCAAATACGCGCAGGCCGGAAATGCTCACGAGGCTGTTGTAGGGCGTCTCCTCACAGGTGATGCGCACAAATCGCAGCTGCGTGTCCTGAGCCAGCACATGGTAGGGATGGCTGCGGTCGTCCTCCGCCGTCCGGGCGTCCACCAGCGTTGTCCAGTTCTCGCCATCAAGGCTGCCTTCCAGCAGGTAGCGGGTGCGCAGCTGCTTGCCAGAGTCCACATAGCGCCCGCCCACTGCGCCGGGCAGACCGCACGCCTCAGGCGGCATCTGCATGACTGGGATGCCCTCTTCCGCAAAGTTGATCTGAATCCCATGCACGCTGCACGGTTCGCCCAGATCCAGCTTCAGCCATTCGCCTTTGCTTCCCCTGGCTGTCCACCAGGTCTTGATGCTTTCATCCACAGACAGCTGGGCAGGATGCCCCTCCGCAAAGGATGACGCTTCCACCGGCTTGCGGTAGGAAAGCAGCATGTGGCGGGGCTTGATCGACCAGGGATCAAATTTGCCTTGGGGAATTTCCAACGGATAATCGGCGAAATTCTGATTGCAGAACAGCAGACCATCCTGATCCACGCCTGCGGGAAACAGGCCGACACGGCGTTCAAAATCAGCGTTGACGCTGATGCCCATGCTGGCCACATGCCACAAATTTCCGTAACGATCCTCCATGGTGCTGCCATGACCTGCGGCAGTGATGAATCCGCTCAGACGGGAGCTGAAGGGGGAATTCACGCCGAAGGTGAAGGGACCCAGCGGCGCATCACCCACCACATAGCCGTTACTGTAAATGGACTCTTCCGTGGCTGGCGCGCTATACTGCAGGTAATACCGACCGTTCAGCTTGCTCATGTAAGGGCCTTCCATGAACGGGTCGCCGCTGCCAAAAAAGATGTCGTACAGCGTCTGCTCAAGTTCAGGACGATCCTTTTTCTTTTTGCCCGGAAAGTTGAAACGCTCAAAGCCATGGCTTTTCTTGTCCCCATAGATAAGGGATTTGCGTTCGCCGATGGGCGTCATGGTGGCGGGATCCAGCTCGGTGCCATAGATGGGACGGTCGTTGGCACTGCCCCAGTACAGGTACACCCGGCCGTCATCATCCGAGAAAATCGCCGGATCCCAGAAATCAAAGGGTGCGCTGACCTTCTCAAACTGGTCGGACAGAGGATCCTTCGTCCGCCAGATGGTGCTGGATTCGCCCTTGCTGGACGCGCAGAAATACAGATAGTCGCCGATCTGCCTTGCGTCCGGAGCATACAGGTACATATCCAGATTGCGGTTCTCATGCCACTGCCAGCTGGCAAGATCGTTGGAATAGTAGAAGC
>OHET01000323.1_pt1 | contig 22768 bp, 20 predicted proteins | sample 1567351 | NCBI WGS metagenome assembly OHET01 (sample SAMEA3879529, study PRJEB24766) | human gut metagenome | biome: human-associated habitat; feature: feces | place: USA | collected 1985/1987
TCAATGAAGGGACCCGGCTGGTGCACTGCCTGAAGATGCACAAGAGACTGTTTGGGATCGAAGCGAAAAAGGTCGGAGGAGACACCGGCTACGCGGGAACTGAAAACAGGGACTACTGCAAGGCGAACGGAATACAGACATCTTTCGTAAAAAGAGGCCGTCCGTTCGGTGAGAAGAAAAAGGAGAAAGACCTTGTCCGAAAGGAACTTGCCAGAGTGAGGGCGACTGCGATGGAAGGCTCGTTCGGGACACAGAAGGAGCACTACGATCTCAGGAGGGTCAAGGCCAGGACGAAGCGGACGGAAATCCTTTACATCTTCTTCGGCATTCACACGGCAAACGTGGTGCAGTTGGCGGATAGGATAGAACAGAGGGCTCGTTTGGCGGCTGCCTGACACTGAAACTTGCGGTCAATGCGGAGCTCTTGTGGGGGAACTGTATCTTCGCCATGAAAAACGGACAAACAATCCGGTCGAAACTACCGGAAACCGATATGAAATTGTAATTTTGATGGGTCGGACGTAGAAATTGAAGGGATTGTCTGCTGCTTCGCTCAGATTGAAAACATTAAGCGACAATCCCTATACTAAAGTCTGCGATTTCAACTATGCCGGCGTGAGTGCCTATCGCAACATTCACGCAGCTGATATCGAGCCTGAGGCGAAGTATGTCAAGTTCGTTGTGACGGCGACCGGACGAACTGGTGGTGCCTTGAAGGTTCCTCTGTGCCATTTGGCTGAGTTCAACATTTGCTATCGATAGCATAAACGGAGAGAGGGTGGCTTTTTGGTCACCCTCTCTTCATTATATTCGCTCCTTGCGGTCCGTTATCAATCCACCATGCATGTAAGGATGAAAAGCAACCAGAGATGAACTGTGCTACCTTGCAGATCCGTATTTCCGTCGCTTGCGAGGTCGTCCAACTCTTTTCTGAATACTGTCAGGGCTTTGTGGATGTGCTTCTCCACTGCCTTTTCTGAAATTCCCAATTCTGCCGCAATCTCTCTGTTTTTCATGTTCTGGAACCGGCTCTTCATGAACACCTCACGACATCTGTCGGGAAGCTTGTTCATAATGCTGTGTATGTTGGCAGTGAGTTCATCGTAGATAGTTTTCCGGTCGGAGTCGTTGACCGCGAAGTCCATCTGATAGAGATATTCGTCGCAGATGTTTTTGAATGAATCAGTGAGACTGACAATCCTTAGTGAGGACTGGTGGCGCAGAGTGTCTATCGACCGGTTCCGTACAATCCGGAACAGAAGAGCCTGCCATGTGTCGCTTTCCTTTCCTTCGAACTTCTCCCAAAGAGTGCTGTAGGCTTCGTGCACAATGTCCTGGGCGGTATGTTCGTCCGACACGAACCTGAATGCGAAGTTATAAAGCCTGTCGCTGTACTTGTAGTACAGTCCTTCGAATATTTTTTCATCCAGAATCATCTTCTCTTATCCTCTGACAAGGCTTTATATAATTCTTAATCCCGATGCCGTTGCCTAATCTTTACGGACTTTTTTTACGCTCGGTGCATCATACAAATATAACCATTTTTATTTGAATTTCACGAAAACTTACATCTTCAGGAGTTCTTCGACACTCGGGACCTTCAATTTGCAGGACGCCCTTGAAACGCCGTCATATTCGTCTCTCATGCCATTGATGATTTTCTTCATCTCATCTCTGACATTGTCGGGATAAAGGACTTCCATGAAGTTGCCATACCTGCATATTTCCTGATAAAAGTCATCAGTGGTGTGAAGCTGGTATGAAAAAATGGTGTAACCGTCTTCCGGACAGTCATATAACATCCTCTGGCTCTGATGCAGAGGGGTGTGCTTCAGATAGAAATTGTATTTCGCCCAGACCAGAATTATGACATTTTTCGGCTTAGCTGCTCCCGATGGGAAGGTTGCCGTGCCAATGCTGTCTGCCATAAAATCTTCAGGACTGAAGTCCTTGGGATACGTGAACCTTTTCTCCATGATCTTGAGATTCTTCATTCTGTCCGCATCCAGAGCGTATGACCGGATACTTCTGCTATTGCCGCTCTCAAGTGGCCCGATGACTTTCCAATGCTGTCGGAACAATTTCACGAAATATGGCTGTATCGTGACATTGACCGGATCCTCCCAATAATCCTCGTAATCGAAACTGAGCATGCGGTTTTGTTTTATGGCATCAAGGACTGCGTCCAGATACTCTCTGGCGGACGGAATATCTTCAAGCAGAATCCTGTCCCGGATAGAAGTGTTGGTAATGAGCTTATTCTGCATTGAAATGGTTCGCAGCAGCCATTTCCTGACGCTGTCTTCTCCCGGACGTGAGACAATCTGATAATTGGAATTGGCTCCTGCCTTGATTACCTGGATGCTGATACCGTATAGCTCCTCAATCTTGTTGATCCAGTTGAAGACGGTTTTCCTTGTCATGGCGGTTCCCGGATACGGATTGATGTCGGTGAGTTTCCAGCATTCCTGAATTTCTTTCAGCGTACGTGGCTGGCTGAGAAGTTCTATGAGCCAGACGTGTTTGTTCCTGGTATCGCTGTCTTCAAACATAATTTTAGTGTTTTTTTACAAATTTATGCAATTTTCTGGAATATGGGTAATGCTTTTACCCATAGAGCATCTTACTTTGCAGAAAATTATTACAATTATGGCAAAGATTAAATTTCTTCCATGGATAGGGGAACACTATTATAAGACCGGGTTTGCAGGCAAGCGCATTCTCGTTCTCGGTGAATCTCACTACTGCCAAAATGTATCTGATGCGAGCGAGGATATCACCAGACGGGTCATAATGGATCTCTTTGATCCTACGTCAGAGCATGAAGCATACAAGAATACTTACACTAAGTTCGCACAGGCTCTCCTGGGACGTGGTGAACTTTCATTTGCGGACAAGGAACTGTTCTGGAACAGCGTCGCATTCTACAATTATGTCCAGGTCCCGATGTCTGGTCCTCGTGTGGCTCCTACGCAGGACAACTTCAGGAACTCGGAAGCTGCGTTCTTTGAGGTGATAGAGATGCTTCGTCCCGACATTATTATTGTGTGGGGACACCGTCTTTACAACAACCTCCCTAACGGCGGACTGCAGGGGGATGACCTCAAGGCACCTGATGGACAATGGATCGAGACCTGGAGATATTTTCTGTCTGACCGGAAGGAAGTGAAGGTGATACCGATAATGCACCCTTCTTCTTTCTTCTCGCCAGAGTTCTGGCATAAATTTCTGTCGGCGGTAATTTGGTGAATTTTAAACATTTATATATCCTAATCTTTTAAAACACTTTAAAACATGGGACTATTGCAAAATCTTCCGGAGGGGGAGAATCTCCCTTCTGAGCTTACGGAACTGGGTAAGGTAATTATTGAGACCGGAAAGAAAACCGGGGAGAAACTCGGACAAGACATCTCGGATGTCATTGACACTATCATTGATCACTTTATAGACTAGAAGATTATGAATAAAGACGTAATTAAATTCGCAACGAAAGCGTTTCTTGCGATAACGGCCATTGTGGCTGGCAAGAAACTTAGGGAAAATGCAATAAAGGATGCAAAACGCATCGGCACTGGCAATAACAATAAGCAGAAGTAATTCGACCATGCTACGAAGATTTGTCACTACGAAATGTCCTTATTGCGGCCATGTCTTCCAAGCCCCTGATATCGAGGACAATGCCACAGTATTGTCAATGCCGGTCAGGTGCCGGAGTTGCGGCAATACTTTCAGGCCAAGTGAAATGTCATCTTCTTTTACGGATTCCGTGAAGAAGCTTCTTGAAATCTTTAAAAAAGCATGACATTTGACATTGACGTTAAACCCGAATCGCCCCGGCTTCCGCTTTTTGGCAGAGTCGGGGCGTATTTTTGTCTTACGTCAGAATTCTCCTGGAAAAGGTTGCTCATGCAAAATGATGGCCCTGTCGTTCTTGATTTCAATGCCGAGCAGGTCCGGCACTATGGTGTCGAACTCGTATTTGTATATAAGATCCTTGTCGGCGATCCAGGCAGAAACGCTATTCGAGTTCTATGAGCACATGTTTGAACAGGGCCTCGTCCATCGAACTATAGATCGGTTTGTCAATATTCTCTTTCTTGGCGTAAAGATACTGTGTGAAGCTGCTAAAGGGTGGCAGATTTATGCCTTCTTAAAAGGTATATATCGTGATTCTAGTTGATTATATCAAAACCTTGGTTGCTTCTATCAATATGTAATACATAGAATTTTTGTTGACTTTCATCCCATGCAAAGTGTCCTAATGATGATTTGTTAAGCCATTTAGGCTCAAGAATTAACTTGTCTATAGTTTTTTTCCATGGCGAATCAGGGGCTGGATTCGAGTATTGAGCAACTCGTTCCTTCATAAAGGAATCAAGTGTCTTACTTATTATATCAGTTGTATGCGTATCATCGTGAGGACTTATTTTGTTTTGTATATATTTGAATGCATCGGAGAGGAAATCCAAAACGATCTGCCGTTTCTTTTCATCATGGCCATATAACAGAAGATTCCTAAAAAAATCTGCATTGTCTCCAAGAGAGTATTTCCATGCATTCAGGGAAGGTGTGGAGCCAATCCAAATAGAGTAATCCCCATATGTGAGAAGGGCACGTTTGAAAGCATTGTCAGGCTTGTTTAGAGTCTTTTCTAGGATAGTCTTGATTGCTTCGAGATCCTCAATCTTAATATTGTCAGGTTCCCTATCAACAGAACTAAGTGTGTCAAAAACGAAAGTGATATTGCCCTGACAACAATCGAGAACCTCTATATTCCAAATGGAATTTTCAAAAGCTCTGCGGTTATCCTCTCCACCTTCATATTCCTTTTTATTGTAGATTCCATATTTGATGCGTTCCCCAGCCGTGAAGAAGCGACTTTCGTCTGTATCTTTTAGAGGATACTTTGCAATGTCATAATTACATTCTGAGCAAACACGCTTCGTGATTTGAATGGTTCGAGGAACGGTCTCAATAGAAGCGCGGCTAATATTTCGAGACTTGGAACGACCCCACATAAACTGTTTGAGGCGCATGAAATTTCTAATGTAACGATCCTCGTCAATAATGTCACTATATTCTGATAAGTATGCTTTCGTGAAATATAATAATGGCAAAAATCTTAGGGCATCAATTTGACTTATTGGCTGTTGTCTCCCATTTTTATCCCTCTGCATATCTTTCCAACCTGGGAATAGACATTTCTCTGTAATTAGTTTATAAGCCTTTAGATAATAATCGAGCGTCTTAGCAATTTGGAGTCCATCTCCATCTGCTATTTTCATAATATTAAAAGCCTCCCCGTTCAGGGCTTTTTGAGAAAGATTATACTTGTTGCTCTCAGAACTTAGATTCCCTGAATCAGATTTCTCGATTATAAACACCCAGCGGAGAAATTCGTTAAAGTCTTTGTCAACTACATAGTCTATCTCATTGGAATTTCTAAGATTGTCCCAGAAAAATTGCTCCCATTCATTTTCCCATTTAGATGAATACTTTCCCCTCTCTTCAGGATTAGAAATGGTCAATACTAATTTTGGCTTTAGGTTTTCCGTGTTGGATAATCCTACTCCTGTGGTGTTTATTACAACGAATTGTTCTTCTCCATACTGCCTATTCCCCATATCATAATATAAGAATGATATTTTCTCAACAACAAAGTTGGCGATATTCTTTATATCAGATAGAGTGCACTTCGATAGTATTCCTTGTATGATTTTTATTGCGTCAACCATATTCTCAATGGAAGGATCTAACCTATACTCATCGAAATACCATGATGAGTGCATGATTTCTGTATTATCAGGTTTCAAGAAAAATTCATTAACCAAGTCTCGTGTGAACCATAGAGTTGATTCTCTGATTGCATATTGCAGGCGCGGCTCCTTATCATCATTGTTTTCCTCAAATTCCGAAATGAGAACTCGGCGGATTTTATTTTTGATTTCGATTGTATTAGAGTTCAAGTCCCCTTCTTGGAGAATCCTTTTGTGTAATACGCCTAGCAAGAGATATAATGTTGTTATACGCTGCTGTCCATCACATAACTGAAAGAACGTCTGCGGGGCTTGATAAGCATAAATCAAGCCCATTCGAATGGCACTTTTATCATGCAAATTAACTATATCTTGAACGAAGTTATACACCAAAGACATTCCCGTTATTGGGTTAATTGTCTTTGCCCAGCAATATTCTCGTTGCATATCAGGAATAACCACTTTGTTATTCTCTGAGAAAAGGATTCCAATGCTGCAGTTCTTTCCGTTTGCAATTTTATTTGAGCTCATATTGTTTGCGAATAAGTCTAAGTGTTTCTTCTTTATTGTCTTTTATTCTTTGAGGAGTGTTCTCTATGCTCCAATATCCAGCAGAAAACGCTGCAATTGTCTGTATTAGGTTCCGGCTAAGGATTTTTTCGTCCAAATCAAAAAATACTTGTTTTTTTCCCTTATTGTCACCTTCCCGCTCAGGAGTTTTAGCATTGAACTTGGAATTATCTCTAGTATGGAGGAAAACCAAATTGCCAATGCAATGCTCTGTAACGCTGTACTTGTCTTCAAGTAAATCTCTTGAAATGAATAAGTTTAGTTCAGAACTATCAACTTCGGCAAACTCTTTTGTGTCTTCGATTTTATTGGTATTCAACTTTACAGTTTTGTTTTTCCCGTCTTCATCCTTAAAAACGACCCGAGATTTAGGCCATATGTGTTCTAAAGAACGACCATCACGATAGAAGTTTCTCCAAACACCCTTTTCATCTAAATAGACAAAACAGAATCGTGAAGAACGTTCATCGGACGCCATTACATTAAGCATGAAAAGCATTCTCATAGCATACTCTTTCGCGTCTGCATTCAAATAGACGTTTTTGCTGGATAAAATAGAAATTACTCTATCTGCATTTGCATAATAATCTTCGTCATCAGGTTTGCTGTCAATCAGAATTCCCAAAGAGAACTTTTTTAGAGCTTCGATATTAAAATAGTTGTTTATGAAAAAATCTATAATATCTTTCTTTTGTCTTTTATCGGAACATGAGAGAGAGAGTCCTAGCAAATTATAGCTTGAACAATTCCTATATAGGTTTTCAAATTTTTTCTGTAGTTCTCTAAGTTCATAAAAATTCAGTTTAGCATTTTTTGTGTCTTGGATAAATGCGTTCTGACAATCCTTGATTACTTCTGAGAGAGTGTTTGGTTGATTAGAAAACGATACTTTTTTGTGTGCGCAATATGTCGGTAGCAATAAACCCAGCGGATTTTCGCCACTCTCAAAAAAAGCACGAACCTCTTCTTGGTTCCACCAATAAATCCATTTGTCCCACTCTCTAGCAAAACGACTTCTAACTGCATTGTTTTCCCACTCTTCGGTGCTCTCCTTTTTGAGTTGTTTGCGCAAAATCTCCAAAGTTAAATCTATACTATTTGTCTCTTCAGTTTCCCGTTTCATGTTATCTGATGATGACACTTTGCTAAGAAAATCAGCCTTTACCAGTTCGTCAACCTTCATTAATGCTTTTGCACCATTCATCATTGAAAAAACATCGCTTGCTTGATCTTCATCAACTTCAATATAGAACAATTCTACCCTTTCAAGGACATACTCTTTAAAACTCATTTCCAATTCTGAGTCAATGGTGTCGATATCCTTTGGAAGGGCCTCCTTAATTTGATTGTAGGCTGAATTGATATAAAATTTATCCTGAGTATCAATGCTTCCTAAATCCTTTTCGTTTACAATATTTTTGAGAAACTCTTGAGAACTTTGCCTGATTTTGTATTCTAAACGAAAGTCTCCTTTTCTGGTAAAAAAATAACTTGAGCGTTCTTCTGAATTTGAAATGACGGCAGTTAGCAACAAGAAAATGGTTGTTGTTCTCTGCTGCCCATCAATTAGATAGATTTTATCTTCCTTCTTAAAGACAGTGACGCCTTGGATGAAATACTCTGCTTTATGAGAAGAGAAAGCATGCACAATGTCCTCAACGAGGATTCTTGCATCATTCTTCCCATTTTTATGTGGTACTCCCCATTTGTATCCCCTTTGGTATGATGGGATAACAAATATAGTGTCATTGGCTTTTCCGATGTATTCTGCTATGTTCCTTTTAGTCTTCATGCTCTAACAATATCTTAAACGAAGAAAGAAGTATTTTCCGCCAAACCTTGGCAGATTTAGTGTTTTTCACACAAATATAGTTTTTTCTTGAGTTTTCGGCAATCGATGGGATCAGGGCAATATTGTTTGCGGCCGCGACCAGAGCGGGGGCATCTGTCAGGATGCCTGCCTAGAAGTTGCGGTTGCGTGGACGTGGTACCTGTTTCTGGATGCGATTTACACCATCATTGACATGACAGTATTTCATCTTCATTCGCGTCCATGTCACCGATGAAATGCCTTATGATCAATTCCGGATTCGATGCGAACTGGCACAGGTCCAGATATTCCCTGAAGTATTGAAGGAACGGGTTCCTGATCTCCGATTCTGCAAGAAGTTCTACGATTTTCTGGTGGATGGGTGCCCTCAGGGCGACGTACTCCTTCTCGGTGTATTTCCCTGCCTTGAAGTCACGTTTAAGCTGTCCGCTTCTCTTTGAGACCATGGCGCATTCCTTTCTGGCTTCAAGAGTCCTTTCCCTTTCCTGCTCCAGGAACGATTCTCTGAAGGACTTGTAGCCCCGGGAGTGTGCCACGAGATCGTCATTGCGCAATTTGACCATTGTGTAGTCGTAGTACAGTTCTGTCAATATCCTGTGGACTATGGCTTTGACTTTGTTTTCATCCTTAAGCCAGTTGTTCCGGCTGAAGAATGACATGTGCAATGACCTGGCATAATCGTACTTGAGAGGAGAAATCATATGAACTTCAATGATTTCCTTTCCGATTTCGACTGTAGCCCTTACCTCGTCATCGCCGAAATTGAATCCTACCATATCTCCTGAAACCAGACTGTCATTTTCGTCGAGCCATTCGGAATTGTTTACCGCATTTTCGAATATTTCCAATGCCTTTACATCACGGGCATACCCATAGGGACCATCGATATACTTGAGTTTCATCTGAATTATAGAGTTTGTTGCACATCTTCTAATACTTACAAAGAATGAAACGAATTCTTTCATTGTTGATGAAATCATATTCGTTTCACTTTGAGTAAGGTTGCGTAAGAATGATGCTGCGAGTCGTGGCCTGAAATTTAAGCCTCTGCCCACCCGTCAATTGTCTTGGTCTCGGAAGAGAAATTGATGCCGAGCTTGATTATCTGCTTGCCGCTGGCGAGGAACGGTTTGTCGTATCCCTTTTCCTCGATTTGTTTCAGGGCAACCTCGGCGGATTCGTCGCGCTTCAACTCAATGATATAGACATACTTGTCTGTATCGAAGACAATGTCTATCCTTCCGTTGGAAGTCTGGTATTCAGTCTTTACGTAAAGCCCCATCATTTTCAGCATTATCGACATCACGTTCTGGAAGTACAGTTCCAGGTCGCCCTGAATCATGTAGCTGTTTCCTGCGAAAAATGCAGTGAGACGATTCATAAAACTCTCTATATCGCCCTTTTCAATATCACGTATAAACTGATAGACGGATAGTTCGCCGTATATCAGTGCCGGGGCGAACAACTGGCTGAGGGAATGCATGAAGCCGCGCTTGACTTCTACGTTTGGGTAGTCGAGTTTGTATGTGAAAAGATCAGGATTAAAATCCTTGATGGTCAAATATCCCGCCTGATACATAAGTGTAATAGGTGCTGGGCTCACATAGTTGATTTCCGTCAGAGTCTCAACCGAAAAGTCATTTCTGGAAATATTGTCGAGGTTGTAATTACCCTGCTTTAGGTATCTTACCAGAAATGTTGTTGTCCTAGTCTCGAGCCAGTACATCCGGAATTCATTTGCATTGAATGTGTTAAGAATACTGAACGGATTATACACGCCGATGCTGTCTTCACAAAAATGATAGCCATCATACATTGATGCCAATTTTTTGTAGCAATCTTCTTCCGAAAGCCCGTTCATCCCCGCAAGAGTCTTCACGCTTTCACCGAAATATGACTTCAGTTCCTGCTCCGATATTCCGCAGATGTCAGCATATCTAGCATCCATCGATATGTCATTCAGATTGTTGAGGCCACTGAATATGCTCATTTTGCCAAGCTTGGTCACTCCTGTAAGGAAGGCAAATCGGATGGCATTGTCCTTTCCCTTTATTACGCTGTAGAATCCCTGAAGCTCGCGCCTGAACTGCTCCATGAGTTCAGGATTGTCAATGTTGTCGATTATCGGCTTTTCATATTCGTCAATGAGGATGACGACTTTCTGGCCGGTCTTGTTACAAGCATTGTCAATCACATCGGAAAATCTTGCGGATGGATCATTGCGTTTTTCCTCGATGCCATAGATGTTCTCCCACGCGCAGAGATGCTGATCCAGTTTTTCAATCAGATCAGACACAGAAGTGTAACGACTTCCCGTCAAATCTAGATGAAGAACAGGATAACTCACCCAGTCCTTCTCCAGTGACGCCATCGCAAGTCCCTCGAAAAGTTCTTTTCTACCACTGAAATACGCCTCTATAGTCGATACGAGCAGACTCTTTCCGAATCGTCTCGGACGACTCAGAAAATAATATTTACCGGTGGAAGTCAGCCTATAGATGAGAGCAGTTTTATCCACATAAACATAGCCGCCACTTCGAATTTCTTCAAAACTCTGTATTCCTATCGGGTACAACATATTCCGTCCTCCATAATAATAACTGTTCACAAATCGAACCAATGTTGGCAAACAATACAAATATAACCGTATGCAGCCAAAAAATAAAACTTCTCTAAAAATATCCGAATTGCATTCCCAAAATATCTTCTCAAAAATAAGTGTAAGAATCACGTGTTTAAATTGTATAGTATAATGGGCACGAGTGGTTCGGAAACGACAGAAGAAATAATATCGAGTTATGATAGGTGCCGGATTATGGCATTCTGTTGAGCTATATTTGACGCAATGGAAAAGAAGGCAGTAAATGGAAATACAGGATATGCGGCTTTGCCTCGATTGGAGACGGAGCAGGTGAAACTGCTCTGTCTGGTGGCATATCTTGGAGACATTCCCGGGGACTATGTTCTGAAGCAGCTGTACGGAAGGAACTGTTCCAAAGCTAAGACTGATCTTGTCATATTGGAGCATTCCCAGTACGTACAGGATGGGAGAGTGTCTCCTCGGGTGTTTTTCAATGTGGTGGCTGTCGCGCTGGATAATTTCGACATTCCACGTTGGGTGGAGAAGACTTGCCAGTTCCGCACGGACACGGCATCATGGCTGTGGGAATTGGGAACTGCTCTTCATAGACAGGATGCCGCTGCTCTCCACAGATTCTCCAGACCGTCTTTCCTGAGGGCGGACCTTGGAGAGAGACTCCTTGATGCTGAAAATTACGGAAGCCTTTTTAGGCTGCTGACTGAGAAGGAAGTCCTGCAGTCCATACGACGGATGCTCCGAGTGCGCTTTGCTGAGGGGACATTGACAGAAGAAATCTGGAACAGGCTCGCAAGTTATGCAGACAGTTCCATGCATATAACGGACGAGGTGTATGACATGGTGTCGGCCTATCATCTGTTTCAGTTCGGGAACTGGCCGGAAGCCAGGAAATGCTATTATCCGACGATGTGGTCTCATGGGGCGGATGCCATCAAGGCACTTTATGAAGGACGTACGGATGATGCGTATGGCCTGTTCCAGGAATCTCTCCGGCTGCATGGCATGACGGCCGAATGTAAAGGGATGTTCTCTGATCCGCTGTTGGGATGGTTCTACGGTATCACGCTCTATCTTTGTACCGTGCGGCCATCCGTTGCAGGCAGCCGCAGGATAAAGGAATCGGTGGATCTGATGCGGAACCACCGTCATTACCTCTATTCTCCCATCATGGCACCGGTGCGGATCCTGTTTACCTACATCTCTAATGAGGAAGAGGTGTGTGCCAACCATGTGGAAGGAGAAGTGGCAAAACTGCTGGCCCAGCGCAGTACCGTCGAGACCAAGGCGTTCTGCTGCATTCTCCTTAACTTCTTCAAGTGCATTGACTTTGGCGGCATCAAGGACAAGTACAGTCTGTCGGTACCTCCGTCGGCCGCAATACTGCAGAATGAACTGGCACCTTATCTGCCGATGTCTGCCGACAGGAAGGCCCTGCTGGAGCAATTCTTTGGCGGCTCCGGCATGACTGGAAGAATATACCGGAGGGATAAATGGGAGATAATATTCTCCGATATAAGGGAAAAAGCCGCAGAGAAAAAGAACCGTGCTGCTAAGAGGATCGTCTATTTCCTGGAAGGACTTCGACTGAAAGCGATCATTGGTCAAAATAAGCGGCCTGACGGCAGCTGGGATGGTGGAACGCTTTATCAGAGAAGCACTTTCATTGACCTGAAATATGAGGAGATGACTCCTACGGACATCAAGGTTGCAGCGGCGCTTCGGAAACTCGACGAAAGACGCATTGGCAATAAGCCTGAGGTGCCGGAGATTCTTCCGTTTCTTCTCGACAGCGACAGGGTGTTCGTCGGGGAGTATTATAATCAGAACTTCACTCCGGCCACTGTGGAAGTGGAATCCCCTTGGCTGTCATTCCGTGCGGAGGGCATGGAAATCAGGATCGGATCTAATGTCTCCCTTCCGCAATCCGCAGGTGCATCCGTTCCGGAATCATTGGTGACCATTGATGAAGATGGTGTCTATCATGTTATTGTCATGAGCCCGGAACAGAGGGCGGTCATAGATAGGATGCTCAAGATGGGGTCGATTCCCTCGTCGGCACTTGCAGGACTGCGACAGACGCTTGAGAAACTGGACGGGATTGTAGAACTGCATACTGATCTTGCGGATCTCGGCAGGATAGAGGAGAAGGACGGCTCGCCGGTTCTGGCGGTCCGCGTCCGGCCTGTGGAAGATGACTATGAGATGACTGTCCAGGCGGTGCCGATTGTGGAAGGACTGTCCAGGTTTTCACCGGGTGAAGGAGGGGAGAACGTATATGACACATTGGAAGGTCACACGGTGGCCGTCAGGAGAGACCTTTTCAGTGAGTATGAGAACTATGACGTTCTCCGGAAATTCTTCGAGGTGGAGCTTGGAATCCCTTATGATGACTATCAGACTGCCAGATTCTCTGCTCCTGAGCACTTGCTTGCGCTGATGTCTTTTGTCCATGACAATCCGCAGTCATACTTCATGGAATGGCCGGAAGGCGAGATTCTGAAATTCTCGGAAATATCGGAATCGAAGGACGTGGACATTTCCGTGTCCACAAACATGAACTGGTTCGAGGTTGAAGGGAGCGTCAAGGTGTCCGGCAAGAAAAGGACTCTGGAGGAAATTCTTGCAATGTGGACGGACTCTGATATAGAGGGATACATCAAAGTAGGGGAGAAGGAATATGCCAAGATGTCCAAGACTCTACAGAAGCATCTCGCTGAGATTTCGGAGCTCGGCAAAACCGACAGGAAAGGACGCATCAGTATCCCTGCCATTCAGGTAGGTGCCCTGGCAAAGGTGCTGGGCGAAGACGGAGGTCTGCATGCGGAGATGGATGAAGGATTCAAGGACCTGCTCGCACGTATGGAGTCGGCTTACGAGTCCTCGCCGGTACTTCCGGAAGGTTTTGGCGCGACATTGCGTGATTACCAGATGCAGGGTTACCAGTGGATGGTGCGTCTTGACAGCTGGGGTGCCGGAGCCTGTCTTGCCGATGACATGGGCCTTGGGAAAACCGTACAGGCATTGGCATTTCTGCTTCATAAGAAAGATACGGGACCATCCCTTGTGGTTGCGCCCACATCCATTGTCCCCAACTGGGCTGCCGAAGCCGAGCGCTTCGCTCCTTCGCTGAATGTTACGGTCCTGAATGAGGTGCAGGACAGAAAAACTGCGATAGAGAGTGCTGTGGCCGGGGACCTGTTCCTGGTCAGTTATGGCGTAATGGTGATATCCATTGATTTGCTCAAGTCTGTCGGCTGGAACGTGGTGTGCCTTGACGAGGCCCATCAGATAAAGAACCGAACGACGCGGATGTCACAGGCTGCGATGTCTCTCCAGGCCGGAAGCCGGCTGATTCTTACGGGAACGCCGGTGCAGAATCATATGGGAGAACTCTGGAACCTGATGCAGTTCATCAATCCGGGGCTTTTGGGTACCTGGGCCAGTTTCCGGGACAAATACATCAACGGACCTGAAATGGATAATTACAAGAGGGAACTGCTCAAAGGTCTTACCCGGCCGTTCATTCTCCGTCGGACCAAGGAACAGGTGCTGGGAGATCTTCCGGACAAGGTGAGCTATCTGCATCCGGTCCACCTGAGTGTCAATGAGATGGCTGTGTATGAGGAGGCTCGAAAGAGGCTTGAACTCAAGTACAAAAAAAGGAAAACCGCCAAGGAAAGGACACTTGCACGGGATATCAAGGTGGAGTTCTTTGCGGAGCTGACCCGTCTTCGCCTCATGGCCAATGCTATGGAGCTGGTGACTGCGGGATGGAAGGGAGGCTCTTCCAAGGTGGATGCCCTGAAAGACATCATGTCCACATTGATGGCGGGAGGAAACAACAATGTGATCATCTTTTCACAGTTCACTTCATTCCTGGACATCATCGGCAGGATGCTCACGAAGGAAGGGTACAATTACCTCTATCTGGATGGCAGTACTCCGCTTCAGGAACGTAAGATGCTTGTAACGAAGTTCCAGTCCGGCGTCTGTCCGATCTTCCTTGTGAGCCTAAAGGCAGGAGGACTGGGACTGAATCTTACTGCGGCGAACTATGTCATCATCGCCGACCCCTGGTGGAATCCGTCCATAGAAAAGCAGGCCGAGGACAGGGCTCACCGCCTGGGACAGGGACGTGCGGTGACGGTCATCAGGCTGGTGTCGCAGCATACCATTGAGGAGAAGATCCTGCGTCTGCATGAAACGAAGAAAGAGATTTCGGATGCCATCCTGGCGGGAACGGACCGCAGTTCGAAGTTGACAATGGATGATGTCCTGGATATGGTTTCACCTTTCAGATAGCGGATTATGGAAGAGATTGACGTATTTTGTAGCTACCTTACGAGGGTGGCGGGGGAAATGATTTCAGGAGGTCCGCTACGGGCTCTTGTCCAGGCCGATGATGATGAAAGGATATTCCTTACGGCGCTTATGCCAGAAGAATTCTCCGTTACGGTGGAACTGCCTGCCGGCAATGCCTTGTCTGCAATGGCGGATGCCCTCTATCTGGTTCAGGACTTCGCTCTCAACCACTACCGGGAGAACTTATTCACGGATATGTCATGGGAAAAATTCGCCGCGCTTCCAGGCGTGTTCGAATTCCTGAGTGAGGATGCGCTGCCGCTTTGTTGCAGGCTGGTACAATGGAGAGTTACGGAACGCTTCGGCCGTCGTTTTCTCAAAAGCATCGATCTCTATGAAGATGCCGTCCAGATTCACATGTTGGGAGGAAACTACATGGTGGAAATCATGAATTTTCCCAAAAATCTGGAACGGGAACTGAACCATATGGCATTATTGATAAGAAAACCGATTAGAAAAAGATATGACAAACAATCTTAGAGACAGGATTATAAGCCTTTTGGATGCGATGAGTGCCGGGGCCTATGAACGTGACGAGGTGATTGGCCTCAGCCTGCTTGCGGCGCTCTCTGGCGAGAGCATCTTTCTGCTGGGTGTGCCGGGTGTCGGGAAAAGCATGGTGGCGCGGAGACTGAAAATGGCATTCCGCGATGCCCGCAGTTTTGAGTACCTGATGAGCCGTTTCAGCACACCGGATGAGATATTCGGTCCTGTTTCCATCAGCAAACTGAAGGACGGTGACACGTATGAGAGAGTGACTGACGGCTATTTGCCGACAGCGGATATCGTATTCCTGGATGAAATCTGGAAGGCCGGCCCGTCAATACAGAACTCGCTGCTGACTGCCATCAATGAGAAGATATTCCGCAACGGTGACAAGGATTTGGAACTGCCCCTGAAAGGTATCATCTCGGCATCGAATGAGCTTCCGGCTGAAGGAGAAGGCCTTGAAGCACTTTGGGACCGTTTCCTTATCCGCTATATTGTGCGTCCCATAGGTGACCGGCTGAATTTCAGGGCCCTGCTGTCCGGAAGGAGTGCGGAACCGAGTGTGGATAGGGAGCTGGCATTCAGTGATGAAGAATACCAGTCGCTGATTTCCCGTTCAAGAGACATAGATGTTTCGGAGAGCATAATGGATTTTATCTATAACCTGAGGACACAGATTGTAAGACAGGCGCAGGAAAACGACTCGGATGAGCACGAGGTGCCGTATGTGTCAGACCGCCGGTGGAAGAAGATATTGGGAATCATGCGGATGTCCGCTCTTCTGAACGGGCGGAATCAGGTGGATTACTCCGATTGTCTGCTGATGGAGCACATGATATGGGACCACGACAGCCAGATTTCCAAAGTCGGGAAGGACATATGTGAGGAACTTACCAAGACCATTGTCAAGGATTCTATGACCTGTTCGGACCCGAGACGTCAGACAAGTCCGTCAAGTCACCGCGGTCAGGAAGAATTCTTCTCTCCGGATGGTGTCCATTATATCATTGAGGCGGGAGGGGAGTCCATCAGGATCAGAATTTCAGACTACAAGAAGCTTACGCCAGAAGCCGTCCCGGGTCGCTTTGTGGGGAACGACCTGGTGGACCTTGCCGGTGCTTCGGGGGGATCGTTTCTTATAAAGTCCCCGAGAAGCGGGGCTGTGGCCATCAATAATTATGTCTATCGGCTGCGGAAGAAGAACGCCGTGGCAGTTTCATGCGCTGATGCCTCCATGTCAAGTCCGGCCATTGGTGGCGCCGGTCTTATGCTCGCGGAGTTCCGTCGGCAGGTCGAAGACAATGTGTTCCTGGCGGACATCCAACACTATTCATTGATGATAAAGACTTTGCAGAAGTATAATGGCAGAAGGTAAGCTGATACGTTCAATGACATTGGCAGTGGCTGTCGCCAAATCCTCAGGCAGTGATATCTCGCAGTTCCTGCTGGATCGGGCTGAGGTGGAAGATAACCCTGTCCGCAGAGGTGTTCTGAAGGTGATGGCCGACAAGCGCTTCCTGGATACTGTGAGCCCCGTCATGATGTGGCAGGAAGATGCGTCCAACGAACTGGAAGCGTTTGCGGACAGGCTTGAAAGTGAACGTGCAGCCGGGTGTCTGACGGAAGGAAGGATGAATAAACTGATAGAGGAATTCTTCTCTCTATGGTTGGCACTTATGGGAAGAAGGAAACGGATATACGAGTCGTCGAGGAAGGCTCGCAAGAAGGCCAGAATGGATCTGGATGGAAATCTGTCGACAAAAGTCAATATCCCGGAGGGCGATGGGAGCAATGATGAAGGGCGTAAAGAGGGAATGGGTCCAGATATGTCCGGACTTCAGGAATTCTTGGAAGTCAATGATGATGAAAATGACGATTTTACCGGTATCGGCGCCGGTGATCCGAAGCTGGAGCAGCAGAGAAGGGAGAACATTTACCTTCGCAGCATCCCTGAATCCCTGAAAAAGCTCGCCTTGCTTATAGGCAGGGCAGGAGAGGACGTGACGGAAACAAGGGGAAGATTTTCAGTGGCGTCAAAGAGTGACATTGAAGGGATAACCGTCGGCAATAATCTTTCCGCGCTGCTCCCTTCTGAATTGGTCCTCTTGTCGGAGAAGGCCACTCAGGACGTCTTCTTCATGAATTTTGCCGAGAAGCGTCTCCAGGTTTTTGCTTCAGCATCCCAGGCCTCTCGTCCTGACAAACATAAGGACGGACCTGTCATCATCTGTGTGGATGAGAGTTCTTCCATGAGTGGCGAACCGTTGCAGGTTGCCATCCAGTTGGCCTATGCCGTGACCATTATAGCGAAACGGCGTCACAGGGAGGTCCTGATCGTCGCCTACTCGAACTCCCACAAGATGATGCGTGTTGATTCGCTGGGAAAGGACCGGAGCGAACTTCTCGAGTTTCTTTCCAATGTCTCTATGGGAGGAAATAATGAAAATGCCATGTTCGAGTGGCTTTTCCAGGATATAATGCCTGGGGAGAAGAAGTTTGACACGGCGGATATTCTCTGTATCTCGGATTTCGGATGGGTCGCGATTGATGATTCCGTAAAGAGATTGATAGATGAGCAGAAGTCTTCCGGGATGAAATTCTATGGATTGAACATCGGCGGAGCTTTCGGAGGGTGGCACGATTTGGATGATTTCGGTTTATTAGGCCCGATGGATGTCTGCGACAGCCTCTGGGAATACAGTGACGGTGAGTGCCGGGAAGTGCTCAACGATTTCTCAATAAATTGATTGGAAAAAAGAATTCCCCCAACCCCCGTCGAAAGTGAGAAATCGGGGGAGGGTATCTCAAGCTTCTTTCCAAGAACTGGCTAATTTGGGATCATAACGCTTGCGGATTTCAGGCATTTCTCTCTTTGCACAGTCAGGGCGCATTATAAAGTATTCCAGCAGGTCCGTCGTCTTTTCTACGTTCTCGAGACTAAGAGGGATATCGAAGAAATACTCGGAAGTAATATGGACAGTCAAGATGTTCTCGTCCATAACTGTTTCCAACATATAAGGAATTTGCCTCTTGCCCAGCTCCTTGCTGACAATCAGACTTAAGGACGGATACTCAATCAGCGCTATGTCTCTGCGCTTGCGACAGACAAAGTATTGCTGCTGAATCTTTTCAGTTGCGATGATTTCAGCTTCATTGAGTTCCTCGAGATAAGCTTCCTTAAGGCTGTCGCTCAACTTTCTTTTGCCGTGTAGTTTGGGCTTTAGATACTCGGAACGGATATAAAAAACAGTCTGCTGTATAATCTGATTTATATCACCGACATTGCAAGCGGCATAACGAATGCGGGACGCGACACAATATACGGCATCCGACAGTAACTGCTCGAGAAGTCTGGTCATCATTTCTTCCTCCAGACAATGTGATTCACGTATTTCTGGCTGTCGCTATGCTTTTGTGAGAACGGTATGAAGCGGCCCTGCCCGTCGCGGCAGAACCCGTAAGAGAGTTCTGAACCGACATGATCCGCACCCAGTGTGATACGTACAAGGATCATCGGATCTAAAATCCTATTTTCTTCACATTGGCCTTGGCGCCGATTATTTCGTCGTCGCAGAAAGACTTTATGTCCTCGAAGTTCGGTTCAATGCCATCTATGATGCTCTGAATCATCTTCTTGCGACATATGTTCTCGATATTTCCTCCGGTGAACGCCTCATACTCTTCCGCGAGTTCGAGGGCCTGTGCATCGGAGAGCTCGGGAAGCATTGACTTCCAGATTTTCTTTTTGCAGGCTGCGGATGGCCTGGAGAATTCGATTTTGTAGAGGAATCTCCTCATGAATGCCTTGTCCAGAGAACCTGTGAGGTTGGTGGTGGCGATGAGTATGCCCTCGAGGTCCTCCATTCCCTGGAGGATAATGTTCTGCAGACTGCCTTCCATCTTGTCCACGGCATCGGTAGCCCCTTCCTTGCGTACGCCGAAGATGGCATCCGCTTCATTGAAAAGGAGAATCTTAGGCCGCCCGTCCTCGTTCACGCTGCGCTTGTAGTCGTCGAAAAGTGCCTTGATGTTCTTCTCGGTTTCACCCACATAGCAGTTCTTGATCTTGCTCACGTCCGCGATGATGATGTCTCGTCCGGTTCTGCGTGCGAGCTCATATACACAGGACGTCTTTCCCGTGCCGGGGGCGCCATGCATCAGCACAGTGAGCCCGGTACGGAGATTCTTTTTCTTAAGTGCTTCGCATACGGACTTGTAGCCTTCTTCCGTAAGCATCCTTTCTAGCGTCGCGACCTGGTCCGCCTCGTGCTTCTCGTAGAAAAGTTCCTTCGGGGCAATGCTCTTGCACTCGATAGTGCCGGCTATCTGCTGCTTGCGGCCGGTAAACGTGCCCGCATCGGCAAAGATTCTGCGTTTTATGTCGTCGGATATGTGGATTTCATCCTTGCTTTTGATCCCGCTGTCGGATGTGTATTCGACAATGCCTTTTTTCATCAGTCCAAGTTCCTCTCTTGCCGCGTTAAATTTGATCAAGTCATAGCTGTCTTCCTGGCTGAAGAGCTCGGCTACCTGCGACCACATGATCTTGTCGTCATCATCACTGTAGAATAAGTTGCTGAGTCCGTAGAACAGCTGTCGCTCTATATTTTTGTATGACATTATCTTGAGCTCCTTGCATGCCTTTGAGTAGGCTGTGTCCGGGTTGTCCATGACAAGTTTGTCGAGCTCGGCTATAGCGTCCTCGTCATCGAGAATATCACTGCTGATATCACTGAAGATATCATTGAACCGGCGCATCATTGTTATGGTGTTTAGTCCTGTAGTAGCAGGTTTATGATATGGCGTGTTCTTGGCCAGTGCATTGATGACGGGCTTGGGAACTGAGATGTTTTTATCCTTGTCTATTTTGATGAAGCCTTTTTTCTTGAGGTCTTCAATGTCTTCATTGAACGAGATAAGTTGTATGTAGCTTATGCCTATCTCATTGGCAATGTCTGACAAGTCAAACCGGTATCTGCAGCATTTCTCTATCATTGCGGCAAAAATTATGCACTGGATATGGCTGAGCCCAAGGATTTCGCCTACCGGTTCAGTCAATTTCGTGAGTTTTCCCGCCAGTTCGACCAAAGAGATCTCCTGGTCATCCTGGTGTTTCCTCTCCTTATCCCTCATTGTTTTCCTTGTCGAGTTTATGATTTTATTGAGATTTCCGAGCAATGTCTCTGTCTGTGTGTTGTTCTAGCTGCTATTTACTGATATTGGTACCATGATCCGTGTAGTTTTTCATTTGCAAATTAAATTCATTCCACTGCCATTTCCCGGCAGTGGAAAGTTCTTCTATTAGGTTAAGATGCTCCAGCCTTGTTATGCGACAAGATGTTTGGCGACTGCCTTCTTGGCTCTGGACAGTCTGACATAGATGTTGCGGATGCTCATTCCCAAGAACTCAGCGATTTCCTTTGCGGAGTATCCGTCGCGGTCCATAGTGAAGATGATGCGGTCCTCCTCGCTGCGCGAATTCACGAATTTGTCAATCCTGTGTGACGTCTCCCAGGCAACTACCTCGTCCTCAGCTGTAACCCAGTTCGTGAATGCAGGCATCTCGACTTCTTCATCATCTTCTGTGTAATTGGTGATACTGCAGGTGTCGTGATGTGAAGAGAGTCTGTTGCATGTCATCTGCCAGGCTAAGCGGTTTACCCAAGTGTGGAAAGTAGTGTTTCTCTCGGGATTGAAGGTCTCTAGCGCTTTGGCGATGGCGTCGCTTACAATATCCGCCTTCTCATTATGGTCGAGCCATGCGTAACCAGTTGCATTGTAGTGACTTATGGCTGAGGATACAATGCGGAAGGCGTCAGAACGAAGGCGAGCGTGCTCTGTACGCTCGAGATTGGAAGCGAATTCTGTCATGATATTTATAATGATTGTTTGTCTTTTTGAGGGTGCTGCAAAAATATAATAAAAAATAGGCAGAAAAAAGACCCTATGAAACTTTGACGCTCAAAAACATTGACAATAAGCGTCTTTTATTTATATTTGTAAACCTATTGTTTACAGATACAGCTATGCCGGCAAACAAGAATGCAACACTGAGGTATCGTGCCATTGACAACCTCCTTTGCTCCGAAGAGTGGAGCACGATTGAAGATATGATTTCCGTCTGCGAAAAGACCATTTCGGAGGAAAGCGGTAGGCAGGTGACCGTTTCCCGCGTTACCATATACAAGGACATCGGCTTTCTCTCCAGACTGGATGGCGTGAAGATCGACAAACGGTCCGGCAGGCCGGTCAGGTATCGCTACGCGCGTGATTCCAAGACATTCAATGGCACATTGGTCCCGAGTCAGAGTTATGCGGACTTGGAGTACACGCTGGAGTTCTTGGAGTCCATCAGCGGGCTTGTAAGCGTGGATGCAGTGGTGAAGAAACTGAAACGTCAGCTGGAGGGAAGAGGAAAGCTGATGCAGCAGCTCATCAGTTTTGAGAGCAATCCGCGTCTGCGCAACAGAAATCTGCTCTGGAGTTTGTACCGCCATATCCGTGAAGGGCATCCGCTAAGCCTCAAGTACAATGCCGCCTACATGGAGGTCAAGGACATTGACTTTCAGCCCTGGTATCTGAAACAGTATCTCAACAGGTGGTTCCTTATGGGGTGGGCTTACAGAATTGCTGACAACAATGGAGTCAGGGATGAGCCCGGGCTGAGGAATCTTGCCATTGACCGAATAGAAATTCCGTCGGATGGTGTGCTCAAGATAGATGTCGACAGGTTGCGGTCCGGTAATCTGAAGCTGAACAGGCCGGATAAGGAATGGTATGTGGATTTCGAAAATTACTTTTCAGATATAATAGGTGTCTCACGGTACAATGAGGAGCCGGTGGAGGTGATTCTGAAGGCGGATCTCAATGATATGAAGTCCAAGTACGACTGGTACCGCATGAATACCAAGCCGGTACATACCAGCCAAAAGGTATGGATCGAGGACGGCACGGGGTATGTAAGTCTGACCGTCAGGCCGAACAATGAACTGTACAGTGTCCTGATGACCTACGCCAATCTGGAAGTCATCTCCCCGCAGCCTGTCCGCGATGAGATGAAGCGCCGTATCGAGCAACTTCTCTCACATTACAGGTAACGCCTCGTCTTTTCGGTCTATATTCCTCTTCTCATCAGTCGTGTACGTCCAGTACACTCCTTCT
>OHET01000340.1_pt1 | contig 21991 bp, 18 predicted proteins | sample 1567351 | NCBI WGS metagenome assembly OHET01 (sample SAMEA3879529, study PRJEB24766) | human gut metagenome | biome: human-associated habitat; feature: feces | place: USA | collected 1985/1987
GTGTCCTAACTACTTATTGTTCAATATCGGTAAACTTTTTTCAGGACTAGACAAACTGTATCGGCCTTGTGAATGGGGGCAGGCACCAGCCTGACGGGATGAGCGAAGCGAACCTCCGGCGCCCCACCACCCACCTGGCTTCCGGGCTTGTAAAAAAATCATTAAAACCTAAATCTTTCCCAGATTTCTTTCAATTAACCTTGAAAAGGTGAAATTTTACGAATCTGGTAGAAAATTTATCGATATTCGTAAAATTATTTTTATATTAGCGGAAACAACCTGGGACATTGTCCCGAAACATTATTAACTATGATTACAGAATGGTGGACTTCGCTTGACTTGTTCATGAAGATTCTATGGTGCATCGCCATAGCCACTTCATTGACTTTTATTATCCAGAGCATACTTACATTTGTCGGCATTGACTCGGACACCGACTTGGGCGGCGACATTGACCCGGATTTCGGCGGTGGCCTGGATATGCATCCGGACTTTGACGGGGATCCTTCGATGAACCTGTTCACGTTCAGGAACTTGGTGAATTTCTTCCTCGGGTTCAGCTGGACTGCCATACTGATGCATGGCAAGTTCGGTTCTGAAGCATTGGTCCTGCTTCTGGCGTTCGTTGTCGGCGTGGCCCTTGTCACTGTCGTGATGCTGATGTTCAAGTGGCTGGCCGGGATGCAGCAGTCGGGAAATATCAATGTCTATAAATCTGCGGCCGGATGTCACGGAAAGGTCTATCTGACTATTCCGGGGGAGAGACGCGGAACTGGCAAAGTTCAGATTACCATCAATGGCGCCGTGCGTGAATATGATGCTGTAACTGACTGTGATTCAATTCCTACAGGAGCTCAGATAAAGGTCGTGGAAGTATTGGATTCCAGTACATTGCTCGTGGAACCCTTGGAGCCGCTTATAATTTGACACTATAATAATACCTAATTCATTGTGATATGGAAATAATTATCATCATTGCGATTGCGGTAGTCGTGCTTATCGTCACATTGTCCGCAATACTCCACCGCTACAAGCGTTGTCCGTCTGACAAGATTCTCGTAATCTACGGAAAGACAGGAAGAAACAAGAACGGAGGTGCTTCATCTGCCAAGTGTATTCACGGAGGGGCGTCGTTCATCTGGCCTGTTTTCCAGAGCTACTCTTTCCTGGATCTTACTCCGATTTCCATCGAATGCAATCTTACCAATGCGCTCAGCAAGCAGAATATCCGTGTGGATGTGCCTTGCCGCTTCACTGTCGGCATCTCCACTGAGCCTGACAATATGACCAATGCGGCTGAACGTCTGCTCGGTCTCACCATCGAGAATATCCAGAACATCGCCACCGATATCCTCTTCGGACAGCTCAGACTCGTCATCGCGACCATGGACATCGAGGAGATCAACTCCGACCGCGACAAGTTCCTCGCCAATGTCAGTACCAATGTCGAGGCAGAGCTCCGCAAGATCGGTCTTAAGCTTATCAATGTGAATGTCACCGATATCCGCGACGAGTCCGGCTACATCGAGGCTCTCGGAAAGGAAGCTGCTGCCAAGGCTATCAATGATGCCAAGAAGAGTGTTGCCGAGCAGAACCGTTTCGGTGAGATCGGTAAGGCAGAGGCTGACAGGGACAAGGATATCCGCATTGCCGAGACCGTCCGCGACACCAGAATCTCCACTGCTGATGCCAATGCAAAGGCAGTCGAAGGTGAGAACAATTCCAAGATTGCAATTGCCAATTCTGATGCGGTCAGACGTGAAAAGGAGGCTGAAGCTGCAAGAATTGCGATAGCAGCGGAAAAGGTCCAGGCCGCTATGGCGATGGAAGAGGCATATAAGGCAGAGCAGAGTGCCGAGCTTGCGCGTGCTGCCAGAGAGCAGGCTACCCAGCAGGCTAACATTGTCGTTCCTGCCCAGATTGAGAAGGAAAAGGCCATCATTGACGCCGAGGCTGAAGCAGAAAAGCTGCGCAGGACAGCTCAGGGTGAGGCTGATGCGATTTACGCGAAGATGGCTGCCCAGGCGAAGGGTATCGAAGAAATTCTTACCAAGCAGGCTGATGGTTTCCAGAGGCTTGTCAATGCTGCTGAAGGTGATGCACAGAAGGCTGTGCTCATGCTTATCGCGGATAAGCTTCCTGAACTTGTCAAGACTCAGGTCGAGGCTGTCAAAGGCATCAAGATCGACAAGGTTACCGTCTGGGACGGAAACGGCAAGGGTGACGGCAAGACGTCCACTGCCAATTTCATCTCCGGTATGATGCAGTCTGTTCCGCCGCTTGACGAGCTGTTCAAGATGGCAGGTATGAATCTTCCGAGCTATCTCAAGGGAGCAGAAGTGAAGCCACAGTCTCCGGCAGAAGGGGAGGCTACTGAATAACGATTATGCCGATTACAGTTAACATAGATGTAATGTTGGCTCGCAGGAAGATGTCGAGCGGAGAACTGGCTGAGAAAGTCGGTATCTCCGCCACGAATCTTTCCATACTTAAGACAGGCAAGGCCAAGGCAGTGCGTTTCTCTACTCTGGAGGCCCTCTGCCGCGCCCTCGACTGCCAGCCCGGCGACATTCTCGAATATGTCCCGGAGGACTAGCCGATATTGTCCCACATAAAAGTGGACGTATGTTATTTTTTTTAAAATCAATTATGATGAAATGTTTATTGCTTACAGCACTTTTCGCAGTTTCAGCGCTGTCAGCATCGGCAGATGTGCCGCCACAACTTCGTGAGGACAATATTCCGGAGGTCGTGGCAGCCATGACACCGGAAGAGAAGTGCACCCTTATAATCGGCGGAAGAGCTGCCAGTTTCAATGGAATCGGCTTTACCAACACCGGTGTTCCTGGAGCGGCAGGCGTGATCAACGGCATTCCTCGACTCGGCATTCCTACAGTAGTCCTTGCTGACGGTCCTGCCGGCCTTCGCATTGCACCAAAACGAAAAGGCGATACCCGGACATTCTATTGTACCGGTTATCCGATTGCCACAATGCTTTCTTCCACCTGGAATCCGGAGCTCGTCGAGGAAGCTGGAAGGAATATGGGCAATGAAGTCCTCGAATATGGAGTGGACATCCTGCTTGCCCCAGGCGCCAACATACATAGGAATCCGCTCTGCGGAAGGAATTTCGAGTACTATTCCGAAGACCCGCTGCTGTCGGGCAAAATGGCGGCGGCAATGATCAACGGAATCGAGTCCAACGGAGTGGGAACCTCGCTGAAGCATTTTGCTGTCAATAATCAGGAGCTTAACCGTCTGGCCAACAATGCCATCGTTTCCGAGCGCGCGTTAAGGGAAATCTATCTCAAGAACTTCGAGATAGCTGTCCGCGAGTCGCAGCCGTGGACCATCATGACGTCATACAACTTCATCAACGGGGAACATGCCGCTGAGAGCAAGAGGCTCCTGACCGATATCCTTCGTGGTGAATGGGGTTTTGAAGGTGCGGTGATGACCGACTGGAACGGCGGCTACGATGACGCTGCCATAGTCCGTGCCGGAAACGAGATGATACAGCCGGGACGTGACTCGCGCTATATCAATCTCTTGAACGCCATCAAGGACGGCAGCCTGAGTATGGAAGACGTGGACAGGACGGTGACCAGAATCCTCAAACTGGTCATCAACACTCCGAAGTTCAAGGGTTATGAACCGTCGGAGGCGCCAGACCTCAAAGCCCACGCCAAGGTGTGCAAAAAGGTTGCTGATGAGGGCGTTGTGCTCTTGAAAAACAATTCCGCAGCACTGCCGATGTCCAAGGACAATGAAATAGCGCTCTTCGGCATAACATCTTATGATTTCATCGCAGGCGGTACCGGTTCCGGCGACGTGAACAGGCCTTATGTGGTGGACCTCATGAGCGGACTTTCCAATGCCGGTTTCCGTCTTGAGCCTGAACTGGATGCCTTCTACCAGGATTATATGAAGGCTGAAGCGTTGAGATGCAAGACGATGAACGAGGGCAAAAAGTGGTTCGTTGACAGGGAAAGGGCAATCGAGGTGGTTCCTGAAGACCTCATTGTCAAGTCTGCCGCCAATGCCGATGACGCCGTGATTACGATCGGCCGTGTCTTCGGTGAAGGAAAGGACAGGGACTACTATCACAGCTATCTCCTTTCTGACAGGGAGAAGGACTTGATTTCCAAAGTCTCCGAAGCGTTCCATGCGAAGGGCAAGAAAGTGACGGTCATTCTCAATGTCGGCGGACTTGTGGAAATGACGTCGTGGCAGGACAATGTGGATGCAGTCGTATTGTGCTGGCAGCCTGGACAGGAAGGCGGCAATACCGTGGCATCCGTCCTGAGCGGCGAGGTAAATCCGAGCGGACATCTTCCTGCGACAATTTCTACGGAGTATGCGCTGGAACCGACTGCAAAGAATTTCCCTCAGGTCTTTGCCGACAAACCGTTCAACTATTCATACTATCGTCAGCTGACCGACAGGAAACTTCCGTTGCACACCGTCAGGAACATTGACTTTACCGAGTATGAGGAAGGCATCTATGTGGGCTACAGGTATTTCAATACATTTGCTCCTAAAGCGGTGGCCTATCCTTTCGGATTCGGACTTAGCTATACCACATTTGATTTCAAGGATATGAAGGTCGAGTCTGCCGGAGACGGCTGGGACGTACAGGTGACAGTCACAAATACCGGAAAGGTCAATGGAAAAGACGTCGTACAGCTTTATGTGAGAGCCCCGAAGGGTGAACTTGACAAGCCTGAGAGAGAACTGAAAGGCTTTGCCAAAACCAAAGAACTCGCTCCTGGTGAGAGCTGTACTGTGACGATCCATATTGCTGAAAGCAGTCTCGCTTCATTCAACGAGAAAACTTCAAGATGGGAAACCGATCCCGGAAAATATGTACTCATGGCATCAAAGGACGCATCCGACTGTCAGTTGAAGAAAGCCGTAAAGGTATCTGGGACAGACCGGTGACTGGGATGCCGTCAATCTTTGGTTGATAAAAAAACACCTGATGCAATTTCTTGCGCCAGGTGTTTTTCATATTATGCGGGAAGCTTTACAGCGTCCTCTTGATCTCGACAATCTGGAATGCCTCGATGACATCGCCAGGCTTGATATCATTGTACTTGTCGATACCGATACCGCACTCCATTCCGCTCATGACCTCTTTTGCGTCATCCTTGCCGCGCTTGAGAGATGAAAGCTCACCGGTATAGACCACGATGCCGTCACGGATAAGACGTACCTTGCTCTTGGCAGTCATCTTGCCGTCCTTGACAAGACAGCCGGCAATCGTTCCGACCTTGGAAATGTGGAAGGTCTGCTTAACTTCTGCAGTTGCAGTAACTTCCTCCTTCTTCTCAGGCTCAAGCATACCCTCGATACCGTCAGTAACCTCATTGATGGCATCGTAGATGATGGAGTAGAGACGGATTTCGATACCCTCTTTCTCTGCGAGGTTTCTTGCATCAGCAGAAGGACGTACCTGGAAACCGATGATGATCGCATCGGATGCAGTGGCCAGCATGACATCGGACTCGGAGATTGCACCCACTGACTTGTGGATGACATTGACACGAACCTCTTCGGTAGAGAGTTTGATCAATGAATCTGAGAGTGCCTCCACTGAACCGTCCACGTCACCCTTGACGATGATATTGAGTTCCTTGAAGTTTCCGATGGCGATACGGCGACCGATTTCCTCGAGAGTCATATGCTTCTGGGTCTTGATGCCCTGGATTCGGATAAGCTGCTCGCGCTTGTTGGCGATGGCCTTGGCCTCCTTCTCGTCGTTCATGATATTGAACTTGTCACCTGCGCTCGGAGCTCCGTTGAGACCGAGAATGGAAACAGGAGTTGAAGGACCGGCTGTCTCGACCTTCTGCCCACGCTCATTGAACATGGCCTTTACACGTCCGTAGTAGCATCCGCTGAGCATCATGTCGCCGGTGTGGACTGTTCCGTCCTGCACAAGGATTGTCGCCAAGTATCCGCGGCCCTTGTCCAGAGACGACTCGATCACTGTACCTACGCCAAGTTTCTTAGGGTTCGCCTTGAGGTCCATGAGGTCAGTTTCGAGAAGGACTTTCTCGAGGAGTTTATCCACATTGAGACCCTTCTTGGCCGAAATCTCCTGACACTGGTATTTTCCGCCCCAATCCTCTACGAGAATGTTCATCTGAGCGAGCTGCTGGCGGATTCTCTCCGGCTGAGCGCCCGGTTTGTCTATCTTGTTGATGGCGAATACCATAGGAACACCTGCCGCCTGTGCGTGGTTGATGGCCTCGACTGTCTGTGGCATGACCGCGTCATCGGCGGCGATAATGATGATCGCCAGGTCGGTGAGCTGAGCACCACGGGCACGCATGGCCGTAAAGGCCTCGTGACCAGGAGTATCGAGGAATGTGATCCTGCGTCCGTCGGGGAGTACCACGTTGTATGCACCGATGTGCTGTGTGATACCTCCGGCCTCGCCTGCGATCACATTGGTCTGTCTGATATAGTCGAGGAGAGATGTCTTACCGTGGTCGACGTGTCCCATCACGGTGATGATCGGAGGTCTTGTCACGAGGTCCGCCTCGTTCTCTGGCTCGTCATTCTCCTGATTGATCTCATTCTGAATGTCTGCAGTGACGAATTCCACCTTGTATCCGAACTCTTCTGCGACAAGCACAAGTGCCTCTGCGTCAAGTCTCTGGTTGATTGACACCATGAGACCGAGACTGAAGCAGGCCTCGATGACTTTGTTTACAGGAGTATTGTTCATGAGGGTCGCGAGGTCATTGACAGTAACGAACTCAGTTACCTTGAGAATCTTCTTCTCAGCAGCCTCCTGAGCCATCTCCTCCTGAAGTTTTTGGGAAGCGAGCTCCCTCTTCTCCTTTCTGTGTTTTGCACCGAAGCTGTTCTTGGACTTGCTGTCGTTCATCCTTGCGTAGGTCTCTTTCACCTGCTTCTGGATTTCCTTCTGCATCTCCTCCTGCTCGGCTTCTGTCATAGCTGGCTTGAACCTGTCATTGCCACGGTCTCTGCGGCGTTTTCCCTGTCCGGGCTGGTTGTTGCCGCCCTGACGGAAATCCTTCTTGCCATTGTTCTGACCGTTGTTCTGGCCACCGGCATTGCCCTGACGGTTTTTCTTGTTACCGTCCTTTTTGTCGTTGCCGTCAATCTTGTTCACATCGACTCTCTCGCTTCCGCCTTTGGCAATGCGCTCCCTCTTGTTCTTGCTCTTCTTGGGAGCTTCGAATTTGGACAGGTCCACTTTGCCTACAATCTTCAGGCCTCCGGTAGAAACAGGCTCATCTTCGTCATTGCTGGAAGCAGCCTTCTGGAGTTTGTGCTCGGCCTTGAGTTTGGCCTTGTCCACCTTAGGATTGAACTCTTTCTGATTCTGAGTCTTGTCGCCTTTCTTGATGTCAGCCTTCTTGATCTGGTTCGCATGAGCCTGTTCCGAAGGGGTTTGGTCGGTAGGCTCTGCAGCTTTTGGCAGTTCGACTTCTTCATTGGATTTTACTTCTACAGGCTCGTTGTGCTGAGATACAGCTTCCTCTGAAGGTTTCACTTCAGCGGCTGGCTTGGCCTCCACAACCGGCTCAGCATGAACTTCTTCCGTCTGCTGAGGAACCTCTGTCGGCTTGGACTCTACGACAACTTCCGGAGCTGTCTGTACTTTCGGCGCTTCCTGGACTTCAGGTGCAGCCGTCTCTTCCACCGCCGGTTTTACTTCCTTCGGAGCTTCCTCTACAGGCTTCTGTACAGGTTCCTCCTTCGCGAAACCACTTCCTGATGTTCCTCTGATGATGACGGTGCTTCCACCTGCAGCCTCTTCTTCCTCGTCCTCTTTCTTCTTGGAACCCTTTTCAATGATTTCCTTTATCTTAATCTGAACACGCTCTGACTCGTCCTTCGCCTTGGCATCCCCGCCGAAGGCCTTCTGAAGTTCAGGAATGAACTCGTCCGACACCTTGGCATTCGGATTCATCTCGACATCGGCGCCTTTCGCTTTCAGGAAATCCACCAATGTCTGAAGTCCCACATTGAATTCTCTTGTCAGTTTGTTTAGTCTGATTTCTGCCATATAAACCCCTTTTATTTAACTATTCTTCTTCAAATTCAGCGCGCAGAATGTTCATCACATCCTCCACGGTCTCGTCTTCCAGGTCAGCGCGCTTGGCGATGTCCTCAGGATCCAGAGCCAGTACGCTCTTGGCCGTATCACATCCGATGGACTGCAGCCTCTCGATGACCCATGGGTCGATTTCGTTGCTGAACTCAGTGAGGAGTACGTCCTCATCATCCTCAGCCTCGTCTTCCTTAGGCACCTCACGCCATACCTCGATTTCGCGGTCAACAAGCATTCCTGCGAGCTTGATGTTGCATCCGCCCTTGCCGATACCCTTCTTCACCTCGTCAGGAAGCATGAATACCTTGATCTTGTCGTTCTCGTCCGTACCCATGTCGATAGATGAAATCTTCGCCGGGTTCAATGCCCTCTGGATGAGGAGCTGGGTATTGTTGGTCCACTGGAGAACGTCGATGTTCTCGTTTCTCAATTCCCTTACGATACCGATGATACGTGCGCCCTTGACACCGATGCAGGCTCCGATAGGATCGATTCTGTCATCATAGGACTCCACAGCGACCTTGGCCCTTTCGCCAGGTATGCGGACTACCTTCTTTATGGTGATGAGTCCGTCATAGATTTCCGGAACTTCCTGCTCGAAAAGCTTCTTGAGGAATTCGTTTGAGGTTCTGGAAAGGACAATGTAAGGAGTCGTGTTGTTCTTCATCTCCACGCTCTTGATGATGGCGCGTACAGTGTCGTTCTTCTTGAAATGCTCACCCGGGATCTGCTCTGACTTAGGCAGTCTGAGCTCATTTCCGTCCTCATCGAGGATAAGCACCTCTTTTGCCCATGTCTGGTAAATCTCTCCGGTGAAAATCTCACCGATCTTGTCAGTGTACTTGTTATAGAGGTTGGCCTTTTCTATATCCATGATCCTTCCCTGAAGGTTCTGTCTGATATTGAGGATGCCTCGTCTTCCGAAATCCTTGAGTTCCACTTTTCTGGTGAAGGTCTCGCCGAGTTCGTAGTCGTCTCCGTTCTTGTTCACTTCTGCAAGTGCAATCTGAGTGTTGGGATTCTCCACGTTCTCCACCACTTCGAGATTCTGGTAGATCTCACAGTCTCCCTTATCGACATTGATGATGACGTCGAAATTGTCAGCAGAGCCGAAAGTCTTTGCCAACTGGGTCATGAACACATCCTTCAGCACACCCATCATCACCGGGCGGTCAATGTGTTTTTCGTCCTTGAACAGCGCGAAGGCTGCCTTGAGGTCGAGCTTTTCTTCTTCCATAACAGTTATTGTTTTTTATATTTTTTCTATTCGAATTCAATGTGCGGAGTGACGCTGTTCACGTCCTCGTAAGCGAAAGTGTCCGCGTGTCTGACAAGCTCCTTCTTTTTCTTTCCAGGGACAGCCTCCTTTACCTCGTAGGCAAGCGTAAAGCCTTTCTCGTCAGCGCTTTCCAGTGTTCCGACAAGTTTTTTTCCGTCTCTTGTCAATGTCTCGACTTTGGAACCGACAGCCTTGATGTACTGCTTGAGAATCTTGAACGGCTGGTCAAGCCCTGCAGAAGTCACAGTAAGCGAATAGTCTTCCTTTTCCTGGTCGAAAATCGAGAGAAAACTGTCATTTACTGCGATGCAGTCATCCATTTCCACAGTGCCATTTTCCGATTCAATGGCTATGACAATGTCATTGTCCCTGCTGATGGAAACGTCGGTAATGAAACATCCACGCGCTTCTACTGTCTTAGTCATCTCTTTGTAAATCAGCTCTTTACTTATCATATTATTCTAAGCTTTCTTAAAAAAAGATAGGAGACGCATCCGTCCCCTATCTCATCTCACTTTGCAAAGGTAATCAAAATTTCCATAATAACCGAATTTCCTTAAAAAATATGAACAACGCGATTTTCTTGCTAAAGTAATGTAAATGTGTTTACTTTGCAAAGCAGATGTTGCGTCGTACCGGATTTGGTATGTGGAATACGTTGAATAAAATAGTTTGAGAATATGGAATTTTCAGCCAAACAGCTGGCCAAAGTTTTGAGGGGAACCGTGGACGGGGACCCGGAAGTGAAGGTGACTTCATTCGCCAAGATAGAGCACGGAAAATCAGGTCAATTGTGCTTCTATGCAAATCCTAAGTATGAACATTATGTATATACCTGCAGGGCCAGCATCCTGCTTGTGAATTCCACATTCGAGCCTAAGGAAAAAGTCAGCTGCACCATGATCCGTGTTGCTGATGCGTACACGGCAGTTGCGGAACTTCTCAAGTATGTGGCTACCCAGAAGCGTACTGACCGCAGACACAGGGGCTTCCGCTCATCCTGGTTCCTCACCACCAAGTTCGGCAAGAAGGTATATCTCGGCAGCCATTCCTACGTGGGACATCATGCTGTCATCGGAGACTATACCAAGATATATGAAAACGTATATATCGGTGACAATACCGTAATCGGTTCACACTGCATCATTTACCCTGGCGTAAGCATCTATCCGGGAATGGTCATCGGTGACAATGTCATCATCCATTCAAACGCTGTAATCGGCTCGGACGGATTCGGAAATGCGCCTCAGCCTGACGGCACCTGGGAGAAGATCGAGCACATCGGCAATGTGATTATCGGCAACAATGTGGAGATCGGAGCCGGTACCACCATCGACAAGTCCGAGATGGAGTCCACCATCATCGGCAACGGAGTGAAAATCGACAACCTCTGCCAGATTGCGCACAATGTCGTAATCGGTGACAATACCGTTATGGCGGCGCAGTGCGGCATCGCCGGTTCGGCAAAAATCGGCAAGAACTGTATTCTGGCAGGCCAGGTAGGTATCGCAGGACACATTGAAATAGCTGACAATACGACTATTGCGGCTCAGGCCGGCGTCATCGGCAATGTGAAGAAATCAGGTCAGGTGCTCTTGGGTTCACCAGCCATTCCTATAAAGAACTATATGCGCAGTTATGCTATATTCCGTCAGCAGGGAAAAGAATAATTAGTATATTTGCGTGATTAAAAGATAATTTGATGAAGCAAAAAACACTTAAAGCCTCCTGCAGTTTCCAGGGAAAAGGTCTTCATACTGGAAGAATTGCTGAGATGACGGTAAATCCCGCTCCGGAGAATACGGGAATTGTTTTCAGAAGAACAGACCTTGGAGAGGGGGCCGTAGTCAGGGCATTGGCCGAGAACGTATCCAGCACGGCGAGGAGTACTACCATATCTGAAGGAGAAGCTTCAGTTTCCACGATAGAGCATCTGATGTCGGCATTGACCGGAATGGGCATTGACAATGCCGTAGTCGAGCTGAACAATGTCGAGGTCCCTATTCTGGACGGCAGCGCCCAGCCGTATGTAAAGGCCTTTTCTGAGTCCGGTCTGGTCGAGCAGGATGCTGATAGACAGTTCATTGACATTCCTGATGAAATAGAAATCAAGGACGAGAAGACAGGTTCCTGGGTGAAAATCAAACCTGCTGCCGCTCCTTCCTACGATATTACGGTGGATTTCAATTCCAGAGTGCTCGGCGTGCAGTCTGCCGCATGGGACTTGTCCAAGGATTATGCATCTGAAATCGGCCCTTGCCGCACTTTCGTGTTCTTCCATGAGGTAGAGTTCCTTCTGGCGAACAACCTGGTGAAGGGAGGTGATGTGGACAATGCCATCGTGATTGTGGAGCATCCGGTTACTGACGAGCAGGTGGGACGTATGGCGGACCTGTTCAACCAGCCAAAGCTGGGCGTTACACCGGAAGGCTATCTGAGCAATCTGAAACTGCATTTCCCGAACGAATGCGGCCGTCACAAACTTCTGGACATGATAGGAGACATGAGGCTTGCAGGAGGTTATCTCAATGCTGAAATCACCGCTTTCAAACCTGGACACACGATAAATACTAATGCTGCGAAGGCTCTGAGAGCCCTCCTGAATAAAACCAAATAAATATGAATAAGATACATCCATTGGCTACAGTAAGTCCTAAGGCCGTACTCGGCGACAATGTAGAAGTAGGACCTTACGCATTCATTGATGAGAATGTACAGATTGGCGACGGTTGCAAGATACATCCTCACGCAGTCATTTTCCCTTATGTGAAAATGGGCAAGAATTGCGAAGTGTATCCGGGAGCTGTCGTCGGCGCAGTGCCTCAGGACCTCAAGTTCGAAGGTGAGGTTACTTATGTGGAGATAGGTGACAATGTTACTATACGTGAGTGCGTGACCATCAACCGTGGAACCAAGGCAAGCGGCAAGGGCATTACCAAGGTCGGCAGCAATACTCTGATCATGTCCTATGTACATATAGCTCACGACTGCCATGTCGGAAATCACTGTATTCTTGTAAGTTACGTCGGCATCGCCGGAGAAACGGAGGTCGATGACTGGGCCATCATCGGTGGTGGTGCAAAAGCGCATCAGTTCACCAAGATCGGCTGCCACGCAATGGTCGGCGGTATGTCCAAGATCAACAAGGACATCCCTCCTTACGCAATGTGCGGTCGTGATCCTATCTGCTATGCCGGTGTGAACATTGTCGGACTCCGCAGAAGAGGATTCTCGGCAGAGACTGTAAGAAATATCAAGGATATCTACGATACCATCTATTTCCAGGGATACAATATCTCTGACGGCTGCTCCAAGGTTGAGGCCGGTTTCCCTGATTCAGAGGAGAAGACCACCATATTGAACTTCATCCGTTCATCCAAGCGTGGTATCGTAAGAGCCAATACATCAGGAGAGAAAGGCGATATCGACTAGTTATGTCAATGCTTTTGGACATGGCTTTCTTTCCGCCTGTATCCTATGTGGCGGCAATAGCTGAAGAGTTTACCCTGTCATCTGACGGGGTAAATTCGTATGTGCCGGCAATTGTCTATATAGAGGCCTGTGAGAACTATCAGAAACAGACGTACCGCAACCGTTGCCGGATATATGCTGCAGGTGGTGTAGAGGCTCTTTCCGTGCCGATTGTGCATGAAAACGGCACTTATGCGCTTCCTGTCAGGAAACTAAGAATCGACTGGAGCAAGCCGTGGCTGATGAGGATGAAGCGGGCTATCGTGTCCGCCTACGAATCTTCTCCGTGGTTTGACTATTATAAGGACGATCTGTTCGCCATTCTGGACAGGCAACACGAATTCCTTTTCGACCTGAACATTGACCTGCTCCGCTTCTTCCTGAAGAAGACTGGTATAGAGGCGGACATCCGTTTCACGGAGGAGTTTACGCCGCATGGCAGCACGGTGTATGGCCGTGACCTGCGTGGCGTAATCCACCCGAAGCGGCAGAATGACATACTTGAGCGTCTGGGACTGAAAAAGCCATACTGGCAGGTCTTTTCCCTGAAGTATGGCTTCATATCAGATTTGTCCGTCATGGACCTGTTGTTCAATGAAGGTCCGGATTCCATCTCTTACCTCAAGAGGCTGAAATAAATCCCCGAATCATTTTAGAATCTCCATCCGAAGGTGGCGACTACATCGTAGAATCTGGCTCTGTTCCTGATTTCAGGAGACAATTCACCGTCAATGTAGGAGTCATAAGGATATACGTACTCGTAAGGGTTCTTTGTCCATCTGAAAGCGAGGTCGCAGAAGAATGAACCTTTGGATGAATATCCCACTCCGGCAGCAAGCGAGTGCTTGTAGGCCTTAGGAGTCATCTTCTTGCCGGTGAGGTCGTCAATATATCTCTCCGGAGAGGAAGTGAAGTTGTAGCCTGCCCTTATAGCGAACTGCGGAACAGGTTTGACTTCAGCACCGAGTCTCAATGCATGTGCTGCTCCGGTGAAGTTCTTGATGTCGCGGTTTACGCCATTGTCGAAAACGGTGTTGTCGTTGGTGTCGGTTTCCTTGAATTTCATCGTGCTGTAGTCGCAGATCTCATAGTCGGCACTGACAAGACCCCAACCGCCGAATGTGTAGGCTACACCGAAGTTGGCTCTGAACGGTGATACGAATTTGTATTTGTATTCACCCTTAGGAGATGTCGCATTGGCATCGAACACATTGCTCTGGTACCAGGTCTCTCCGGCGTGCTGCCAATGTTCCGTTATCCAGTTTGCCGTAGGAGTCTGGATGGCCGCACCTATGCGGAGCCCGTCGATAGGGACAGCGATTATACCGAATTTGGCATAGACGCCTCCGCCCTGCATGTCGTATGAGTATCTGTATCTCAGGCTGTTGAAATATGTCTTGGAAACGCCGCCGGAACCGTTGTCGAATTCGACGCCGAATTTGTCAGGATCCACTGCGATTTCCTTGAAGTACTCGTTTCTGGTGTAGTCCATTGACACGACGCCCAAGTTTCCTCCGATATAAACCCTGTCAGAAATGTTGAGGCCGACATTGAACAGCAGATCATACTTGTTGCCGTGGGACCTGCGTCCGTAAAGCTGGTCGATGGCGTCCGCGAGCTGAATGGTCTGTCCGCCTTTTCCGTCGTCAATGAGTTTCTCGGTCGCGCCTATGTACTTGTCATTCGCAGAGCCATAGGTGGACACCATTCCGGACTGCCAGCCGGTTACCTGATTCCATGGAACATTGGCATTGCCGTAATATCCGTTTTCCCCGTTCAGGAGGCTGGAGTTCACGCCGCTCATCATCGAAGCCAATGAACCTGCATATGATGTGGCTGTGTTTCGTCCGCCTGCCGCCATGTCGTCCAGGTAGTTTGCTGTGGCATTGGCAATGAATCCGAATGTCACTCTTTTCAGCCCGCGTCTGGCGTTGGTGTCGAAATTGAGGGTGAAACCGACGTTAGGTAGTGTGAACCTGGCTGAACTGTTGTTCAGGGTGCTGCCGTATGCCGTTGACTGTGAAGGCATTGCATTGTAATCGCTCGTGGTGGACACGATGCTTACGTTCGGGGTGAACGTGACCTGTGAAAAGCTGTTCACGGCCGAGCCGGCAGGGTTGAGGTTTATGGAACCCAGATCTCCTCCCAGTGCGGTGAACGCATTGCCCATGGAGATGGAGCGCGCTGTGCCATAGTAATTGTTCTCGCTGAATCTCAGAGCGTCCTGGACGTTCTGAGCCGCAGCATTGACCGAGACTGCCGCAAGCAGCGTCAACGGAATAATCTTTTTCATCTTCATATCTTCTTCACTTATTTCAGGTTTCTAAATTATCTTCTTCTTACACTGCCGCCGCTACTTCCGCTTGAGCGGGATGCTCCACCGGAATATCCTCCGCCGGAGAAGCCGCTGGAAGAACTGCGGTATGAGGAACCGCTGTTGTATGAACTGCTTGACGAGCTGCGGTATGACGAACTGCTGGAAGAACTCCTGTATGAGGAGCTGCTTGACGAGCTTCTGTATGACGAGCCTGAATTTCCGCTGCCATAGTTGTAGGAACTGCCGGAACTTCCGTAAGAAGATGAACTTCTGTAACTTGTGCCGGATGACTGGCCGGATGACTGGCTTGTGGCTGCCCTTCTGTATGCAGGTGCGGATGCTGTCCTGTTAGATGAGGAAGCACTTGAAAACGTGCCGGCAGACCTTACTCCGGATGTGCTGGCCGTTCTGTAAGCGGTGTTGCCTGAGGTGCTCGTGCGGACGGACTGTCCGGAAGCCGCGCTGCGTACCGCCTGGCTTGAGCTGCTGCGTACAGTCTGGCCCGAAGCTGAACTTCTTACCGCCTGTCCTGCGGAAGAACTTGTGCGGATCGCCTGGCTGGAAGATGAGCTGCGTACAGCCTGGCTGTTTGCCGAACCGCTGGATGTGCGTACTCCGGACGCTGAAACCCTTCTGACAGAAGTCATTGACATGTCATTGCCTCTTGTCGATGTCGTCGCGGTGCCGGAGGCTCTCCTGACTGATGAGGACGAGCCGGCATTCCTTCTGACTGTGGAAGATGCTACGCCCATTCCGTTTCCTCTGCTGCTTTCGGTCAGGCCTCTGTTGCCATAGTAGTAACTGTCCCTTCCGTGTCCGAAGCCATGGTCGTACCAAGGACCGCACCAGTGGTCATGGTAATAATGATGGTGATGGTAATACCACGGGTCGTGATACCAGCTGTAGCCCCAGCCGTAGTAGCCTGGACGTCCCCAGTACCATGGATTGTACCACGGGTCTCCCCAATACCAGTCATCCCACCAGATGCTGCTTGAGTAATACCACGGATTCGCTCCCCAGTACCAGCTGGACCAATAAGGGCGGTAATACCATGAGCCCCAATATGTTCCAGGCCAATATGATGATGCCCATCCTGCCGCATATCCTGCTGCGAATCCGTCAGGGTACAGTGAATATGCAGGTGTATTGGTGACAGTGACTACGGTGCTGTTGTCCTGTTTGTTGAACTTCAATGTGGCTGAAGTGTTTTCCGGAATGAACAGCGTGTCTGTTTCTCCTGCCTTGAGGAACAATGTCGAGTTCTCCGTCTCCTTTACGAGTTCGTTTACTTTGTTGCGGGACGCAAGAACATCCGCTTTAGTTTCGGTTTTAGCAGGTCTGCTGTAGAATCCGTCCTGATATTGCTGGCTTGAAGCGTATTGCGATGCGGAACCGCAACTGGCCAATGCCAGGAATGCTCCGGAAAGAACCAAGATGTTTGTTTTCATAATCGGACCTCCTAGTTATATAAATAATTTGTATCTTTGTGCGCTGCATTGCAGCGATGGTATGTCTGCAATATTCATACCTCGCCGATGCTCGCATGTTAAATGCAAATATATGAATGTTATTGCATAAAGAAACCAAAAAATAAAATAAACTAACAAAAGATGGCAGATCAGATAACCAAAAGGTCAGACAACTACTCTCAGTGGTATAACGACCTGGTAGTTAAAGCGGACCTTGCAGAGCAGTCACCTGTAAGGGGATGTATGGTAATCAAGCCTTATGGCTATGCTATATGGGAAAAGATGCAGCACGTGCTGGACTCGAAATTCAAGGAAACAGGCGCAGTCAATGCCTATTTCCCGTTGTTCATTCCCAAGTCTTTCTTCAGCCGTGAGGCTGAGCATGTCGCAGGCTTTGCGAAGGAATGTGCGGTAGTGACACATCACAGGCTCATGAATGACCCTGAAGGCAATGGCGTGGTAGTGGATCCGTCATCGAAACTTGAAGAAGAACTGATAGTGCGTCCGACATCCGAGACCATTATCTGGAGTACATACAAGAACTGGATCAAATCATGGAGGGATCTTCCTATCATGTGCAACCAGTGGGCCAATGTCGTCAGATGGGAGATGCGTACCCGTCTGTTCCTCCGTACCGCAGAGTTCCTCTGGCAGGAAGGCCACACGGCTCACGCTACATCACAGGAGGCTCAGGAAGAGGCAGTGAAGATGGTCCATGTCTATGCTGACTTTGCCCGCAACTATCTGGCTCTCCCGGTCATTGTAGGCCACAAGAGCCCTAACGAGAGATTCGCCGGTGCATTGGATACCCTCACTATCGAGGCGATGATGCAGGACGGAAAGGCTCTGCAGTCAGGTACTTCACATTTCCTCGGCCAGAACTTCGCCAAGTCTTTCGATGTACAGTACACCGACAAGGAAGGCAAGCAGCAGTATGTATGGGCTACATCCTGGGGCGTTTCCACCCGTCTTATGGGTGCGCTCATCATGGCTCACGGCGATGACAACGGTCTGGTGCTTCCTCCGGCTCTGGCTCCGATCGAAGTGGTGATGGTTCCTATCTACAGAAGCGAGGAGGAGCACAATGCCGTTCTCGACAAGATGAATGAAATCAAGAAGGCTCTCGAGGCTGCCGGCCATACTGTGAAGATCGATGACCGTGACACATTGCGTCCGGGCTTCAAGTTCGCTGAATGGGAACTCAAGGGAGTGCCTGTAAGGCTTGCCCTCGGTGCACGTGACCTGCAGAATGATACGGTGGAGGTACACCGCCGCGATACACTTGAGAAGAAGACGGTTTCGCTGGAGGGCATTGACAAGTATATCGAGGACCTGCTCGTGGATATTCAGAACAATATCTATCAGAAGGCATTGAATTTCAGAAACTCTCGTATCGAGAAATGTGATTCTTGGGAGGAGTTCAAGGAGAAGATCACTCAGGGCAAGTTCCTGCTCTGCCACTGGGACGGTACTGCCGAGACTGAGCAGAAGATCAAGGATGAAACCAAGGCTACCATCAGATGTATTCCTGTAGATAGCGTCGTATGTAAGGAAGAGGGCACGGATATCTATTCCGGCAAGCCTTCACACGAGAGAGTTGTATTTGCAATCGCTTATTAGTGAATGTTTTATGAGGAAGAGAATCCTTTTGATGTGCTTGTCCGCATTGGCATTTACATCTGTACATGCACAGGATGTCACCGATGCGCAAAAGGCTGCTGAAGAGGCTGCCAAGGCGATTGCAGGAGCTCCTGAAGCTGTAGTCAAGACACCTAAACCGAGATATTGGACGAATTCCCTTCTTACGAAACTGGATTTCGGACAGACAAGTCTGACGAACTGGGCTGCCGGCGGTTATAACAACGTGACCCTGAAATCTTTCATTGACGCGAATGCGAACTACAAGAAGAAAGACCTGTTCTTCAACAACCGACTTCAGCTCGATTACGGTTTCCTGTATTCTGAGGACAAGCCGTTCATACAGAAGAGCGATGACCGTATGTATTATGAGGGCAAGTTCGGCTACAAGGCTTTGCAGACATTGAACTACTCCGCTCAGTTCAACTTCAAGTCACAGTTTTCGAACAGTTACAACTATCCTATGCCGTCCAAGCCGGCCGGTGCTGCGGACGATTGGGAGCCTGCCAAGTCCGACTGGAAGCAGAGCAGGAAGCTCAAGTCCGGTTTCTTCGCTCCTGCCTATACCAACATAGCGCTCGGTATTGACTGGGTTCCTACCAAATGGCTTACTGTCAATGTCGCTCCTCTTACAGGAGGTTTCGTGGTCGTTACGGATGAGAGCCTGAGGAAGTCCTACAGTATGGAACTCAAGAAGAAATACGAGAGCTTGGATGCGCTTTCCAGTGCTGATGCAGCTGCTCTGGTAGGGGATGAGAAAGCACGTTACGAGGCCTTTGTCGCTGCCAAGACTTCCGGTGACGCTTATCGTTCGGCAAGATTCGAGTTCGGTGCGCAGATAAAGATCGATGGAAAGCTTCAGATCAATGACAATTTCAAATATACTTCACAGTTGGTGCTCTTCTCTGATTATCTCGACAAGCCGCAGAATATCCGCGTGAACTGGGATAACAGGTTTGACTGGCAAATCGCCAAGTATTTTTCATTGACAGTGACCACCAACCTCATCTATGATGACAAGGTCCTGGTGAAGACTGAGAAGACATTGAAGAAATATCCTGATGGACGTAAGGCGGTACAGTTCAAGGAGTCATTGGCATTTGGCTTCTCATATACGATCGCTTCAAGACCGAGGTAAAAGGCAATATGATGATTCAGAAATCATTTGACAGAACGATAGTGGGGCTGGTTCCGGAAAAGGAAACAGCCCTTCTTGCAGTAAGCGGGGGCATTGATTCCATATGCCTTGCTTCATTGTTCCTGAACAGTTCCTCAGGACGGAGGTTTGCTGTGGCGCACTGCAATTTTCATCTCCGTGGTGAAGACAGTGATTCGGACGAGGCTCTTGTGGCTGCATGGTGCGGGCGGAACGGTGTGCGTTACCACAAGGCGGATTTCGATACGGAGCAGTACGCTTCGTCCCATAGTGTCAGTATTGAAATGGCTGCGAGAGAACTCAGATATGACTGGTTCGCGTCGTTGTGCCAGGATAATGGATACTATGGAGTGGCTGTCGCGCACAATGCAAATGACAATGCTGAGACATTGATTCTGAATCTTTTACGTGGGACAGGGCTGCGCGGAATTACCGGTATGCAGGTGGAATCCGTAGTTCCTGTGACCAGAGATGAGTTGTCAGGTGTACGCCTGTTGAGGCCGATGTTGTCTTTCAGTCGTAAACAGATTGAGGAATATGTGTCTGCCAACGCTCTGGAGTATCATGATGACAGGACCAATGCTGAAACTGTCTATAAGAGAAACCGTATAAGGCATCTTGTTTTCCCTGTTTTTGAGAGTCTGAATCCGTCGTTCCTGACGACTTTTGCCCGGGAGATGAATGCGTTTTCCGAGGTGCAGGAGATTGCGGATGATTATTTCATTTCTGTGCGAGAGAGTGTCTGCGAGCCTGCCGGAAAGGATGACCTGCTTCGTGTCAATGCAGTAAGGCTTTGTCATCTGAAGCATTATAAATATGTGCTGTACAGACTGTTGGAAACGTATGGCTTCAGAGACAGGCTTCTCGAACCAGTGGTGCGTCTGCTTGAAAGCGGCAAGACGTTTTCCGGTAAGATCTTCGAGGCGCCGGGCTACGAACTTATTACGGCAGGGGAGTGCCTGATTGTCAGAAAGGCCGCTCGGGTAGTGTCAGACAGTCCTGTCATAAGCGAACTTGCTGATGTTCATGGAGATAGGGCTAATGTGCGGGGTGATCTGCGGGGTGGTGTGACGGTTGGTAAGCCTGTCGGTGTGCAGGTAGGTAAGCGGGGCTGTGTGATGGTTGGTAAGTGGGGCGGTACTCCGGGCGGTGCTCAAGTTGATGAGCAGGGTGGTGCTCCGGGCGGTGCTCAAGTTGATGAGCAGGGCGGAGAATCTTCGCCGGTTGCGTCAGAGGATCACGTCTTGGGAGAGAACTTCGGATTGGCCGGACGAGATTCGGCATCAATTACGTCCTCTTTTGTTGGGTCCGGCTTGTCATACAGCGGATTGGCCGGACGAGGCTCGGCACGCAGGTTACGCGGTACATTGATGACTGGCGGAACAGTGATAAACGAGAATGAGGCCTGCTCGGTGGTCCGCACGACCGGCGAATATGTTTTCGATGATTTTCGTGTCAATGTCTCTGTTTCCGAAGCAGGCGTGGACCCGGTAGCGGATGCCAAGTCATTGGCCCGAGAAGGGATTGCGGCATTTTCGTCAGAAGCATTGACATTACCGTTCCTGTTGCGCGGTTGGCAAAATGGGGACTGGATGCGTCCTGTCGGGCTCAATGGCAAGAAAAAGCTGAGCGATATCTTTACCGGTCTGAAAATGAACATTGAAGAAAAGTCCCGTGCTCTGGTCATTGTCCTGCCCGGTTCGGCAAGCGAGGGGGCGGAGAGTGGAGGCTCGTCCAGTGATGTTTCGGATAGTGAAGCTTCGAGGAGAGGGACGGATAACATTGGCACTGATGCGGTTCGCGGCGTGCGGGTGGCCGGCGTCTGCGGCTACGTTTCCGGTAGGTTCTTTTTCCGCGTCGATGAGTCTGTCATGGTTACTCCGTCCACTGCTTCTATACTGAAACTATATCTTCGCGCTTTGGAGAACGTTTGATGTGGAATGTGGCGGGGAACGGTGATGTTGGAATCTGGTGGATAACTTTGATGTGAAATGTGGTGGAGAACGGTGATGTCGAATATGGTGGGGAGCGGTGATGTGAAATATGGTGGAGAACTTTGACGTGAAATGCTCCAGAGAACGGTTACGTGAAATATGGTGGGGATCGATGGTGTGAAATATGGTGGGGAACGGTGATGTGGAATATAGTGGGGAACGTTGATGTGGAATGCTCCAGAGAACGGTTACGTGAAATATGGTGGAGAATGGTGATGTTTGGGTGCAACGCGTAATCCTCTGATTATCAATAGTTAAGCCACTTTCAGAGTTGGTGTTTTCGCAACTCTGAAAGTGGTTATTTTGCTGAGTATCAACGCTTTACGCGCTGCGCCTAATGTATCGTCCTGAAAAGAGTTTACCGAAATTTAATAACAAGTAGTTAGGACAAAAGTAGAACAACCTGCATTTGTACGAATAGTATAAAACATTGACACATAGCGCATTAGCAATTAAAGCCAGGTTGCATGAAAAAATGGGTAACCTGGCTTTCACAAACTCCTGCAATCAATTGACAATCAGCAACATCCACAAAATGTCAACATGCAGGTTGTTCGAAAAATTCACAGCGACGT
>OHET01000375.1_pt1 | contig 19955 bp, 10 predicted proteins | sample 1567351 | NCBI WGS metagenome assembly OHET01 (sample SAMEA3879529, study PRJEB24766) | human gut metagenome | biome: human-associated habitat; feature: feces | place: USA | collected 1985/1987
CAAAACAAACAATAAACAAAACATCTAGACGTTTCATTAAAAACATGAGCATGTTTTGATAGAAATGTCCGTTCGTTTCAATCAAAATAAACGGATGTTTTTCCTGGCTTGAACAGACGTTCCCCAAAGCCTCATACCTGTATATCTATTTACCGCTTTACAGTCTTCCACTCCTCCGAAAAAAATGAGCCTTCCACTTCACCAAGCAGAAGACTCATTCATATCAAATTTAAAAATGTCCCCCATCACATTACCATACGGTAAGATACAGGGAAACAGGAATCATCAGAATTATTTTTTCTTCAGTTCATTTGTAAATGAATACGGGAAGTCCGCATCATTTACACCACGTTGCTTATTCGGACGGTCTGTCATTTCGCATTCCATACGGCCACCGTTTCGCAAGGTCTCGAAATCGATGTAATTCTTTGTACTTTCCTGACCGTTAATCTGAAGCTTGTTCAGGTAAATATTGGTATCCGAATTGGCCGGAGCCTCGATAACCATTGACTTACCATTCTCGAAATGCAGAGTGGCTTTCTTGAAGAGCGGAGCGCCCAACACATACTGGTCGGATGCCGGACAAACCGGATAGAAGCCCATAGCCGAGAATACATACCAGGCAGATGTCTGTCCGTTATCCTCGTCACCGCAATAGCCGTCCGGAGTCGGAGTGTACATCCGGTTCATTACCTGACGGAGCCAGTACTGGGCCTTCCACGGCTGACCGGCATAGTTATACAGGTAAATCATGTGCTGGATAGGCTGGTTGCCGTGCGCATAGTTACCCATGTTCATCACTGTCATTTCACGGATTTCATGGATCACGAAACCGTAATAACTGTCATCGAACAAAGGTGGTACATTAAAGACAGAATCCATCATCTGTACGAAAATCTCCTTACCACCCATCAAGTCGATAAGTCCTTGCGGGTCGTGGAAGACAGACCAGGTATAATGCCAGCTGTTACCTTCTGTAAAGGCATCGCCCCACTTCAGCGGAGAGAAAGGTTTCATAAACGTACCGTCCTCGTTCTTTCCGCGCATCAGCTTGGTCTCAGGGTCGAACAGGTTCTTGTAGTTCATGGCACGCTTCGCAAACAGATTGATTTCCTTCTTCGGACGGTCCAGTTTCTTGGCCAGCTGATACAGACACCAGTCATCGTATGCATATTCCAGGGTACGTGCCGCATTTTCGTTGATTTTCACATCGTAAGGTACATAACCCAACTTGTTGTAATATTCATAACCCAGACGACCGGAAGAACTAACCGTAGGATGAACACCGTTTACGGCAGCCATCAGACCTTCCCACATGGTCTTGGTGTCGTCTACACAGACTCCTTTCAGATAAGCATCGGCCAATACAGAAGCTGTATTGTTACCCACCATACATCCGCGATGACCGGGACTTGACCATTCCGGATAGAAACCGCTTTCACGGTAAGCATTCAGGAAGCTTTCCTGCATTTCCTTATTTACTGACGGATAGAACAGATTCAATAACGGGAACAGACAACGGAATGTGTCCCATACACCGGTACCGGTATAGTAATATCCCGGCAATACCTGACCATTGTTCGGACTGTAGTGAACCACCTGACCGTTCGCGTCGATTTCATAGAATTTATGAGGGAACAGCAAAGAACGGTACAGACAGGTATAAAATACACGGTACTGATCCAATGTTCCTCCCTCGACTTCGATACGGCTCAGCACATTGTTCCAGGTATCCTTACCTTTCTGTGCCAATGTTTCCAGATTGTCATTACCCAACTCTTTCAGATTCAGTTCTGCCTGTTCCAGACTGATGAATGAAGAAGCTACACGGGCATGTACCTTTTCACCCTTGGCTGTCTTGAAACCGATAACGGCACCGGTATGGTTGCCAGTCTGTTCCAATACCTTTTCGTGTAAGGTAGAATCAGAAAAAGTTGCCTGATAAGTGAACGGTTTATCAAACACTACCACGAAATAGTTCTTATAGTTGTCGGGCACACCACCGCTATTCTTGGTAGAATAACCTACAATTTTGTTTTCCTGAGGGATAACCGTGATGGAAGACCCCTTGTCGAACGCATCGATGACCACATAAGAATCTTCTGTTTCAGGGAAAGTGAAACGGAACATGGCCGCACGGTCTGTAGGAACCATTTCGGTCACTATATCATAATCGGCCAGATATACCTTATAATAATACGGATGTGCTTCCTCTCCTTTATGAGAGAACCAGCTGGCACGTTTGTTCTCATCAAATTCCGGTTTTCCTACTACCGGCATCAACGAGAACTGCCCGAAATCGTTAATCCACGGACTCGGCTGGTGAGTCTGTTTGAACCCACGGATTTTGGTAGCCGTGTACATATACTGCCAGCCATCGCCCATCTTACCTGTCTGGGGAGTCCAGAAATTCATTCCCCACGGCATAGCTATGACCGGATACGTATTTCCTGTAGACAACTCGAAAGTTGACTCAGTACCCATCATCGGATTGACGTACTGGGTGTAATCCTTTGCTGCCTTCACCCAGAGAGACAAAGACAGCAAACATGCTAACATGAATAATTTTTTCATAGCGTCTATTGTTTATTTAATTGAATTCCATTCAGCAGGCTGATCGGTCATTTCGAAAACCAAGGTACCGCCTTGCACCAGTTCCTGGTGTGTAAAGAAAGGTTTCTCCAAAGCTTTTCCGTTCAGTAGAGCCGATTTCACATACTTGTTCTTCAAAGAATTGTTCTTAGCCTGAATCCGGAAGTCCTTCCCATTCGGCAGATGAATCGTCACCTCATCGAAGAGCGGACGCCCGATGGAATAAACCGGATTACCCGGACATACCTGATAGAATCCCATAGCATTCAAGATATACCAGGAAGACATCTGTCCGCAATCTTCATTTCCGGAAAGCCCATTCGGGTCATTGAAATAGAGTGTCTGCAACACCTTATCTACCAGTTCCTGAGTCTTCGACGGATAGCCCGCATAATTATAGAAATGGGTGATATGATGACTCGGCTCATTCCCATGCGCATACTGTCCGATTAATCCGGAAATGTCGGCAGAAACTTCTTCGCCTTCCAGTTTGGCATCGGTAGTAAAGAGCTCATCCAGTTTACGCACAAACTCTTCACGTCCGCCTACCAGTTCCATCAACCCTTCCGGATCGTGCGGAACGAACCAGCTCCATTGCCAGGCATTCCCTTCGCAATAGTCATCATTCCGGTGATTGGAAGCGTTCGGATTGAACGGTTCACGCCACTTCCGCTGTGAATCGAGTCCGCGCATGAACCCGGTCTGCTTGTCATAATAAGTCTGATAACCTTTGGCAAAATTCTGATACTTCTGATAATTGGCAGAATCGCCCAACTCTTTAGCCAGAACAGCGATACACCAGTCATCGTAAGCATACTCCAATGCCTTGGCCACTGCTTCGTTATCCTTGTCGCAAGGTACATAACCGATGGCATTCTTGTAATAACGGGCCTTTGGCATGACATACGGAATCATCCAGTCCGGACATTTGATACCTGTGGTATCGTATTCTGCTGCCCGAAGCGAAGCCTTGTAAGCTTTTTGTACATCGAAATTCCGGTAACCTTTGGTATAGGCATCCGCAATCAGCGAAACAGCGTGATAACCAATCATGGTACCTGTATAATTGGAAGCCATATCCCATTTCGGGAAGATACCTCCTTCTTCGCTCTTCTTAATCAACGAACGGATAAAGGCCTCGTTCAGTTCCGGACGAATAATGGAAAGCAACGGATGAACGGCACGGAAGGTATCCCACAACGAGAAGATGGTATAATACTCTTCTCCAGGTTCTACCTGATGAATCTGATGGTCCATACCAAAGTAACGTCCATCGACATCTGTAAATACCGTCGGTGCAATCATGGCATGGTACATACCGGTATAGAAGATGGTCCGATGGTCATCCAAGGTTGTCTTCACATCAATGGCAGCCAGTTCCTTATTCCAAGCCTCATGAGCCGCCTGCCGTACCTTATCAAAATTCCAGTCAGGAATTTCGGTTTCCACATTGGCCTTTGCACCTGCCGCGTCTACAGAAGACAGACCAACTTTTACCAACACCTGTTCATCGGCTTGGGTACGGTCAAAACGGAGCAAAGCCTTCATCTGCGGCAAAAGTTCACCTCCTTTGTCCAACGCAGCCGAATCGGTCACTAATGTATGGGTAGTGAAAGGCTTCGAGAACTGCATATAGAAATAAATCGGCTGGTCGAATGCCCAGTAAATAGTCCGCTTATGGCCTTGGATAGTAGAATCGTTCAGGATTTCAATCACCATATCCCGGTTTATCTGACGCTGGAGACTATAATCCAAATCGAGGATAAAACCGGCTTCGGTACTTTCCGGGAAGGTATAACGATGAATAGCGGCACGAGTAGTCGAGGTCAGTTCCGCCTGTACCTGATAACGGTCCAGAAATACGGAATAATATCCCGGCACAGCCACTTCCTTTTCGTGTGAGAAAGCAGAACAATAGGCCATCTGCTGACTGGCCGAACCGGTCGGTTCATAGCGCTGCTCTCCTACCGTCGGCATCAAGAGGACATCGCCGTAATCACAACATCCCGTACCACTCAAACGGTTATGAGAAAAACCGTTGATCGTCGAATCGTTGTAATAATAACCGGAACAGGAATCCCAATCGTACAAACGGGTATCCGGCCCAGGCTGAACCATACCCCGCGGAACAACCGGTCCCGGGAAAGTATGTCCATGTCCGCCGGTACCGATAAACGGATCTACGTATGCGGTATAATCCACCGTAGCCTGTTCGGCCGGTGCACAGGCAGCCAACCAGCCTCCTGCTACCAAAAGAACAGAAAAGTAGCGAACTGCCCGATTTTTATAGTGTTTGAATGTCTTCTTCATAACTGTTTTTCCAGAGAATCAATTTATTTTTTCGGCTGAGGACCCATTTCGAACTCTACGGTCACACCGTCCATAATCTGTTGGTGAGTCAGATAAGTCTTGTCATAAACCTGTCCGTTCACCTTGACAGATTGTACATAGATATTCTGCTTGTTGACATTCGGAGCAAGTACCGTAAAGGTCTTTCCGTTGTTGAGATGCAGTTTCAGTTCCGGGAAGAGCGGTGTACCCATTTCATACTGACCGCTTACCGGGTCTACCGGATAGAATCCCATCGCACTGAAGACATACCATGCTGACATCTGTCCGCAGTCTTCGTTACCGCAGATACCACCCGGTTCATTCAGGTAAAGTTCCTGCATTACCTTAGCGACATACTGTTGTGTCTTCCACGGACTGCGTGTCAGGTTATACAGATAAATTACATGATGGCTAGGTTCATTACCATGTACATACTGACCGATCATACCAGTACTGAATATCGGCAATTCCTCATCGGCTGCCGGATGATGGGTAAACATGCTGTCCAGTTTCGCTTCAAACTTGTCTTGTCCACCCAGCAATTCCATCAGACCTTTCGGGTCCTGCTGTACAGACCAGAGATAATGCCAGGCATTGCTTTCGCAGATGTATTCAGTGTAATCATCCGGATTGAAATCAGGAATGAATTTTCCCTTATCATCCTTCGGCTGCATGAACCCGGTTTCCGGATTGAAGAGTTTGCGATAATTCTGAGAACGGTCATAGAAACGCTTGGCAATGTCAGTCTTTCCCATCTTCTCGGCCATACGGGCAATACAATAATCATCGTAAGCATATTCCAAAGATTTGGACATCGACCAGTTTTCCTCACCCTTGATAGCAGAATTGTAAGGAATATAACCATATTTCTTGTAAAGACCTACGCCACGGTAACTATCCATATCGGCCGATGCCACACAAGCCTCCAACGCCTTTTCAGCATCGAAATCACCGATACCTTTCAAATAAGCATCTACAATTACCGGTACTGCATGATAACCGATCATCATTTCGGTTTCAGCTCCCCACAACGGCCACAACGGCAGACGTCCGTGCTGTTCATAGAAAGCCAGGAAGGTCTTAACCATATCGTTAGTACGTTCGGGTTCGGTATAAGTAAACAGCGGATGAGAAGCGCGGTAAGTGTCCCACAAAGAGAAAGTACTGTAATTCACCCACCCGTTTGTCTGATGAATCTGTTTATCGGCACCCCGATAAGAACCGTCCACATCGCTGAAGATGGTCGGTGCAAGCATGCTGTGATACAAAGCCGTATAGAATTTTACCTTATCATCGGCATCATTGCCCTGTACTTCAATCTTACCCAATTGCTTGTTCCATTCGGCTTTGGTCTCCGCTACATAACGGTCGAAGTCATTATGTGGAGCCTCAGCCTGCAAGTTCTTGGCTGCTCCTTCGGTGCTGACACCGGATAAAGCTGTAGCCAACGTAATCTGTTCGCCTTCCTGCGTATCGAAATTGAACTGAGCCACGTATGCCATACCGATTTTCTGACCTTTCAGCTTCACTTCCGTACTATCCATCTGAACCGATTTGAACGGTTTGGAGAACCGGGTACGGAAATAGACATGCTGGTCTCTCGCCCATCCTTCAGAGAAACGATACCCTTCGATGGTACAAGAGTCTACTATCTGAATAGAAGAACAATTAGTGAAATCCCAGTTCAAGGCCCGTTTCAGATTCAAGATAACGGCCGCCTGTGCCTTCGGGAAAGTATAACGCTGGATACCGCATCGTTCGGTAGCCGTCAGTTCCACATTAATGCCATAATCCTGAAGCTTCACCTGATAGTAGCCGGCACTGGCCTTTTCTTCCGCATGAGAGAATTTGGAATGGATGCCTAACCCGCTTTCCTTATCTTCCTTATAAGGAAGCGTCACCGGCATAAAAGGAATATCATATAAATCGCCTGCGCCAGTTCCAGAAAGATGTGTATGACTGAAGCTGGCAATCGTACTGTCCGGATAATAATATCCGGAAATCCGGTTCCATCCACCCAGTCCATTGTCCGGGCTCAACTGTACCATCCCGAAAGGAGCCTGTGCCCCCGGATAAGTATTTCCCGTAAAATCCGTACCGATAAAAGGATTAACCATTGCCGCATAATCTACAGGCTCGGTAGTCTGTTTCACTGTGGTAGTACATGCGGCAAAAATCCCCATCAAGAAGAAAGACGAAACGATGTGTCCTTTCATAATAAAAGATAAATTAAAATTTTAGATGTTTGGAGACAAAGATAGGAAAACTGACAATTACCGCCAAACATCGTATAAAGAATTGTCAGTAAATAGCTGTTTATTTACAAATTAAATATAAAAATCCAAGATAGAAATAATCATATTTTACTATGCTTCGATTAAAATTATCAGATAAAACAGATTATTCTATTACTTCCTCATTTATACAAATGGTACACAGATTTAACTCAGAAGACATCAGTCTTTACCACAATAAAAATTCCCTTGCCTTTGAAATTATTCTTATCAAAGACAAGGGAAATTATTTTAGGAAAAACTAATATTTATTCATTAGTGTCCGATAAACATATTCAATAGGCTGATTATCAATATTGCTTTTATGGATAAGCCTCTTTGTTAAATTTGCTGCTTAATTTTATGTATATCAATAAGTTATTAAGTGTTTGAAAAGTTTTATCGGACAGCAATAATATTTATTCCCATCCTGGATTCTGTGGTAACAGTTGAGGATTACGTTGTAATTCTCCTGTTGGAATCGGGTATAGGTACATCTTATCATCCCAGGTACGACTCTTTCCAGCTTCATAAGACAAATCTGGATTAGTATAATTAGCATAGATAATGGTTTGATGGAATTCACCGTCTTCCCCCTGAACATATTTACCAACATAAGTTTGAACATTGTTCAATAATTGACCAGCCTTCCAACGCTTTAAGTCCCCAAACCGGAATCCTTCACCTGCCAATTCAATTCGACGTTCACGACGAATTTCCTGCAACAATGGTGACAAGCTATATCCCCAATTCGGCCAATTAGTATCAGTAAAACCAACTTCCAATGTTAAATGTGGCATTGCTACACGGTCACGCAACTTATTAATTGTCTTATCCAAATCGGCTTGAGTGATTGTTCCGAGTTCAGCTTTGGCTTCGGCATTGATTAGTAACGTTTCTGCATAGCGGTAAGCAATACCATCAATTGTACATTTTGCTTCAATATCTTGTGAAGGATCAGGATCAAAATATTTACGAACCCAATAACCTGTAGGGCAGTCAGCACTCACAAAATCAGCATCATTAGTAATATAGGTAATATTACCACTAGCAGTCATTGTATATGGATCATCACTGGTCAAAATCAATTGTTTGAAACGTAAATCACGATCTTGAGCTTCTTCTGCCATTGTACGGTTCTGTACATGTGCCTTAGAGGTAGCAGAAGCAGGTTTACCGTCTGTATATAAGAAACAGTCTGCAAAATCTTTAGACCATCCACTCTTCGCATTCCGCAGCCAATGAGTTGCATTATGTTCACGTAAAGCAGAAGCATAGTCAATATAAAGAATAGCCTCCTTCAAGCTACTTTTATCTTCCATGATAAACAGATTGTAATAATCTTCTTCCGGATTACCAGTTGAATAAATTTCATAACGATTCGAATTAATCAGATTATCTGTAAGATCAGCAGCTTTTTTCAGCAAGTCCTGTACATCTGCACTGTAATTCAATTCAGTATGATATTTATAGTAAGTACCTTCATTCAGACACACACGTGCCAAGACATGACGGGCAATATCCTTATTCAGACGGTTAGCTTCTTCACTTCCCTTATCCGGTAACCAAGTAATAGCAAATTCAAGATCTTCAATAATCTTCTTTGCCACTTCATTTCTTGCCATTTTAGGCCCATACAACTCTTCACTGTCAACATTCAATTCCTTATCTAACCAAGGAACATCACCAAATGTCTGTATTTTAGCATAATATTCTAAAGCACGGAAGAAACGGATCTCAGCTACATACGTATTAACTTCGGATTCAGAAGCGTTAACCTGTTGATAGTGAGTCATGAAATAATTCAATTGTCTGATATTCGACCAATTACTTTTCGACCACTTTTCTCCTTCCGTAGGAACTACATATTGCCCCCACAAAAAAGAGTTTGGATTAAACGGAATCTGGTTATCACTGTCTTCGTCACCCAAATTCGTTACTCCACCTGGCAAGATTCCATAAAAAGCATTGGAATAAGCTTTCAAATCACTGACAGAGTTCCAAAATGTTCCATCATTGATGCTTTGAGGAGTTCTATCCAGAAAAGCATCATTGCAGCTTGCAAGTGACAATGCTGCGCTCATGTATAATAAATATTGAAATTTCATAATTGTTCTGCTAACTAATGATTAGAATACAACATTAATACCTAATGACAACGATTTTTGCTGCGGATATTTGTATGGATTATCCAGTTCAGGATCGAAACCTTCCGGCGTATGCTTAAAAGTCAACAAGTTTTCACCTGTAAAATAGATACGACATTTCTGAATACCCCATTGTTTTGTCAAAGCTACTGGCAGTGTATAACCGAATGACAATGACTTCAAACGTAAATATGCTGCGTTGAGCAAATAACGCGTCTGATTAACTCCTAAAGCAGTTCCACCATTAAAACGAGCAACAGGGAACCAAGCTGCCGTATTATCTTTAGTCCAATAGTCGTTAGCTACTGCAGTTGGTACTTGCCATTGGCTACCATATTGCCATTTAAAAGTACTTGGAAGCATAAGATCACGTTTGCCGACTCCTTGGAAGAAAATACCTAAATCAAAACCTTTCCAATCCGCTGAAACATTAAAACCGTAGCGATAACGGGCACGATCATTACCAATAATTTTCCTATCACCCGGGTTATCAACTGTACTTTCACCGTAATCTACTACTCCATCACCATTAATATCCATAAAGCGAATATCTCCAGGCACTTTATTGATGGCGCCATCTACTTTAGACTGATCAGGAGCAGAATTGATTTCTTCCTGTGTTTGGAACAAAGTAGATTCAAATCCCCAAATTTCACCAATCTTCATTCCTTCATAATAATTGCTTGAAAGAGACTTGTTAGGATTATCATATTTTGTAATTTCAGCTTGTGTATCAGATAAATTGAATCCAATACTATAATGCAAACCATTTTCCAACTGATCATTCCATGTCAAAGCCAATTCCCAACCACGTGTCACCATATCAGCTGCATTTTCCTGAGGTTCTGTAGCTCCCAAAATGTTTGGTAATGTCTTACCTGGACCTAACATACCTGTAGTAGCACGTTGGTAATAGTCGAATGTACCTTTCAATCGACTATTCAAGACAGAGAAATCAAGTCCTAAATCCCATTGAGTAACTTTTTCCCAAGTAACGATATTACTTACCAATGCTCCCGGCAAAATGTACTGATTCTGTTTTCCGCCCATTAAATAACTTAATGAACCTGTAGAATAGTTTGAAAGATAAGCATACCAACCATTATCCAATGCTTGGTTAGCCAAGCTACCATAAGATGCACGAATCTTTAATTCATCAAAAAAACCATTAGTTGGATTTTTGAACCAACTTTCTTCAGATAATTTCCATCCTAATGAGAATGAAGGGTTGAATACTGCACGGTCATCTTTCGGGAATTTGGAAGAAAGATCATAACGACCATTCACTTCAAGCAAGTAACGGTCAGCAAATGAATAGTTCACACGGAAGAAACCGCTTCGAGTAGCCCAACTATCATCAGAATTACCGACATATCTTTCACCTGTAGCAGCATTCATGGATGGCAAATCATTTGATATCAGGTTATTACGTTGTGCATAGAATGCGCGGGTATGCTTGGTCTCCTGATTGAAACCTAACATTACTTTAAAATAATGTTTATTAAATGTATATTCGTAATCTCCAAACAGATTGAACGCATTATAGGTATCATTCTGCTGATGCTCGTAAGCATAATTCGGATTTGTCCATTGGAAAGTCTGGAGGAATTTACCGTCTACTCCATATTCATCGAATGATCTCAAATGATTTTTGATGTGTTCTGCATAGTAATTGAAGGTATAATCCATGTTAATGGTCAACCCTTTCACTGGGGTTAACTTCAAAGCCAAAGTATTCCAGAAATCATTCTTAGTTGTCTTACGTGAACCACCTTCTTCCAGAACAGCAGCAAAGTTAGTATAGTTACCCTGCCCTGCCCAGTTTCCGTCCGGATGTTTCACTGGCATCAATGGTTGGGTATCGTTACCAATCCACGATTCACCATGCGTATTATCCTGAGCAATACCATTCAATTCTGTACGAATGAAACTAGTCTTCATAGATACATGTAACCAATCATTGATGTCATAATTGATATTGTTCACCATATTGAATTTACGGTAATTTTCGTTACCATACCTCATCAATGAACCTTGGTCTGTATAACCTACAGAAGTATAGTAAGTAGCTTTTTCACTACCACCATTAATATTGATGTTATATTTCTGTACCGGATAACTTTTTTTGTACATTTCTTTCATCCAGTCTGTATTACCGCAGTAAGCATATTTTCCTGCCTGACAGTTACTGTATTGCCAACTGCTTGGATCGTTAGTTACAAATACAGGAGAGTTGTTGACCGGATCTTCATAATACGCCTTAATATGCTCCATTTCATCCTGACTGAATATGTCACGACCATTGGTATTTTGCCCAGCGGCATTCATCCAAGTAGCGTATTGCATAGAATTCATATAACTTGGACGGGTGGTCGGGCTGTTGAATGAAACGGAAGCATCAAATGAAACTTGAGTAGGTACATTCTTACGTCCTGTCTTAGTGGTAATCAAAATAACACCATAAGCAGCACGTGCACCATAGATAGATGCAGAAGCAGCATCTTTCAAAACAGATACACTGGCAACGTCCTGTGGATTGATCAAGTTCGGGTCCATCTGCACACCATCTACCAATACCAACGGAGAACCACCATTAATAGAAGTTTCACCACGAACATTGAAGGTAGAACCAGCACCTGGTTGACCACTAGTCGTAATATTCAGGTTAGGAATGGTTCCTTGAAGACCTTGTCCAAGATTTACGATAGGACGGTCAGCCAACACCTTGTCATCTACAGCAGAAACAGCACCAGTCAAATTTGCTTTCTTTACAGTGGCATAACCTACTACAACAACTTCATCTAATGTTTCTGTGTCATCTTTCAGCACAACTTCAATAGATTGACCATTCCAAGCAATTTCCTGTGTTTTGTATCCCACAAAAGAAATTTGAATAATATCTCCCTTCTTTACACCTGACAAAGAGAAATCACCATCCAAGCCCGTGATTGTACCATTGGTAGTACCTTTCACTACAACCGAAGCACCGATAACAGTTTCACCTGTAGCATCCTTTACAACACCTGTACAAGTTGACTGTTGTTGCATACCTCTGGTTGCATCAACCTCAGGTACAGCTACCGCATACGCTGCTCCTGTAGAAGAGACGCCTGCCAGAGCCAACAACATACTGACTGACTTGATTCGTTTTAACATAGTTTGATATTTTAAGTTAGAGATTCAGTCTAAAAGCGGAACTCAATTCATACTTTAAAAGAGGTTTAACATTTTCCCGCTTTTATATTAAAAATGCAAATTTTTTACCGTTTTTTATCTTTATCAACAACAAAGATACACTTTTTTTTGATTTACATGCATTATTTTATTTATTTTCTAATAAAATCACTCATAAAAAATTAACACCTTACATTATAGACACAGAAAAAGGCCGATATCTTAAAAACAACATCAAGATATCGGCCTTCTTAAATATAAGTTCAGCTAACTTATTATTATTTGATTTCAAAACTTCCCTTCAATGGAAGATTATCAGAAGCTGATCCTACCATAACATTAAACTTACCTGGTTCTACTACAAAGTTCATGTTCCGATCATAAATAGACAGGTCCTTTGCTGTCAGTTCGAATGTAACTTCGCGGCTTTCGCCTTTCTTTAGTTCAATCCGCTGGAAACCTTTCAAACGAATAGGAGGAGTAACCACAGAACTTACTTCATCGTTGATATACAGCTGAGCAATTTCCGTTCCATCGCAGTTACCAGTATTCGTTACCGTACAGGTCACTTTCTGAAGTACGTTTTTACCGTCACCTGGAGTCAGTTTCAAATTACTGTATGAGAAAGTCGTATAGCTCAATCCGTAACCGAAAGCATATAACGGAGTCCCAGGTCCATCCATGTAATCACGCTGAACACCTTGTGAATAATGAATCGGAAGCTGACCCACATTTCTCGGAACGGACATCGGCAGACGTCCACTTGGATTATAGTCACCAAACAACACATCTGCAATACCATTACCACCCTGTTCCCCAGGATACCAAGCCATTAACAAAGCATTGCCAACCTCAGCGGCCAAATTCATCAGCAACGGACGTCCTGCAATATATACGATAACCAACGGCTTTCCTGTAGCTGCTAACGCCCGAATCAGTTTCTCCTGGTCACCTAACAAATTCAATGTAGAGCGGTCGAAACCTTCTCCACATTCCATATCAGAAACCACTTCGTTTCCTTCAGAAGAAACGGTAGCGGCTCCTGTTTCAATGTATTTCGTCTTGAAATCCCGGGCACTGGAACCACCAACTGCCACAATCACGACATCCGCTTTCTTGGCAGCTTCTACCGCAGCCTGAATATTACTGGTCGTCGTATCACGAATAGCACAACCTTTTTCATAATAAACCATAGCCTTCGGCAGACGTTCACGTACAGCATCAAGAAGAGTCACCACTTTGGAACGTTCCTGTGGAGCCGTGTAGTCACCCAGATAATTATAGATGACATCGGCATTCGGACCGATTACAGCTACACTCTTCAACTCTTTGCTTAACGGAAGCACTCCTGTATTCTTCAACAAGACTGTACCTTCACGGGCAACCTCGCGAGCTACCTGCTTATGCTCTTCTGAATTCACAATCTTCTTAGCCTGCTCCGGTGAAACGTATGGGTTTTCAAACAATCCCATCTTGAATTTCAGACGCAACACATTCGATACTGCACGGTCGATGTAAGATTCCTTCACCTTTCCATTCTTTACCGCATCTACCAATTTACTGTAAGCACTGGCACCCAAATCCATATCTGTGCCTGCTTCGATAGCCTGGATAGCGGCATCCTGCACGGTAGCAGCCACATGATGTGTACCTGCAATGCCGTCAATACTTACCAGATCCGAATAAACAAATCCATCAAACCCCCAACGTTTACGCAAAATTGTATCCAGCAGATAAGGATTTCCGGTACAAGGAACACCGTCAATCGAATTATACGAAGTCATGACAGTAGCAGCCTTTCCCACTTCAACAGCACGCTGGAAACCTGGGAGGTATTCATCCAGCAAAGCACGCAGACTGATATCTGCCGGATTACCGTTATGTCCACCTCTAGGTACACCGTATGCTGCCATGTGTTTCAAAGTAGCATAGACATGACGGCCGTCTTTTGCATCTGTACCCTGCATTCCTTGCACAAAAGCCGTACCCAGAATACCGGTCAGATAAGGATCCTCTCCGAAGGTTTCTTCTACACGCGACCATCTCGGTTCACGGGCTATATCCAAGACCGGACCGTATCCCACGTTTGCTCCCTGCAAACGAGCTTCCAAACCGATAACTTCACCCATCCGACGAATCAAATCTTCGTTCCAAGTAGAAGCCTGACCAATAGAAGTCGGGAAAGTGGTAGCACCTATCGCCATGTGGCCATGCGGACATTCCTCAGCAAAAAGTACCGGAATACCCAGACGGGTATTCTCCACTGCATATTTCTGCATGGCATTCAAAGCCTTTGCCGCCAGTTCCGGATTCAATCCGGTCTCCAACGTCTTCTGTGTCCAAGGATCTGCACGCAGTACAGCCCAATAGGAACCGATAGGAGCTTTGTCCATCTGCTGTTTATACTTTTCGGATATAGTCACACTGTTCTTTCCGGTCTTGGTATACATTTCCCAACCTAAAGGACAGCAAATCTGACCAACCTTTTCTTCCAGGGTCATCCGCCCTACCAAATCCTTTACACGATCCTCAATGGGTGCATCAGCCTGCTTGTACAAAGGCTTCTGTGCCTGAAGGGGTGCCAACCCCAACATCCAGCAAGCAGCCACCATCCATAAAGTATGTTTTTTCATAAAGTAGAAGATTTATTTGTTTTTCAATTCAAAACGGAATGCCAATGGCCCGTCTTCCAACCCTTTCGGGAGCGTAACGGTTACCAGGTCACCTTCCGTACGATATTTTACTTTCTTTCCATTGGCCAACAAGACCATTTTACCTTTCGGCAGATTACCTTTCCAGGTAATAGTCTCCGGTAATGTTTCACCATCGGCGGGCGTATAGATTGCATATAGCGTCTTTCCATCTTTATTGGCGGTGAACCAAGTCTTACCATCGTTATAGACCGGAGTAATACGCGTATTATAAATAGCCTCGCCATTTTTCCGTAACCATTCACCGACTTTATGTAAACGTTCCACTACCGGCTGCTCGATAATACCATCTGGTGTAGGACCTACTCCCAGCAGGAAACAACCTCCTTTAGCCACAATTTCAGACAAGAGAGCTATAACCTTCTCCGGAGATTTATACGGAGCATTCGGCACCCATCCCCAGTCATTGCTCAGAGTAATACAGCTTTCCCACGGATAATTCAACTGAGTTTCCGGTATTCCACGTTCCGGAGTCTGATAATTTTCATTCTTTCCACGGATGCTGCGGTCTACCGAAATCAATCCCGGATGAATCTGACGGGCTTTTTCCAGCACACGGTCCAGATTCACATCATCACCGGTCACCCAACCGCCATCCAGCCAAAGGATATCAAAACTTCCATAATCAGTCATCAGTTCATTCAACTGATTCTCCGTAAACTGCTGGTAATTCTTCCACCAATCCGGATGCTGTTCGATTTTATAATTCTGCCGGCGGTTCGGGGTAGCATAATACGGATTCCAGAACCATTCACAATGCCAGTCCGGTTTTGAGAAATAACATCCCATCATGAATCCTTTCTTACGGAAAGCGTCGAACACGTGATATGCCACATTTTTCCGTGGATTGTCTTTAAATGCTCCGTTAGCGATAGAGAAATCTGTATATTTCGAATCGAACATACAGAAACCATCGTGATGCTTCGTAGTGAAAATCATGTATTTCATACCGGCATCCTGCATGACATCTGCCCATTGTTCCGGATTGAAATTCACCGGATTGAATTTATCCTTCAAACCGAAGTACCATTTCTTGTAATCCTCATAAGTCATGGTTGTATCTCTCGGAATCCAATCCACATCTTCCGAGCAGATAGACCATGATTCCACAATACCTGGAACGGAGTATAATCCCCAATGGAACAATACACCGAATTTCTGATCCTGCCATTTATCCAGTTTATCCAATACCTGCTGGTCGGTAGGCCAGACATAATCGGTTGCTTTCGACTGTTCATGAACAAATCCCTGTACCTGCTGGGCTTGCATAGGAGTTACAGCCCCTACTCCCAGCATACAAGACAAAATCAATTGTTTGATACCTTTCATAATATAGCGGTTATTAGATTATTTCTTAACTGTGAAACGGAAAGCCAACGGTTCATTAGCCAATCCTTTCGGAAGTGTCACTTTTACTTTGTTACCGTCACATTGGTAACGTACCGATACGTTCTTGTTCAACAGTTTCATAGTACCGGTCGGGATATTTCCTTCCCACTCAATGGCAGCCGGCATTTCCTCGCCATCCTTCACTGTATAAACGGCATAGAGGGTCTTACCATCCTTATCAGCCGTAAACCAGGTATTTCCATCATTATAATCCGGAGTGATGCGGGTATTATAAATAGCCTGTCCGTTCTTCTTCAACCATTTACCTACCTGACGCAAACAAGTCTCAACTTCGGGTTGAATCAATCCTTGCGGTGTAGGGCCAACTCCCAGCAACAGACATCCACCTTTTGCTGTAATCTCAGCCAACAAGGCAAGTACTTCATTCGGCGACTTGAATTTGACATCGGGTACCCATCCCCAGCTGTGTGACAAGGTGATACAACTTTCCCACGGATGATTCAACTGCTTTTCAGGAATGCTCCGTTCCGGAGTCTGGTAATTCTCATTCTTACCTTTGATAGTACGGTCTACTGAAATAAGCCCTTCATGACCGTTGGCACGTGCATGAGCCAATACCTCGTCCAGTCTCACTTCGTCACCAGTTACCCAACCGCCATCCAACCAGAGAATATCGAATTTTCCATAATTGGAAGTCAGTTCCATCAACTGATTGTAAGTAAAGTCCTGATAGTTCTTCCACCAATCCGGATGACGTTCACGTTTGTAGTTCTGCATACGGCCAGCCGTATCATAATACGGATGCCAGAACCATTTACAATGCCAGTCCGGTTTCGAGAAATAACATCCGATCATAAACTCCTTCTGACGGAATGCATCAAATACATAACGGGCCACATCTTTCTTCGGATTGTTTGCAAAAGGTCCTTTAGCAATAGAAAAGTCTGTATATTTAGAATCGAACATACAGAATCCGTCGTGATGTTTTGTGGTGAAAATCATATACTTCATACCGGCAGCCTGCATGATATCAGCCCATTGATCCGGATTGAAATCAGTCGGATTGAACTTTTCACTGAATCCCCAGTACCAACGCTTATAATCGTAATATGAATCTATCGGACGGGTAATCCAATCTTCCGAACACAGAGGCCATGACTCACAAATGCCTGGAACGGAGTATAATCCCCAATGAAACAATACACCGAATTTCAAATCCTGCCACTGGTCCAGTTTTTTAAGTACCGCCTGGTCTGTCGGCCATTCATAACCGTCTGACTGCTCATGCACAAAACTGTTCGCATCGTCCTGAGCATAAACACCCATTGATAAAGCCAGCCCCATCAGGCAGGCTGCAAATTGTTTAAACCTTCTCATATTCCTGTTTTTTATGGTATTATTATTCTGGTTTCTGTTCTAGCCATGTCAAATCAAACTGATAATGCAACCGGCTGCTCACAATATGAATAGTAGAATCGGGAGCCTGCACACCGGCCATATAGCCACGTGGCTCGGCATGTGTGGCATCCATCATGAAATTACCCGTCCATGCTCCTCCGTTCAAGAAACGACATTTTCCATCGGTCAAAAGTTTTCTGACCGGCCAAGTCTTGCCTTCATCGTAGGAAACCGCTGCATAAAGACCGTAGCCACGGAATGTAGTGCCGTCAGCCCGTTGAAAAATCATCCCTCTATCCTTTTCCGGGGTACGCTGCGGATGATCAGTAAATGATACCAATAAAAGCGGCCCTTCGCGCAGACGTAACAACACCAGACGTTGTCCACCATCAATCGGCGGGAAAGGAGAAGCCGCATAGGTCCACGTCTTTCCTCCATCCGATGAAATGCTCATCGGCATGTGCCTGGTACCGTCTGCAGAAACAATCGTATTGCCACGTCCCAGCGCCATCCAACGTCCGTCCTTCAACTCCACCACTCCGGCATGTATACCGGCAATGGTACTTCCTGTTGTTCCTTCAGCAAACTCTGGTTTCTGAGCTCCATTCCACGGGTCTGCCCACGTCTTTCCTCCATCTTTACTCACCAGCACAGCTGCACCATCATTTCCTTCCGGTCCGGCATCACAAGCCTGTACCATCCACCCTTTCGATGTTCGGATAGTTCCGGAAATCACCTGATGACGTTTGGTATGTTCAGGCGCTATAATCCGAGGAGCCGTCCACGTATATCCGTTATCACGACTTGTCCGCATCACAACCATCAGATTTTGCCAGTCACCGGCAGCTTCTACCCCATTGAAATGATACAAAGTACCTTGACCGTCGTTGAAAACAGAACTTCCGGTCATATTTCGGTCTGGAACCTTAAAAAATAAAGTAGCTGGTTCCCAGGCAGACGCTCCTGCCTTCAGACGCGATTGCAGTACCACCATTCCCCGACCGTTCTCTTGATTGGCAGAGAACCAGACTGCCAGCATATCACCGTTATCGCACCATGTAATAGACGGCTGATGATTATGCCGATAAAAAGGAACACCAGGAAGCACCGGTTCAATGACAAAAGGAATCGGTTCACGGAAAAAACCTTTTCGGTCCTTAACCGGGAAAGAAAGTTCAGACTGAACAACCCGGAAACCAGTCAGTGAATGTTTATCCTCCGGAAGCATGGCCATACGGTTCGCACTCCGCAGATACTGGACAGGCGTATGATGACTTCCGCCACGAGTTACACGATACATGCCGGTATCTGGCCCTTTCGGGTCTGTCTGATTATCGGCTGTATAAGGTGCATACCAGTCCAGACACCATTCTTCTACATTGCCATGCATATCATAAAGTCCGAAAGCGTTCGGCGTAGTCTGTCCTACCTTCAGGGAAACTGGTTTATAGTTTCGGGCAATCACCTGATTCCGGCACATAGGCTCCGGCAAATAATCTCCTGTATAATAATCGGTATAGGTACCTGCCCTACAAGCGTATTCCCATTCTGCTTCGGTAGGTAAACGATAAGTTTTCCCCTCTTTTTTACTTAGCCAGTTACAAAAATCAACGGCATCCTGATAGGTTACATTCATTACCGCCTCATCGTCTCCCGTAGAAATACCATCCTTTCCCCGCAATGCACGGTGTTCCGGGCGGAACAGTTCAAACTGCGCATTGGTTACTTCTGTCTTTCCCATTCGGAAAGCTTGAGAAATAGTTACTTGATGAACAGGGGCCTCATCGAAATCCTCACCTTCACCTACGCTTCCCATATAGAAAGTACCCGCAGGGACTTCTACAGTTTCAACTAAAGTCTGTGACTGTAAAAAACCTGGAGACATGCCTATTATTTCTACAACTACCCAGATGCTTGTCCGTATCTTTTTCATAGCTGATTATCTACACTTGATAGATTTATTATTTCACAAATATAAT
>OHET01000377.1_pt1 | contig 19911 bp, 21 predicted proteins | sample 1567351 | NCBI WGS metagenome assembly OHET01 (sample SAMEA3879529, study PRJEB24766) | human gut metagenome | biome: human-associated habitat; feature: feces | place: USA | collected 1985/1987
AACAAAAAATCAGTCCTTTCAGAATTGAATTAACAGATTATTTTTGCTTTAGTAATCTGCGTATCCATTTAATTTTTGCAATAGTCCATTCTTTAATCGCCTTAAAGGGATAGAAAGGTGATCCACGAAATACATAAATAACAAACATAAGAAAACAGAGCAATACAGAGAAATAAACCAAATCCCACCAAGTATAAACACGATTACTTTTATTGCTAATCACCTCATCAGCTGTTGCAGTATCAGTAATCGTATCTTCAACCCTTTCGCCACGCACACACAATCTGTGCGTATTAATTGAGTACGGATAGCAAGTGACCAATGTCACATAGTCTTTGCCGTTTTCAATTTCAAGTTTACTTGAATCATCAGGGTCAACTATATTAATCTCACACACCTTGTATGTGAGTGTTTTATTCAGTACATTTATTTTAAAGGTATCTCCGATTTGCAGTTTGTCCAATTCATCAAAGAACACCTGTTCAGGATACCCGGAGTGAGCGGATATAACAGCGTGCGTGCTTGCACCGCCAATGGGCAAGGAAGTGTTTGCCAAATGTACACAGCCGTTTTTGAGTTTTTCTTCTCTGTTGGTGCTGTCGTGATACACCGGTAAGTCAACATTTATCTTTGGAATTTCGATAGTACACATTATATCGTCATAGTTGAGAATATTCTCATACTCTGACATTGCTGCATTGTATTCGTTTTTTTCTTCATCGTTTAACGCACTCTTTGCGAGCAATTCGTTAAAATTTTGAGCCTTAGCAAGCTCATTGTCGATTTCATAATCAGACATTGTTTGAGTGCTTTCACTGTAGTTTTTTATAACTGTTTCATTGCTTTTACTGTTGATGTAATCGGCAATGTTGGGATATACTATAAAGCCTATTCCGACTGCGGCAAGAACGCAGAGAGATATAAAAAATATTTTAGTTTTCATAATTTTGGATAATCAAGGGCCACCGATAAATCGGCAGCCCTTTTATTGTTATAGTTTAATTATTTAGCTGTCTTAGCTGATTTCTTCTTGACGAAGTACGCAAGTACCAATGCAAGAGAAATGCCTACACAAGCAAATCCTGCTACACGAATGAAGCCGACATATCCGCCTGTCTTAGGGAAGAATACGATTGTATCAGTTACGGTAATTTCAACTGCGCCGTTTGTCGGAGCATTCTGTACCCAAGTGTTTTTAGTGAATACCGAATTATACTGAACAGGGATTTCAACTTCAATCACCTTGCCGTAAACATTGTAACCGGCAGGAGCAACAGTTTCTACAATGTAATATGTTCCGCTCTGTAATTTCATTTCCTCATTTGCTGAATTTTTAAAAATTACATTACCGTTGCTATCTGATGTACCCGTTCCAATAAAATTGGTATGAGCTTTATCGTTATACAGGTCAAAGGTTGCACCTGCAAGCGGATTGCCTGCTTCGTTAAGTTTGAGTACCTTAAGTCCATATGTGTAAACATATACCTTATTGCCCGGAACGCTGTCAACACCTGAATCATTACCGTATTCAAGCTTTACATCTTCATTCGGGTTGCCTGCTGCACCGACTACAGCGTATTTGTTGACTGTTGTAGAATATGTTACAATAACAAATCTTGCGTTGCTTGTATAAAAATCTGACTTTGCAAGATACTCGGAAGTAAGTGCAACATTAAACTTTGTGTTTTTGCCCTCACCCTCGCTTGTTACATTCACCTTGTAATCTGTGCCTTTAGTAAGGTCAGCTACTTTAGCACCTTTAGCGTCAACAAGTGTAACCTTGAATGAATTTTTGTTAAGTGTAAGACCTGCACTCATATCATCATATACAGCATATGTTGTGAGCTTAATATCATTTGAGCCTGCTACTGTATTCTTGAGCTTAAAGTTTACAGTGTCGCCAAGGCTTACATCTGTATAGTTAGTATTGTTCTTTGTGCTGTTGGTAATTGACTTTTCTGTTGACGGTGTGCTGTCAGCTACCTTGCTTGCAAGATTGATTTCAGCGTAGCTGTATACCCAACCGTTATTGTAATACGGGAGAGCAAGAACAGAGTTTGTGATACTTGTAACACCGGCAGGGTACTTAACACACTTGATGTAATAAATACCCTGTTCAAGATTTGAAAAGCTCTGTGTTGTGTTTGTTGCCGATGAAGTAAATGTACCCTGTGATACTGCCGTACTTAAATCAGCGGTATCGAGTGCGTCAAGAGCAGCCTTTGAATCGCCTGCAAGAATTTCAGCACTGATTGAATTTATAAGTGATTTGTATTCTGTTTTGAACGGAGTAGCTGTTGTGCTCTTGAGGTTCGCAACTCTGAAAAGTTCAAAAGTATAGCCCGGTTTAGTACATTTCACGCTGATATTTACCTTTTGGTCTGTCTTAAGTGCAGTAGCCGCACTTGCTGTTGGGATCGCCGCAAAGAGTAATGTCAACATCATTACTACTGCGAGCAGTTTGCCTGTGAATGATTTTCTAATTGATTTTCTCATAAGAAAACCCCTCCTTAAAAATTTTTTTGCGGACAATTTGTCCACTGTATGTAAAAGGCTCAACAGATTTACTGTTGAGCCTTTTTGCCGATGCTTTTTTTCTTTTTTCTTATACCTAAACCAATAGCACCTACAAGAACAGTAAATGCTAATACAGCAACACCGATTTCAATGTACATCGGTCTGTTGTTGCCTGTTCCGCCTGCTTCTGGAATGAATACACTGTTATTCTTAACTGTAAGCTGTATATCAAGTGTATCTAAGCTGTCGGGCGAAATCGTAAAGTTAATCTTGCCTGCATACGGCATATTACCTTTGCTGTCTGTTTCAATGAAGTAATAATCACCGGGCAAGAGGTTATTTACAATAATTCTGCCGTCGCTGTCGGTAACGAGCTTTGTTACCGTATCAGCCGTCTTGCTATCGGCAGCTTCGTACATAATACTGCTGTTTTTATTTATAACATTAACAATGCCTGTTTTTGTGTTATAGAGTTCAAACTCAATACCCTCAAGCGGATTGCCGTTGCCGTCTGTTTTTAAAAGCTCTACACTGCCACGCTTGAGCAGGTTTTTCATCGTAACTACAAAGCTTTTGCCGTCCTCAAGTGTAACTGTCTGAGCCGCAGGCTTTACATACTTAGCAGGGAAGTAATATGTACCGTCTGCATTTTTAAAGCCTAATTCATCAATTGTGTATTTAACCTTTTCATTGCTTGTGTTATACACCGCAAGATTGGTAAGATGAGCAGTGCCGTCCTCGCCTGTTACAAGCACCTTATTTGTTTTGCCGTCATCAGACTTTACCGAGAAGTAAAAGCCGCTTACAATGCCGTCCTCAGACTCTTTTTGAACGATTAAGCCTGTCTTTTGCAGTCTGTTTGCAAAATAAAATGAAAGAGTAACATTTTCCTTTAGCGTAACGGTTTTTTTAGCAGGAGGAATATATCTGTCAGGTATCGAGTATGTACCGTCTGCATTTTTGTAGCCAAGCTCTGTGATTATGTATTTTACATATTCTCCGCTTGCTTTGTAAACAGGCAAGTTGCTGAGCGTTGCTGCACCGTCTATGCCCTTGCTTTTTGTTACTATGTTTTCGTCTGTCACTCCGTCATCAGACTTGACATTAAACCATACATCCTTAGCAGTATTAGCTCCTCGCTTACTGTCATCAGCGGTTTTGTAAATTGTAAGATTGCCGTAAACGGTATCTCGTGGTTCAGGCACTTCAATCTCATTAAAGGTTGTGATTGAGCCTGTGGCTTCATCAACCTTAATTTGTCGGATAAACAATTCAGGATTGATTTTGTAGCCTGTCGGGGCTTTGGTTTCCTGTATTGTTATAGTGCCGAGTGGCATAGCCGGGTTAGGGTTTTCCGCACTTGTTACATAAAATGGCTCTCCATAGTCGCTATCCGCTCTATAGCTTTCATCTAAACGTGTATAGCCGTCACTATCGGTTTTGAGTATCCATTTTCTCTCAGGTAATTTGCCGACAAGTTCATTTTCAGAGTAGTAATAACCACTATAGTATTTTACAGTAAACTCTGCTTTTTCCATATTAGTGTATTGACCGGTAACTGCGTCTTTTTTTCGTAAGACAATACGAATAGGGTCATTAAGAGGTGTGTCAGAAATAGTTGCTGATAATACAACAAAACCACCGTTTGTGCCATTTATAGTCATTTGCACCGGACGGTTGTACTTTTTAAAACCTTTCGGTGCTGCCATTTCGACAGCATAGTAACTGTCACTGTATGCAATTTTATACAGGTCTGAATTTGCGTTATAGTCCCAAGAGTTGCCGTCTTTAGATATAGCTTTGCAATCACCGTTGCTGTCGGTAATGAAGTACCTGACGATGTTATTCTTTGCACTGTTATCAGATATATAATCGTATGCACTCTTTTCGTCAGAAAAGACAGCAAACATACCGCCGTCTAATGAATAGCAATCATTGTCGGTTGTCAACTCAGGATTACTGCTTTCTTTTTTGAATTTCAGCTTAACGATTTCAGTATCAGATAGTTGAAGAATATCAAGTATTCTTTCGTTATTGCAATCGTCTGTTGTGACTGTAACATTGTATTTTTTGTTGCTAAGAGTGAAGTAACCGTTTGCCGGTGCTTTTGTTTCCTTGAGGTAATACTGACCTGAAACAAGCTCAAAGTAATTCTTTGTAATCCAGTCCTGATTGGAGTACGAATACTTAATTTTTGCAATATTACCGTTTTTATCAAGCTCTGCAACTGCAACTACTTTGTTATCATCGCTATACAAGGTGTACTGTGCACCTGCGAAATTCAAGTAATCTTTATCAGTTGTCTGTTCTGTCAGGTTTTTGATTTCTTCGCTTGTACCTGACTTTTCAAGATATAATTTAGCTTTTTTCGGTATTCTTACTATTAAGTGCTGACAAAAAGTGCCGTCTTTGCCTTTTGGCTGTGTAATATAGTAATTGTTGGTTGCACAACTACGCTTGATAGCTGAATAATCACCTGTGGATTTTACTATATTCTTTGTGTAATCTACTAAGCGATTAATCATTGTGTTAACATCTTTGTAGTTGCTCCAAGTTTTCCAAGATGTACCGTCATTTACAAGCTCGTGATAAAGCTGTGAGAGCGTATAATGCGATAAGAAATAATACTTATCCTCTCGTGTGCTCATCTTGTTAAATAAAGATGAATACACACCGTCAATAAATCCGTCCATTATGGACTTAGCGGATTTACCGCCGTTCTCGAATGTTGAGAAATAATCTCCGTAACCGCCGTAAAGAACACTTAAACCTACTATAAGAGCCTTTTCTTTTTCATCAGTCGAATTAGGGTCAAGTTTTATTACTTCTTTACCTGTATCACCCGAAAACTGCGTAAACTCCATAGTCTTGCCGTCTGTCTTTTGTGCCGGCAACTGTGGGTCAATACAATAACCGACCTCACCGTTGATAAGGAATTTATATGCGTCAAGTTTGCCTGCACTTCCGTTGTCAATAAGGACTAACGGTTTTTCCGAAGATTGAATCAATACCTTGCCGCCGATTTCACTAAGCCCCGTATATGAATAAGCACTTGCCGAAATATTAGCGACAGGCAGCATAGCAAAGATTGTTGTTAATGCAACTGCCAATGATGTCAGCTTTTTAGGCTTGCAAAAAGAAATAATCGCCGACTTTAGCTTTTTAAATTTGTTCATAAAACTCTCCTTTCAATGAGATAGTATATTTTTCTTTCTGTTGGTGGACTCCTTTTTCCGCTCATAATACCGCTCCTTTTCTTTATAGGTATGAAAAAAGCAGTCAAGCTCTTGCTTAACTGCTTTAATTGATGTGTTTAATTTTCATATATATATCAATACCAACCTGCTGCTCTTACGAGAGTTGTTTTTGTTTCATAATGTCCTTTTTCGGGAACGGTTATTGTTTCATAACCGACTAAAGTATCAACCATTTCATTACGATAACTAAAATCATCACCATAGGGTAAATGATATGTTTTATCGTGACCTGTTATATCTTCCGTAATATCTGCACCACAGATATTACAAATTGTTCTATCGTGTGTTTCATAAATCGGTTTCTGCCAAGTGTAACCTTCTTCATCAACTACCCAAACTTTTTCGGTTTTGTACTCTGCATCGTGCCAAGTTTTGCCCTCGTGTGGGTCTTTTGTTGCAGGCTGTGTAGCCGGTGCAGGCTTACTTGAAGATGATGAGCCGGAGCCGCTTGACGGCTTGCTCTGACTTGAGCTGCTTGATGAACCGCCTGACGGTTTACTCTGACTTGATGAACTGCTTGAGCCTGAATTGCTTGCAGGCTTATTTGTGCTGCCTGATGAACCGTTGCTCTTGCTTGTCTGACCGTTGCCGCCATTGTTATTATTGTTGTTATTCTGATTGCTGTTGCCGTTGCTGTTATTGTTGCTCTGACCGCCGTTGTTCTGCTTGTTGTCGGTCTTTGCTGCATTCTGTGCCTGAGCTTCCGTAGCTTTTTCCGACTTATCCGCAGGCTGTGTCTGCTTAACCTCAACAACCTTAGTTGCTTCTTCAATATGTGTATTGCCCTGACTGTCCGTCACAACCTGTGTAACAGTCTGAACAGATGTACCGATTACCTCATCAGCCGTTGCAACAGGCTGTTTATTTCCGCAAGCGGTCAGCATAACAATAATGACCGCCGCCACCGTTACTGCCGCAACCGCAACAATACCAATAGCCTTTTTCTTATTCGTTTTTTTCTCTGCCGGTTCATTCGTATTTGTAATGTTTGTGTTCATTTCCTGTGTAGTCATACTTCTGACCCCTTTCGTATATATCTTTATATCTTAATTTTACAATTCACATTTTTGTTTGTCAATATTAATATCTTTGTTATAAAATGTTAAATCAAACGGATTTAGATTGACATAATTCTCTAAAATTGTTTGCAGATATTCTTTCTGAACGCTTGATTCACACGCACCAATATCCGCATTTAGACCATATAGTATATATATATAGTCGTCAATAAAGTTTTTTTCTCGTGCAACACGAAGAGCAGCTATGTATAAAATGGGATTGTCAATGCGTAATTTTTGATTAATTTCAGACAAACAAATCTTATTGTTTAGTAGCAGTCTTACAAGTAATTGTTTACGAGCATCTTTTTTTTGCTCATTGCTTTTACCACCTTTCAATTTGACTTTTACATAATGATGATAAAAATTTACTTTTTCCATTTTTATTTCCTTCCTTTGATAATTGGATAATCTCAATTTAGTAAAATTGGGAACAAACATACTAAACCTATGACTTCAACTGCAAACCAAGTAGCTGCCATTAATATTCCATATTTATCTACATATTTTATTTTTCTGTATATTTCAATGATGTTGTAAAGTGAAATTGTTATAAAAATCGGTGAAACAGTTATCATAATAAGATAGATTATATTCATAAATTACCTCACTTATTAATGCATAATGCAAAGGTACAACAGCTCCGCACAAGCTGTTGTGCTTTTGCCATTTGTTAAAAAGGAGAATAGGGTTAAATCATCAAGTGCGGTTTGTAAGTAAATCATTGCATAATGATACAAGTTCTTTAGCGTCTTGCTCATTGGGATTGAGCAAGTAAAAACAAAATTCTGCTTTGGTAAATGTTGGCTTATACACTATTGAGCATCGTGTAACACCGGCACGCAAGCCACAAGATTTAATGAAATTGCGTTTTTCTAATTGTCTTACAACATTAAATATGTATGTATCAGTATATGGATATTTTAATTTTGCACAATGCTCTGCTATTTCATTGCGTGTGCATTCTTTGTATTTCCAAAAAAGGTTCATTATCCTTAATTCAGCTTCTTTAACGTATTCAACCATAATCTTTTCTCCTCTATCGGACAATTTGTCCGCTTATCCAAATTTAAAACTACTTATCGGACAGTTTTCAAATGATGAACTGTCAATATGGCACTTATCATTTTTTATTGTAACTGTAGTTAAGTTTTTGCAATTTGCAAAAGCATAATCTCCGATTTTTCTTATATTATCTGCAATAGTTACTTCTGTAAGCTGATATTTACCATACAAAGCTTTGTCACCTATTGCTGTGACTTTGATTGCTTCCTGCTTATCTGTATACATATAATTGGGGAGTTAGTTATCGTTGCAGTGTTGTTTGCAACGGTATAAAAGAAATCGTTATATATGAATAATTGATTAGCCATATACAGTTGTATAGTTGATATATCATTGACGGTTATACTGCCGTCACCATTGAAATCAGCGTAATACAAAGTGAAATTAGCGGGGGTATGACCGGTTATATATATTTGTGTAAGTGTTACATCGAAAATGTTAATATTACCGTCTTTATTTACATCGCCTTTTTGGTATGTAGCAGCTTGTCCAACTGTCGAACAAGTTGCTACTGCTATAACCACAAGAACAAAAGAAACTATTTTTTTAAACACGCAAATCCTCCTTATTCTGTTATACAAAAGTGTATTCATAAGTTGTAACTATAAAAAAACTTCTTAAATCAAAGTTTTTATTTTCTGTAATTATCAATTTTTTCGGAGTATTATTTTGCACTTCAATTGAGGTAATTGAATCATTTTTGATTTCTCCTAAGATGTCGACTCTAACATTGTTATATACTGTATTGTCAGCTGTAGTGTATGTATATTCATTAGTATCAAAAAAGCAAACATCTTTTAGTGTATTATCTTTTGTAATTTTAAATTCTGTTATTTCGATACTTTTAGTGGATATTGATGATTCTGTAGGAATTGGTGGAATGACGATACAAAGTAAATATGTAAAAATACATATTAAAACACAAATAAATCCATATAAAGACATAACCAGAATCTTTTCATCTTTATCATAATAATTATTTTTTAAGTTGATAATCATCTTAACAATCACAACTACAAATGCAACTAATCCCAACCAAATCATATATATTTTTCTCCTTCTTTTCTGTCAAAAGTAGAAAACAGATAATCATAGCTTACATCTAATATTCTCACAAGCCTTTTTATATTATCAATGCTCGGTTCGGATTTTGCTGTTTCCCACTTCGTATATGTTGTTCGGTCAATATGCAATTTTTTGCTCATATCTGTTTGAGTGTATCCGCAGCGTTTTCTTGCAAGCTTAAGGTTATAAGCAAACGACATATCCTTTTTTCTACTCCTTCAACATTTTTTGGTAGCAATATAATGTTGCACGACAATCAGCTAAACTGTCGTGTGCTGTATCGTTTCCCCAGTCATAACCGTAATACTCTGCACACTTAGTTAGTTTCTGCCCTTTATTGCAGCCATACTTATCACTCCATTCGCCGTATATGTCTGCAAAATCTTGCATAACATCTATGACAGTTGCCTTGCTGTTTTCAATGCCGACAGCAGAAAGAAAACTTAAATCAAAATTTGTGCTGTAACCCACAATTATGTTTGCTGAGTTAAGTATCCTGTTTATTTCCTGCTTAACTTCAAGAATATTAGGTGCGTTTGCTACCATTTCGGGGGTTATGTGATTAACCGCCATAGCTTTATTCCAATTATCTGTATAAAGCGGCTTAATATAGCTGTTAAAAAGAGTGTTGCCCTGACTGTCTATAATTGACACCTGTAACAGCTCATCGGTATCGGCATTAAGTCCTGTTGTTTCTGTATCAACAACTATGACTTCATTTTCTTTCACCAACGATAAGTATTCTAACTTATCAGGGAAGAAATATCTTATAAATTTCTCATACATATCTTTGTCATAGTTTAAAAACTTCAAAAATTCAACTGCTTCTTTCCAGTTAAACATCTTTTGCAGATTTTTCTTGCTCATTTTAATTGTCTTACGGATACCAAAATCAGTAATAAAGTCTGCAACAAAATTCTCTTTGTAATCGTAGAGTGCTATATCAACAGTCTTGGCAATACATACTGAATTATTGATTATTTTATTTCTCATTGCTTTTATCATATTAAAACTCCTTCTTTCAGTGGACGATTTGTCCATTTTTTGTTTCTTTAGCTTATCAAACTCAGCCTTTAACTCTCTGCGTTTTGCCCGAGCGACACGCTTTTCTTTTTCTTCTGCACGGTAAGTAGCAAGCTCTTCATCAGTCATTTTGCGTACTTCCTCGTCCCATAGATATAGCTCTTGATTAGGACAATAAGCGTTAACCCATAGATACTTACCGCATTTATCGTTAAGCTTAACATAATGCTTGAGCTTCCACTGCCTTTCGGTCAGCAAAAGTCTATCTTGCTTAACATTTATCCTTGTCCTTACTCTTGTTTTATAATCGTCCCAAATGCTCATATATACGCTCCTTTCTATCAATCACCTTTATAAGCTAACTGTGAATCAATATCAATATCAATTATCACAGGTGCATTGTATAGACAGCTTATAGTGTATTTTCGAATGTTTTTGATTTGTTGTGATTTAAAAGCCTGCTTTAGCTTGCTAATCACATATGTTATGTGTGTATCATCAAGCAAGCTAAAGCGTTTGGCAACTCTTGCAGAAGAAACGCTTATGTTGTTGATATTAAACATATCGCCTGAATTTTGATTGATATATACTTCGGCAATCAGACTTATGATGAAATTAAGATAATTTTCTTCTGTACCTTGTGAATACAAACTATCGTATGATATTTGTTCTTTAATATTTTCAATACATTGAGAATATTCCACTATTCCGTCACTCAATCCCTCAGAGATAGAAGATAGATTGTTCTGACTATTCTCAGTATGACTATTCTCAGTATTATTACATTCCGATTTTTGGAAGTCTTGACTTTCGATTTTCGGGGGTCTTGAATTGTCTTTTTCGGAGTTTAAGACTTCTGACTTTTGAAGGTCTTGACTTTCATTTTTTGGAAGTCTTGACTTCCTTTTTATCTGTTTCAGACTTTCACTTTTCGTAAGTCTTAAGTTGTCTTTTTTGGCATTCAAGACTTCCATTTTGCTTTTTTCAGACTTCTGATTTTCGGAGGTCTGAGCCTGAGATAATGGTTTTGCAAAATTCATAACATAAATCTTACAAGGATTGCCTTGCCCTTGTCGGATACGAATTATCAGTCCTATTTCATCAAGCTCGCTGAATATCTTAGTAGCCTTGCCTGTTCCAATGTTGAGCTTTTCTTTGGCTTCGTCTTGCGTGAAATACACATAGACTTTGCCGTCCTCATCAGTCCACTTATTTTTAGCTGATAGAGCCGTTCTGTCAAGCAAGAAACCATACAGCAGTTTAGCTTCAGACGAAATATATCTAAATTCATCATCAGTAAAAAGAACTTGTGGTACTCTGTAGAACAAGTATTGTTCACATTCGTTCCCTCTAAAAAAATCGAATTTCATACTGCACACTCTCTTTCGATTTTTTTAAACTCCTTATGATAAGTATTGATTTTTGTAGCTCCAATGTTTTCGATAAGACTTGCAACTTGCATAATGCTTGCGGCTGTTGCAGAATTGGTAAGCAAGATTGAAAATAACAATTTTGCTTCTGCTGAATAATTTTTGTATTCATCTGTCATTAATGATTTTGGTATATAAATATCCATTAGTGATCCTCTTTCATTATATCAGTGTAACTATCAATCACTGCTTTAGTAATTGTCTGACGGATTTTATTGTTAATCGGCACTATACTTTCTTGCCCGATTTTTTCAGCAACTCTAGTTGCCGGAAATTTCAAGTGATATTTGTCGGCAATCTTAATAAGCTGTATGTCATTGATGATAAAAGAATCATCAATGACAACAGAAACAATAGCTTTGATGTTAGAACCTTTGCGGTATCGTTTAATGCGGAGCTGTATATTACTAATCTTCATTTTCTTACTCCAACCTTTATGATTTTGACAATATCATCTGTGGTATAATGTTCCCGAATATACTGTCTTACTATGCGTTCAAGAATTTTATACTGCATTATATATGTTGTTGAGTTTACCTTGATTGAGAACATATTGTGAGCTGCGTGAAAATCATACGATACTTTACAGCCATCTGTTTTTCCTCCGACACAAGAAAGATAACTGTAATTTTTTTTAAGATATGTATAACAATCATTTGCATCAAAAAATTCTCTGATAATGTAATAGTCAATTCTTGTAGCAGTAATTACTGTCTTTGCAATTATGCTTCTGTCAGATAAAGAAATATTTTCAGGAGCAATTACTTGAATGGTGTCAGCATCAGTTTGTCTTGTTTTTTCTACTGCTGGTGATACTGATAACTGTTCTGATGTCAGAGAACTTTCTGTATTCTCTTTCTTAACTCGTTCCTCAGCCTTTTCTTCTTTTGTATCTGAAACGGCAGATAAATTATCTGTTTCAGTATCAGAAAAATCATTTGTCGGATTATTTACAATATAATTGTCATAATCAAAGTGCCAAAAGTAATATTCATAATTTGCAAAATCTTTTTTGAGAGCTTTTGCTATTTTTAAACTCACCTTACAGCTTGTATTGTTCAGCAGAAATTCAAAAAGCCTTGTTTGTTCATTCTCGCTTAAATACGAAAGCTCGACTGCGGCAAGCACCGGGATTTTCTCGTTATCCGTCATATCAAGCAACGGCTTGATTAAGTTATTAAGTCTTATATACCTGTAAATTTTCTTTTCGTCAGTATCAGTTTCCATTGACATCTGCTGACGGGTATAACCAAGTTTCTGCAATTCCTTGTAGCCATAAGCAAGCTCAGAAGGAAGATAGTCATTATTTCTTGCAAGGTTAGTAGTGAGCTGAACCTTTTTATATGCAACCTTATCGGTTGCTAAATCGTTGCGAATGATACATTTTACAAACGGCAAGCCTGCTTCTTTGACAGCTAAAAACCTGTGTCTGCCGTCAACTATTTGATATTTATCGTTAGCAAGAGGAATAACAATGCAAGGTGAAATTTGACCATCAGTCTTAATGCACTTTGCAAGAAAACTTATAGTATCATTATGTATTTTAAACTGTTGTTCATTGTCTATAGAGAGCTTGTCAGTTTCAATTTCTACAACAGTATTATCGTTGAGAATAGCTGTCGGGTTGCCTGAACCCGTAACATTGAAATTCAAACTGCTTGTTTGGATTGACATTTTTTTCATTGCTTAGCCCTCCATTCTCTCAATGATTTCATTGACAACTGACATATATTCTTGACCTAATGTATTCGTTTTAGCGTTCGATTTAACGCTACTCTGATGATAGCCAACAGCGTTTTTGGCAGCTGTCTTATAAGAAATAGTTGTATTAAACACTAAATCTTCATAAGACGCTTTGAGTGCATCATATACTTCTTTGCTGTGGGTTGTGCCTTTCTGATACATTGTACCTAAGATACCAAGTATATACTTCGATACATCAGTATCATTTTTTGTGTTGACGAGTTGCTGAAGAATGTCATTGACCTTGTTGTATGACATTATGTCGCACTGCACCGGGATAAGCAGCTTGTCTGCTGCTGCAATAGCGTTAGTTACAAGTAGGTCAGTTGCAGGAGAACAATCAATGAGTATGTAATCATATTCACTAAAGCTATCTGCAGATAACAGCTTTTTTAAAATATTTGTGCAATCGTTTTTGCCGGCGAGGTAGGAAGGAATACCGTCAAGGCTTGCACTCAATGCAGGTATATAATCAAAACCCTCAGAAGAAAAATGTCTGATACAAGCGTTGTAATCAATATACATTCCGCTGACTGAAAACATTATCATCTCTGCGATAGTAGGTTTGCCGTCAAACTCATAGTTGAGCCAAAACGATAGATTGGCTTGCTGGTCGAGGTCGATGAGCAATACCCTTTTGCCCTGTTTTGAAAGTCCTGCTGCTAAGTTAAGTGCAGTTGTTGTCTTGCCTACTCCACCTTTTTTGTTTACGATTGCGATTGTCTTTTTCATAAGTCTTACTCCTTTTCTGGACAAATTGTCCACTTTTTATAAAATAAAAAAGCCGACTACAATGTAATCGACTTTTGTTTACTAATTAAATATTTTCTATGTCTAAATCTGACTGAATATAATTGTCAAATTTGCTTATATTTAGTTCTCTAAATTGTTGGTCAAGATGTGTATATATTTTAAGAGTTATTTCTATGTTGCTATGCCCCAACAGCTCCGACGCTGTAAGCACATCAACACCTGATATATAAAGAAGCGTTGCATATGTATGCCTAAGCTGATGAGCGTTAAATGTATTTATAATTCTTGGAATACCTGTTGGAGTATGCTTGTTTTCAGGTTTTATTCCTGCATCGGCACATTTTTTGCAATAGGCTGTGTAGTTTATTTCGTTCTGATAGGATTTCCATAAGCTTCTCCATTGAGTTGGAGATTGGAGTTCTCCAGCTCTATTTGGCATCACAAGGTATGAATTTGATATATCCTTTTGTTTTTTTAACCAAGCTCCTAAATTAATAGGAATTGAAACATAACGGCACTTGCCATTTTTTGTACCTTCTGTTACAATATACTTATTGCTCGAAATTCTTTGCGTTCTTTTATTGACAGAGAGCTTATAGTTGACTAAATCAATATCTCCCCATTCAAGAGCAAGCACTTCACCGGTTCGCAATCCCATAAACATCATTATTACAGCTGCAATTTTGGCTCGGTGTTCTGTATCAATTACGAGTTGCTGCTGTTCGGGAGTGATTGCACCAACTATTTTTGTCGGTGCATTTTTTGGAATGACTTTCTTTTTGTTTTTTGCTGGATTTTTGTAGATTAGCTCGTTTTCGATAGCGTAATCAAAAATTCGAGTAGCACAGTCAACTATATTTTTCAAGACTTTTTTGGAAGTCGGTTTTTTGGTGTTCGGGTTTTCTATATACAGCCGTCTTATTATTTCGTCAATATGAGCAGGCTTTACATCAGTCACTTTACATTCACCTATTCCATTATTAAGGTGATTGATGTAAGACTGTAAATTCTGCTGATAGGTATAAGTTTTACCCAAAGACGACACAGATAGCCATCGTTGTGATAGCTCTTTAAATGTAATTGATTTTTCCATTGTTTACCACTCTTTCATTTATTATACTAATATATTATAGATTTAAAGCAATGGAAAATAAAGAGGGAAATATGGAAACTATAAACTATATATCTCACACTCATAACCCGAAGGTCGTCGGTTCAAATCCGGCTCCCGCAACCACTTAAAAACGGCTTAACCGCTAAGGTTTTGCCGTTTTTCTTTTTATGTTCAATATTTGTTTTCTTACATATTTCCCCCAAATTTCCCTCCCTTGATGTTTATTTTTAGATTTATACTTTAAATGTAAAACCGTCTGAGTCATAAGAATGATTACTCAGACGGTTTTTTGTAAATATTTTATTAATTCAGATTGATGCAAGTCATAATTTCGTTAATAACAAAAGGACTGTATTCACGATAAATACTTGTTGAGCGAGCAGTGTATTTTTTATCACACTTTTCAATATCTAAATTCATTTGTATATCCAGCCATTTCACACCAAGAGTATCATTTTGTGTATCATTGTTTACATACTGTACAACATCAGAAAGCTCTCTTGTGACAATGCCCACATTCTTTATATGAAGATTACCTGCACCTATTGGCAGTGTTTTTATGTACACCAAATCTCCGAGTTTAATCTCCTTTAACATTTCATAAAACACGGGAGCTTCCTCTTTTTTGTATCCAAGATAGGCGATATTTCTATTGATAAAATCATCAGAAATATCAACATTTCCTCTAAGATTTGCTCCAATTCCCCAAATTTTCATTATGGCTTCTCTCCTTTTTATTGTTTTTTAACTGCGTGACCACGCATATTTATACATTGATACCGTACGATATTGTATATTGTTATATACAAAATATGAAGCTGAATAGTCGCCTGATAAAAGCTCTGCTATAATTTTGGGTTGAGAAAAAGACGCATATTCATAATCAGTATAGTCATTCTGATACCAATCATGATTGGTATATTCAAATAATAGGATTTGATCTTTCCTTACCTTATCAGGATATTTTGAAGTAACCCAACTGTCAGTATTTTTAAAAGTAGCCGATGTTAGGGAAGAATCGTAAAAAGCATACTCGCCAATATATGTAGTTGCATTTGGAATTGTTATCTCCAATAAAGAAGTACATTTAGAAAAAGCATACTTTTGTATCGATTGCAAATTGTTTGGTAAAGTAATATTTGAAATTGAGATGCAATTATAAAAAGCATATTCACCAATGTTTGTAATACTGTCGGGCATGGTTATAGATTTAAGCGTAGACAATTCCATAAAACCTTTGTTTGCTATTTGTGTTACAGCCTTACCATTATATATTGATGGAATTTCTATACTATCAACTTTCTTTGCTCCATTACCTGCTGAAACGCTGTATGTATCATCTGCCAACAAGGTGAATTTTAATATTTCTTCATCCTCTTCGGGGACTCCTCCGCCAATACTTCCTAAATTATCACTTGTTCCGTCTGTATATGTGATAATCAATTCTCCGTTGACAAGTTCCGTTTTGGCTATACCTCTACCATCTTTACCATTCTTGCCGTCAGCACCTTTATCGCCTTTATCTCCCTTATCTCCTTTTTCGCCTTTGATATTTCCAAGATTACATACAGTATTATCAGTCAAAAGAATACTAAGATTTCCGTCTGATGAAAGAGTAACTGATTTAATACCTGTTCCGTCTTTACCGTTAGTACCATTTGAACCGTTCACACCCACAACAACACCAAGATTTTCCGTATTACCGTTTGTGTATGTAAGTATCAGCTCACCATTTGAATTTATTTCAGATTTTGTTATTCCGATTCCATCAGTACCTTTGATATTACCAAGATTAAGAATTGTTCCGTTTGAGAGTTCAACACTTAAAGCTCCCTCCGAAGATACAACTACATTAGCAATACTTGTGCCATCTTTTCCATCAGTACCGTTTCTGCCGTCTACACCATCCGTACCTTTAACAATTCCAAGGTTGGTTGACTGACCATTTGTATATGTAAGTATTAACTCGCCATTTGTGTTTATTTCAGATTTTGTAATACCGAGTCCATCAGCACCTTTAATGTTACCTAATTCAAGATTCACACCACTCGTAAGTTCAACTGTAAGAATTCCTGTATCAGATATTAAAACATTCGATATTCCTACACCATCCTTGCCATCAATACCATTTTTTCCATTTTCGCCATCCTGACCGTCTTTTCCATCAATTCCATTTGTGCCATCCTTGCCTACTACACAACCAAGATTAATACTTGATAAATCAGAAAAAGTAAGTTCAAGCTCACCTGACGTATTAATTGTTACATCTGAGATACCTATACCATCTTTACCGTCTACACCATCTGTACCATTGATACCATCTTTGCCGTTAATTCCGTCCTTACCGTTTTGACCTACAACAACACCAAGGTTGATGAAAGTGTTATCCGAATAAGTAATTACCAGTTCACCTTTTGAATTTATTTCGGATTTTGCTACACCTATACCATCTTTACCGTCAACACCATCTTTTCCGTTTGTACCATCCTTACCATCAATACCATTTGTGCCGTTGACGCCATCTTTTCCATCAGTACCGTTCTTACCGTCTGTTCCGTCCTTGCCTACTACAGTTCCAAGATTAACAGTTGTACCGTCAGTATAAGTTAAAACGAGTTCACCGTTATCATTGATTGAGGTGTCTTTAACTCCGTTTCCGTCTTTACCGTCAACACCGTTTGTACCATCTTTACCATCAATACCATTTGTGCCGTTGACGCCGTCTTTTCCATCAGTACCGTTCTTACCGTCTGTTCCATCTTTTCCGACTACAACACCTAATGTTTTTGATGTTCCGTCAGTATATTTGATTACAAGTTGACCGTTGTTATCAATTGAAGTCTCAGCTACTCCAATACCGTCTTGACCGTCTGTACCATTTAAACCGTCAGAACCTTTAATATTTCCAAGATTAAGTTCAGTGTTATTTGTAAGAACTATGCAAAGTTCATTCGAGGAATTTATCGCAATGCTCTCTATACCAACTCCGTCTTCACCGTTAAGACCATTTTCTCCATTCGTTCCATTAACACCGTCTTTACCATCAATTCCGTTTTTACCGTCAACTCCATCTCTGCCATCTTTTCCGTCCTTACCGTTTGTACCGACAATTACACCGAGATTTTCAACAAAGTTATTTGAATATGTAAGAACAAGTTCACCCTTAAGATTTATTTCAGATTTTGCAATACTTATTCCATCTTTTCCATCAAGACCATTTGTACCATCTTTACCATTAGTTCCGTTTATGCCATCTTTTCCGTTCTGACCGTCTTTACCATCTGTTCCATTCCTGCCGTCAATACCATCCTTACCGTTCGCACCTATTACATTTCCAAGATTTGAACGCTGTCCGTTTGAGTATGCTATAACAAGTTGACCATCAGAATTTATTTCGGCACTTGAAACACTTATACCATCTTTTCCGTCAAGACCATTTGTTCCGTCTTTACCGTCAGAACCATCTTTACCGTTTTGACCATCCGAACCTACAACTATACCGAGATTCTCTATCCTATTATCGGAATATATTAATACAAGTTCGCCAAGAGAATTAATTTCGGATTTTGCTACACTAATACCGTTGCTTCCGTTTTTACCATCTATACCATTTTTACCGTCAATACCATCTTTTCCGTTTGCACCTATTACATTTCCAAGATTTGAACGCTGTCCGTTTGAATATGTCAATACAAGCTCACCATCTGAATTGATTTCTGAGTTTGTTACACTAACACCGTCTTTACCATTCATTCCTGTTACTTTGTCAAGATTTACAGTTTTACCATCTGAAAAAGCAATAACAAGTTGACCGTCAGAATTTATACTTGCATTAGAAATTCCTATACCATCAGCACCATTTTTACCGTCAGTGCCGTTTATACCATTCTTGCCATCAACACCGTTTATACCATCTCTACCATTAGTTCCATTTAAGCCATCATTTCCGTTCTGACCGTTTGTACCGTTCTTTCCGTCTATTCCATTTTTACCATCCGTACCATTTTTACCATTAGAACCATTCATACCATCTTTACCGACAGCTTTTCCGAGATTGATTTCTGAATCATCTGACAATACTATAAGCAAATCGCCATTTGAAGAAAACTTTGCCGTTTTAACACTAACAACCTCATTGGATGAAGCTTTTAATGATTCTATCCATTCTTTTTCTGTTCCTTTGTAACCATTATCAACTGCAATTTCATAAGCAGATTTACCTGAAAGTGATGTAAGCCAATCCTGAACAGTACCGTCATATCCGTATTTCACCGCAAGTTCGTATGCTGAAAGTCCGTTTTCCACTTTTTGATTACCGTTATAAACCGTAATTCCAAGCATGCCTATCAAAAGTAGCAAAACAAGAACTACACATAATATTTTGTAGAACCTACCGAATTTTTTCTCTGATTTTTGAATATTAACCGCATTTTGTTCCATAGTATTACCTCCAATAAAACTAAATAATGCCTTTGCTTTATTTTACAACTGCATTCTAGTTTTGTCAACGAGTTTCTAGTATTTTTAACCATTATTTCATATCTTCATTTAAAATAATTATGGGTGATTACTATGAATTTCAGCGAAAAATTACGTTTGCTTATAGATGAAGAAAATATTACGCAAAAGCAATTTGCAAATGACCTCAATATTGCACCGTCAACAATAGGCGGATATGTTCAAGGTGTAAGTGAACCTGACTTTGAAACTTTAAAAAGAATAGCATTATATTTTAATGTATCCGCCGATTATCTTTTGAATATTCCCGAGAACAAAACCAATAATCTTGCAGAAGAAGAATTACTGCGTGTATTCCGTTCAATGACAAATGAACAACAACAGCTGTACATTGAACAAGGAAAAGTCTTTGTCCGAGCTAACAATCA
>OHET01000387.1_pt1 | contig 19488 bp, 16 predicted proteins | sample 1567351 | NCBI WGS metagenome assembly OHET01 (sample SAMEA3879529, study PRJEB24766) | human gut metagenome | biome: human-associated habitat; feature: feces | place: USA | collected 1985/1987
TGGCGGACCTTGCACTATTCCGCCTGATGAAGTCCTGCCTCAGGTTGCGGTCAAGGTCCCAGTGCATGCTTTCTATTGCCCAATGCATTCTGGCTATTGTGCCCAGCCGCCGGGCACTTCCGTGAAAACTGGAGACATAGAACCTTCTTTCGGAAGATTTCTGGCCGTCAGATTTTCTTTCCGTCGCAGTCCGTATTTCGATAACCGTCAGGTCTCCATTCCACTTTTCCCTGTCCGTAATCAGGTCATTTCCACGAAAGATACGGCATACCCTGGTCTCTATCCTGCCATGTTCAAGGAAGGGGCCTTCCGAATATACATCCACAGGCTCTGCAAGTTCGACATTGTCCTCAATCCCATATCGCAGGGTCCTCTGGTTCGCCTTCAGCTCGATAAGGAAATCACCGCCTTTTCCCCGGATTTTATCTATGATGGCTTTCTGGAAGGACATGGCGTCTGCCGTAACTATGCATCCTGACACGTCCACCTTGTCCAACAGTCTGGGCACGGAAGTTATCTCATTGCTTTTTTCTTCGCACATGTCCGTGGCAAGGGTGACACCTCCTTTAAGGGAATAGGCGGACACGATGTCGGGGTTGCGTCCGTTTTCGAGTACCGTCCCTCTCATCGCCTTGCCGTCAATGCAGATGATGTCCCCTGCAAGACCGACAAGCTCATCATGGAAGGCGGAGGTAAATTCGGACATCCGTTCAGACATGGCTTCATCATCAATATGTTTGAATATACGGCAGAGGGTCGGCTCGGACGGCACGCCGTTCAACAAAATCCCTAAAGAGCGGAAGCGTTTCAGGTTACGCTCGCCGAATCTGATTATATCCGGTCTTGTTATACACTTGCCCAGCCGTCCGAGTATTACAAGGAGAAGAATATCTTCCAGCTTGTATTTGTAGTTTCCCTTGTCTGTCCTGCGGTAATCCGGCACTGATTTCACAAATTCTTTCAGATGTTTCATTATGCTGCCACGACGGCAGGCTGCATGTTTCTTTTTAATATATTAGGCACGCAAAATGTTGCATATCAGCAAAATAAATCGTATTTTCGCGTAGCGAAAATTAAGGCGGAAATCAAAAAACGGCCTCTGTCGCATCTGATTTCCGCCTACAAAAATAATTTTATATGAACGATAAAAAGAAACACCGGAAGCGGTGCTTCCTGCATCGCTGTGCGCAAAAATAATGGTTTTTCGGAGAATAACAAGGATTATAGAGGTTGTTTTAAATGAAAGAGCCGTGTAAAAAATATTCTTTTCTGTTTTTGTCTGAAAAATAATTCCTATCTTTGTCGCAGTTTTGTTCCGACCAGGTTCCGATGCGGACCTGCGGATGAAAAGGGAATCGGGTGAAAGTCCCGGACAGTCCCGCTGCTGTAAGCTCCCTGAAGAGCCGTTTCCATCCCCTCTTGCCACTGCCCGGAAATCGTTGACGGGTGGGAAGGCGGAAACGACCGGAGTAAGTCAGAAGACCTGCAAAACGAAAGTCATGCTTGCATCCTCGAGGAAAGGATGGCAAGACCATGCAGCAATGCTAGTTTTTTTCTACATGATTGAACCGAAACAACTGACCCGCATCGGCAACTGGAAAATTGTACTGACTGCCGCCGTGCTGTGCGGCTATCTGCCTGTCCATGCACAGGTAAACCAGCCGGACAGCATTACAGGACGTGTACACGACATCCCCAACGTGACCATCGAGGCACGGAGGGCGCCCAACCGTGTCTCGTCGAACGCGCCTGTGCAGACCCTCAGCCGGAGTACCATCGAAGATTTGGGCATTCAGGATATAGCCGATGCCGTGCGCCGTTTTGCCGGTACGGAAGTGAAGGACTATGGAGGCACCGGCGGACTGAAAACGGTCTCGGTACGGAACATGGGTGCTGCCCATACCGCCATCAGCTACGACGGGATAGCCGTCAGCAACTGCCAGGCCGGTCAGATAGACATCGGACGCTTCTCATTGGACAACGTGGAATCGCTGTCGCTCAGTGTGGGCCAGAGCGATGACCTGCTGCAGTCTGCCCGGATGTACGCCTCGGCCGGAGTACTGAACATCGAGACCGAGCGCCCCCGCCTGAACGACGGAAAGAACTGGCAACTGAAAGCCCAACTGAAAGGCGGTTCCTTCGGTTATGTAAACCCTTACCTACGCTACAGCCACCGGCTCGGAAAACGGACCATCGCCTCCATCGACGCCGACTTCCTCCGCTCGGACGGACAATACCCGTTCATCCTGCAGAACGGAAAATATACCTCCGAAGAGAAGCGCTATAACTCCGAGGTGGACTCCTGGCATACGGAGGCCAACCTGTTCCACGAATTCGGCGAGAACAGCCGGCTGGACGTGAAAGGCTACTATTACCAGTCGGACCGCGGACTGCCGGGTGCCGTCATTCTTTACAACCCCAACTCGCAGGAACATCTGTGGGACAAGAACGGATTCATCCAGGCACGCCTCCGCCACCGCATTTCAGACCGATGGGCGTTCCAGGGACAGGCCAAATACAACTATTCCTGGAACAAATACCAGGATAAAGGCGCACAGTACGAAGGAGGCGTATCGACCGACCGCTATACCCAACACGAATATTACGCTTCAGGAACAGTCCTCTACCAGCCGCTGACCGGACTCTCCGTCTCGCTGGCACAGGATGTGGCAGTCAATACCCTGAGCAGTACCTTGCCGGACTGTCCCTTCCCCACCCGCTTCACCTCGCTGACGGCGCTGCAGGTACAATACTGCTACCGGCGCTTCAAGTTCGGCACGACGTGGGTGAACACCTGGATAACCGAACACGTGAAGGAAGGCGAACGGCCCGACGACCTGAAGAAAATATCGCCCACCGTATCGCTCAGCTGGCAGCCGTGGGAAAGCCAGCCGCTGTACCTGCGGGCCATGTACAAGAATACTTTCCGCACGCCGACGTTCAACGACCTGTACTATTACCGGATGGGAAACCGTTCGTTACGTCCGGAGAAGGCGACCGAGTATAACCTGGGCATCACCTGGAGCCTGCAACCACACTCCCGCTTCGAGTTCCTGTCTGTCACGGCAGACGGCTATTTCAACCGGGTGACCGACAAGATTGTGGCCTTCCCTTCCACCTATGTCTGGAAAATGGCCAACTACGGCAAGGCTCACATCACCGGACTGGACGTGACCCTGGCTACCCAGATAGCTGTCTGGAAAGGCATCGCCCTGAACCTGAACGGGAACTATACCTGGCAGAAGGCCATCGACCTGACCAATCCGGATTCGAAAAGCTACAAGGACCAGCTCCCTTATACCCCGGAACACAACGGAAGCGCTTCGGCCAGTCTGGAGACTCCCTGGGTGACAGTGGGCTACAGCCTCATCGGGGTAGGAAAACGCTATTACCTGTCGCAGAATATTCCGGAAAACGAAATAGACGGATATGTAGAACAGACCCTGTCGGTTTCGCGCACCTTCCGTTTCCGGACATTCCAGATGCGCCTGCAGGCAGACGCGGTAAACTTCACCGACGAACAGTATGACATCATCAAGTTCTACCCCATGCCCGGACGGTCGTGGAAACTGACAGCGAACTTTATTTTTTAACAACCATAAAAACAAAAGACATGAAGATCAGAAAATTACTCTTCTCAACCCTGTGCATGCTGGCATTGGGAACCGCTTTTACCGCATGTAGTGACAACGATGACCCGAACAACGACTTCCACGACGAAGGCTCGAAAGTGACACTGCCTCACCACCGTGCCTTCATCCTGAACGAAGGAACCATGGGAGCCAACAACGCCAACATCTCACTCTATGCGCCGAACAAGGACTGCGATTTCATCAACGACCTGTTCTTCCAGCAGAACAACGCCCGCCTGGGAGATACCGGACAGTCCATGATTGAATACAACGACTACCTGTATGTCATCGTAGCCAACTCGAAATACATCGCCCGCCTGAATACAGCCGGTGTAGAACTGGACCGTCACGCTTTCAACGAATCGGAAGGTGACCCGCGCTACATGGCAGCCGAAGACAGATACATCTATCTGACCCAGTACGGAGGCAAGGTATCGAAACTGGATGCCGAGACACTGGACGTAGTGGCTACCTTCGAAGGTGGCAGTAACCTGGAAGGAATCGCCGAATGCAACGGAAAACTGTATGTAGCCAACTCTTACTCGAAAACCGATGCAGGCTACCAGTATCACAACGAAGTGTTCGTCATCAACCCGCAGACCATGCAGCTGGAAAAGACACTGACCGTAACCGTCAACCCGAACCAGCTGGTGGAAGAAAACGACAAGGTGTTCCTGATTTCGTTCGGCGACTACGGAGCTGTAGGCTACACTGCCCAGATGATTGACCCGAGCAACAACGATGCCGTAACCGTACTGGCTACCGCTACCAGCATGACAGCCGGAAACGGAAACGTATACTTCGTAAACTCGGAAACCGACTATTCTCACTGGCCGGAAACCAGCACTACCAACACTTTCTTCTCTTACAACATCGCTACTTCTACACTGAACCAGACCTCTTTCCTGAAGGATGCGCCGGCTGAACTGGCTACTTCCAGCATCTACTCGATGGACGTAGACGATGAAGACGGAAACATCTACATCGGTGTTACCTTCTACTCAAACAGCAACGGTACCATCTACCGATTCCAGCAGGACGGTACCTTTGTAGAAAAATTCGATTGCGGCGGTCAGAACCCGAAGAAGATGGTGTTTGTAGACTAAGGAAAAGATACCTGTCATGAAACAATTCTTACTATCTGCCCATATAGTAATCTCAGTCTTACTTCTCTCTGCCTGCGGCGGAGGAAGTAAGACTTCTTCGCTTTCTGACGGCGGCGATACGCTCCGGCTGAAATATGCCGAGAACCTCTGCCTGACGACCTACCCCGACTATACGGTAGCTACCTTACAGGATCCCTGGCACAAGCCTAACATCCTGCATACCTATATCCTGGTAGACAAGGAGAAACCTACCCCCACACATCTGCCCGAAGGGACCGTGGTGAAAGTACCCCTGGAGCGGAGCATGGTCTACTCGTCTGTACACTGTAACCTGTTCAAGCAACTGGAAAGCCTGGATGCCGTAGCCGGCGTATGCGGACTACAGTACATCAAAGTACCCGAAATACAGGAAGGCTGCCGGAACGGAAGCGTGACCGACTGCGGTAACAGCATGAACCCGGACATCGAAAAGATTATCGACATACACCCCGATGCCATCCTCCTTTCTCCCTTCGAGAACAGCGGAGGCTACGGACGCATCGAGAAACTCAACGTACCCATCATCGAATGTGCCGACTACATGGAAACCTCTCCCATGGGCAGAGCCGAATGGATGTACTTCTACGGACTCCTGACCGGACGGAAAGCCCAAGCCGACTCCCTGTTCCGAAAAGTGGAGCAGTCCTATCTGGACATTAAAAGAAAAGCAGCCGCCACCCAGACCCGCCCTACCGTTCTGAGCGACCTGAAATACGGCTCGGTATGGTACATAGCCGGAGGGAAAAGTACGACCGGTCAACTCTATGCGGATGCCGGAGCACGCTACGTCTTCGCCTCCCTGCCCAACAGCGGTTCCGTTCCCCTGTCCTTCGAAGCCGTATTCGACCAGGGACAAGATGCCGACTACTGGCTCATCAAGTACAACCAGGCCACCGACAAGACTTACCGTGAACTGGCTTCGGACTACGCGCCGTATGCCAACTTCGCCGCATACCGGAACAAACGTATCTACGGATGCAACACCAACCGCATCGCCTATTACGAAGAACTGCCTTTCCGGCCGGACCTGCTGCTGAAAGACATTGTAAAAATCTTCCATCCGGAAGTCTTTCCGGCCGATACGTTGAAATATTTCACTAACTTAGCCGACTGAAAAAACGAAACGACCAGTGAGACACCACGGATTTACATACGAAATCATACTGATACTGCTGATTATCGGACTGATAGCGGCAAACCTGCTCATCGGATCCGTCCACATTCCGGCAGGAGCCGTATGGGACATTCTGTGCGGCAACGAAGTGGAAAAGGCCAGCTGGACCTTCATCGTCCGGGAGTCACGCTTTCCGCAAACCCTTACCGCCCTGCTCTGCGGTGCCGCCTTGTCCGCCTCGGGACTGATGCTGCAGACCGTATTCAACAATCCCCTGGCCGATTCGTCCATCCTGGGTATCAGCTCCGGCTCCAGCGTAGGGGTGGCCCTTGTCATGCTGGCAGGCGGAGGAAGCATTGCTGCCGGTACATTCACCCTGTCGGGGTTCGTTACGGTCATGCTGGGAGCCTTTGCCGGCGCCATCGCCGTAATGGGCCTTATCCTGTTCCTGTCTACCCTCATCAGAAACAGCATCATGCTTCTGATAGCCGGCATCATGATAGGCTATATCGCCTCTTCCCTCATTTCGCTGCTGAATTTCTTCGCGACCGAAGAGGGGGTACACTCCTTCATGATCTGGGGGTTGGGAAACTTCGGAGGCGTCTCCCTCAGCCAGCTTCCCGCCTTCTCCCTGCTGACCCTGACGGGACTGGCGATGTCCGTATTGCTCATCAAACCCCTGAACGCCCTGCTGCTGGGTCCACGCTATGCCGAGAACCTGGGCATCAACATCCGCCGCATCCGGAACCTGCTCCTGCTGGCAACCGGCCTCCTGACAGCCGTGACCACCGCCTTCTGCGGTCCCGTATCATTCATCGGCCTGGCTGTGCCCCACCTGGCCCGCCTGCTGCTGGGCACCTCCAACCACAACCGCCTGATGCCGGTTACCCTGCTGACAGGCGCCGCACTGGCCCTGCTGTGCAACCTGCTGTGCATCCTGCCCGGAAGCTGGGGAGTCATCCCGCTGAATGCCGTCACCCCGATACTGGGCGCGCCGGTCATCATCTATGTCATCATCAACCAACGTAAGATACAATATTTCAACTGACCCATGGACATCTCGCGCATCCTTCTGCAAGCTACCGACGCCACCATAGGCTACCGCACCGGAAAACATACCTGCTCCGTACACAGCCACCTGAACTTCACACTCCACAAAGGTGAACTGACCTGCCTGCTGGGCGCGAACGGAGCCGGTAAATCGACCCTGCTGCGTACCCTGGCAGCTGCACAGCCGCTGCTGGAAGGACACATCACGCTGAACGGAAAAGACCTGTCCTCGCTTTCGGAACGGGAACGCTCGCGGAACATCGGTGTCGTACTCACCGACAAGACACAGGCCGGCGGACTGACGGTATACGAACTGGTGGCCCTGGGCCGACAACCCCACACGGGCTTTTTCGGCCGCCTTCATCCGCACGACAAGGAAATCATCGGCCATGCCCTGGAAGCTGTCGGCATCGGCCACAAAGCGCGGACCTATACCGCCGAGCTCTCCGACGGAGAACGGCAGAAAGTCATGATAGCCAAGGCACTGGTACAGGAATGTCCGCTGATTCTGCTGGATGAACCCACGGCTTTTCTGGACGTAGTGAGCCGCATTGAAATCATGCACCTGCTCCACCGGCTGGCCCAGGAAGAAGACAAGGCCATCCTGCTGTCTACCCACGACATCGAACAGGCCCTGGTACTGGCCGACCGACTCTGGCTGCTCACCGATACGGACGGACTGCGTTGCGGCACTACCGAAGACCTCATCCTGAGCCACGCCATGGATTCGCTCTTCCCGAACGCTTCGGACATCCGGTTCGACCTGATGCACGGCATCTACTCGCCTACCGTTGAAGGGAAACGACACATCTGCCTGGAAACCGATGACGAAGTACTGCGGCACTGGACCCAGAACGCCTTGAACCGCAACGGTTTCCTCTGCCTTTCGGCTGCCGACGCTCCGGAAACGGCTGCCCTCCCCCGGCTTCATGCGGTATCTGCCCGTCATTTCGAAATCCGGACGAAAGGAGGAACGCGTACCTGTACCTCGTTCGAAGAATTGCTGGAAGCCGTACAAACAACTGGCGGAAGCCGGGACTGACCCGCCACGGCTTCAAAAAAAGGGCTATATCCCCGTTTTTCCTTCCAAACAGACAGAGAAGTGTCTGCTTTTTTCGCTACATTTGCGACTCATTAAACATCAACATTACATAATCTATGATTTTTACAGCAGAAAACATCCTTCTGATAGGCTCTGTCCTTATCTTCTCCAGTATTCTTATCAGTAAAACCGGCTACCGATTCGGAATCCCTACCTTGCTTCTGTTCTTGCTGGTAGGTATGTTTTTCGGCAGTGACGGCCTGGGACTCCAGTTCAACAGTGCCGAAGATGCCCAGTTCATCGGTATGATGGCGCTGAGTATCATCCTGTTCTCCGGCGGTATGGACACCAAGTATCAAGATATCAAACCGGTACTGACACCCGGTATCATCCTTTCTACGGTAGGAGTCCTGCTCACGACCCTGCTGACCGGTAGTTTCATCTTCCTTTTGTCCGAATGGAACCGTACCAACATAGAACTGACCCTGATGGCCTCCCTCCTACTGGCCGCCACCATGTCGTCTACCGACTCGGCGTCGGTCTTCAGCCTGCTGCGTTCACAGAAAATGAACCTGAAGGAAAACCTTCGCCCCATGCTGGAACTGGAAAGCGGAAGTAACGACCCGATGGCCTATATGCTGACCATCGTCCTGATACAGATTATCACAAGCGGCAGTGAACTGAATCTGGCTCTGGTAGGTAAAGACTTACTGGTACAGTTCCTCATCGGCGGCAGTGTAGGTTATGCCTTCGGCCGCTTCGCAGTCTGGCTGGTAAACCGCATCGGCCTGTCAAACAGCTCGCTTTATCCTATCCTGCTGTTGAGCCTGGTTTTCGCTACCTTTACCATCACAGACTTACTGAAAGGAAACGGCTACCTGGCTGTCTACATTGCCGGTGTCATTGTAGGAAATGCCCGACTCGTATACCGAAAGGAAATCAATACCTTCATGAACGGTCTGACCTGGCTGTTCCAAATCATCATGTTCCTGACTCTGGGACTGCTGGTGAACCCACACGAAATGCTGGATGTAGCTGTAGTGGCATTGCTTATCGGCCTGTTCATGATATTCATAGCCCGTCCGGTCAGCGTATTTGCCTGCCTGCTGCCATTCCGCCACATATCCAACAAAGCCCGACTCTTTGTTTCCTGGGTAGGCCTGCGAGGCGCTGTCCCCATCATCTTCGCCACTTATCCGGTTATCGCCCACATAGAAGGTTCACAACAACTCTTCAATACGGTGTTCTTTATCACGCTCCTTTCACTGGTTGTGCAGGGTATGAGCATTTCATCGGTAGCCCGCTGGCTTCACCTGGACCTGCCGGAAGAAAAAGAAGGAAATGAATTCGGTGTGGAACTGCCGGATGAAATCGATTCCAAACTGAATGACCTGACCCTGACCGATGAAATGCTGACCCACGGCAACCGACTGAAAGACATGAACATCCCGAAAGGAACACTGGTGATGCTGGTGAAACGGGGCAACGAATTCATCATCCCGAACGGACAGGTGGAACTGCAGACCGGCGACAAACTGCTCTTCATCTCTGAAAACAAGGACAACAAACAAGCCTAACGCCATGAAACGCATCGGACTCTTATCGGACACCCACGGATACTGGGACGAACGGTACCTGAAATACTTTGAAGACTGCGACGAAATCTGGCATGCAGGCGATATCGGCTCGGAGGAAGTGGCAGACAAGCTAGAAGCCTTCCGCCCGCTACGTGCCGTCTACGGAAACATAGACGGACAGAACCTGCGGCTGCGTTTTCCGGAAATCAACCGCTTCACCCTCGAAGGCGCCGATGTACTCATCAAGCACATCGGAGGCTATCCCGGCAAATACGTTCCCTGCTCCAGGAACAGCCTCCCGCCCTGTTCATCAGCGGGCACTCACACATCCTGAAAGTCAAGTTCGACCCCCGGCTGAACCTGCTGCACATCAATCCGGGTGCTGCCGGAAAATACGGCTTCCACCAGGTACGGACGCTGGTACGCTTCTGCATCGAACAAGGTACTTTCCAGAATCTGGAAGTGATAGAACTGCATGATTCCTAACGTAAAAACTTGGCACTTTCAAAAAACTTTCCGAAATTTGCACGATTAAAAATTTTTCATCTTATATGAGAACCTATCTTGTGACCGGAGCTGCCGGCTTTATCGGCTCCAACTTTTTGAAATACATGTTGTCGAAATACGACGATATCCGGATAGTGGTCTTGGATGCACTGACCTATGCAGGAAATCTGGGTACCATTGCCGATGATATCGACAACGAACGGTGTATCTTTATCCGAGGCAATATCTGCGACCACAACCTGGCCGACCGGCTGTTTGCCGACTACAGATTCGACTACATTGTCAACTTCGCCGCCGAAAGTCATGTAGACCGGAGCATCGAGAATCCCCAGCTTTTCCTGCAGACCAATATTCTGGGAACCCAAAACCTGCTGGATGCTGCCCGCCGTGCGTGGGTAACTGGAAAAAACGAGAAAGGTTATCCTACCTGGCGCAAGAACGTACGCTTCCATCAGGTATCTACCGACGAAGTATACGGTTCACTGGGAGCGGAAGGATTTTTCACCGAAGAGACTCCTCTGTGTCCGCACAGTCCGTACAGTGCTTCGAAAGCCAGCGCAGACATGATTGTGATGGCCTATCACGATACATACCAGATGCCGGTCACCATCACCCGCTGCTCGAACAACTACGGTCCCTATCATTTCCCGGAGAAACTGATACCGCTCATCATCAAGAATATCCTGGAAGGAAAACGCCTGCCGGTATACGGCGACGGTAGCAACGTACGCGACTGGCTGTACGTAGAGGACCACTGCAAGGCCATCGACCTGGTGCTTCACAAAGGACAGGACGGAGGTATCTACAACGTAGGCGGACACAACGAGAAACAGAATATCGAAATCGTGAAGCTGACCATCGCCACCATCCGCCGGCTGATGGAAGAAGAACCGGAATACCGCAAGGTACTGAAGAAAAAGGAACTGGACGAACAGGGACAGATCCGCATCGACTGGATAAACGATTCGTTGATTACTTTCGTGAAAGACCGTCTGGGACACGACCAACGCTATGCCATCGACCCGACTAAAATCAAGGAAGAGCTGGGTTGGTATCCGGAAACCTGTTTCGAAGAAGGTATCGTCAAAACCATCCAATGGTACCTGAACAATCAGGAATGGGTAAAGACCGTTACCAGCGGCGAATACCAGAACTACTACGAAAACATGTACAAGAACCGGTAAATCACCATAAACATAAAAAGAGACTGCGGTGTGATATACTCCCTTAAAAAGGGAAGTATCGCACCGCAGTCTTCTTTTTAGCTGCCTGAACAGAATCGGGTCAGAACTGGAAATAGATGAAAGGCTGGATGTCACTGCTCTTCACCTGCATGACCAGATATACCAGCAGAATCAGAACCAATGCCTGACCGACCAGCGGCAGACGTATCATTCCCCGGCTGCAAGCCTCCTGCCAACGGTCTGGACAGGCGTGCAGCAGATATCCGACTCCCATAAGCAGAAAGACCTTCCAGTAACCCGTAAACAACTGTCCGGCCAATTCCGGATGAAATGCTGTAAAAATCTGGCGAATCATGGTGGCCGACCCTTCGAATGTGGTATTCCGGAAGAAAATCCAACAGAAACATACGAAGTGGAAAGTCAGTACCACGGCAAAGAAACGTTTCCATCCCGTACTCCGGTAATTCTTGGCACGCCCCAACAGGCTACGCACATATTTATGGACAGCCAGAGCCACTCCATGAAGACCTCCCCAAACAATAAAGTTCCACGAAGCTCCATGCCAGAGCCCTCCCAACAACATGGTCAGGAACAAATTGAGGTAGGTACGGATTTTCCCTTTCCGGTTTCCTCCCAACGAAATATACAGGTAATCGCGTAACCAGGTGGACAAAGAGATATGCCACCGGTGCCAGAAATCGGTCACACTGTCTGCCTTATAAGGAGAATTGAAGTTGATGGGGAAACGGAATCCCAACAACAAGGCTATACCGATGGCCATATCGCTGTAGCCGGAAAAATCGCAGTATATCTGCAGCGCATACCCATAGACACCGAACAGATTCTCCAATCCGGAATACAGTCCGGGATTATCGAAAATACGTTCCACAAAATTCACACTGATGTAATCGGAAATCACCGCTTTCTTGAACAAGCCGCTTACGATAAAGAAGACTCCCTGACCGAACATCTCGGGCGAGACATACAACGGTTGCCGGATTTGCGGAATAAAATCGCGCGCCCGGACAATGGGACCCGCCACCAACTGAGGGAAAAAAGATACATAGAACACATAATCCAGCAGGTTGGACAGAGGCTTCAAGTCCTTCCGATAGACATCGATGGTATAACTCAACGACTGGAAAGTGAAGAACGAAATACCCACAGGCAGGAAAATATCCAACGGATGGTATGTTCCGTGCCAGAGCGGTGCCAACATCTCATAAAAGAAATTGGTATACTTGAAGTAACAGAGCAGTCCCAGATTGATACAAAGGCTGCAGCAGACGATCAGCTTGCGCTTCCAGGAGGTTTCCGTCCGGTACATCCAACGGGCCAGCAGAAAATCGGACACCGTAACGATGCCCAGCAGGAAAAAATAGAACCCGCTGCTCTTATAATAGAAATAATAGGAAAACAACGAAACGAACAGCAGCCTGGCCGTCGTTTTACGCTGCAGAAGCAGGTAAATCAGGCTGAATCCGAGGAACAGCCAAAGAAAAAGCCCACTGCTGAAAATCATCGGCTGCTGAGGATCGTAAGTCAATACGTCCGTCAGTTTCTTCCAATCAATTTCGAGATCCGGTAAATTGAGTTGCCACATAATTGTTATATGCTTTAATCAGTGCTTCGTGTAACAATAATCCCTGAACAGTATATCCCTGTCGGGTAAAATGAATCCGGTCTTTCTGGTAATAATTGCCGGCTACCCAGTTCAGACAAGCCCGTTGCTTTCCTCCTACGATGTCATACATGTCCCAAATGGCCATCCGGTGGTCACGGGCATAATTCTGTTCGGTAGCGACCACCTGAGGAGTCTGGGTATTGATGACCCTTCCCCTTCGACCTTGACGCTTATAAGCCCCCGGAGGAGTGGTCAGCAGAATAGCCGATTCGGGGCACGATTCCTTCAGGGCATCCAGCAAAGTTCTCATGTGTTGCTGATGCTGGGCTGCCACATAACGGGGAGCATGAGCTTCATTGGTTCCGAAAGACACAATAATCAAATCAGGATGCAATGCTGCTATCTCGTGTATGCGTTCAGGCGTATAAAACGTACCGTATGTCGCGCCGTTCACTCCCAGCATGTGATACACGATTCCCCGCTCGCCCGTCTCTTCCGCCAAACCGGACGACTGGTAGGTCACTTCCTCGTCCACTACCGCTTCGCTTCCGAACTCCTCCTCCAATTTCTTCCGGACAACGTATGGCAACACATGCCCACGGACGTGCGAATCGCCGATATGTACAATACGTACCGGCCCTTCCATACGCATCAACTTATTCCAAAAAGGGTCAAGCGTATGCTCCGGGTCCTCGATTTCATTCTTCCGGGTCTCCCGGAACACGACGGGCATCGAAGGTTCACAGTCTATCAACCCCATCATACGGACCATTGCCTGCTCACTGAATACCGGACCGGAATTCCTGTCCGGCAACACCTTCTCAGGAAGAGCATCCTGTGCCTGAAGCATGACCGCCATTCCCCAGAAAAGTATTCCAAATATCCATCGGCTACTGCATCTCATACGCTTTCCGTTTTTCATACTGTTCCTTTCCATATACGAACGTTTCAAACAACAAGTTGGCGAAATACTTACCTCCACGGAAGTTGATGTGCGTGTAGTCGTAATTTGCCAAAGCCGGCTTCCGGTTGACCAGTTCCGCCATACTTCCTTCTCCTCCCATCGCCTCGAACAGGTTCCAGAAGGCTACATGTGTCTGGGCAGCCAAGGCTTTCTGGAAACGGATAAGGTTCTTCACGCCTGGCATCGTACGCAATTCGCCGGTCTCGGTCCGGTAATCCCGATCGCCTACCCCCACTATCAGGATAGAAGCCTGAGGGAACTCCCTTTTCAGATAATTCACCACCTTTTCCATAGCCGTCTGGTAGTAGGCATAGTTCACTCCCTGTTCCGAAGCCACATTCAATCCATATTGCAGGACAATCAAATCATACGTACGCAAACGCTCATACTGCTGCAAAATTGCGGAAGGAATGTGTATCAGTTGCTGTCCGTTACTGCCGCGTGTACTGAAATTGTCGAGCACGATTCCGCTGGCCGGATCCATTGTGGCGGCATAGAAAGTCGCAGTAGCCGCAGAATCCAGCTGCTCCACTTTCCAGGAGACGCTTTTGATATTTCCGGTTACCGATACAGACTGCATCAGGCTATCGCCTCCCAACGCAAAATGCCGGGCCTCCCCTCCATTGACAGAAGCGGACAGACGGATGGAATCATTGGTCCGGAAATAAATCGTAGAGATATTGCAGGAATCAGCGTATTCCCCCTGTTTTCTTCCCCTCAACGTGACAGAAGCTCCGGGGCGAGGAATAAAATAATGGTTCGAGATGTCCTGTCGTTTCCGGTCGAAAAAGGCCGAATCGGTAATGGCATGGCTGCTCCAACCGCTGAAGGAATGGACAACCGTCGGACGATAACCGGATAAATTGGAAGCTACTGGGATATACCCTACCCCGCTTCCACCAAATTTCTGCTGAAGCAAAGTACGTAAGTCTCCCGTCATGATGTCCGCTTCGATGAACGAATCGCCGAAATAAGCGATACGTACCGGACGCCCCAACGAAGAGCGGTTAATCAAAGCCTCGTAAAAGGATTTCATTCCCCGCATGGTAGAATCAGAAAAATCTTCGATACAAGTCATACCGGATTTACACGTATCTATAAAAGTCGGCTTCACCGGTTCCGGTAAGACCGATGTATCCGAATCGGCCGATACCGGAGATGCCTCCAAACGGATATCAGCCAACAGGTCCACACGCCGTAACGGTTTACCTCCCAGCTCGATACGGGGCAACCAATGCAGGGCCCCCAAACCCAATACCAGCAATAAAGTCAATAGGAATGTTGCAGCAACTCTATTCTTCATACAGAATTCTCATAAAGACGGCTGCAAAGATAGTGAAAGGTGAGTGGAGAGGCAAACGAATAACAGAGTTTTTCAGGTTTGACAATCCTGAACCGCCTCCAGTCTTATGAAAAGAAAGGGAAAGTTGGAAGCAGCAAAAGAGCCGTCAGTTTACGCGCTTTTCACGGACTGTCTGTAAAAAATGATCCACCATCCGGGCTCCCTTTTCGGTAGTGATTCCCCGCATGTGCAGAATCGTAATTTCGCTGTAAATTTCATCCAGCGGATAGTTCTCTGCCAAATCCGAATACACCAGAACATCCAACTGCATCGACATGGCCTTACTGATGATATCAAAGTTAATATCTTCGCGGAAAATGCCCTGATTCACTCCCTGGCGGAAATGTTCGGCCGCTGCCTTATCCGAATCTCGCTGCTCCTGCCGGAAAAACTCCAGAATTTCCGGATACTTCCTCAAATCGCGGAAGAACACCGGATTCATCTCACACAATTCACTGGATTTTTTTTCATAAAAGGCAAAGATTACCTCCAAGGCATTTTCAGCCTTGGAAGCAATCTTCGCCATATAATCATGCATCTCGTTCCGCTGAAAGCGCATGACTTCCAGCAAGAGCTGCCTTTTATCCTGAAAAAGCTCATAAAGCGTTCGCTTCGAAATGGAAAGTGATGCCGCTATATCGTCCATGTGGACATTGCGGATTCCCAGACTAAAAAAAGCTTTTACAGCCTGTTGCAACACCTCATTCCGAAGTTCCGATCGATCTTTCTTTACACGCTTTACCGCCATTCCATTCGTTTATCAGTGAATAAACCCCAATTTGGATGAAGCTACAAACTCAATAATATGGTCAATCTCTTTGCTGCCAGGTACCTGTTCCTTGATTCGGAGCAGAGCATCGTGCTGAGATGTATTGGCCTTATAAAGGATGCGGTAAGCCTGAGCGATATGCTTGATCAGTGTCTCAGGAAAACCGGCATGTTCCAACACCACAGTATTGATACTGTAGAATTCAATCGGTTCGTGTGCCGCTACGATAAACGGAGGGATATCCTTGATGAAGCGGCAACCGCCCTGCACCAAAGAATAGGCTCCCAAACGGGTTTTTCCCTGCATCAAGACATTGGATGTCAGGATAGCATGGTCTTCGATAATACAGTTACCGGAAATCTGAGAACCGTTACCGATGATACAACGGTTTCCAACCGTAACGTCGTGTGAGATACGGGAACCGGTCATAATGAAATTATCGTTACCGATGCGGGTTTCATTTCCAGCAAAAGTACCCCGGATAATGACAGCATTCTCGCGGATAACATTGTTGTTTCCTATACGGGCAATAGTATCGTCACCCGTATAGTTGAAATCCTGCGGAGTAGCAGCCACCACGGCTCCTTGATACACTGTATTTCCATTACCCATGCGTGTACCGCTCATCAGGCTGGCATAAGGCATGATGACATTATCGTCGCCTATCTCGACGTTCTTGTCGATATAGGCAAACGGATGGATTGTTACATTGTTACCGATCTTTGCAGAGGGGTCAACATAAGCCAAAGGACTAATCATAAGCTTTCTTGTATTTAAATTTAAGGTTATTACTCTCTGCCACCTCCTAAAGCACTGTACAGACTCACCACAGCCTGAATGCGTTGGAAATTATCGGAAACTTCCGTCAGCTGAGCACTCAACAGATTCTGTTGGGCAGTCAAGATTTCCAGATAAGTAGCTTCACCGCTTTGGAACAAAGCCTTGGTATAGGTTACAGCCTTATCCAACTGTTCTACCTGTCCACGGTCCTCTATCAGTTTTCTGTTCTGGGTATCGAACAGATACAGTGCATCACTGACTTCCTTTCCAGCTTCCAGAATAGTCTGCTGATAATTCATCTGTGCAATCTTCTCTTCAGCTTTCGACACTTTCAGATTAGCAACCAATTTACCATTGTTGAAAATCGGCTGTGCCAACGAAGCCAATGCCTGTAACATGAACTCTCCCGGATTCGCTACAGAAATTCCCGATCCGTTGGTCCATCCAGCCATACCAGTAATATTCAATCCTGGATAGAAAGCTGCACGAGCCTGATTCGTAGTATAATAAGCACTGGCAAGAGTCATTTCTGCAACTTTCACATCCGGACGGTTGGAAAGCAACTGCATCGGTACACCTGCAGCCAGTTCTTCCGGCATTACCTGTTCTGCCAATGTTCCACGTTCAATGGTCTGAGGAGCTTTTGCCAACAAGACAGCCAAAGCATTTTCTGTTTCACGCACCTGACGTTTCAAATCCATCAGAGAAGCCTCTACCTGATGGCTGGCAGCACGCATCTGAGCAACTCCAGCTTCATTGGTCATACCCGCAATCTTCATGGCTTCCATAGCGCGTACATTTTCTTTATAGATAGCTGCTGTCTCGGTAGTAATTTCTACCTGACGGTCAAGCATCAATAAAGAATAATAAGTATTGGCTATACCACAAATAATCTGTGAACGTACAGCCTGCTGAGCATACTGGCTCTGTTGATAAGCTGTTTTCTGACCGCGCTTGGAATTCAAGATTTTGCCAAACAGATCAATTTCCCAACTTGCTACCACAGGAAGCTGATAAGCTTTTACATAATTTCCACCATCCATCGAAGTAGTAGTCCCCTGCGGAGACAAATTAATGGAAGGCAGATAAGAAAGTTTGGCAGAAGTCAACATTACTTTAGCTTCTTCTACACGAAGAGCAGCAGCCTGAACATCTACATTATTGGCCAAACCCTCCTCAATCAAGGCCTGCAACTTCGCATCGCGGAAGACTTCCCGCCAAGGCAAGTTGCCCATATTGGTTGTATCGGCAGCCAAGGTATCGGTTGCCGATGCCGGATCACGATAGATACCCGAAGCGGTAATATCATCCGGACGATCGTATGCTTTGTAGATGTGGCAGCTACTCAAGGTAGCAGCTGCACACATCATGACAATCAGTTGTTTCTTCATTACTTCTTATTGTTTTTCAATGAATATTGTTCAATCTCGGCTTCCACTTCACTTTCATCCATGCTATCCCATTCCATCGGTTTGATCTTCTCCTGTAACCACTGGAAGACAACGAACAGAACCGGAACAATGAGGATCTGGAAAATCATACCGATTAACATACCACCGATGGCCGAAGCACCCAGGGTACGGTTACCGTGAGCACCTACACCCATAGCCAGCATCAACGGAATCAAACCGACAATCATTGCCAAAGAAGTCATCAAGATAGGTCGCAAACGGGCAGCGGCACCCAAAACGGCAGCCCACGAAATACTCATACCCTGCTTACGACGGTCGAGGGCGAACTCTACAATCAAGATGGCATTCTTGGCCAACAGACCCATCAACATGATCAAGGCAATCTGCATATAGATGTCGTTTGACATAGAACCCAGAATCATCTTCAAGGCCGGAATGCTTCCCAAAGCCGCAAACCCGTTGACAAATACGAAACTACCCATCAAACCGAACGGAACGGATAACAATACCGCCAGCGGCAGAATGTAACTTTCATACTGTGCACTCAACAGCAAGTATACGAATACGAAACACAGGATAAAAATAATACCTGTAGAACTACCACTGGTAGAAGCCTCTTCACGAGCCATACCTCCCAATTCATAACCAAAACCGGTAGGCAAATTTGATTTTGCAACTTCTGCAATAGCCTGCAGTGCCTGACCTGAAGTATAACCGGAAGCCGGAGCGACCATCACTTTCATAGAAGTATACAGGTTGAAACGGCTGATGATATCCGGACCATATACCTTCTTCATGGTAACGAACTGAGTAATCGGAGCCATTTCATCGCCGTTACGGATTTTGATACTGTTCAGTGATTCCATGTTCTTGGTAGCATCAGGTTCTGCCTGAACCATTACACGGTACATCTTACCGAAACGGTTGAAGTTAGAAGCATACAGACCTCCGAAATATCCCTGCATGGTTGTCAAAATATCACTCGGACTGATACCGGCTTTCTTACAAGCCGCAGCATCAATATCCAACTGATACTGAGGGAAGCTCGGATTAAAGGTTGTCTGTGCACGGCTGATTTCCGGACGTTTTTCCAATTCGGCCGTATAAGCGTTCACTACATCGAAGAAATGATTCAAATCACCACCGGTCTTATCCTGCATGTTCAATTCGATATCACTTGATATAGAATAACCCGGAATCATCGGAGGAGCAAAGAACAATACCTGTGCATCCTTGATGACTTTCTGCGCACGCATGAACAACGTTGCGACAATCATATCCGAGTTCTGCGTCATGGAACGTTCTTCCCAGTCTTTCAACTTGATAATGACAGAACCGTAAGAAGG
>OHET01000416.1_pt1 | contig 18385 bp, 10 predicted proteins | sample 1567351 | NCBI WGS metagenome assembly OHET01 (sample SAMEA3879529, study PRJEB24766) | human gut metagenome | biome: human-associated habitat; feature: feces | place: USA | collected 1985/1987
TTTTGTCGGGTGAAACAGACGGCAAAATGATCGGGTGTGTTGCGGGGCGGTAAATTCTTTCGTGGACTTTTCCTCACGGAAGTGGTGGGTCTCACGGTGATAACCAACCACTTTCTGTGGCTGTGTTCAAAATGAACACGACCACATCTTGTGGATGGTTTTGGGCCAATCCACAAAAGCAGTGGGATTTACAAGAAAAATACCACTGTATGTAGAATGCGTCAAGAGGTTTTGGAAAATTTATGGCAATAAAGTGGAGAGAGTAGGACTTATTTTATCGCGCAATCCCTGCCTTACGCCTGATTGATCTGGCTCAGGATGCCGTTCAGCTGCTCCTCGGTCAGGACGTGGAAATCAATCAGCGTGTTGAGCTGGATTCCCATCATCATGGACAGAGAAGAATCATCATCGTCCTTTTTTCCGGTGGCGCTGCCTGCGGCTGCGGCCATACGCTGCAGGATCGGTCCGATGATGGCAGCACCCACCGGGTGGGTCATGACCTGCTTCAGAGTGGAGGCTGCGGTAAAGTGTACCGGCAGCGGCTGCGCTGCCTGCCATTCCAGCAAGCCGGTCAGGCGCAGATCCCGGCTGGATGCACCAACGCAGATCTGGTAAGTGCCGCTTTCTGCATAGAAATCATGCAGTTCCGGCTCATAATAGGCAAGGCTGCGCTTGTCCAGTGTAAACTGCACCTCCTTGCTCTCACCGGGCTGCAGGGACACCTTGGCAAAACCTTTCAGTTCCCGGACCGGACGGTGACGCTCACCCTTGGGCGGTGCTACATAGAGCTGCACCGTTTCCTTGCCGGCGACTGCGCCGGTATTTTTTACCGTGACGGTGACCTGCACTTCTTCACCCTCACGGACGGTGCTGCGGCTCAGCCGGAGTACGCTGTATTCAAAGGTCGTGTAGGAAAGGCCATGACCGAAGGGGAACAGAACATCTGCTTCCGTGGTGTCGTAGTAGCGGTAGCCGACAAATACGCCCTCAGAGTAAACGCTGGTCTCCCGCTCGCCGGGGAAGGAAAGATAAGCCGGGGTGTCGCTCAGCCTCCGGGGGAAGGTCTCTGCCAGCTTGCCGCTGGGGTTGACAGCGCCGTACAACAGATTCACGGCGGCTTCTCCGGCACCGTCACCGGCAAGGTACAGTTCCAGAACAGCCGGGACATCGTTGACCCACGGCATTTCGATGGCAGAGCCGTTGTGCAGGACGACCACGGTATTCGGCTGTACCGCAGCGACTGCGGCGATCAGATGATTCTGATTTTCCGGCATGGCAAGGGTGGTGCGGTCGTAGCCTTCGCTCTCGTACCGCTCCGGGAGTCCGGCAAAGATCACGGCGACATCTGCGTCTACGGCAGCGGCCACCGCGGCCTGTTCCAGCGCAGGATCCACGGTATCCTCATCGGTGCGGTAGCCCTGTGCATAGGCCACACCGGGGGCGTGTTCCAGCGCACAGCTGACCTTCGCACTGTTGACATGGCTGCTGCCGCCGCCCTGATACCGGGGATGCTCCGCGAACTCGCCAAGGAACACCGCCTTGCAGCCCTTTGCCAGAGGAAGTGTGCCCTTTTCGTTCTTCAACAGCACAGCAGAGTTCTCCGCAACAGAAACTGCCATCCGGTAGTCTGCGTCCCGGTCAAATACGGCGTTCGTGCTCTCGGCTTCGGTCACGGAATCCACAAAGCGCAGCAGGTTGCGTACGGCAGTGTTCAGCTCTTCTTCCGAGAGAGTCCCAGCCTTGATGGCGGAAAGGATCGAGTTTGTGCCGCGGCCGCTTCCGCCGGGCATTTCCAGATCCTGCCCTGCGGCGATGCCCTTGGCACGGTCCTTCACTGCGCCCCAGTCGGTGACCACCATGCCCTCGTAGCCCCAGCGTTTGCGCAGGATGTCGGTCAACAACTCCTTGTTCTCCGAGCAGTGGGTGCCGTTGAGTTTGTTGTAGGCGGCCATCACGCCCAGCGGCTGTGCCTTTTTGACCACCGTTTCAAAGGCGGGAAGATAGATCTCGTGCAGGGTGCGCTCGTCCATCACGCTGTCACTGACCATGCGGTCGGTCTCCTGATTGTTGGCGGCAAAATGCTTGATGCAGCTGCCCACACCGTTGCTCTGGATGCCCTTGACCAGCGCCGCCCCCATCTCACCGCTGAGATAGGGGTCCTCGCTGAAATACTCAAAGTTGCGTCCGCATAGCGGGCTGCGCTTGATGTTCAGGCCGGGGCCAAGCAGCAGAGCCAGATTCTCGGCGCGGCACTCATTGCCCAGCGTGTTACCCAGCTTTTCTGCCAGAGCAGTGTCAAAGCTGGAAGCCACCGCCGCACTGGACGGGAAACAGACCGCAGGGATGCTTTCGTTGATGCCCAGATGGTCGCCCTGCTCGTCCTGTTTGCGCAGACCGCTGGGGCCGTCGCTCATCATCACGGCAGGCACACCGAGCCGCTCCACCGGCTGTGTATGCCAGAAATCCGAACCGGAGCAGAAGTCTGCTTTTTCCTCCAGTGTCATCTGCTGGAGGATCTTTTCAATGTCCATTCTGTAATGCCTTCCTTTCGTTTGAGGGCAGTCCGCAGCCCTCTGATTTTCTTGCCCAAAGTATAACAGGAAAACCGGAGACAGTACGGATGAAAAGTCGTGAAGCAAGATGAATTTTTTGAATTGTCATAAATAACACGATTTTTTGACCGATAGCACAAAATTTTGCACCCTTATTCCGTGGGATTCTCTTTATAATAAGAACAGAAATCAAACGGAAAAAGGAGATGCGGATGATGCAAGCAACAAACCTGAAAACGAATCATCTGACCCAGCCTCTCGGCATAGATGCCGGGACGCTGTTTTTATCGTGGCAGTGCGCCGAAGGCGTGCGCCAGACCGCCTACGAAATTGAAGTAACTGCCGGAGCCGAAACGCTGTGGGCGAGCGGAAAGGCTTTGGGCAGTGTGATGCACACCGAAACGCCCAGCGCTGTACCGCCCAAGACGCAGGGACGGTGGCGCATCCGCCTGTGGGATGAAAATGACCAGCCCGGTGCATGGAGCACCGCTTCCTTCGAGACCGGGCTTGCACAGGCAGACTGGCAGGGCGTGTGGGTCTGCCCGGAGACAGAAGAGCCGGACATCGACTGCGCTGATGCCATCAACGCCTTTGCAAAGCCCAACTGGGAGCAGAAGCAGGCGGCGCTGGAAGCCTCCGGCAAAGGGCAGGCGCAGCCTTATCAGCCCCACCGCCCGGCAAGTTATCTGCGCAAAACGTTCACTGCTCCGGCGGGAGAAAGCAAGCGGCTGTACATTACCGCCAAGGGGTTGTATGCGGCATGGCTGAACGGCAAGCGTGTCGGCGACAAGGTGCTTGCCCCCGGCAGCTTTACCGCAGACAAGCACCTTGGGGCACAGACCTACGATGTGACAGCACTTGTCCGTGAGGGGGAAAACAAGCTGCTCATTGCATTGGGCGACGGCTGGTACCGCAGCACCTCCGGCGTGGATGGTGACCGTGACCTGTTCGGCAGCGAACTGGCTGTCCTGTTCCAGCTGGAAGTGAACGGCAAGGCGGTCTGCGTTTCGGATGACGACATGGAGGCCACCCAGTGCGGCCCGATTCGCCAAAATGATCTGCAGCAGGGCGAAGTGCACGATGCCCGGCTGGAAGAGGAGCTTTCCGGCTGGCATGGCGTAAAGACCGAGCCGAACTCCCTGCCCATCACCGGTATGAACACCGTGCCCATCCGGGAGCAGGAAGCCTTTGCGGGCAGGCTGCTGCGCACCCCCAACGGCGAGACCGTGCTGGACTTTGGCCAGAACATGGCTGGCTATGTGGAGATGAAGCTGACCGCCCACGCCGGGCAGAAAATCAAGCTGCTGTGCGGCGAAGCACTGGACGAGAACGGCAACTTTACGCAGGAGAACTTTCAGGACCGGAACCGCCACAAGGAGGGCGGCACGGCGCAGCTGCTGGAACTCGTTTGCAAAGAGGGCGAGAACCACTACAAGCCCAGCTTTACCATCATGGGCTTCCGGTACGCAAAGGTGGAAACGGACATCGACCTGACCGGCGCAGAGTTTACTGCCCACGCCGTCTATTCGGAGATGCCGGTCACCGGCAGCTTTTCGTGCGGCAATGCTGATGTGGATCAGCTGGTGAAAAACAGTGTGTGGAGCCAGAAGGACAACTTCTGCGATATCCCCACCGACTGCCCCACCCGCGAGCGCGCCGGTTGGACGGGGGACATGGGAGTGTTCATTGAAACCGGTCTGACCCTGATGGATTGCTACCCAGTGGTGGAAAAATGGCTGGCAGAATGCCGCCTGAACCAGTACCCGGATGGACGCATGGCGAACATTGCGCCGCCCACCAGCCGCCCCGGCTACATGACCCCCATGCTCTGTATGTCGGCGGGCTGGGGCGATGCCGCCATTCTGGTGCCCTACGCCCTTCATAAGCGCACCGGCGACCGGAAGATCCTTGCGGACAACTACGAGATGATGCAGAAGTGGTATGCGTTCCTGCTGGGCCGTGCACAGCAGACCACCGAGGAACAGCAGACCGGGGCATACGCCAAGTACACGGTGCTGAACGGTCTGGACTACGGCGAGTGGTGTGAGCCGGGCATTACCCCCATGCAGGCGATGATGAACCCGCGCAAGAGCGTGGGTACGGCGTATCTGGCTTATTCCGGGCGGCTTCTGGCGGAAATCGCGCAGGCGCTGGGCAAGGCAGAGGATGCAGCGCAGTACCGCGACACGGCAGAAAAGGCGGTCAAGGCATACCGCACCGCCTTTACGGACAACGGGAAAATTACTTCTGACCGCCAGTGCGAATACGTCCGCGCCATTGCCTTTGCACTGCTGGGCGAGGAGGAGAGCCAAGCCGCTGCGGATACCCTGAACCGGATGGTGGCGGAAAACGGCTATCACCTGAACACCGGCTTCCTTTCTACACCCTTCCTCTGCGAGGTGCTGGCAAAGTACGGCTATGCCGACACCGCCTATAAGCTGCTGTTACAGGACACCGCTCCCAGCTGGCTCTATGAGGTCAAGCAGGGCGCTACCACCGTCTGGGAGACATGGACGGGCATTGACGCAAACGGCCACCCCAGCGAATCCCTGAACCATTACTCCTACGGTGCCATCTGCGGCTGGCTGTTCGGTGGCGTGTGCGGCATCCATCTGGCAGGGGAGACCCTGACCATCGCCCCCACCCCGAACCCGGCTCTGGGCTGGGCAAAAGCAGTGTACGATTCCCCGGTAGGGCGCATTGAAAGCGGCTGGCAGTATGCAGGCGATGCCGTGACCTACACCATCACCGTGCCCTGCAACAGAACCGCAGAAGTCACCCTCCCGGATGGCAGAAGCCTGACCTTGCAGCCGGGCACCCACACCCTGTAACGCAAAAAGATTCCCCGCAAAACACAACGCCCCGCACCGGAAGGAGTAACCGGTGCGGGGCATTGCTTTTATGGGGATAATGAAGAAGAAAATAATGAGAGAATGGCAGGTCAGAATTTTTGCGCAAGGTATTTTGCACTGAGCTGGAAGCTCTTGATGGGGGAATTGTCCACCCAATTGCGGTGGCTTTCCAGAATAACGGCATCCACCTCCACGGCAAGGGCCTGCGCCATCAGGCTGTCCAAGTCCATGTTGCCGGTGCCCAGCTCCATGCTGTCGGTTTTCAGGATAGGCGTGATGGCACTGCCGGTGATGCGGGTGCCCCGGTCGTTGATGTGCCACAGCTTCATGCGGGGACCAAGCCGCTGCATCCATGCCAGCGCATTTGCACCGCCCTCGGTGAACCAGTAGCTGTCAAACTCAAAGTTGACAAAGGCAGGGTCGGTCTCTTCTAAGAGGATGTCGTAGGCGCGCTTTTCTGCGTTCACATGCCGCAGCTCGCAGTTGTGGTTGTGGTAGAGCAGGTGGATGCCCTCGGCTGTCAGAGTCTCGCCGGCTTTGTTCAGCCGCTGCGCAAGCTGGTGCATAACGGCTTCATCGCCGTAATCAAACCGGTACATCCCGGTGATGACCACATACTGTGTGCCGAAGCTTTTGGCCTCCTCGGCCACTGCGTGGGCATCCCGTTCCAAACTGCCAAGGTCGGTGTGCAGACTGACCACCCGAAGGCCGGCCTCCTGCACCAGCTTGTGCCAGTCCAGATTGCCGCCCTTGCCCACCGGCATCCCGGCGGCCTTGGTCAGCAGCTTTACCACAAAGCCGATGGGGTGGATCATAAATCCACACAATTCAATGCCATCGTACCCGGCGGCTTTCATGGCAGCAAGGGTCTCTTTTGCCTGCTGCTCATTGCTTAGTACAGTGCCCAGCATAAATTGCTGCACAGCTTTGATGGGCATGGTTTACCCCTCCAGTTTGAAAATCTTACCCGGCGTGATGCCGTTTTCGTTAAAGCTGTCCACGCAGACGTAGTATTCCTGCCCGGCGGTCAGGGTGGAAAGGGTCACTTCGTCTGCATCGTACACCAGCCAGCTCAGATAGAGCTTATCGGGCGCAACGCCGTAGCGGACATTGCTGCCCAGTGCATTTTCGATATGCTTCCAAGTGATCTTTGCATCCAGTGCATCTACGCGAGCCCCGGCGGCTTCGGCCTGTGCGGGCTTCGGGCCTTCGCCGTTGCCGAATACCCGCAGGCCGCTGATGCGCAGCGGCTGTCCATAGGGCAGTTCGCCTCCCGTGACCCGTACGTACCGGGCGCGGATGCCGTCGGCATATTCGTAGTAGCCGTTGGAGCACTCCCGGGCAACCGTTTCGCGGGTCGTCCAGTCTGCTCCGTTCACACTGGTCTCTACCGTGTAATGAGAAATCTGCGGCCGAGTCTCGATGTGGCGGGTCTTGCGGTCGTCGCCGTAGCTGTCGGCCGGGAAATCCACCACCAGCTTTTCGTCCGCCATATTTACCTGAATGGCGCGGACATCACTCTCTTTGCCAAGATCCACACACAGCCATTCACCCGGCTCTGCACCGGCGGCGCTCCACCAGCTGCGGCAGTCCTCGTTGACTGCCAGCTCCGGACTGCTGTTTTCTGCGGTGCTGGAGGCCGTGACCGGCTTTTTGTAGCTCAGCAGCATCCATTCCGGCTGCTGTCTGGCGGCATCAAAGCGGTCTGCCGGGATGCGGTGGGGGTAATCGGCAAAGTTCTGGTTGCAGTAAAGCACGCCGTCCTTGTCGAACCCGGCAGGGAACAGCCCCACCCGGCGCTCAAAGTCATAGTTGACGGAAATGCGCATGGTGGAGGCGTGCCACCAGTTGCCGTAGATGTCGGCAATGGTGCTGCCGTGGCCTGCGCCGGTGATGAATCCACCGGGCTTTGCGGAAAACGGATTGGATGCCTGCCGCACAAAGGGACCCAGCGGAGAACGGGAGGTGTATACACCATCGGCGTAGGTGTTGTACTGGGTGCCGGGGCAGGCGTACTGCAGATAGTAGGTGTCGCCGTGCTTTGTCATGAACGCACCCTCAATGTAGGGCTTGCCGATGGCGTTGAACATGGCAGTCAGGCTTTCGGCACTCAGGCCGGGGATGTTTGCCATCTGCGGCGGCAGATTCAGCTTGCCGGTCTTGGGGTCATAGAACTGCTTCATGGACTGGTACAGCACGCTGGCTTCCCGGTCCACAATGCCGTTGTTGCCGGGGCGCTCGTAGCCAAGGGCAGTTTCATTGCCGAAGATCAGCTCCTGCTTTTCACCGATGGGGGTCATGGTGTCCGGGTCCAGCTCCACGCCGTAGATGGGGGTAACATTGGAGCAGCCCCAGTAGAAGTACACCCGGCCATCGTCATCGCAGAACAGATCCGGGTCCCAGAAAGCAAAGGGCGCGGAAACCTCGGTAAACGGCTCGGTCAGGGGGTCAGCGGTGCGCAGAATGGGGCAGTTGCGCCCCTTGCGGCTGGCGCAGAAGTAGAGGTAATTGCCCACCTGCCGCACATCCGGTGCATAGTCATAGATCAGCAGGTCGGGGTCTGCATGGAACTCCCAGTTCAGCAGGTCGTCCGAATGCCAGAAACCTGCCGACATGGAAACGAACAGATAATATTTGCCCTTGAAATAGACCAGTGTCGGGTCTGCGCCCTCCCGGAAACCCGCTGTGCGCGGGCCTTCCTTCATGTGCTGGTAACGGTAGCCAAGATCAAGGGGGTTGCAATAGGTTTGTTTCATCAAAAATCACTCCTTGGAAATGCCCTGCAATACACGATTCAGCTGCTTGATGTCCTCTTCCGAAGTGCCCGCCTGCATCAGCATGGATTCAATGGTCATCCGCTGCATGGCACGCTCCATCATGGCCACCAGAGCCGGGTTGTCCTTCACGGCGGCGGCAACATCTCCGCGGGCAGCGGCGGCTTTATCAGAAATCTGCTTCAGGATAGGACCAGCCTTGGGGTCTGCCATGGCGGCAGCCATGTTGTCCTTCACCGACCAGCAGCTTTCGTCCAACTCGCCGTCAAACCAGTTGGTCACGTTCTTGCGGTTGTCCATGGCGTAATCCGGGTTGGGGGCGTCTACCTTGTTCACCAGGATCACGCTGCTGTGCTCGCCGGAGCGTGCCTCAATGCTGTGCTTGCCGGTGATGGGCAACTGGAAGGTAAACACCTTGTCGCCTTGCTTGGTCTCCACCAGCTGACCGTCCTTGTACAGCGAGACCTCCGGCAGATTGGAGTAGACCTTGATCTCGGTCACATCCTCGGCGCGGTCCACATAGCGGCTGCCGCACAGGTGTACAAAGGGCTCCTTGCTCCAATAGGCCTTGTAGAGATAGAAGGGGTCTTTTTTGAGCTTGCGGTCAAAGGTGACAAGGCCCTTCTGGTTCTCGCCGTGCTTGCCGCCCTCATCTCGGCCATCGGCAGCAAAATCGAACATGTTCCACGCATGGGTGGCCCACAGCCACGGGCGTTCGGCAATCATCTTTGCGATATGCTCATGGTAAATGCACTGGTAACTCTCGGTGTAGTCGCCCTTTTCCGGGTGGCTGCTCTGGTACTGGGGGTTTGCGTCTGCGCCATACTCAGAAAAGCCGATGCAGCGGTCAGGGTAATCGGCATGGTACTTGTCAAAGAACTCGTCGTTCTGCTCCAATTCGCCCAGATACCAGCCAAAATAGAGGTTGTAGCTGTTCACGTCCGGGATCTCCAGAATGGGGCTGGTGGTCTCCAGCATGAACACATTTGCCATGGTGGTCTTCCGGGTGGGGTCCAGCTTGTGGGCCAGCTCGTTCAGCAGACGGTGGTTTTCCAGCAGATCTTCGTTGACAGCGGATGCGGCGGTGATCTCGTTGGACAGGCCCCACACGGCAATGCAGGGGTGGTTGTAGTTCTGGCGGATCAGCTCCTCCATCTGGGTCAGGGTGTTGGCACGGCCGTTGGTCATGTGCATGGTGATGTAGGGGATCTCTGCCCAGATGACAAGGCCCTTTTCGTCGCACAGGTCATAGAAATGCTGTGCGTGCTGATAGTGGGCTAGCCGGATGGTGTTGGCCCCGATTTCCAGAATGAGGGCAATGTCCTCCTCCATCATTTCGTTGGTCAGGGCAATGCCTGCGTCTTTGCGGTCCTGATGGCGGGAAACGCCGCGCAGCGGATAGCTGCGGCCGTTCAGGATGAAGCCCTTCTGTGGGTCAAACTCAAACTTCCGGCAGCCGAAGCGGGCAGAAGTCTCTTCACCGTTGTCCAGCTTGGCAGAGACGGTGTAAAGGAAGGGATCGTCCACGCCATCCCACAGGCGGGCATTGTCCAGGGTGAAAACAGCCTTTGCAGTGCCGTTTTCCGCCGGAGCGGTGATGCTCTGGCCTTCCAGCGCAAAGGTAACGCTCTGTGCACCCACCACGGCGGCTTCCACAGTGACTTCGACGGTCTTAGCGGCAAGGTCGGTGACGATGGGGGTCACCTTCAGAGCCGGTGCGCCGTTTGCGGGCAAAGCGAAATGCTCTGCCGGAACGATGTGCAGAGTTACATCGCGGTAAATGCCGCCGTAGAAGGTGAAGTCTGCCTTCTGGGGGTACACGGTGTCGTTGTCGCTGTTGTCCACGCTGATCGCCAGCAGATTTTCCTCTTTGAGATGTTCGGTCAGGTCAACCCGAAAGGTAGAATAGCCGCCCTTGTGCTCGGCCAGCTTTTCGCCGTTCAGGTAGACTACAGCGGTCATAGCGGCACCGTCCAACTGCAAAATTGCTTTGCCGCCTGCCGGGATGGCGGGCTTTGCCAGAGCCAGCGTATACCAGCAGGTGCCGCGGTAGTAATCGTTGCCGCCGTCCTGACCGTCCACGGCGTTCCATGTGTGGGGCAGGGTGATGGCCTCACCCATAATGGCGGTGGGGATGCCGGGGTTCTCCTTGGTAAAATGCCAATTGCTATGATTCAGCAGGATGGTCTTGCTCATGGTAAAAACTCCTTTATGAAAAATGGATAGAATCAGCAAAAACCGAAAGAGCGTATGAGCCCTTTCGGTTTTTGCGGGGTGTTACTGCATGTGTTCTGCAATCACTTCATGACGAAGGGCGTCTTTCTTATCTGCGATGCGCTTCTGGACGTTGACCATTTCCTCCTTGGTCAGGGGACAGCTCAGCATGGCCATCAGGGTAATGAGCCAGCCCAGCATCGGCAGACCGTACTTGATGGCAAGGGTCATCCAGAAGATGCCGGAGGTGTAGGCATCCGTGGGCTGGGGCATGGTTGTGGTGTAGCCCAGAATAGCCACGGCACCGGTGGCGATGACAGCAGCCACCGAGGTGATGAGTTTGTCGATCAGGCTGTAAGTGCCGGAGACCACAGCCGGGATGTAACGGCCGCTGCGGTCCAGCTCGTAGTCGATGGTGTCAGCCATATAAGAGGTGTTGGAGGTGGTGATGCACATATTGGAGCCGTTTTGCAGCAGGGTCAGCAGCACGTAAACGATCATGTTCCAACTGCCCATCACGCCGATCTGACGGGTATCTGTGAAGATGAAGAACAGGATCAGCACAGAGGTGATGGCCATGCTGATGCAGGTCCAGGTCACGATGCCCTTCTTGCTGCCCTTTTTGCCCACATATTTTGCGCCGAAGGCTGCAAAGAAGATAGAAGGCACCATGCTGATCACGCCAAGGGTGGTGGCAAGACCCATGTTGCCGATCAGGATGCCGTTCAGCATGGTGTTGATGATGGCCTGGCTGCCCACCTGCTGTGCCAGCTTGTCGGAAGCGTTGGAGGCGATGTAGCACTGCAGGGGCTTGTTGTGCTTGAGCACCTCAAGAATATCCGCAGTTTTCAGCGGCTCGTGTTTTTTGTTGGTGCCCTCAAAGTTTTCGGGCTTATCGTAGGCAGAGATACCGGCGCAGACGATCAGGGTGCCGATGCCGGCAATGATCAGGACGATGGTGCAGACGGTGCTGAGGAAGTCCTGATTGAAGGTGCCGCCGCACTTGGGCAGGATGACGGTGTAGATCAGCATGCTCATGCCCATGGGCACGGCGTAGTTCAGGGCAGTGGACCAGACCCCGATGGTGGGACGCTGCCGGGGATCGTTGGTCATGATGGCAGGCAGGGTCTGGGCGGTCATGTTGGTGACGGTGTAGCCGATGATGTAAATAATGTAGGTCAGGGCAAACACCGGCAGGCCGAAGCCCTTGCTGGAGCACAGGTTGAACATGCACAGCAGGCCGACTGCTTCGATCAGGTAGCCGCTGATCAGCAGAACGCGCAGCTTGCCGAAACGGGTGTTGACGCGGTCGTAAACAAAGGCCAGCATCGGGTCGGTAAAGCCGTCCAGAATGCGGGCCAGCATCAGGATGAGACCCACGGTTGCGGTGGTGATGCCGTAGCCGATGCTGGCCGAATAACTGGCCATACCGATCAGAGAGTAGACGCTCATACCCACAAAGGCGTTGCAGGCATAACAGATGATCTGCCAGAGCTTTGCACGGCGGTACTGGACACCGTCTACCTCACTGGCGCTGGGTTTCTTTTGGAACATAATGATTTTCCTCCTTTTTGTGTGAACCGGTTTCCGCTTTTCCTGACACCAGAATAACAGAATGCAACAGATACTGCAGGATGAAAAACTTGGATTGAGGATAAAAATTCGTGCAGTTCTGATCGTTCAACGAAAAATTCACCAATAACGTGAAAAATTATCCTTTTTGCTCCGCGCAGACCTGTTACAATAGGCACAAGAGAAAACTCGGCTTCTGAATAATCTGAATAAAAGGAGAACCATCATGCAGAAATTTGAAAAAGGCTTTTTCATCGGTGCTGCAACAGCAGCCCATCAGGTAGAGGGTAACAATACCAACAGCGACTACTGGGCACAGGAGCAGCTGCCCCATTCCAGCTTTACAGAGCCCAGCGGCATTGCCTGCGACCATTATCATCGGTACGAAGAGGACATCAAACTCCTGGCCGATGCCGGGCTGAACGCCTACCGCTTTTCCATCGAGTGGGCACGGGTGGAGCCGGAGGAAGGCAAATTTGATCCGGAAGCCATCGAACATTACCGCAAGGTCATCGCCTGCTGCAAGGCGCAGGGCGTAGAGCCCATCGCCACCCTGCTGCACTTTACCAGCCCGAAATGGCTCATCTGCAAGGGCGGCTGGGAAGCAGAATCCACGGTCGAGGACTTCAAAAAATATGTGACCTATGTGATGGAGCAGCTGGGCAGCGAGCTGCGCTATGTCTGCACCATCAACGAAGCCAATATGGGCCTGCAGCTGGCCGCCATCTCCAAGCGGTTCCGCCTGATGGCAGAACAGGCTGCGAAAAATGCCGCAGCAGCCGGAAAGTCTGCGGAGGGCACGGTGCAGGTGGGCATGAACTTCCAGAAGATGATGGAAAACATGAAGTTTGCCGCCATGGAAAACGCACAGGTGTTCGGCACACCCCAGCCCCAGATCTTTGTCAGCGAGCGCACCCCGGAGGGTGACCTGCTGGTGCTGCGCGCCCATGCCGCCGCACGGGATGCCATCAAGGCCATCTGCCCGGAAGTCAAGGTGGGCCTGACCCTCTCGCTCCACGACTTGCAGGCACAGCCCGGCGGCGAAGCCTTTGCCGAGGCCGCATGGCAGGAGGAGTTTACCCACTACCTGCCCTACATTAAAAAGGACGATTTCCTTGGGGTGCAGAACTACACCCGCACTCTTTATGGCCCGCAGGGGCAGCTTCCGGCACCGGAGGGCGCAGAGCTGACCCAGATGGATTACGAGGTCTACCCGCAGGCACTGGAGCACGTCATCCGTAAAGTGGCAGAAGCATTCAAGGGCGATCTCATCGTCACCGAAAACGGCATTGCCACCGCCGAGGATGCCCGTCGTGTGGCGTTTATCCGGCAGGCACTGGACGGCGTGCAGCACTGCATCGCCGACGGCATCCCGGTGAAGGGCTACTTCTACTGGAGCCTGATGGACAACTTTGAGTGGCAGAAGGGCTACGCCATGCAGTTCGGCCTGATCGCCGTGAACCGTGAAACCATGGAGCGGACCGCAAAGCCTAGCCTTGGGGTGCTGGGCAGTTACGCAGAAAAATAAGCTGCAATAGCAAAAAACAGGCTGCGGAAGATGCTTCTCGCAGCCTGTTTTGGTTCAGTGGGAAAGATGCAGACCATGGACACCATTTGCAACCACGGCGGCAATTACGTTGATGTGCTTTTGCGCCAGTTTGGCGTCGGTGTTCAAAAGCCCGGAAAGACCGTTCATTACAAAAATCAGGATGGCACCGACATTTTCATATTGGGACGGCTCGATATTGTCACCTTTGATTTTTTCCAGAATGGCATCCCGCAAATGCTGCGTAAAGCGGTTCATCGCGGATACCGGAACCACACCGAGGTAATCCGTTGCCTGCTGGAGAGCAGCAAACATTTCCTGCACAAAGGTCTCCGGCGCATCCAGCAGCTGCTGTGCGCCGCGCATATTGTCGCAGACGAGCTGGACTGTCTGCCGCTCCATTTCGGCGGTGAGTGCATCCAGCGTTTCATAGTGGGAATAAAAGGTCGTTTTGTTGATCTCGGCGCGTTCGGCAATTTCCTTGACCGTGATCTTTTCAATGGGCTTCTCCCGCAGCAACGCAATAAACGCTTTCTGAATGGCACGCTTCGTTTTTTTGACACGGATATCCATACAATTCCTCCGTCAATGTATTTCGTAAAGGATGCTTAACCAACGCTTTGAAGGTGAACCGTTGCTTAAACACCGGACACGCCGGAAACTGCTGATTGCAGCCCCTGCGGCATAGTGCTATTATAACACCATAGAGATGGATAAGCAACTAAGAGTTGCAAATCTAGTTCGTGAATACGAAAAATAAAAAATGGAGGATGCTTTATGAAAATGATGAATTTCAACAGTGTCAGAGATAAAGTTGCTATCGTCACCGGCGCAAGCCGCGGCATCGGCCGCGCCATTGCCGAGTGCTTCGGCGAAAACGGCATGAAGGTAGTCTGTGCAGCCCGCAGTGCCTAGCAGGGGCAGGCTGTGGCAGACGGCATCTGCGCCAAGGGCGGCGATGCCATCTTTATCCAGACCGATTGCAGCAAGGCTTCTGCCATCAAGGAACTGGTGGACAAGACGGTGGCACATTACGGCAAGCTGGATGGCGTTGTCAGCAACGCAGGCATCGGCATGGGCGGCACACCGCTGCATGAGTATGAGGTAGAGGATTACGAGAAGATCTTCTCCCTGAACAGCGAGGGCGTCTTTGCCGGGATGAAGTACGGCGCAGAAGCCATCCTCAAGAGCCACAGCGAGGGCGGCTTTCTCATCAACGTGGCATCGGTGGCGGGTCTTGTACCCCAGCGCGGACAGGCACTGTACAGCGCCACCAAGTTCGGCGTGGTGGGCATGACCCGTGCAGCGGCACTGGATTACGCAGAATACGGTATCACCGTCAACGCCATCTGCCCCGGTTACACCAAGACCAGCATCTTCGGTGATGCACCGGCTGCGGCCATGGACTTTTTTGCATCCGACTGCCCGGCAAAGCGGATGGGCGACCCGGAGGAGTGCGCCGCACTGGCACTTTTCCTTGCCAGCGGTATGGCACGGTACATCACCGGTGCAGCCATCCCGGTGGACGGTGCACTGTCTGCCGGGCACCAGAGCGTCAGCAGCTGGAAGCACCCGGAAATTTTGACCGGCGGCAAGCTGAACAGCCAGAGCACCATTGCAGCCCTGATGGAAAACGAGGCTGCAAAGGCTATCGTGGAGCAGTATCTGCCCGGCTTTGCCGAGAATCAGCAGGCAAAAGCCGCCTACGGCATGACCTTTGGCAAGATCGGCCCCATGCTGGGTCTGCCGGAAGCAGCGCTGAAGGCACTGCTGGATGCGCTGGATAACCTGTGATAGATGCCGCTCTGAAAGCCCCATGACCGGGGCTTTCGTTCTGCCTGCGTGCGGTTGATTTTTGGAGGAGATCATGAAGAACGAAGCACTTTTCCGTACCGGCTCTGTCTGGAAGTCCATTTTTTCCATGGCAGTGCCCTCCATCATCATTATCCTTGTCATGGTGCTGTACAACATGGCAGATATGTTTTTTGTGGGCTGTCTGGGCGACACCGCACAGGTGGCGGCAGTCTCCGTCGTCGGGCCGGTGTTCTCGATTCTTGCGGCGGTGGCCACGATGCTTGGCGCAGGCAGCAGTGCCGTCATTGCACGCTGCTTTGGCGCGGGTGAAATCGAGCAGGGCAAGATCTGCTCCTCGCTCTGCTTCTGGAGCAGCTTTTTTCTGGGCGTTCTGGTCAGCATCGGTCTGCTGGTGAGCAGAGTGCCGCTTCTGGGGGTGCTGGGCTCAAATGCAGAATTTTTTCCCTATGCAGAGCGGTATCTTCAGGTCCTTGCACTGGGTGCGCCGCTTTTTATCCTGTCCAACAGCATGGCGATGCTGGTGCGTGCAGAGGGCGCAGTAAAAGAAGGCCTGATCGGCAATCTTCTGGGCACGCTGGTCAACTGCATTTTTGACCCGCTGTTCATTCTGGTGCTGAACTTCGGCGTCAGCGGTGCGGCTGCTGCCAGTGTGCTGGGCAATCTTGTGGCAACGGGCTGCTATCTGCGCTACATCGTCAAACACGGCACGGTGCTGACCGTTGATTTCCGTCCTGCCCTGAAAAAGCCGCAGATGCTGGGTGAGATGCTGGCCATTGGTCTGCCCAACGGGATCAGCAGCCTGCTGGCAGGGTTTGCCTCCTCCTTCAGCAACCGGCTGCTGGTGACCCACGGCACGGCGGCGGTCGCAGCCATGGCGGCAGCGGGCAAGACGACCATGATCATCAGTATGATCGCCATGGCGATCTGCATGGGGTGCCAGCCGCTTCTGGCGTACAGCTACGGCGCAGGTGACACGAAGCGCCTGAAGCAGCTTTTGAAAGATCTGATCCTCCTGACCGTTGTTTTTGGTGTGCTTGCCGGGGCAGCCAGCTTTGCCGGACGCAATGCCTTGATCGGGATGTTCATCAAGGAAGAAGGGGCGTTCCGTCTGGGGACGCAGTTGGTGGTCTATCTGGTGCTGGGCAGCCCGGTGATCGGTCTGACCTATCTGGCAACCAGCCTGCTGCAATCCGTAGGCAAGGCAAGTGGTGCGGTGGTGCTCTCTCTTTTGCGGCAGGGGCTGCTGCTGATCCCGCTGCTGTACCTGATGAATGCGCTTTGCGGCGTGCAGGGCATTGCGGCGGCGCACCTGATAGCAGACGTTGGTGCTGCGGCTATCTCTGCGGGCATCCTGCTGCACTGGCTCCGGGCATTGGTAGAAAAAACGGCGGAAGTATGATATACTGTTTTTATCAATGAGCCGGAGGGGTTACACATGGATGTTCTCCAGAATATGATGCTGCTTTCCGAACTTGTCCAGTGCGGCGGCAATGTTTATACATGGTGCTATGATGCACAGGGAAAGCTACTACGGAGCAACTGTCCGGACGAGGCCTTTCTTGCCAGCGCATTTGAGCTGTTCGGCTGCAAACAGCGGATGCTGGAGCATGGGAACCGGGATGATGTGCCCGTTACCTTGGGGACGGCTTTGGGCCTTTTGTGGGGAGCAGCCTTTGAAAAGGAAGAAGGAGCGCTGAAGCGCATCTGGGTCATCGGGCCGGTGTTTTATCAGGACGTGACCCTGCGCGGGATCGAGGACGGGCTGAAATACTACAGCAAGCTGGAGATCAGTGTAGCATGGACGATCCAGCTTTACAAAGCCCTTGAAAAAGTCCCTACCCTGCAAAACACCATTATGAACCGCTATCTGCTGATGATGCACTACTGCCTGACCGGGCAGCGGCTGGAACTGAGCTGTGTCAACAGCAGCACAGCGCAGGAGGAGCGGCTGAAAAGCGCCGCAATTCCCCACGACCGGCATAAGATCTGGATGGCAGAGCAGGGAATGCTGCAGATGGTCCGCACCGGAGATATGAATTACAAGCAGGCGCTTTCCAACAGTATGAGCATGAGCGCAGGTGTGCCGGTGCAGAGCAGCGATGTTCTGCGCCAGAGCAAGACTTCCATCATCGTGTTCACCTCGCTGGTGTGCCGTGCCGCCATTGAGGGCGGTCTTTCCCCGGAGGAGGCGTACTCGCTGGGGGACAGCTACATTCAGGCGGCAGAATCGGCAAAATCGCTGGATGAGTTGAGCCCTCTTGCAATGATGATGTACGATGATTTCATCCGGCGTGTCCACAAACACCGGACGAACCCCAACCTCAGTATGCAGATCCAGAAATGTGTGGATCATATCGAGATGAATCTGGACAAAAAGATCGTGGCGGAAGATCTTGCCGCTCTGGTGGGCTACACGGAATACTACCTCACCCATAAATTCAAGGAAGAAACGGGTCTGAGCGTCACGAACTATGTGAAGTTTGCAAAGGTCGAACGCGCGAAGGTTCTGCTGAAAAGCACAACGCTCAGCGTCCGGGAAATTTCCGAGCAGCTTGGCTTTGCCACCCGCAATTATTTCAGCGCAGTCTTTCAGCAGGTCACCGGAAAAACACCCATGGAGTTCCGGGAAACATAAAGCAGAACAGGCATCCTGCGATACCATTTGGCGGTATCGGACAGGATGCCTGTTCTGCTAGGATGAAGAAAAATGGGGGAGAGTGGCTCAGTTAAGGAACTTCTCGTTCAGGGTCACGCCAAAGTCGTGGGCAATGGCGCGCAGGTCATCGTCGGTGATGGTCTGCCGGATGATGCCGCCGCCCATGGAGAGCACCTTGACGTAGATCTCAGCACTCTTTTCGATGGTGTGGGCAAGACCAAAGGTGATGTCAAAGTCCGGACCGGAGGCAAACAGACCGTGCTGTGCCCAGACGGCTGCCTGATAGTGCTTCATCAGCTCGCTGGTGGCCATGGCGATATCCGCCCCGCCGGGCACCATCCAGGGGCAGACGCCCACACCCTCCGGGAACACCACCGGGCACTCGGTGGCGCTCTGCCACAGGG
>OHET01000430.1_pt1 | contig 17924 bp, 16 predicted proteins | sample 1567351 | NCBI WGS metagenome assembly OHET01 (sample SAMEA3879529, study PRJEB24766) | human gut metagenome | biome: human-associated habitat; feature: feces | place: USA | collected 1985/1987
AAATTTATAATTATGGAAATGAATCTTTTGATTGCCTACATCGGCATCGCAATTATGGTAGGTTTGTCTGGTATCGGTAGTGCTTATGGTGTAACTATCGCAGGTAATGCTTCTATCGGCGCTTTGAAGAAGAACGATAGCGCTTTCGGTAATTTCTTGGTTCTGACAGCTCTTCCGGGTACACAGGGTCTGTATGGTTTCGCCGGTTACTTCATGTTCCAAAGTATCTTTAATGTATTGACTCCCGAAATCACCGGTATTCAGGCTTGTGCCGTATTGGGTTCCGGTATCGGTCTGGGCTTGGTAGCTCTTTTCTCTGCTATCCGTCAGGGTCAGGTTTGTGCCAACGGTATCGCTGCTATCGGTCAGGGTCATAATGTATTCGGTAATACGTTGATTCTTGCCGTATTCCCTGAATTGTATGCCATCGTTGCTTTGGCTGCAACCTTCTTGATGGGTTCTGCTTTGGCATAATCGTCTTTATTCATTCATATTGCGCCGGGAAGTCTGGAAAGGCTTCCCGGCGTTGTTTGTCTGGAGGGGATGTTTGGGGAAGGTATTCTGTGGCTAGGACTTTATCGGTTTGTGGGGGTTCTGGCTGGATATAGAGACTTTAGGCTGTGCAGATTTGTGTAAATAAATTATGTTGATTCGTAAATAATGTTATTTGTGTAGTGTCTTACTTTTTTTTTAGAATCAGTACATACAAAATCTTTGTGTAATAAAATCGTCTGAATTTCTTCTTGTATTTCAATGTTTTTTGTATCTTCGCAGCCGATTAGAAAATACTATAAATGATGATGAAACAGCTTTTGAAGCCTGATTATATCTTCGAATCAAGCTGGGAAGTCTGTAATAAGGTAGGAGGAATCTATACCGTTCTTTCTACACGTGCCAAGACACTGCAGGACAGTTATCCCGACAAGCTTTATTTTATTGGTCCGGATGTATGGTCAGGTAAGGAAAATCCTCTTTTCGTAGAGGATGATGCTTTGCTGAAAGCATGGCGCGAACACGCTTTACAAGAAAGTGGGCTGAAAGTGAGGGTCGGAAGGTGGCAGGTGCCTGGTTCTCCGATTGCGATTCTGGTAGATTTTACTCCCTTCTATGCACAAAAGAATGACATCTATACACAGGCGTGGATAGATTTTCAAGTTGATTCTCTGCATGCCTATGGAGATTATGATGAAGCGTCCATGTTTTCTTATGCTGCCGGAAGAGTAGTCGAGAGTTTCTACCGTTATCATTTTACCGCAAAAGATAAAGTCGTTTATCAGGCGCATGAATGGATGACCGGTCTGGGAGCTCTGTATATCAAAAAACACGTACCTGAAATTGCTACCGTGTTTACTACTCATGCCACTTCTATTGGCCGTTCCATCGCTGGTAATAACAAACCTTTGTACGACTATTTATTTGCATACAATGGCGATCAGATGGCTCGTGAGCTGAACATGGAATCCAAACATTCCATCGAAAAACAGACTGCTCACAATGTAGATTGTTTCACCACTGTCAGTGAAATCACAAACAATGAATGTAAGGAATTGTTAGACAAACCGGTCGATGTCGTTTTGCCCAATGGCTTTGAGGATGATTTCGTACCGAAAGGTCCGGCCTTTATGGCTAAACGGAGAAAGGCCCGTAAGGCCATGCTGACATTGGCTAACAAACTTTTAGGTGAGGAATTTTCTGATGATACATTGGTGATCGGTACCAGTGGACGTTATGAATTTAAGAATAAAGGAATCAATGTCTACCTGGAAGCTTTGAACAGGCTGACACGTGACAAGAACTTGAACAAGAAAGTCTTGGCTTTCATCAACGTACCGGGATGGGTAGGTGATGCCCGCGAAGACCTGGTAGAACGCTTGAAGAGCAACAAGAAGTTCAATACTCCTCTTGAAGTACCTTTCATTACTCATTGGTTGCATAACATGAGTCATGACCAGGTATTGGATATGTTGAAATACCTGAACATGTCAAATGGCCCGGAATCGAAGGTGAAGGTGATTTTCGTTCCTTGCTATCTGGACGGTCGGGATGGAATCATCAATATCCCTTACTATGATCTGATTATCGGTGATGACTTGAGCGTATATCCGTCTTATTACGAACCATGGGGGTATACTCCGCTGGAAAGTGTCGCTTTTAAGGTTCCTACCATCACAACAGATTTGGCCGGTTTCGGTCTGTGGGTAAACTCAATCTTGGGCCATGCCGGTACCTTGAAAGATGGCGCGTCTGTCATTCACCGTACCGATTACAACTATTCTGAGGTGGCTGATGCCATTCGGGATTCGATTACTGAATTCTCTCATTTGTCAGATACAGAAATCAAGAAGATTCGTGAGAAGGCGGCTGCAATAGCCGAAAAGGCACTGTGGAAACATTTTATACAGTACTACTATGAAGCGTATGATGTTGCTTTACGCAACATGCAGAAACGCATTTCTTCTGCTAATAAAGATAATGATTAACCTTTTTTGAAATATGAAAGTTAGAACTAATTATGTTAACGATCCGGTTTGGAGAGAAGTAACTGTCAAATCACGTATTCCAGAATCTTTGCAGATGTTGCAGGAATTGGCACATAACATCTGGTGGTCTTGGAACTATGAAGCTACAGATATGTTCAAATCACTGGATCCTGAAATCTGGAGTCTGGTAGGACAGAACCCGGTTGCATTCCTGGAACGCTTGAACTATGAGAAATTGGAAGCCCTTTCTACCAATAAGGAAGTATTGGATAGAATCAACAAGGTTTATACCAAGTTTAAAGCTTATATGAGCGAAAAACCGGACAGCAGCCGTCCGTCAGTCGCTTATTTCTGTATGGAATACGGCTTGACTCATGTCCTGAAGATTTATTCAGGTGGTTTGGGTATCTTGGCCGGTGACTACATGAAGGAAGCTTCCGACAGTAACGTAGATATGTGCGGTATCGGTTTCCTGTATCGTTACGGTTATTTCAGCCAGAGCTTGTCAATGGACGGACAGCAGGTGGCTAACTACGAGCCTCAGAACTTTGCCAGCCTGCCATTGGAACGCGTAAGCGATGAAAACGGTAAACCGTTGGTTCTGGATGTTCCATATCTGAACTATTACGTACATGCATACGTATGGCGTGTGAATGTTGGTCGTGTTCCTTTGTATCTGTTGGATACAGATAACGAAATGAACAGCGAGTTCGACCGTCCTATTACTCATCAGCTGTATGGTGGTGATTGGGAAAACCGTCTGAAGCAGGAAATCCTGCTCGGTATCGGTGGCGTATTGCTGTTGAAGAGACTGGGTATCAAGAAGGATGTTTATCATTGCAACGAAGGACATGCTGCTTTGTGTAACGTACAGCGTCTGTGCGATTATGTAGAAAGCGGTATGACATTCGACGAAGCATTGGAAGTTGTTCGTGCTTCTTCATTATATACTGTACACACTCCGGTTCCTGCCGGTCACGACTATTTCGATGAAGGTCTGTTCGGTAAGTACATGGGTGGATATCCGCAGCGTATGGGTATCTCATGGCAGGATCTGATGGATCTGGGCCGTATCAATCCGGGTGATTCCAACGAACGTTTCTGTATGTCTACTTTCGCTTGCAACACTTGTATGGAAGTAAACGGTGTAAGCTGGTTGCACGGAAAAGTTTCTCAGGAAATGTTCTCCGGTATCTGGAAGGGCTATTTCCCGGAAGAAAACCACGTAGGATATGTAACAAACGGTGTACACTTCCCGACTTGGTGTGCTTCTGAATGGCAGAAACTTTATGCTAAGCATTTCGACAAGAACTTCCTGAAAGATCAGTCTAATCCGAATATCTGGGAAGCTATCTACAATGTACCTGATGAAGAGGTTTGGAAGACTCGTGTCGCTTTGAAGAACAAGTTGATCGATTACATCCGTCAGCAGTTCCGCGATACATGGTTGAAGAACCAGGGAGATCCTTCACGTGTCGTTTCATTGATGGACAAAATCAATCCGAATGCGCTGTTGATCGGTTTCGCCCGTCGTTTCGCTACTTACAAACGTGCTCACTTGTTGTTTACTGACCTTGACCGTTTGTCTAAGATTGTCAACAACCCGGATTATCCGGTACAGTTCCTGTTTGCCGGTAAGGCTCACCCGCACGATGGTGCAGGTCAGGGACTGATCAAGAAGATTGTAGAAATCTCTAAGCGTCCGGAATTCCTGGGTAAGATTATCTTCCTGGAAAACTACGATATGAAGCTGGCCCGTCGTCTGGTATCAGGTGTAGATATCTGGATGAATACTCCGACTCGTCCGTTGGAAGCATCAGGTACATCGGGTGAAAAGGCGTTGATGAACGGTGTTGTCAACTTCTCTGTATTGGATGGCTGGTGGTTGGAAGGCTACCGCGAAGGTGCAGGTTGGGCGTTGACTGAAAAACGTACTTACCAGAACCAGGAATATCAGGACAAACTGGATGCTACTACTATCTACAGCATCCTGGAAACTGAAATCCTGCCGTTGTTCTATGCCCGCAACAAGAAGGGTTATTCTGAAGGTTGGGTGAAGACCATCAAGAACTCTATCGCTCAGGTAGCTCCTCACTATACAATGAAACGTCAGCTGGACGATTATTACAGCAAGTTCTACTGCAAGGAAGCTGCTCACTTCAAAGAATTGGCCGCAAACGACTATGCTCGCGCCAAGGCTTTGTCCGACTGGAAGGAAGAAGTGGCTGCCAAGTGGGATGAAATCCAGGTTCTTTCTGTTGACAGATGTGCTGAACTTCAGCAGGGTCATGTAGAAAACGGAAAAGACTATACCATCACTGTTGTAGTAGACGAAAAGGGTCTGGACGATGCAATCGGTATCGAACAGGTAGTAACTTATACCAATAACGACGGTAAAGAATGTATCTATTCTGTAACTCCGTTGAAACTGGTTAAACGTGAAGGTTCTATCTATACCTTCGCTGTTACTCACAGCTTCTCGAATGCCGGTAGCCTCAAGGTGTCTTACCGTATGTTCCCGAAACATCCGGACTTGGCACACCGTCAGGACTTCTGCTATGTACGTTGGTTTGTAGGATAATCTATACGATTTTTCTATATTGATTGATTGGGGGTGTATCGGAAACGGTACACCCCCAATTTTTTCATTGAAAATGTGTGTACCGGGTGTGAATTTTCTTAATAAATCTGAATTTCATGCAGTAATTACAGCAATTCTGTCTTTTGGAGGTAAAGAGATAATAAAATGATTCAGACTATGAAAGGACTAAAGTTTTATGTAGGTACTTTGCTGGTGGGAGCCTGCGGCTTGTTTCAAGGCTGCGATTCGGACGACGGCTTTTCGTTGGGCGATATCGGGCGTGATTGGGTGACGGTTCATGTAGAAGGAACAGGAGCTTATAGTTTTACGGGAGATACATGGGGTACGATGTGGCCGGCAGCTACGGCAATCTGGGGATACCGTCCGGTGGAGGGGCAGCGTGCCATTCTCTATTTCAATCCGTTGTATGAGAATTTCCAGTCGTATGATTATGGTATCAAACCGGAATATATCTATGATATCCTGACGAAATCGGTAGAGAAACTGACTCCGGAAAACGAGGCCGAATATGGTAACGACCCGGCATACATCTCCGATGCCTGGATAGGGGGCGGCTACTTGAATCTGGTGTTTGCCCAGCATGTCCCGCAGAAAGAACCTCATCGGGTGAGTCTGGTACAGGCCACAGAGGAGTTGACGGACGACGGATACATCCAGTTGGAGTACCGCTACAACACTTATGGCGATACATTGGATGTACGTATGATTGAGGGAGCTGTAAGTTATAATTTGAATACCTTGGATCTGGAAAATGCCAAGGGGATCAAGTTGAAGCTGAACGATGCGGTGAAGGGAAGTCGTGAGGTGACATTTACCCGTATGGACGAAGATACACCTGAAGCTGCGAAAGAGATGGATTTTTCGCAGATGAATGCCCGATAAACGAAAGATCCGTTTTTATTTAAAGAGACTGTTTTGATGGACCGTTCCTGGGGTGACAGGCCCAGGGCGGAACAAACGATAAGATTTTTGTCTGTTCGTTTGTAAGAAATCAAAACAGTTTCTTATTTTTGTAGGGTTCCGATGGATTAAAAACAGACGTTTATGAAGATATTGATTGTTGAGGACGATAATGATTTGCGTGAAATCACGACAGCTTCGCTGGAGAAGGAACGCTATGTGGTGTCTCAGGCTCCCGATTACCGGACGGCACTCCTGAAGATAGAGGATTATGATTACGATTGTATTCTGCTGGACATCATGTTGCCCGACGGATCCGGATTGGATTTGCTGCATGAATTGCAGGCGTTGGGTAAACGTACCAATGTCATCATTCTTTCGGCCAAGGATTCGCTGGAAGATAAAGTGCAGGGGCTGGATTTGGGAGCGGACGATTACCTGCCCAAACCTTATCATCTGGCAGAGCTTCATGCCCGTGTCAAGAGCCTGTTGCGCCGTAACCAGCGGGAAGGCGAGCGGAAGGTCCAATACGGGAACATTGAAATCATTCCGGATTTATTCAAGGTGAAGGTGGCCGATAAAGAGGTGGAACTCAACCGTAAGGAATATGATATTCTGCTTTATTTCATGTTACGTCCGGGACGGCTGGTCAATAAATCCACATTGGCTGAATCCGTTTGGGGAGACCACATTGACCAAGTAGATAATTTCGACTTCATCTATGCACAGATCAAGAATCTGCGGAAACGCCTGAAAGAAGCAGGTGCAACGGCTGAGTTGAAGGCCGTGTATGGAGTCGGTTATAAACTGATAACGGAATGAAACTGTTCAAGCTTGCCATGTGGCGGATGGCGGCTGCCATGGTTGTGATTCTCACGGCATGGGCGGCCTTCTTCTACATGGCCGTCATGGAAGAAGTGAATGACGAGGTGGATGATTCTCTGGAAGACTATGCGGAGACCCTCATGATCCGTTCGCTGTCGGGCGAAGAAATGCCCTCGTCGAGTAACGGTTCGAACAACCAATATTACCTGTATGAGGTCACTGCCGAATATGCTGACCGGTATCCGCACATTACGTATCACGATGAGATGGTTTATATTGCGGAGAAGGAGGAGTACGAACCTGCCCGAGTTCTGATACAGATATTCCAGGCTGACGATGGTATTTACCATGAGCTGGTAGTCTATACACCTACGATTGAGAAACAGGACCTTCAGCGGGCCATGTTGGGTTGGATTGTTTTTCTATATGTATTACTCTTTCTGGCTATCTTGTCTGTCAATGCCTGGGTATTCCGGCGTAATATGAAGCCGCTGTATGTTCTGTTGGAGTGGCTGGACAATTATCGGCTGGATTCTCATTCCAAACCGTTGGAGAATCCTACCCGTGTCACTGAATTCCAGACGTTGAATGAGGCAGTCCTTCGTTCGATGGAGCGCAGTGAGGCCTTGTATGAGCAGCAGAAACTGTTTATCGGCAATGCATCGCATGAGATGCAGACTCCTTTGGCTATCTGCCGGAACCGTCTGGAAATGCTGATGGAGGATGAAACACTTACCGAAAAGCAGCTGGAAGAGTTGGCGAAAACTCATCAGACCCTGGAAAACCTTACCCGGATGAACAAGTCGTTGCTCATGCTTTGTAAGATAGAGAACCACCAGTTTGTAGATGTCCGTTCAGTTTGCCTGAACGAACTGATGGCTCATTATCTGGATACCTATCAGGAGGTTTACGGTTACAAGCGGATTCGGGTGCAGATGGACGAGCAAGGGAGTTTCCGTACAGATATCAGTGAATCGTTGGCCATTGTGCTGGTGACCAATCTGTTGAAGAATGCTTTTGTCCACAGTGTAGAGGATGGCGAGATTCGGATTCTCTTTACGGAGTCTGCTTTCAGTATCTCGAACGAAGGGGAGGGGGCCTTGGATGCCAACCGTATCTTCGAACGGTTTTATCAGGGGGCAAAGAAGGAAGGCTCTACCGGTCTGGGGCTGGCGTTGGTAAAATCCATCTGTCGGGTCAGTCAGTTGGAGATTTCCTATGCTTTCGAAGAAGGCCGGCATATTTTTTCAGTGAAAAAGTGATTTTTTTCGTAATCAGGCATCAGTTTTCAGTTTCTTTTCAGATTCCCTACCGATATTTGTCGTAGAAACTTAAAACAATATTTATTTACCTTTTAAAATACGATGCTTTATGAAACGATTCTTTTTAATGCTGATGTGTGTGTTCGCAATGTCTACAGTGGTAATGGCGGATAATGAAAAACCGATTCAGGTGGGTGAATTGCCGACAAAGGCACAGACTTTTATTTCTACGTATTTCAAGTCGCATAAGATAGCGCTGGCTAAAGTGGAAACAGAACTGTTCTCGAAGATGTACGATGTCATTTTCACTAACGGTGAAAAGCTGGAATTCGACAAATCGGGTGAATGGACTGAAATCAGTTGTAAGCAGACGGGTGTTCCTGCGCAGGTGATTCCTGAGGCTATCCGTACCTATGTAAAGAACAATTATCCGGATGCCAAGATCCTGAAAATTGAACGCGACAGAAAAGAATACGAAGTGAAACTTTCTAACCGTTGGGAAATCACTTTCGACAGCCAGATGCGGGTGATTGATATCGATGAATGATAGATTAATGTTCTGTTTGTCAGATTTTTATACTCTATAAAATTCGTCCGTTTGTTTTATACGAAACAAACGGACGAATTGTTTAAGATGTCCTCATGTTTTAAGTGAAACATGAGGACGTTTTTTTGTACTTCTTATTTGTTGTAGAATAGATAGGGTTATTTTGCTTTTGTAATAGAACATGTTATCCGATTTTACTGTACCTTTGTCGCGGTTTTTTTGATTAAGGTAAATAAAAATGGATAACAGTGTGACAGATAAACGTTCCCGCAGCAATGAAATAGATATGCTGAACGGACCGTTATTCAAGAAAATCCTGCTGTTTGCTCTTCCGTTGGCGGCCAGCAGTCTGTTGCAGGAACTTTTTAATTCGGTGGATGTAGCGGTTGTGGGACACTTCGTCGGAAGTGAAGCCTTGGCGGCTGTGGGAAGCAACGCACCGGTGATCGGATTGCTCATCAATCTGTTCATGGGCGTTTCTATGGGAGCCTGTGCTGTCATTTCCAATCACATCGGACAGCAGGATGACAGAAGTATACGCCACGCTATCGATACCGTGCAGCTGGTGGCGGTTATCAGCGGCTTCTTTCTGCTGATATTGGGTCAGGTAGCCGCCCGACCGATACTGACTTGGATGGGTACACCTCCGGAGGTGCTGGATGAGGCTGTGACTTACCTGCGTATCTATTTCCTGGGCATGCCTTTTATCATGGCTTTTAACTTCGGCGCGGCTATTCTGCGGAGTATGGGTGATACACGCCGTCCACTGTATATCCTGGTTATGGCCGGCGTTGTCAATACCTTGCTTAATTTGTTGTTTGTCATCTGTTTCCGTATGGGCGTGGCTGGCGTGGCTGTAGCTACAGGTATCGCCAATGCGGTGAGTGCAACTTTAATCATACGGCTTTTACGTAAGGAGAAAGAACCGTTCCGGCTGCATTTCGAGAAGTTGAAAATCCACACCGGAGAATTGAGCCGTATGTTACGCATCGGAGTTCCTGCCGGTGTGCAGGGGATGATATTTTCCATCTCCAATGTCGTGGTACAGTCGTCCATCAACAGCTACGGAGCCGATGCGATAGCCGGTTCATCGGCGGCGCTCAACTTCGAGTATTATTGTTATTTCATTATCCAAGGTTTTAACGGGGCCGCTATCAGTTTCATCGCCCAGAACTATGGAGCCGGGAAAATGGATAGAGTTCATCGTATTTTCTGGATTTGCATGGGATCCTGTGTCGCTTTCTGTGCGGCTTTCAACTGGCTTTTTGCCTGGCAGGATGATTTCTTTCTGAACTTTTTCTCCAGTGTACCGATGGTACATCATTACGGAGCTATCCGTATGCACATTGTTCTGGCATTGCAGTTCATTGCCAGCAGTTACGAGATTGCCGGTTCTTCGTTGCGTGGCATGGGTAAATCGCTGACTCCTGCCGTCCTTACGGTTTTCGGTACCTGTCTGCTGCGTATCGTGTGGGTGTACGGAGTGTCACCGGTGTGGCGGGGATATGATATCCTGATGATGGTCTATCCGGTATCGTGGGTACTGACAGGTTTGCTGGTGCTTACGGCCTATTGGCTGACGGTTCATAAAAGAGGTGTGAAAGTAAGGCAGTAGTCCTGGAAGAGTCTCTGAATTGGTTAAAGAATTCCAAAATTGAATCATTCTGTTGATTAAGTCGGCTTTCTTTTATTTCTTTGGATATCTCTTTATGAGTGCACTGTTCAGCTAACCGATGGTGCACTTTCCAATTGGTACTTACAAAGAACAAGTTACTATGATTAAAAAATACAAGCCTAATTCTCTGCAGGAACTGAAGGAACTGGTGAGCGACAAGAGCGTTCACCTCGGCGACATCGACACTTCGCTGATAACGGACATGACGGAGCTTTTTAAAGACTCAACGCGCAAAAACTTCGATGGACTTGAAACGTGGGACACATCGAACGTGACTACGATGGAACGGATGTTTCACAGGGCGAAGTATTTCAACCATCCTATAGGGAATTGGGACGTCTCGTCTGTACGAACATGGAGTGCATATTTTGTGGCTGCAGCAACTTTAATCAGCCGTTAGGGGATTGGGATGTCTCGTCCGTAACGAATATGGAGTCGATGTTCGGCACCTGCGGCAAGTTCAATCAGCCGCTGAACGATTGGGACGTCTCAAAGGTCCGGAAAATTTCGTGTATGTTCTGCGAAGCTGAAAGCTTCAACCAGCCGCTCGACCGGTGGAATACCTCTGAAGTCCGTGAAATGTCGTGGACGTTCGCCGGATGCACCAAGTTCAACCAAGATATCAGCTCGTGGGATACGTCGAATGCCACGGTGATGGAAGGAGTTTTTGAGAGGGCGGCGCGCTTCAACCAGCCTCTGAACACCTGGAACGTCTCCAACGTGCGGGATATGTTCCGTATGTTCGAAGGGGCGCACAGATTCAATAAGCCGCTTGAAGCCTGAAATGTGAGCAGCGTAACAGAAATGAACTATATGTTCTCCAACGCAGAGCGCTTCAACCAGCCGCTCGACGGCTGGAACGTCTCAAGCGTCAGGAACATGCGGTGCATGTTCTACTATGCCCTCTCCTTCAATCAGGATCTAAACTCGTGGAATGTCTCGAACGTTACAGACATGGGCGATATGTTCCGCTTCGCCTCGAGTTTCAACCAGAATATAGCGTCGTGGGACGTCTCAAGCGTTACCGACATGGACGGTATGTTCTACCTAGCGGAGCGTTTCAACCAGCCTATCGGCGCATGGAATGTTTCCGCTGTCACGAATATGAGACAGATGTTCTGGAGGGCCGCGGCGTTTAACCAGTCGCTTGAAAAGTGGAATGTCTCGAACGTGCAAAACATGCGCGAGATGTTCTGCGAAGCGTCGAGCTTCAACAAGCCTTTGAGCAATTGGAATGTCTCGAACGTGCAGAATATGTACTGTATGTTCAACGAGGCGAAAAGCTTCAATCAGCCACTCGACCGCTGGGATGTCTCAAATGCTAAGGATATGGCCTATATGTTCTGCAAAGCGACCTCGTTCCGGCAGCCGATAACGGCGTGGCGGCTGTGCGGCCAGTCTACGAAAGGGATGTTCCTCAGATTGCCGGACTACCGTGACATGGAGTCGCGCGTCATGTGTCTCACCCCTCATGACGAGGAAGCGATGAGATATGACTTGGAAGATATGATAGGAATATTCGGTGAGGAGGCGGTTCAGGACGCGCTACGGCTTTACGGCCCGAAATACGGTCTTAAGGAAGATTAGGTTTTGCTCCGATGTTATTTACCTGCTGATAAATAACATTCTGTAATGCTGTGTCACCCATTTTAGGGTGACACGATTTCAAAATATGCTCATGCGAAAGAAATATATCCATTGGGCAGTGTCAGTATTCAGTATCGTTCCCTATTCTGGAAACGTTGTCGTATATTTGTTTGCGTATGAAATTCCGTATTTCAATAGTCTTCCATTGTCATTCCATTCTCCGTAGAGAAGCCCTTTTCGGGTATTTTCTATGAATTTGTTCAGACGGCTTTCAAAAAGTTCGGGCTGATTTCTCTTGATTTGGATGGTATCAATCCTGATTCGCTTATATAAATCAGGGAACTGACAGAAGTTGTCCCACACTACCGGGTCGGATTGTAACCTTTGCAATATGTCTTTATCTATGGTAAAACCATTAGGTGACATATCCGGCAGAACGGCTCTTCCGGCATCGGTCATCAGTCCTAACCGTTCCATTCTGCGGCATCTCTCTTTGTTGAGTTCGGACCAATTGCTTCGTGGCTTTCGTGGACAAAGTTTCTGGGCTGTTACATCATCCGTTATTTTCTTAGTAGTACTGTCTATCCAGCCAAAACATAGGGCTTCTTCTACAGCGTCAATATACCAGAAAGTATTGTCATCTGTAGGTTTTCCACGTTTCACCACTACCCAGCATTCTTTCTCTGTTTTATGGTTCTGTATTAGCCATTCACGCAATTCGGCTCTTGATTTGACATCCAGTAAATTATGAATTTCCATTATCAGTTGTTTCAATTTGCATTTTACAATGTTAGCCTCCCCGTAAGATAGATTCGCAGATTGTTACCTGAAAAGCCTTCTCTTTCCATTTCCATTACATGTAAGAAGTCAAGATTCTTGTATAGAATGCTTGTCCGGATATCTATAAAATCGCCCCAACTCGAAACCAAGTTGGGGCGATTGGAATACCTTTTAAAAGGGCTATAAATAGGATTTAACTTATTCCCATTCGATTGTTGCAGGCGGTTTTGACGAGATGTCGTAGCAAACGCGGTTTACGCCTTTTACTTTGTTGATGATGTCGTTCGAAACCTTTGCCATGAATTCGTAAGGCAAGTGAGCCCAGTCGGCTGTCATGGCATCTGTACTGGTTACGGCGCGCAGTGCTACGGCACGTTCGTAAGTACGTTCATCGCCCATTACACCTACACTCTGTACCGGCAACAGGATTACACCTGCCTGCCATACCTGGTGATACAAGGCTGTTTCGTTGCCATCGGCATCTTTGGTCTTCCAGTCGCGGAGGCCCTGGATGAAGATGTCATCGGCATCCTGCAGAATACGTACCTTCTCGCGGGTGATATCGCCCAGGATACGTACAGCCAGACCCGGACCCGGGAACGGATGACGGGTAATCAGGTGCTCCGGCATACCCAGTTCACGACCTACGCGGCGTACCTCATCCTTGAACAGCCGCCGCAGCGGCTCCACGATCTCCTTGAAATCCACGCAGTCCGGCAGGCCACCCACGTTATGGTGGCTCTTGATGACCACGCTCTCTCCGCCCAGGCCGGACTCCACCACATCGGGATAGATGGTACCCTGAGCCAAGAAGTCCACCGCGCCGATCTTCTTGGCCTCTTCCTCAAAGACCCGGATGAACTCCTCGCCGATGATCTTCCGCTTGTGCTCCGGCTCGGTAACGCCAGCCAGCTTGCTCAGGAAGCGCGGTCCCGCGTTGACACGGCGTACATCCACGTGGAACTGGTGTTTCATCACCTGCTCCACCTGGTCTCCCTCGTCTTTTCGCAGCAGTCCGTGGTCCACGAAAATGCACGTCAGCTGATCGCCAACCGCCCGCTGCAAAAGCGCTGCCGCCACCGAACTGTCCACGCCGCCGGACAGCGCCAGAAGCACGCGGCCGTCGCCGATCTGCCGCCGGCACTCCGCCACGGCCTCGTCCAGATAGGACGCCATGGTCCACTCGGCGCTGAAGCCGCATACCTTGTACAGGAAGTTTTCCAGCACCTGCATACCGTACTCCGTGTGCTGCACCTCCGGGTGGAACTGCACGCCGTACAGCTTTTGCTCCGCATTCTCCACAGCGGCGAAGCCGCAGCCGTCAGTGGTCGCGATGACCTTAAAGCCCGGGGCGATACGCTCCACCTCCACGCCGTGGCTCATCCAGCACACGGACGTCTCCGGCACACCGGCAAACAGGGGGGAGGCCGTGTGGGTCAGCTGGATCTTGCCGTACTCCCGCGTCTCCGCCTTGCGGCACTGACCGCCCAGCAGCTGCATCATCAGCTGCTGACCGTAGCAGATGCCCAGCACGGGGATGCCCATTTCAAACAGCGCTCTGTCCACCATGGGGGCGTTGGGCTCGAACACGGTGGCGGGGCCGCCGGTGAGGATCAGCGCATCTGGCCCAAAGGCGCGGATATCCGCCATGCTCAGCCGATAGGACTTGATCTCGCAGTATACGCCGCACTCACGGACACGCCGTGCCACCAGCAGGTTATACTGGCCGCCGAAGTCCAGAACCAGAACCTTTTTCATGTCAGTCGTCCTCCCGGAAGCGGATCACGCCGTTCTCGGCGCTGTCGATAACGGCCAGGGATTTGATGGGATAGCCCTCCCGGCGCAGGCTGTCGCCGCCGTCCTGAAAGCCCTTCTCCACCGCCACGCCGATGCCCGCCAGCTGCGCGCCGGCCTTGTTCACGATGTCGATCAGGCCGCGCATGGCGTAGCCCTTGGCCATGAAGTCGTCAATGATGAGCACCTTGTCGTCCTTGGTGATCCAGTCCTGGCTCACCAGCAGTGTGACCTTTTTCTTGTAGGTGTAAGAAAAAATATCACTCTGGTACAGACCGCCCTCGATGTTGTCGCTCTTGGCCTTCTTGGCAAAGACCATGGGTACACCATACCGTTCGGCGCAGATCGTCGCCAGCGCAATACCGCTGGCCTCTGCCGTAAGCACCATCGTGATATTTTTTACGTCAAAATACTTGGCAAACTCGTCCGCCAGATCCCGCATCAGCGCCGTGTCGACGCGATGGTTCAAAAAACCGTCCACCTTGATGATGTTGCCGGGCAGGACGCGGCCCTCCCGCAGGATACGCTCCTTCAGCTGCTGCATGACCACCACTTCCTCTCGTGAGATATAGTACACCTACTATACCTGATTTCGCAGGGAAAAGCGACAGGGAAAAACGGAGAACTATTTAGGCGTGTTTTGCTGTTTTTTGTGGGTTTTACCGGAGCGAAAAGCCCTGCTCATAGCTTGGATAAGCTGTCCTTGACAAAGTCCGTGAACCGCTCCGCGGCAGCGGACTGGGGCACATCGCTCAGCAGGCACATATCCACGCTGCGGGCCGGTATCTCAAAGGAGGTCTTCAGCTTTTTCAACCGTCCACTGTCCAGCTCCTTCCGGACGAACTCCTCCGTCACGCCGGCCACACCGAAGCCGATGGCCGCCAGATCCACCAGCAGGCTCCGGGCGCCCAGCTCGATCTCCGGGTTCAGCTTCAGCCCGTTCTGCAAAAAGAACCGTTCCAGATACAAACGGCTGGAGGCCTTGCGCTCCAGCAGGATCAGCGGGAACGCCGCGATCTCCTCCAGCGTGTATACGTGCCGGAAGTCACAGGGATACTCCGCCCCCGCCACAAAGATGGCGTGGGTATCGAAGCAGGGATATATCCGCAGTCCGGCATCGTCCGCCGGCGTGCTGGCGAAGGCGATGTCCACCTTGCCGGAGCGCAGCAGCCCCAGCACCTTGTGGCTTCGCCCGGATACGATCTGGATGTGGATGGCCGGGTGCCGCTTGTGGAACGTGTCCAGATACGGCAGCAGGAACTGGCTGGTCACGGTGTCGCTGGCGCCGATGGTCAGCTGTCCCATCTGCAATTCCCGGGTCTGGCTCAGCTTTTCCTCGCCCGTCTCCAGCAGGCCCATGGCACTGCGGACGTACTCATACAGCATCTGCCCCTCGGCGGTCAGCGTCACACCCCGGCTGTTCCGCGCGAACAGACGGGTCTGCAGGTCGCGCTCCAGCTGCTTGATGGACTGGCTCACCGCCGACTGGGAGATATACAGTGCCTGTGCCGCGGCCGTGATGTTGCCCACCTCGGCGACCTCCTTAAAAACCCGGTACAGCTCCAGCTTTACGGACATAAAAACCGCCTCCTATTAGTTCCGGTGATAGCACCGCAAAAAAATCGTTGCTCTGATTATAGCAGATTTTTTGCCGAATACAAGAGGAAATTGTACCGTGCATGGCAATTTCCCTTGCATACGCAGCCGCGGTGTGGTAAGATGAGTGCTGTTGAGAAAAGGAGGGCGCTTATGAACCGACTGAAAGATATCTGGGGCGGACAGGATGACATGAACCGTGTGCTGCTCCTCATTGCCGTCGCCGTCTTTGCCTGGAGCCTGATCGAGGGCCACGGTATGTACGGTGCCCTGCTGGCCGTCGTGGTCCTGTTCCTGATGGTCAGTCGTCACGGTCAGCGCGTCAAGCGCTTCGGCCGCTTGTACGGCACGCTCTATTTCCCCATGCCGGACGGAGAACTCGTCCCCCGTACCTTTGAGCAGGTGAAGACCGAGTATCTCCGCGGCGCCCAGGGCCGCTATGCCGGCCGTGCGGTGGAATTGCGCTTCCCCTGGTGGTATCTGAACAGCGCCGGGGAGATCGACACCGGCTTCGGCCTCACCGTCCGCCTTGCGGGCAGCGCAGAACTGCTGGACGAGGCGAAGCGCCTGCGCCGGGGCGACTGCGTCCGCCTGACCGGCACTCTGGTGGCCGAGAGCAAAAACTACTTCTGCGTCGGCGAAGTGGAGACGCTGGAACGCATCTCCGAAAAAGATCTGTACCCACTCAAAAAGAAATAAACGCAAAAACCACACAAAGGAGAGTATCACTATGAGCTTTATGATCGAGACGTCCGCACGTCACATCCACCTGACCCAGGAGACTGTGGACCATCCGCAAGCCCCTGTCCTATCCCGGCCAGTACGCCTGCAACGAGCGCCTGACCATCGTCGGCCCCAAGAAGGAGATGGCCAACGTGTCCATCCTGGGCCCCACCCGTAAGGCGGACCAGGTGGAGGTTTCCGCCACGGACGCCCGCACCCTGGGCATCGACGCCCCCATCCGCGAAAGCGGCGATGTGAAGGGCTCCGGCACCTGTAAGCTGATTGGGCCTGCCGGCGAGGTGGAGCTGTCCGAGGGCGTCATCGTGGCGAAGCGCCATCTGCACGTCACCGAGGAGGATGCCGCCGCCATGGGCATCAAGAACGGCGAGATCATCAAGGTCGCCTGCGGCGGCGAAGGCCGCAAGCTGATCTTCGACGATGTAGTTGTCCGCGTCAATGTGGGCGGTGCTACCACCATGCACATCGACACCGACGAGTCCCAGGCTGCCAATGGCCCCACCGTGGGCGAGCTGGTCCGCTGACAAGCGCAAAAAATGACCGCCCGTAAGGGCGGTCATTTTTCGCGTGTTTTTACCGTACCGTCAGCAGCTCCACGTTTCCACTGACCGTCTGGAATTCCCACGCGGCGTCCTCCACCGTAGTGAAGGTCACGTCGCTGCTGAGCTTGCCGCTGGTGGTCTTAAATTCTACCGGCAGGGGAGAGGGCAGCGTGCTGAGATCGCACAGCTGCATGACGATGCTCCCGCTGCTGGTTTCTGCTTCCAGCTCTGTCGGCATGATGTCCAGCGCCAGGTCAATGCTGCCGCTGACGCTGTCCGCCTCCAGCTTTTGGGTGCGGACGCTTCCGCTGATGCTTCCGCTGGTGGTGGACAGGGATATCTCCCCGGCGTTGGCCGCATAGACACTGATTGCGCCGCTGACCGAGGTCACATCCAACTCACTCAGTGAAAGCGTGTCCTCGTCCGTCAGATCCACGGACACACCTGCGCTGACGGCGTCAATGTCCAGTCCATACAGCACCATGCTCCGGGGCAGCTTCACGGTCAGGATCTTTTCCTCTGTGGAGCTCATAAGCTGCGGCTGTGAACGAATCTCCAGTTCGCTGTCGTCCTCGTCCACCCGCCATTCCATC
>OHET01000472.1_pt1 | contig 16341 bp, 16 predicted proteins | sample 1567351 | NCBI WGS metagenome assembly OHET01 (sample SAMEA3879529, study PRJEB24766) | human gut metagenome | biome: human-associated habitat; feature: feces | place: USA | collected 1985/1987
GCACTGGAAGCCGGTGCCTTTGCACTGGTGGTGGGCGGCGCCATTACCCGCCCGGCAGAGATCACCGCACGCTTTACCGGTGCCATCAACGCCGCTAAAAAATAACACAAGGGAGTGCCTGCTATGAAACACTATCTTGGTATCGACATCGGCGGCACCGCCGTCAAGCTGGGCATCGTGAACGAAGCCGGTGCAGTGCTGGCGAAAGCCGAAGAGAGCGTAAGCTTTGACGGCTACCGCACCCCCATCCTGACCACCGTGCTGAAGGCTGCACAAGCTTTCCTTGCCGCGCAGAGCGTCCCGGCGGAAAGCCTTGCGGGCATCGGCGTTTCTGCCACCGGGCAGATCGACAGCCGCAAGGGCATCGTGGCGGGCACCTGCGGCAACCTGCCCAACTACATCGGCGCACCCATCAAGGCGGAGCTGGAAAAGACCTTTGGCCTGCCGGTCACGGTAGCCAACGACGCCAACTGCATGACACTGGGCGAGGTGTGGGTCGGCGGTGCACAGGGCTATACGGACGTCATCGGCGTGACGCTGGGCACCGGCGTGGGCGGCGGCATCCTGACCGGCGGCCGTCTGCTGGAGGGCGCGCGGGGTCTGGGCGGCGAGCTGGGACACTACCGCACCCACGCGCTGGACGGCGTGGACTGCACCTGCGGCGCAAAGGGCTGCTGGGAGCGCTACGCTGCCACCACTGCTCTGGTGCGCGCCGCGCAGGAAAAGGACCCGGCATGGAAGGATGGCCGCGCTATCTTTGCCGCCGCAGAAGCGGGCAACGAGACCGTGCTGGCGCTGCTGGACGCATGGACGGACGAGATCGCGCAGGGGCTGGCGGGCATGGTGCATATCTTCAACCCGCAGCTGATTTTGATCGGCGGCGGTGTGTCTGCCCAGCAGAAGCTGCTCATCGAGCCTATCGCTGAAAAGGTGAAAGCATCCGTCATGCCCGCCTTTGCCGAGGGGCTGGAGATCCGCGCCGCACAGCTACACAACGATGCCGGGATGGTGGGCGCTGTGTACTACTTCCGGCAGACGATGGAAAAGGAGTGATTCGATTATGAAAAAGCATATTCTCTGTCTGGGTGATTCCAACACCCACGGCTACTGCGCCGACCCCAACGACTGCGCCGACCACGGCATCCGCTTCAACGAGGATGAGCGCTGGACCTGCCGTCTGCAAAAGGCGCTGGGCGAGGAGTATCTGGTCACCGAGGAGGGGCTTTCCGGCCGCACCACCGTGTTCGTGGACCCGCTGCACGAGTCCATGGATGCACTGAGCGTGGCCTACGCCCTGCTCAAGAGCCACGAGGTCATCGACCTGCTCATCATCATGCTGGGCACAAATGACGTCAAGGAGCGCTTTGGGGCCAATGCTGCCTGCATCGGCGCGGGCATGGAGCGCCTGATCCTCAAGGCCAAGAGCGTGGACTGCTGGGGCACCAAGCAGCCCAACATTCTGGTGGTGGCACCGCCCTGCATCAAGGACGGCTTCCACGATGCCGTCATGGGCGCAGGCTGTGTGGAAAAATCCCGCGGCGTCGCCGAACAGCTGCGCATCGTAGCCGAGCGGCAGGGCGTGCACTTTATGGACGCCGCCGAGTGCGAGTTCAACGAGGTGGACTTTATGCACCTGACTTGCAAGGGTCACGCCCGGCTGGCAGAGCTGCTGACCGCAGAGGTGCCAAAGCTGGTCTGAGTAAAAAGATGTCAGAGCGATCCCGGAAGGCCTGCGGACTTTCCGGGATCGCATTTTCATGCAAGCAGGGGAGAAAACTCGATTTCCGGGACAGCATGGAAAAGGCGCGCGGTAAGAGCCGCTTTTTTCTGCCATACTGCCGCCTTTTTTGTTGACAAGGCACCGGCTTGCTATTATAATAGTGTAGTCAAAATGGCATTCCTGTGCGGCTTTGTGGCTGCGCGAAAGAAATACAGCTAATAACAAGGAGAGATTCTCAAATGGCACAAGAGATCAAGATGTCCGCTGCCGGTCTGAAGGCAATGCAGGAGGAGCTGGAATACCTCAAAACCGTCCGCCGCAAGGAGCTGGCTGAAGAGATCAAGGAAGCCCGCAGCCACGGCGACCTGTCTGAGAACAGCGAGTACGACGAGGCCAAGAATACGCAGGGTCTGGTGGAGAACCGCATCACCGAGCTGGAGCAGACCATCAAGAACGCAGTTATAATCGACGAGAGCGAGCTGAGCGTGGATAACGTCTCCGTGGGTACTCACGTCACCATCCGCGAGACCGGCGAGGACGAAGCCGAGGAATACGATATCGTGGGCCGCACCGAGGCTGACGCCTTCAACGGTAAGATCAGCGATGAGAGCCCCGTGGGCCACGCCCTGATGGGCAAGGCTGTGGGCGAAAAGGTCGAAGTGTTGCTGCCCACCGGCCAGACCGTGGAGTACACTGTGCTGGCTATCAACCATTCTGCAAACTAAGTAGGAGTAACCATGGAAGAGCAAAAGAGAAACCCCGCTGCGGGTCTGTCCGAGAGCGAGCAGGTACAGGTGCGCCGCCAGAAGCTGGCCGACCTGCAGGCCGCTGGTCACGATCCGTTCACCCTGACCAAGTTCCCTCAGGACGCCTACTCGGCCGACCTGAAAGAGGAATTCAAGGATCTGCCCAATGAGACCGACAGCGGCAAGACCGTGGCTCTGGCAGGCCGTATGATGTCCAAGCGCGTCATGGGCAAGGCAAGCTTTGCCCACCTGCGCGACGACAAGGGCGATATCCAGCTTTACGTCCGCCGCGACGAGCTGGGTGACGAGGCCTACGCCGCCTTTAAAAAGCTGGACGTGGGCGACATTATCGGCGTGAAGGGCGAGGTGTTCCGCACCAAGACCGGCGAGCTGAGCGTGCGCGCCACCGAGCTGACCCTGCTGGCCAAGAGCCTGCGCCCCCTGCCCGAGAAGTTCCACGGCCTGACCGATACCGAGATGCGTTACCGTCAGCGCTATGTGGACCTGATCGCCAACCCCGAGGTGAAGGATACCTTCGTCAAGCGCAGCCGCATCCTGAAGGAGATCCGCGCTTATCTGGACGAGAAGGGCTTTTTGGAGGTGGATACCCCCATCCTGACCCCCTTTGAGATCGGTGCCTCCGCCCGTCCCTTCTACACCCACCACAACACCCTGAACATGGACATGGTGCTGCGCATTGAGACCGAACTGTATCTCAAGCGTCTGATCGTGGGCGGCATGGACCGCGTGTACGAGGTTGGCCGCATCTTCCGCAACGAGGGCATGGACCCCAAGCACAACCCCGAGTTCACCACCATTGAGCTGTATCAGGCCTTTACCGATTTCCACGGCATGATGGACCTGGTGGAGGAGCTGTACAAGCGCCTTGCCCTCAAGATCTGCGGCAGCATGGTCATTCCCTATCAGGGCAAGCAGATCGATATGAGCCACTGGGAGCGCCTGACCATGGTCGAGGCTGTCAAGAAGTATTCCGGTGTGGACTTCAACGATTGGAAGTCCGACGAGGATGCCATTGCCTCTGCCAAGGAGCATCATGTGGAGCTGCCCGAGGTCCCCACCAAGGGTGCCATTCTGGCCGAGTTCTTCGATGCCTTTGTTGAGGACAAGCTGATCCAGCCCACCTTCATCTATGATTATCCTGTCGAGATCAGCCCGCTGGCCAAGCGCAAGCCGGACGATCCCGCCTTTACCGAGCGCTTTGAGTACTTCATCGACTGTACCGAGTACGGCAACGCCTTCAGCGAGCTGAACGACCCCATCGACCAGAAGGGCCGCTTTGAGCGTCAGGTCGCCGAGCGCAAGGCCATCGAGCCCGACTGCAAGGCTCAGGTGGATTACGACTACGTCAACGCTCTGGAGTACGGCCTGCCCCCCACGGGCGGCCTGGGCTTTGGCGTGGACCGCCTGGTCATGCTGCTCACCGACAGCGCCTCCATCCGCGATGTTCTGCTGTTCCCCACGATGAAGCCGATTGAACAGTAAAATGCAAAAATTGACTTTGCTTCGTTTGAAATCGTGGTGTTCGATACTGGAGCAATGTGAATTTACCACCAACTTACCACCAAATTTGATAATTTGCATCAGTAAAACAGAAAGCAGCCTACAATAAACGCAAGCACCCCTGTCAATGAAATGTGTGATAACACATGGATTGGCAGGGGTGCTTTTCATGTTTGGAAGATATTAAGAGTATTTCGGAAAAATACTGGTATTGTCTTGTTGCCCACCGAATCAAGTCGTGGTATAGTAATAATTGGAGTAGTTTAACCTTAAAGGTCGTTGCGGCATACAACTTCCGATAATATTGATTATCTGGAAGTTTTCGGGATTCTACAATGCAGGAGGTTGTCTGTATGGCGGTGCTTTCAAAGAGTCAAATGTCCGAAGAAGATATTAAGTTTCACTACATCACACCCGCAATCACGGCAAAGTGGAACAACCAGCACATCACGCTGGAAACAAAAATCACAGATGGCCGTATCAATCTCAAAGGTAACATTGTGGCCCGTGAAAAGCCGAAACGTGCAGACTATGTGCTTTACCTGAGCGCGAATAATCCGATTGCCATTGTTGAAGCAAAAGACAACAATCATACGGTTTCCCACGGATTGCAACAGGCCATGACCTATGCGCAGATGTTGGATGTTCCGTTTGCCTTTAGCTCAAATGGGGATGGCTTTGCAGAACATGACTTCTTGACGGGCAAAGAACGCACCTTTGGCCTTGACGAATTCCCAACAGAAGAGGAACTGGTTGAACGGTACAAAGCCAGTGTAAACAATGGAGCTGGTTTGACGGATGTACAGGAGAAAATGATTGCACAGCCGTATTATAGCAGCCAGAAAACTTACCCACCGCGCTATTACCAGCGCATTGCCATCAATCGTACATTGGACGCGATTGCAAAAGGGCAAAATCGGCTTTTGCTGGTAATGGCAACTGGTACAGGTAAAACTTATACGGCATTTCAAATTGTGTATCGGCTGCTCAAAAGTGGCTTAAAGAAAAAGATTCTTTATCTTGCAGACCGCAACAATCTTGTTGACCAGTCTATCCAACAGGACTTTGCGCCGCTGGAAAAGGTCATTCATAAGGTGAATTTTTCTAAGGACGACCCTCGCACAATTACTTCTTATGAGGTCTATTTTTCTCTCTATCAGCAGCTTGCAGGAAAGAACGAAGAACAGGATGAGAACGCCGAAAATGCACTCGATAAGCTGTCACAGCTCTTTAGCCCGGATTTCTTTGACCTGATTATTGTCGATGAGTGTCACCGAGGCTCTGCGAAGAAAGAAAGTAATTGGCGCAAAATTCTGGAATATTTTGCCTCTGCTACGCAAATCGGCATGACTGCTACGCCTAAAGAAACCAAATATGTTTCAAACATCGACTATTTTGGCGAACCCATCTATACTTACAGCCTGAAAGAAGGAATCGAGGACGGTTTTCTTGCGCCTTTTAAAGTAATCAATGTTATGACGGACATTGGTGAGGGATGGCGTCCTCGCAAGGGCCAGCGCGATATTTACGGAAACGAAATCGAAGATCGCATTTATACAAATAGCGATTACGACTACAACATCATTATAGAAGATCGTATCAATCAAGTTGCTGCTGAAATCACGCGGTACTTGAAAAGTACCGACCGTATGGCCAAAACCATCGTGTTCTGCCCAACCGAAGAAGCGGCAGAGCGTATGCGGATGGCTTTGGCAAACCAGAACGCTGACATGGTGAAGCAGAATCCCGATTATGTTGTCCGCATTACAGGCAGCGATACTTATGGAAAGAGTAAGCTGGATTATTTTATCTCTGTTGGCTCGAAATATCCTGTTATTGCGACTACCTCCAAGCTGCTCTCCACGGGTTCGGATTGCAAGATGACAAAGCTGATTGTTTTGGATGAAATGATTGGCTCTATGACTGAATTCAAGCAGATCATTGGCCGCGGAACCCGTCTGCGCGAAAAAGAAGGCAAGACCCATTTTGTTGTGATGGATTTCCGAAATGTGAGCCGACTTTTTGCGGACCCGGATTGGGATGGTCCGATTGAAATGAACGAGGACTTCGATTCCGAAAAAGAGAACGATAAGCCCGTACCGAAAAAGGGCTCAGGAACATCTGACCCTCCCACGCCGCCAGACCCCAAGAAACCCAAACCAATCGTTGATAAAGACGGCTGTCGGGTGGAGATCATCTACAAAACGGCTTCTATTTATGATGCAGGCGGGAAACTGCTCCGGCAGGAAAGCATTATTGACTACACGAAAGAAAATATCCGTGGCTCGTACGCTTCACTGGACAATTTTATCCGTCAATGGTCTGCTGAAGAAAAGAAAGAAAAAATCCGGGAGCTTCTTTTGGAGCATGGTATTGACCTTGAAGCACTAAAGGCCGACCAGAATATGACGGATGTGGACGACTTTGACTTTATCTGCCATGTTGCGTTTGATAAAAAGCCTTTGACGCGCAGAGAACGAGCAGAAAATGTCAAAAAACGCGACTTTCTAAGCAAATACAGCGGTGCAGCAAGAGATGTTCTGGAGGCACTTCTGGACAAGTATATGAATACTGGCATTTATGAAATTGAGAAAACGGAAATTCTGCGGCTTGACCCGTTCTTGAAAATGGGCAAGCCCCAAAAGATTGCCTCCTACTTTGGTGGGAAAGACGGGTATCTGAAAGCTGTTAAGGAACTGGAACAGGCAATCTATGAAGGAGAAATTGCATAACAATGGGAAATTTATCGAATTTTGTGAAGCGTGTCCGCGATATTATGCGGAACGATGCAGGCATCAATGGTGATGCACAGCGCATTGAGCAGATTGCATGGATGCTCTTTCTGAAAGTATATGATTCTAAAGAAGATGAGTGGAATACGACTTTTGACAGCAAGGAATCATATCAATCCATAATTCCCGAGTCTTGCCGCTGGCGCAACTGGGCGCACGCTAAAAACGGGAAAGGTATGACGGGCGATACTCTCTTGGAATTTGTCAACAATACGCTGTTCCCCACCTTGAAAAAGCTGCCTGTGGACGCTTCCACGCCCATCAAAAAAGCAATCGTGCAGACTACCTTTGCAGATGCAAACAACTATATGAAAGATGGCGTTTTGCTTCGACAAATCATAAATGAAATTGATGATATCAAATTTGACGAATATGAAGAAAGTCGAGTATTTGCTGGAATCTATGAAACAATTTTAAGGGAGTTACAAAGTGCCGGTTCTGCTGGCGAATTCTATACGCCACGCGCTGTTACTGATTTTATGGCGCAGATGATCGACCCGCAAATCGGTGAAAAGATGGCCGATTTTGCCTGCGGCACAGGTGGCTTTCTTACCAGCTGGCTGAAAGTTTTGCGTCAAAAAATTCAAACAACAACTGACGAGAACCTGTGTAATAATTCCATTTACGGAGTTGAAAAGAAACAGTTTCCGTATATTCTTTGCATCACTAATATGCTGCTGCATGATGTGGATGTGCCGCAGGTGTTCCATGATAACACACTTCTCCGAGATGTTCTGGACTATACCGAGGACGATCAGGTAGACGTTATCTTGATGAATCCTCCCTATGGTGGGTCGGAAAAGCCGGAAATTAAGAACCATTTTCCGGCTGACCTTGCCAGCAGCGAAACGGCTGACCTGTTCATGTCCGTTATTATGTATCGACTGAAGGAAAATGGCCGCGCAGCTGTCATTCTGCCGGATGGCTTCCTGTTTGGCACAGACAATGCCAAAGTAGCAATCAAGACGAAGCTGTTCTCTGAGTTCAATGTCCATACCATCATCCGTATGCCGGGTAGTGTGTTCTCCCCATATACATCGATTACGACCAACATTTTGTTCTTTGACCATACTGGCCCGACAGAGGAAACCTGGTTCTATCGTCTGGATATGCCGAAAGGCTACAAGCATTTCAGCAAGACCAAGCCTATGAAGTTGGAACACTTTGCCCCTGCGGTAGAATGGTGGAGAGACCGCAAAGAAATTCAGTTGGACGGGTTTGACAAGGCCAAAAAGTATACCGTGCAGGAAATCAAAGACCGCAACTACAATATTGATTTGTGTGGCTATCCGCATGAGGAAGAGGAAATCTTACCGCCCAAGGAGCTGATTCAGCAGTATCAGGAGAAGCGCGCCAGCCTGAACGCAGACATTGACCGAATCCTTGCTCAGATCACGGAGATTCTGGGCATTGACCTTGATGCACAGGACTGAGCCACATAGATAAGGAAGAAAAAATGACAGGACAGCAACTGAAAAATTCCATTCTGCAAATGGCAGTGCAGGGCAAACTTGTTCCGCAAGACCCCAATGACGAGCCTGCTTCTGTGCTGCTGGAACGCATTCGTGCAGAGAAAGAACAGCTTATCAAAGAGGGCAAAATCAAAAAGGAAAAGAATCCATCTGTGATTTTCCGTGGAGCCGATAATTTGCCTTATGAGAAGGTCGGCAAAAATGAGCCTGTCTGCATTGCAGATGAAGTGCCGTTTGACATCCCCGAGAGTTGGGAGTGGGTAAGATTAGAGTCTATTTGTACCAAACTCGTGGATGGTGATCATAATCCTCCAAAAGGATGTTCCTATGAAACAACATATGATTACTTCCTATTAGGAACACTGTAAATACAAGGCTTTTCGGAGCCTACAAACCAGAAAAAATAATATTTGATCTATCACATTACGCAAAAAGCCGTCCGGCATGAAAAACGGGCGGCTTTTTTGCGTGGATAGACGGAAAGGAGGCACAAAAATAACTACAAAATTTTAGCGTTCAAATTTGTGCAACTTTAACGAAAAGGAGGATCGTAAATGGCCGATGAAAAATTGAATACTGGCCCTGCGGAGAATATTTCCCCGGAGGCCGCCGAGCCTATCACCACACCCGAACAGGCCGCAGCGTCTGAGCCCCAGCAGGAACAGACCGGGCCTGCCATACCTGAGTCCGGCGATGTGGTTGTGTCCTTTGACAAAATCAATGAACTTATGGCGGAAAAGAGGCAGAACGCCCGCGCCGAAGTCGAAAAGTCGGAAACCCCCGAAACGCCAGAGGCGGCAGCCCCAGGAGAAACACCGCAGCCCGCCAATACGGAGGAACCGAAAAAGCCGCGCCGTGGCCGTCCGCCGAAAGCGGAAAGGGCTGCGACTGAAAATCAGAAAGCGGAGAAATCGGCTGGGGCTCGCAAGGGCCGCCCACCCAAGGCGGATAAGGCGGCCCCTGACAAGCCCAAGCCGTCCAAACGAGACAAAGTGTCCCGAAGCGATGGAAAGGCCCCGGATGCCAAGGAGCCCGTTAAGCCCGCACAAGATACGGCACCGAAGGAAACTGCTGCTGCGGAACAGACGGCTCCCGAGCCGACCACACCGCCCCGCCCGGTTGAGGAAGGCAAGCTGGTTTATCTGAAACTTTCCGAGGTTCATCCATTTCACACATTCCGTCCGCACCCCTTTAAGGTACGGGACGATGCGAAGATGCAGGAAATCGTTGCTTCTATCCGCGTAAACGGTGTAATGGTTCCCGGTCTTGCCCGCCCGGAAAAAGACGGAAATGGCTATGAAATTGTAGCGGGCCATCGCCGTACACACGGCAGTGAACTGGCGGGGCTGGAGGAAATGCCCTTTATTGTCCGTGAAATGACCGACCACGAAGCGGTACAGGCCATGAAGGACAGCAACAAGCAGCGTGACGGGATGCTCCCCAGCGAATTGGCCGCGCTGCTGGAACTCGAGGTTGAGGACATCAAGCATCAGGGCGGGCGGCTGAAAGATGTTGCGGAAGGCGATGTCGGGAAACGCTCGGTTGAGATTGTAGGCGAGGCGCATGAGATGAACTATAAAAAGGTCATGCGCTACTTGCGGCTCAACTCTCTTGTGCCGGAGCTTCTGGATAAGGTAGACGATAAAAAGATGGGCTTTATGCCTGCCGTGGAACTGTCCTACATCAAACCGAAAAATCAGAGGCTTATTGCTGTTTCCATTGACGGGGAGCAGGCTTCGCCCTCGCTGGCCCAGGCCAAACGGCTCCGGGAGCTGGATAAGGAAGGCAAGCTCAACGGCGATGTCATTGACGGTATCTTATCAGAACAGAAAAAGGAGGATCGAGGCGTGATTATTTCTACTGCGGAACTGGAAAAGTATTTTGGCAAGGAGGTCACTCCCGCCAAAATGAAAGAACAGATTATGTCCCTGCTGGATGACTGGAAAGAAAAACAGCCGCCGGAGCTGGCAAAAGCCCCGAAAAAGCAGGAACTTGACAAGTAACAACTTCGAGACACTTTGTCCCGAGGGCCCTGCCCTCGCGCAGAAGCTCTGGTGGTATATATCCCCCGTCGCCGCCTGTTTTTTAGTACAGCCGGGAGTGGGCCGTCAAGGGTGCAGCGCACCGCCGTTTTCGGCGGCTCGCCCTTGACGGTCTGCCCCGGCTGTGCTATTTCCCCGGCAAGCGGCGGGGGTATATCCTTCAGAGCCGCCCCCTTTCCCAAGACTGGGAAAGGGCGTGGGGTTTGGGTTGAACTTTCTTATTAAAATATCGGAGGTATGAACGATGAAACGACCCCTTGCTTATATCACCGCTGCATGGCTCGGCGGCGATAGCGAAAACGCAGAACTGGCGGCGCAGTATTGCCGCACCGTGTATGAGGCAGGCTTTTCTCCTATTTGTCCGCCTTTGTACTTGCCCCTGTTTCTCAATGATGCTGTTCCCGAGGAGCATAAAAGCGGCATCGACATGAGCCGTGACCTGCTCCGCCGTTCTCATGTGCTGGTTGTCTGCGGGCACAGTATGACCGAATCCATGAAAAATGATATTGCCGTGGCCCAGCGGCTGGGAATTACGGCAACAACCCTTGAGGGTATCCTGACCGTCAAGGGGCAGGGCCGCCGCTGATGGCGACCCTGTTTGAAGCCTACGTTACCAACGCCGGAAAGTACAGCGAGGGCCAGCTTGTGGGTGAAACACTGAAATTTCCCACAACCGCCCAGGAGGTGGAGGCTCTCTTGAAACGGATCGGCGTGGATGGCGTCCGCTATCAGGAAATTTTTATTACCTCTTTCGATGGGGATGTGCTGGGGCTCTATGACCATTTGAGCGAGTATGAAAATCTGGACGAGCTTAATCATCTGGCCTGCCTGCTTTCCGAGCTTACCTCATCGGAGCTGGAAACACTGGAGGCCGTCCTCGACAGTGGCGATCACTGTTCTTCGGTGCGGGACATCATCAATCTGACACAAAATCTGGACTGTTACGGCTTTTACCCCGGCGTATCCGATGAGGAAACGCTGGGGCGTATTTATGTGGACGATCTGGAAATGTTGGATGTGCCGGATCAGGTAAAACCGTATTTCGATTATGAGGCGTATGGCCGGGATGCCTGCATCCACGAAAACGGCCATTTTGCCCCGGGCGGCTATGTTGTCAAAGAAAGCGATCATTTCGTGGAAGTGTATCACGGCTTGCAGGATATTCCCAAGGAACATAAGGTATTCTCTTTCCCGAAGCTCTCTATCCGGGAGCAAATAGCCGCTTATCAGGAAATCATAGACGGTTCTTCTTTGGAGGGCTACCGTCAAATGCAGAAAAAAGACCGTGGGGATCGGTGATGGCACTTCGAGACAAATTGTCCCAAGGAAGGAGGCGGTGTAACTGATTGATGAAGATATTTCCCGGCGCACGATAGCCATATCTGTAAAAACGACCAAGCTGACGGCGCGGGGACTGGCGTATGTGCTGGGCATGGTGGGTCGGAAGATCCGCAAGGCATACCGTGGGCGGCAAGTACCGCATGGCAAACAAAGTGTGCGAAAGCTCATGGCCCACGGCACAGCCACAAACAGCATTGAGCTATCCGGGGATGCCAAGTCCTTTGACCGTGTGGCCCGGAAATGGAATGTAGACTATGCGTTCTATAAAACCGGGCCGGACAAATACCTGCTGTTTTTCAAGGCTGGACAGGCAGACGCAATGACCGCCTGCTTTTCTGAGTATTCCCGGAAGGTGTTAAGCAAAGCAAAATCGAACCGAGTTCCCATCCGAGAACAACTGCAACAGGCGGCGGATCAGCTTTCCAAAGAAAAGCCGAAACAGAAAGAACGTGCAAAGGAGGTGGCCCGTGAGGACAGATAAGATCAGAAAATATCTCATTCCAAACATTCCCTATCTGTTCATCCTGTGGGCGTTCCTCAAGCTGGGGACAGCCTACCGGCTGGCGGCGGGTAACGATTTTGCACATAAGCTCATCGGGCTGGGCCAGACGATTGGCCCGGCCTTTGCTGACTTTGCGCCCGGTTTAGTCCCGCTGGATTGGCTTGTCGGTATTGTAGGCACAGTTGGTTTCCGGCTGCTGATCTATTTCAAAAGCAAGAACGCTAAGAAGTTTCGGCGGGATGCAGAATATGGCAGCGCCCGGTGGGGAACGGGAAAAGACATCAAACCGTTTGTCGATCCGAAATTTGAAAACAACGTGATTTTGACCGGGACGGAGTTTCTCACAATGAACACCCGCCCGAAAATCCCCGCAAATGCCCGAAACCTGAATTGCTGCATTATCGGCTCGTCCGGCTCCGGCAAAACCCGCTTCTGGCTCACGCCCCAGCTTTTACAGGCTCATTCCTCTTATGTGGTGGTCGATCCCAAAGGTGGTGTGCTGGGACAGGTCGGGGCTTTCCTGCAAAAACGCGGGTACAAAATCAAGGTATTCAACAGCATAGATTTTTCAAAATCCATGCACTATAACCCGCTGGCGTATATCCGCAACGAGGCCGATATTCTGAAATTCGTGGATGCCCTGATTTCCAACACCAAGGGCGAGGGCAAGGAAGGCGATCCATTCTGGACGAAATCGGAAACGCTTTTGTACTGCGCGCTGATTGCCTACATCATTTTCGAAGGGCCTGCCGAGGATCGGAACATGAATACCCTTGTGGATATGATTTCCGGCATGGAGGTCAAGGAGGATGACGAGGACTTTATGAACGCGGTGGACTATATGTTTGCCGGGCTCGAAAAGCGCAAGCCGGATTGCTTCGCGGTCAAACAGTATAAAAAGTACAAATTGGCCAGCGGCAAGACGGCAAAAAGCATTTTGATTTCCTGCGGTGCGCGACTGGCTCCCTTTGACATCCCGCAGCTTCGTGAGGTCATGGCCTATGACGAATTGGAGCTTGACCGCATCGGAGATCGGAAAACGGCGGTATTCTTCATTATTTCCGATACCACGCAGACCTACAACTTTTTAGTGGCACTTGCATTTTCGCAGATGTTCAACCTCCTGTGTGAACGGGCGGACAATGTTCACGGTGGCCGCCTGCCGCACCATGTACGGGTGCTGTGGGACGAGGCAGCCAACACGGGACAGGTGCCCCAGCTCGAAAAGCTGGTCGCGGTTATCCGCTCCCGCGAGGTGAGTCTTTGCCTGCTGTATCAACAGTTGGCACAGTGCAAGGCCATTTACGATAAGCACGCCGAGACAATCCTCGGCAACATGGACAGCGTGGTGTTCCTCGGTGGCCGCGAAGCCAGCACTATCAAGGAAATCTCCGAGAACTGGCTGGGAAAAGCCACAATCAGTATGCAGACCGACAGCCGCTCCCGTGGCCAGTCGGAAAGCTACAGCCAAAACACCCAGCGGCTGGGCCGGGAACTGATGACCCCAGCCGAGCTTGCAACCATGCCGGGAGACAAATGTATTTTGCAGCTTCGGGGCCTGCCCCCGTTCTTCTCTCCCAAGTATGATCTGAAACGGCATCCGAACTACCGTTATACGGCGGAGGCCGATAAACAGAAAAACGCTTTTGACCTCGACAGGCTCATTAACCGCCGCAGGCGGCCCGGGCTGAACGAGGCGTGTACGATGTATGAGGTGGCTGTGCCGGACGATGCACTCACGGAAGAGGACGAGGACATCCTCAACTATGATGACATCGACGATCCAGACGCCTTTGCATAAACGCTTCGAGACAAAGTGTCCCGAAGTTTGTAACCTGCCGCCTGCATGGGCGGCTTTTTTGTTACCGGGAAAATCCCGGAGAAATGGAGGCTTATATGGCATTTTTCTCATCTGCAATCGACACTTTACAGACCCTCGTTATCGCGCTCGGCGCTGGCCTTGGCGTATGGGGTGTGGTCAATCTGCTGGAGGGCTACGGCTCGGATAACCCGGGCTCCAATGCTCATATACGGTAAAGAAGCAACAACACAAATTGAGAACAGCGTACCCTACTATTCTGTATCAAAGTGGAGCAGTAACACGAAAATGTTGCTGCTCCATTTTCATGCCCCTTAAATAATTTCCTTGAATCTGCTTGACTTATATTACGGTTAGTGATATATTTATTACAGTAATCGTAATAAGGAGGCTGGACTATGAGAGACAATGCAAAAAGTGGCGCACTTACAGAAGTGACCTTTTATATTTTACTCTCTCTTTATACACCAAAACACGGATACGCCGTTATGCAGTTTGTTGAAGAAAAAACGGGCGGGCGGCTTTCGTTAGGCGCAGGCACTTTATATGGAGCATTAAACTCTTTGCAGGACAAGAAGTGGATTGAACCTTATGGAGATAGTGAGGGAAGAAAAAAAGAATACCACATTACAGCACAGGGAAAAGAAATTGCAGAAAAAGAGCTTGCAAGACTAAATGAACTTGTAAGCATTGCAAGTGAAATTATTGGAGGTGCAGTATGAGTAAAAAATGTTATCGCTTTTTTGGCGGATTGCTAAATACGCAGGAAAAATGGCTAAACAAAATGTCTGAAAAGGGTTATCGACTTGTTCGGACAGGAAAACTGTTATACGAATTTGAAAAATGCAAGCCCGATGAAGTGACCTATTGTGTAGAGTTTATCGGAGAAAAATCAAAAGAGAGTTCAATAGATTATGCTAATTTTTTGGAGGATATGGGATATAAGGTGTTTTTTAAAAATATCAATCTAAACTATTCTGTTGGAAAAGTTCGTTGGCGCCCATGGGCAGAAAGGGGCGGTCGTATTGCGACAAACACAACAACTTTTAATCGAGAAATCTTGATTGTGGAAAAAGCAAATGATGGAAAGCCTTTTGAACTCCATACCTCTTATGACGATAAAGAAAAATATTATCGCAACTTACGCAATCCGTGGCTATTTCTACTGCTCATGTTTGCACTATTCGCAGTTACAAAGCAATCTATAATCTTTGGTATTTTAGCGTTGGTTTCTGTAATTCCTGGCAGTATATATCAAATACAGATAATGAAAATCCGGAAGGAAGCCAAGACACAGGAATGGTGAGGAAATAAATAGCAAATCCAGCCGAGCCAGTCAACGGTCAAGATGAACGGCGCAAATGTGCCACCGTTGACAGCCGCCGCCCGTCCTGCTTTTGTGGCAATCAAGGGAGCGACAGACTAAAGTGCTGTCGCTCCCGCCCATTATGGGGGAAAGACAGTAGAAAATTTCACATCTATGTGCTATAATAGTTCCGACAGAATGAAATATAAATATATATTTTACACTACGGTATGGGGAGTATAAAAATGACAGGAGAACAATTTGTTAAGTTATGCTACGAAGAAAAGAAAACCATTTTAGCCGAATACTTCAATCCTAATTCTTCATCAGTTGTCGGCAAAAAAATCAGTGCAATAACTGAACAAGGTATATCAAAAGATGATTTGTATGATCTATTGAATTTGGTGCTAAAAGAAAATTACTATACTTTGTTGCTTGGATTGGACGGAGAAGCGTCGTTAGGTAATACTCAAATTACCTATAAGCTTTATGATGAAAATGGCAACTTGCTTAACGAATGTGGAGAGCTTGAAGCCGCCGCATACAGATACTTTGTAGAAGAATGATCTTCAAATTTAATCTTGTCAATCATACATAATACAACATAATACACATTTTCACAGGACAGCCAAAATCGGTTGTCCTTTTCTTTTACCCAAAAGAGGGAACGGGAGACTAAAATTGAATACTGCTCCAAACAGCAACGCCACAGATTTTTGAAAATCCGTGGCGTTTTTTGCTCCCATTTTTGGCAAAACGCCCCGTTCCCTTGTAGTAGTGAGTGACGGGGAAGTTTGCCCGAAATGGGCTTGCCTGCCGTAGTAGTGATGAAAAATCCAAATGAGCGTTTGGCATTTTCCGTTTCTGTCCGTAGAGGGGAACAAAGGTGGGCAGGACACGCCTCCGCAATCGCTATATTGACGAAAGCAGCCACACCGACCCTTGTAGATTGCCGCAAAGTCAGCCGCAGAGGAAAGTGGCAGTTTTTCAGAGCAAGATTCTACCGCAGTACCAAAATTCGCTTTTCGCTCATTTTGCCCCTGCGGGAATCTTGTTGGGGAGTGCCTTCCCCAAACCCTG
>OHET01000480.1_pt1 | contig 16267 bp, 10 predicted proteins | sample 1567351 | NCBI WGS metagenome assembly OHET01 (sample SAMEA3879529, study PRJEB24766) | human gut metagenome | biome: human-associated habitat; feature: feces | place: USA | collected 1985/1987
TATTTACAGTCTGAATGTTAAAATTTAACGGACAATATACGGATAATCATAATATCTTTTCATGTAACACTTATCGACACAGATGAATCGTGTCAATAGGAAACCCAATTAGCACGATCTTTTTTACCATCAGCTTTAAGTTAAATTAAAAAATAAATAGGGAGAATGCATATATGAAGAAATGTCTCTTTTGGGTATTTTTATTACTATTTGCGGCAGAAAGCCATGCACAGAAAAGTCTGGAAGATATTGGCGGCTTTACTATGGGAGTAAAGACTAACGCATTGTATTGGGGGACTGTTACCCCCAATATTGGAGCAGAGTTACGGTTGGCAAAAAAATGGACACTTGATGTCGAAGCCGGCCTGAATCCTTTTGACGGTAAGAGGGAGGACGGAAGCTATGGAAAATCAATCAAACATTTCCGCCTGCATCCGGAAATCCGTTACTGGTTCTGTGAAAGCTTTTACAAACACTTCATCGGATTACATGTTCCTTATCTGATTTATAACATATCAGATATCAAGTTGTTAGGAACAGAAAACGAACGCCATCAAGGCTGGGGAACAGGTGTCGGTCTAAGCTACGGATATGCTTGGCTGTTATCCAAACATTGGGAATTGGAAGCCACAATCGGTGCCGGTTATCTTTACCTCAATTCCGAAAAATATCCTTGTACGAATTGTGGGAACAAGATTGAAACCGTGAAGAAACACTATTTTGGTATCACACAGGCTGCCATCAATTTAATCTATCAATTTTAAAAAGGAAGGAGGAAACAGATGATGAAAAAAATGTTTTTCACAGTTGTATTGGGGAGCTTCTTCTTCCTATCGTCAGCAATGGCGCAGAAGAATGAAGAGAATCAGATTCATGTCCGTCAACAGTTAGTGGAGCGTGTAGACTCTTCACTGGTTATCAGCATGGTTCTCGACTTGAGCGGAGTTGAAGTCGCTTCGGGGAACAGTATGGTCTGTACACCGATCATCGAACGGGAAGATAGTGTAGTGGCATTGCCACAACTGTTCATCAACGGACGTAGCCGCCATATCTTATATGAAAGGACAGGACGTAACCCTCAGGAAGACGGCGAATTTGAATTGCGCCGCCGCAACGGTACAGAACAGACTTTCGACTATCACGCCCGTATTCCTTTCCGCAAATGGATGGAAAAATCGGAAGTTTCATTAGTAACCGATGTCTGTGGTTGCGGATGGGAAGCGCTACAGAATGAAAAGTCACCGCTTTTCCCGATCAACATGGCCCAACCGATAGTACTGAAACCTTTACTGGCCTATGTAGTGCCACAGGCAGAAGATGTAAAGAAACGGTCCATTGAAGGAAGCGCCTTTTTGGATTTCCCGGTGAACAAGATTACCATTTATCCGGAATATCGTAAAAATCCTTCCGAACTGCAGAAGATACGCGAAACCATCGATGTGGTACGCAACGACAAGTATGCTACCATCACCGAAGTTTCCATCAAAGGTTACGCCTCACCCGAAGGCTCGTACAGCAACAATACTTATCTGGCAGAAAACCGTGCCAAAGCACTGCTGAACTACGTGCGCAACCTGTATGATTTCAAGGATGCCCGTTTCACGGTCGACTTCGAACCGGAAGACTGGGCAGGACTGGAACGCATGGTAAAAGAATCAAACCTGGAGGGAAAAGACGAAATTCTGGCTATCATCCATGCTGATACTCCAAAAGATTGGGACCAGCGTGAATGGAAGCTGAAGAATGTCAACGGTGGAGCAGACTACCGCATTATCCTGCGTGACATCTATCCGGCACTGCGTCATTCCGACTATGCAGTAAAATACACTATCCGCAACTTTACAGTACAGGAAGCTAAAGAACTGATCTACACAGATCCTAAACAATTGAGTCTGAATGAAATGTTCCAGGTAGCACAGACTTATGAACCAGGAAGTGAAAAATACAATGAAGTATTCGAGATTGCCGTCCGCATGTATCCCGACGATCCTGTTTCTAACCTGAATGCTGCCATAACAGCTATTGATTCCAGACGCTTTGATGCCGCCCGACGCTATTTGGCTAAGGCTGCCGACGTACCCGAAAAGAAACTGGCGGAAGCCGCTCTGCTGATGCTGGAAGGAAAGTTGGATGAAGCAGAATCAATACTTACACAGCTGAAAGGCACCTCTATAGCAGCTCAGGCCGAAGAAAACCTGAAACAGATTGCCGCCAAACGGAACGAATAATCGAAAACAAGAAACAGACATGCGCATGAAATTATTCTATAAATATTATATTTTAGGATGCATCGTTGCCTTGTGCGCTGCATGTAATGACAGAATGGATGTAAACGGTGAAGATACGGAAACCGGTACCCCCGTTTACATGACATTCTCAGTCAATATGAACGCAGGCGGATTATCCTCACGCAGTGTAACGGATGACCCGGATGATGACGGCTATGTCACCTCCGACGATGGCAAGGAAATTGGCAAAGACAGAGAAAACAACATTGCTGAAGTACTGCTGCTCTTTGCCGATAATGAAGGAAATTTTATACATGCCGGTACCGCTCCCGTTACCCGGATTGAATCGAATAAATATGGACTGAATTTCGAAGCTGGACAACTGGAGAACTATAAGCAGAAAGGCGACGTACAGGTCTATGCTTTCTGTAACCCTGACGAGGAACTGAAAGCTGCTGCCACACAATGGACAGTGGGCAGCTCACTCACATCTTTACTGGACAAGGCCTATACCTTGTCGGACGATGAAAGTGAAAACAGTCAGGCATGGACCGACAACCACTTCTTTATGTCGAACGCCATACCTCACACAGCCTATTTTCCAGGAACTATTTCCGGTTTCAGCAAGTACACTCCCTGGGACTTGGGCACGATACGTGTAGAACGCTCGGTAGCTCGTTTTGATTACAGAGCTAAAATGACTGACAACATCTACCGGGTGTATGATAAGACAGACGGCTCGGAAACGTACAGCAAGAATCCGGGTGTATCTGTACAACTCACTGGTATAGCTTTGATAAACATGAGCAAAAGCTTTTATTACTGGAGAAGAACATCAAATGCAGCCGACGGATATTCCAATCCTGTTATCAGTGGTACAGAAACGGTATCCAATTATGTAGTCGATACGGATGCCTTGCAGAAAGCAAACTACGCATCTGAAGGATGGACCGACAAGACAGCTTATTTTTTCTATAACCTGGAGTCACCAGCCGACCGTAATTTCACCAGTCTGAGCGAGCTAGCCGAAACAGAAGAGGATGAAGACGAATCGTGGAATGAGGACCAGCAGCACAATGGGTATCACATCTGGAGATATGCTACAGAAAATACCGTGCCTAAAATGGACAAACAGCAGACTGCCCTGCTTACCGGCATTCTGCTCAGAGCGGTTATCATCCCCGAAAAGGGAAACAAGCTGGAAAGCGTAATGAATGAGAAGAAAACCATTTATGTATTCGACAATGTACTGTATGGCGATTGGGAGGCCGTAAAGGAAGCTGCCTCGAAAGGCGACAATCCTGATTTGAAAGAAGCATACGAAGCGGTAAATAGTGGAATGACCTATCAGGAAGCAGGATTTACGGCTTTCATGCCAAACGCAGCCGACGGCAAGTATTACTCACGCTACTGTTATTGGAACAAGCATAACGACGATAATGACGACAGCAAAATAGGCCCAATGGAGTTTGCCGTAGTACGTAACAACGTCTACAAGTTGCAGGTAGATGCCCTCTATAGTTTCGGTGATCCGGAGAATCCAGATCCAGACGGACCAGATCCAGAAGATCCAGAAGATCCCCCGGTAGACCCACCTGTAGACCCGGACCCAACTCCGAGCGGTCCTCAACTGGAACTTACCGTAAAGGTTCTGCCATGGGTAACACGTGAATATACTATCAATATTGGTAATGAAACCAACTAACAATAATAAGAAACAATCATGACACATAAAAATAACAAAATACTCTCAATGCTGATACTCCTTCTGGTGTGTCCTTGGATGATGTTTACTTCGTGCGAGTATATTCACGAAGACCTTATGCCTTGCGAACGCGGCGTATCATTGCGTTTTGTATACGACTATAATATGGAGTATGCCAATGCATTTCCCAGCAAGGTGCACTGCCTGACGCTCTATGTCTACGACGGTGAAGGCAATTACGTAGCTACGTTTACAGAAAAAACCGATGTGCTGAAAGACGAGAACTACCGCATGAAGATTGACCTGGAACCGGGCGACTACAGCATGGTGGCATACGGCGGTCTGGCGTGCGAGCAGCATTCTTTTGCCGTAACTGACGAACCTGTAGATGCAACCGACGCACTTTCAGGTCTGTCTGTACTTATGCAGCATGATAACCTGACGTCCGACAAGCTCCTGCACGATTTCTTCTTCGGTTCATTGGACGTAACGGTAGAAGAAGACAAGTATAAGGACGAAACGGTCTATATGATGAAGAATACCAACAATATCCGTATCATCCTGCAACAGATGAATGGACAGCCGGTGTCCGACGAAGATTTCACCTTCCGGATTGTTAACGATGACAATACCTTGTTTGCCAATGACAATTCTTTGATTGAGAACGGAAACATTACTTATATGCCTTGGACTCAGGGCCAACGCACGGTGGGTGAAGGGGAGGAAGGCAGCGGACAGGTAACCGTGGCCTACGCCGAATTCTCCACGTCCCGCCTGACGGTAGGCAACCGCCCGCGGCTGATCATTACCAACAAGGAAACAGCTGAGGAAGTGGTGAATATTCCGCTAAACGACTATCTCCTGTTGCTGAAGAGCGACCGTTATGCCGAAATGAGCGACCAGGAATACCTGGACCGTGAAAACGAATGGTCGATGATTTTCTTCCTGGATGAAGATCACTTGTGGATAAATGCGCAGATTATCATTAACGACTGGGTTGTACGACTGAATAACATTACGATGCCATGAAAAAGATAGTAAGAATACTCATACTATGTCTCGGCTGTATTATTGCATGCGGGCTGCTGCCCGCATGCTCTTCGGCTATAGAAGAACCCGAAAGCGGTGGCAGAAGCGACGGTTCTACCGTTACGCTGACCATTCAGGCTGCTGTGCCCGATGGAACACGTGCTGACGGCAGTGAGGTTCCGGAACGGGAAAAAATTGACAAGTTAAGGATTATAGTGGTAGACCAGACCACCCACAAGGTAGAGCATAACCAGTTGCACGGATTTTCCTATCCCGAAGATGAATACAACATTGAGGTGGAAAAGAACAGTACCAAGGATGTTTACTTCTTGGCAAATGCGGAATTCTGGTGTTCGGACTTTCCTGAAGTAGGCGAAATTTATAATCCGGAAGAAGACGAAAGTGAAGGCAATGAAAGTGATGATGATATCATTGTAGCAAAAACTACCACTATGCCATCCCTTTTCAATCAAGAAATAACGAATCTACCGGAAAATAGACTACCCTATACTTCCAAATACGAAATAAAAGTGGAAGATGAAAATGTGGAAGCTACCTGCTACATTGCTATTGCTGCGGTTAAGTTTGATATTGATTTCAATAATTATACTGAAAGGCAAATAACTATCAAGTCATTGGAAATTGTAGGTATAGCTGATCAGTCCTATCTGTTCCCTCATAATGATAAATGGGATGAATGGGTCTCTGATATTACAGGAAGTAATACCTACAAGGACTATTTTACCGATTATGATATTCCGGAAAACACGGTGCATGAAAACTTCCCTGTGCCTATTCCGTCAACACCAGGTAATGATGCTACACAAGAGAATTCCGGTGGCAATAACGGAATGTCATTTGAAGTGTCCGCTAAAAGTGATTCAGAATCTGGTTCTGGTTCATATACCATCCCTACTTTCTATTGTCACGAAAGTAAAAACAAAACAGAAAGCAACAAGCAACAATATTTTATTCAATTTGAAATAGACGATAAAGTTTTTATCAGTGAAATTAAAACTGGAAGTGAATCTTTGGCATCCCTTATTCGTAGTACACATGTGAAAATTACCGTCAATATCAACAGTCTTGAACAAAAAGATGAAGCTATTATTATATCCGGTGAAATTGTAGACTGGAATTGGCTTGAAGAAGTGACAGGAGACATAGAAGAAGTAGAAGAACAGTCTGAATCTTAAATAAAGTGGCTATTATTAAAAACGCAAGTAATATGAAACAAACGATATATATTCTGTTATCAGCAGTCCTGCTGACTGTCAGTGCCTGCGGTTCGGAAGATATTGTTCTTAATGAAGAAGAGAACATGGATGCCGAAGTGCAGTTGGCTGTATCCATAGCCAGCTCTGATGATGGTACACGTGCAGGAAACAACGAAACTTTTTTCAAGACATATTTTATAACAGATGATGAGATTCGGTTTGTAAATACGCAGTATTTCAGTGTTCCGGACTTTACCCAAAAGAGCTCTATATTCTCGTATAACTCAGAAAAAAGCCAGGAGCTAAATAAAAGCATATTCACACAAGCCGGTGAATCAGCTATGACTTGGAACAGCTTTCACCTGACGTCTTATGCTTTTACCTTCGAGGCTGCTTATTATCCTGAAAACACATATTTTACAGAAGTTCCTTCTGACCAAAGTACTGAAAAAGGATTCCAAAGTGCAGACTTGTTATTGGCGCACCATCGTACTACACTGGATAACCGGTATGAAGAAATCCATCTTAAGTTCCACCATGTATTCTGCATGGTGAAACTGATTATTGATGTACCTGTAGGTATAGGCGGATTACCCACTGATGCTTTACAGGAAGCAGAACTGAAAAACATTAAAAGAGGATATGAAGTCGAATATTCACAAACCATTTCTAACGACGGGGTACGAAGTGTAAAAGGGGTATCTGTTACTGGAGATAATACGAGTACAGATGTACAAATGTGGGAACAAAGTAAAGTAACTAAGGATGACGTACAAACCTACAATTACTATGCGATAATCCCATATCAAGAACAAATTACTGATGATTTTATACATTTTAAAGTAAAAGTAGGAAATACGGTGAAAACTTATCGGTTTAAACCCGCTGATCAAGGACAAATTAGCTTAAGACGTTCCTATATCACCGTACTTAAATTGAAACTGGATGAAGAGGGCGGATTACCGGTTCTTTTATCTGCAGAAATTAAAGACTGGGATACCGCTTCGGCAGACATGACTTTAAGTCCTAATGATAATCCTAATGATAATAATGATCAGGGAGGAGGTAGTGAATCATGAAAAAGAAAGAGATAATGGCAATGGCAGCCATAGGTATCGTAATGGTTGCTTGTTCGGATAATGAACTTCATGAACATGGAAACGACTGGAAGGGTAACGAACCGTTAGAACTTTCGGCTTCCATCAGTGAAACTGTGCTTAGCAAGGCAGATGGCAACTTTACTGCTGGAGAGTATTATTTCTCGTATGTAAGTAATACACAGACTTCTTTAAGATACACTGATACAAAAACAGATTTTGATGTATCCGGAACAGGGAAATCCTATTTGACATGGGATAAGATTAATACCAACTCAAGTCTTAAGAATAAGCTTTTCATATTGGATAATGTTCCGTCTCAAATTACAAATGGAACAACTACATCTTTCACATCGTCAGATGGAATAATTGATTTAAGTAAAATCAAGGAAAGTAGTGAAGACATAACTGGCTCTACCCTGGAAACTACCGGCGAGGGGGAAGAAGAGGAAAGTGAAAAATCTAAATACACAGCAGCTCCTGCCCCGGAAATTTCCGGCAAAGGAAACGATTTGTTATGGGCTACCGTTAAAGTAGATGAACAGATTCCGCTTAGTCCGGTACGTTTCGAGCTGGAACATAAGATGGCTATGCTGACATTTGATTTGTATTCAAAGAACAATGAGATAAAAGAACTCTTAAAAGAAGATGTTACTGTAAAACTGGAAGGAGTAATTACTGAACCAACAAAATTCAATCGGGTGACAGGCGTAGTTTCTGTAGATTATCCTAACACTGGAGAAGTTAGTTCCTATATTGATGATATGGGAGTTTTAGAACCAACTGATGAGGATGAAGAGGGAGGTGTTGCTAGATACACTAAAAGCTGGATTTTCCCCCCACAACAATTTCATAACATCGGAAGACCTGTATTGAATGTAACGCTCAGCAAAACAGAAGCTGAAGGTACAGAAACGATAACTAAAACATTCAGTGGACGATTGCCTGAATCCATGATTTATAATAATAAAAGTGAACTGCTGGAGTTTATTTCAGGATGTCATTTAATTATTGAAGTGGAATTAGGGGATGTAAACAATATGGAAATTCGTTTCCGACCTGTACTGGTAAGAAAATGGTTTCCTAAAACGATTGTAGATATAAATGTAGATCAGGTGGGAGTTCGTACAGCAAATGAATTATTGGATTTGGTAAATACATATAATGACAATCCTAATAATCCTATATTGTGGCGATATGGAGTGCTGAAGAATAATAAGGGTGAATCTACATGGTATTTTGACCTATGGAGTCATATTAGCGATTATATAGAAGTAAATGCTACGGACAAAAATGATTTAGGCTTCAAAACAGACCAAACCCCTGGTTTTATAATCAACTCTCATAACTATGAAGTGAATGGTAAAACAGTTGATGAATACGGTAATCTCAAAAATGAAGATACAACAACCCCATAAATTAACAGTATGAAAACATTGAAACAATACAGCATATTAGCCTTTCTGTCATTCTGTGTATGCACATCGTGTACGGAAAACACCGGAATGGATGAAATGAATTCCACCAGCAAAGGCTATCTGGAGGTTTTCGGCTCTATCGGAGAAGGTTATTCTCTCCAAACAAGAGCAGATGACCTTGCAACTGAGGCATCTACAGGCAGAGCTCCGGTAGATGAATATTATTCCTTCAAATCTACTAACAATAATCAAGGTGGAGGTTTTGTAGACGATTGCAAAATCGGTATTTATTCACTGAACAGTACTGCTGGTGTGTTTGATGAAAATCGACTTGCCAATACTCCGCTTACGTATTATGGTGGTAGTTTTAAAAACGAAGATATAGACATTACGAGTATGACCAATCTGGGGCGTACTTTTGCCTATTATCCTTATTCGAGCAATAACCCAGATGATAATGAAGCAGCAGAAGGAACTAATGACCTAAGGTATCCCATTGCTCTTGAATATGGGACAGATTACCATAATAAAATATCTGGAGACAAAAACCGGGTCATCGATTTGCTTATTGCAACAAGTAGCGGTTCTTTAAATAGTCAAGGTAAGATTTATTACTCATTTACCCATGCCTGCTCCATGCTGATGATTTATCGTGGTGATGGCTTTGTATTGGATAGCAGAGATGCAGAAATAAACGATGAAGTTGTAGTCAAACTGAAAGGAGGCAAAAAGGCATTTGTTTCAAGTATAGGTAAAGGTAATTTTAAATTATTGATAGAGCCAGACGATGATGAAGCAAAAGATTTAATATACCCTACCAATGTCTATATTGAAACAATTAATACCGAAACAAACGAACAGCGATCTGTAAATACAGTCATTCTTCCTCCAGATGCCGAAATAGAATACATCATAATGACCGACATGTTCGGTACCAAGCAGTATATCTATCCGGAAGATTTATTGAATCCTATGTCAGCCGGTAAAAAACAACCTGTCACTGTGAAGCTGGATGGACTTGAACCGACCATTTTCCCACACAATATTATAGATTGGGAAGATGTGGTTATAGAAATTAAAGATAAAAATCCGGGTATTTATGATTTGACACAATTTAATGCATGGATTGAGGCATATAAAAGCAATAGTGAAACTTTGGGGAAATTTGGAACTAAAGACAATAACGATAATAAATGGACTTTCCATATCTATTCGGATATAGACTTCTCGGATATAGATCCCGAAAACCAAACAACTATTCAGTCATTTATTCCAGAGTTTACAGATAACCTGGAAGGGTACGGACATACACTTAAAAATATAAGTTTACAGCAGCAGACAGGTAGTACAACAACGGATACGAATTTCGGATTTGTAGGCAACTTGAAAGATGGCAGCATAAACAACCTGAAAATTGATGGAATATCTGTGACTGGCTCTGTTGGTGAAAATGATTGTGTAGGAACCATTGCCGGAACCGTCACGAGCGGAAGTATTACAAACTGTAAAATCACCGGCATAAACATTGAATGTGAGAAAGGCTTTGCCGGAGCTCTTGCCGGAAATATTACGGCAGGTACAATTGAGACTTGCCTGTTGGAAGGAAACCTGAAACTGGGTAAAAACGCAACAAATAATCCAGGTGAAAATAGCTATAAACTCTTTGGTAAGATAGGAGATGGTTTTGAAGTTAGTAAAGATGTTATTAATACCGTAAAAGTCAATGTATTCCAATCCGGAGTAGAATCGACCACAGGTACTGATGCAGGAACTGGTGACTCTCAATCCGGGGAGTAATATAGAAGGAGGAAATTGATATGAAAAAATATATTTCAGTTATAGTTAGTCTGATTCTTTCATGCTGCCTTTTAAGCTGCACGGAAGAACAATGGTTAAAAAACGGAGGAATCACAGAACAGCAAGGTGGTCTCCCGATTGAATTTGTCATGGAATTTGCCCCTACACAGCCCTTAACGCGTGCAGACGGAACGGAAATAACGATTGAGGGGGAAAAGACTGCATTCGAAAATGGCGATATTATTCAGATAGTAGCCAATTTCTATTGCAAAGATACTGATGGTGACAATAAAGTCTTAATGCCTGAAGAATCCATCTGTACCATGCTGCAATATCAAAAAAGTGAAAGTGATGACATGGGCAAATGGGTAAATTATAAAGCCGAAAACAACAAAGACAGACCGCTGTACTGGCCGTGGAAATCGGAAGAAGCAACCTTCCAGGCTTTCTATTATCCGGGATTTAATGGATACATAGATGGTACAACACTTCCGGTATTATTGGATTCTGTGGATGTTAAAACTAATCCGTTGATGACCCAAGAAAGAGTAAGCATTCCGTACGGAAATGCCGTTTCTCTGACGTTCGAACATATCTGTGCCCGTTTAGTACTGACCGACCTGGAAGATGTGACAGGTGGTGCGAGCTATACCAATCTGTGGCTGGAAAATTTATCAACTACCCCTGGAACTAACGCTTTTAAGTTAAGCTTAAAGGAAGAAGATGAAGGAACTAATTCTGATTCAGAGAATGGCAAACTTTCTTTTGAATGCAGTTTTACCAGCGAACAAAACGAAGAGCAGAAAGTCCTGATTGGAGGAAAATCCGCTACAATTACCACAAATAATAATGGAACGTCATCAAATGAAACAGCCATCATATTCTTCTTGCCAGCAGGGAATTACAGTAACGCCGCACTGACACGCCGTTTCGGTCGCCCCTTGCTTAATTGGAACAATGTGAATGACCTTAGCTCCTTAGAAACCGGAAAATCCTATATCGTATCATTAAATGAATTAAAAGGAAACATCACCATCGAAGATGATGACGACTGGTGGGAAGATGACAAAGACCCTATAAAACCAGAAGAAAATTATTTTAATTTAAATACATTCCTGCAATGTATACAAGATGGTAAGTCCTATTCATACAACGATTCGAACGGGGAAAAAATAACAGTTTTGGAAAAAGGACAAGATAATCAGTTGTATTTGACACAAAATATAGACTTTGATAATCAGGATTTTACATCACAAACGATTCCTCAAGCTGTAATATTAAACGGAAATGGACATTATTTCAGTCAGGTAAAGAAATCTGTATTTAGCCAAATAAATGGTAAAGTTCATAATTTAGGTTTTAAAAACTGTACTGCTTCAGTTGATTTAACAAAAACAGGCATAAACAATTATCGCTTCGGTATTTTAACCAATACCAATTATGGCATAATTGATAATATGAGATTAAGTAATATCAGTATTCATGTAAATAGTATAGAAGATGGAGGTACATACGAAGTAGGTTCATTGGTTGGAGACAGTCAAGGTGCTATCAGTAATATAGAGCTGGATAATATCAAAGTAACCACAAAAGAACAGAATGTTAATAGCGCTACATTTGCTTTCGGTGGTCTGATAGGCCAAACTACAAAAGGAGGTACGCTTGAAAAGGTTACGATGTATACAGATAACAATATAGTGGTTACGAACTCTATAAAATTGAAACAAGGAAATATATATACAGGTGGATTAATAGGACTTTCGTCAAGTAATATAAAAGAGTGCAGTGTACGTGCCGATGTGAATACTGCCAATGCAACCGGAGTATTGATATACACTGGCGGACTGGTAGGCTCAATGAGAAATCAGATAAATGGAAGCAGTGGATCTGATACAAATACATCTTCAGGAGACAGCACTGAAACATTAACCGAAGACAATACAGATACAGCAACCGAAGATGAAGACCACATACTTTTGGAATCCTCACAAAATATAGGAACAGTAACTGGAGGAGAATGTATAGGTCAAGTTGATGATAATATAATTTCAACAGGGCATTCCGCTACTGGCGGACTGGTTGGCTATTCGTTAAGAGCCGATATAAAAAATTGTATTGTCGATGGAAGGGTAACTTCGTATATCGGAGATAACCATAACGATGCAACTCATGCATACAAGTTTTATACCATTGGAGGTTTGGCTGGTGCCATACGTGCGGCAGAAAGTGGAAATACGAAGGATTATCCAATAGTAGAAAATAATTCTGTATATACAGATATTGATTCGAAACTACCTAATGATGTCGAATCCCCAACTGCACATTTCTGCAAAGTAGGTTGGCTGGCAGGTATTGCTCCTACAAATGTTACAAAAGATACTTCAAATGAATCACTGGTCAATACTGAATATAAAAATGTAGGCTATGAAAGTAATGAAGCTCCTTCAAATTAATCATTAAGGAATAAAGCGGGAACAATTCACACTATAATTGATTTATAAATGGAGATAATAGTATGAAAATAAAATTAGTATATATATTAATGTTTGCCGGTTCCGTCATCATGACGGCATGCAGCAAGGACGAATTTCCGAATAATATTCCGGATGTTTCCAGCAGCGAAATCCAGTTTACCGGCGCCATAAAAAAACAAAGTGAGGTATTGCTTACAACACGAGCAGAACCTAACCCGGATAACTATGTAACACTGAATGAAACAAACGAAAATTTTGGTACTTTTTTTATTTGGCTGACTGTTAGTGAAGACGATCAAATCCAAAACTACTTTCAGAAATACGAAAAAGCTGAAGGTGAATCGGGCAATCTAAAGGTGAAAGGAAGTGACGATAACGAAGAGCGCTTGAATTGGGTAGATAAGACTTCCAAGCATACATTTTATGCATGGACTGAGCCGCATGTACCAGAAGATGAGACTGGGCAAACAACAATAACCGGTGGTGTCAAAATGGATTATACAGTAACTCCTTCTGGAGATCCGATATCAAATGACAATAATACTACAATAGATAACATTACCGGCACCGTAATATACGGTACCAACAATGAAACAAACCTTGAGCAATTCATTGTAACTAAAAAAGGCCCTTTAACCTATAATGATTGGGGACAGGATGTCGCTTTGTATTTCGAACGCCCGATAGCCAAGATAGAACTGGTAGGTATCACGCATATAAAAGAAGGCGGCGAAGAGGATGTTATTGGAGGGCAAGACCAATTCACTTGTACAATAAACTTCCCCAATATGTACAAAAAAGCTACTTTTACTCCGGCTAAATTTGAATATAGCGAGCAAAGTCCTCTATCTACAGACAAACAAGATAAAGGCCTTGTATGGAATTATAGCTACAGTGATAAAAGCAGTGGAAGTGTACTGTATGTGCATCCTTTTAAGTTCAGAGATGACAGTAAGTCTGACAATATATATGATGACCCTGGATACTTTATTGTTACAGCAACATTCAATGGTGAAGAAATGCATTATGTTGGTACATTAGGGGAATTGAGCCTATATACCCAACTGAACGCCGGGGAACACATGAAACTATGGCTATACCTTAGAGACGCACGTGGCACTGGAGGTGTAGGTTATGAAATAAAAGACTGGGGAACAGATCCCGAACAGACACTCCCGCAATACCGCATCCCGGGTGTATATAATGAGGAAGATGCCAAGAGGTTGCTGGAAGCATTACAAAAAGCAGCAAATAACCCATCTGGTTATACATTCCCGGAGGGTGTAAAAGATTTGGTTGTAGAAAAAGGAACAGATCCCGATAAAACTTACGAAATCAACCTCTTCACCCACATTGACTGGAGTGACGTAACTACAACCATTAATATTCCTACGGGTTACACTTTAAAAGGTAACGGTTATAACATCACATTGCCAAACGGTGTAAGTATAACAGGAAATAACATAGAAAATCTCTATGTCAACGGAAAACCATATTCAAATGAGAATGGTGGAAGCAATACAGATAATGAACAATCCGAAAGTGATGCAACCGACGATCCAACAACGTAGCCCTCAGAAAAGGAGGTATTCAAAAAAACATCCGGACATTTTATAAAAAACAAACGTTCGTTTCGCATGGAACGAACGTTTGTTTTTTATAAAACTTTCTCATGTTTAAAACAAAACGCGAGTTCGTTTTTCAGGAATGATACGCACCCTCATTCCCCATACAAGTGAAATTATCCTTATTTTTCACCATAAAATAAAAAAGTTCCGTAAATCAAGCATTTACGGAACTTCCATGCGGAGAGACAGGGATTCGAACCCCGGGTGCCTCGCAGCACAACGGTTTTCAAGACCGCCGCAATCGACCACTCTGCCACCTCTCCAAAACTCTTTTTGAGAGTGCCTTGTTTCTCAAAGGCGATGCAAAGGTACGCATTATTTTGGAATCTGCAAATTTTTGAAGTCTTTTTTGCTTATTTTTTTTCAATATGCCCTCAATGTCGTACCTTTGTACACGTAAAATGAATTGATTTTTTAGGAAAAACATGATATATCCTCAGAACTTTGAACAGAAAATAGGGTTCGACCAGATCCGGCAACTGGTGAAAGGCAAATGTCTCAGTACGCTGGGTATGGAACGAGTAGATGAAATGGCGTTTTCGGATGATTACCGCGAAATAGACAGACGGCTCGAGCAGGTTATGGAGTTTATCAGTATCCTGCAGGGAGAGGACGATTTTCCCAGCCAGTATTTTTTTGACGTGCGTTCTTCCTTGAAGCGGATTCGTGTGGAAGGGCTTTACATGGATGAGTCGGAATTGTTTGACTTGCGCCGTTCTCTGGAAACGATACGTGACGTGGTACGCTTTCTCCGTCAGACGGATGATGAGGAGGACGAGGAGGCGCATTCGCCTTATCCGGCTCTTTATGAACTGGCAGACGAAGTGATGGTTTTCCCGATGCTGATTGCGCGTATCAATGATATATTGGACAAGTTTGGCAAGGTGAAGGATAATGCTTCTCCAGAACTGCTTCGCATACGCCGTGAACTGGCTGCTACGACAGGAAGTATCTCCCGAAGTCTGAATTCTATTCTTCGTACGGCTCAGGCGGAAGGGTATGTGGAGAAGGATGTGACACCGACCATGCGCGACGGACGACTGGTGATTCCGGTGGCCCCCGGTATGAAAAGAAAGATCCGGGGAATCGTTCATGATGAGTCGGCCACCGGAAAGACCGTGTTCATTGAACCGGCAGAAGTGGTGGAAGCCAACAACCGCATCCGCGAGCTGGAGGGTGAGGAACGCAGGGAAATTATCCGTATCCTGACGGATTTCTCGTCTGTTGTACGTCCGCATGTTCCGGCTTTGCTTCAGTCGTATGAGTTCCTGGCCGAAGTTGATTTTATTCGTGCCAAGGCTTTGTGGGGAATGGAAACGGGAAGCGGAAAGCCCTCTTTGGAAGAACGGCAGGTGGTTGACTGGTTTGATGCCGTTCATCCGCTCCTGCAGATTTCTTTGGCCAAGCACGGAAAGAAAGTGGTTCCGCTTGATATCGAGCTGACCCGTGAACAGCGCATTCTGCTGATTTCTGGGCCGAATGCCGGGGGTAAGTCTGTTTGTCTGAAGACGGTGGGGCTTTTGCAATATATGTTGCAATGCGGTATGCTGATTCCTTTGCACGAACGCAGTCATGCAGGTATATTCAGCAGCATTTTCATAGATATCGGTGATGAACAGTCTATCGAAGACGATTTGAGTACCTACTCCTCTCACCTCACCAATATGAAGATAA
>OHET01000506.1_pt1 | contig 15654 bp, 21 predicted proteins | sample 1567351 | NCBI WGS metagenome assembly OHET01 (sample SAMEA3879529, study PRJEB24766) | human gut metagenome | biome: human-associated habitat; feature: feces | place: USA | collected 1985/1987
TGGTGCCGGTGGTGCCCTGCACCTCATTATATGTATACATCGGATGTAACCAATTTGTCATTAGTTGTTCATATCTAGTTAACAATTTTATGAGATAATGACTATAGGAAACCAGACCGAAAACAAACCCGATAGAGAAAGGACAAAGAACATGACTTGCACCGATATCATCCGAAACAAAAACAAGCTGTACACCGATATGACCAACAAAGAACTGCTTGACGCTTATAACGCAAGTGATGTATATGACCTTACGATGTGCAAAGTGATTTGTGCTCGTGTTGGTATGCACGAAGATTTCTATTACGCGGACGGCGAAAACATTGACCGTGTGATGGAAGAGGCAGTTGAACAGTTGAGGGCAAGTTGCTGAAAGGGGCGATATTATGAAACTCGAAAACCTGATTGACGCGTTACATTCAATGATGAACCTCAGTTACAATTTTGGTTAATTGGTGAGGGGGTATAACAATGAAGGTTCTTGAACTGATGACCAAATGCGCCAACTGCGATTACGGCGAGACGAAAGTAATCATCTGCGATGGTGACGGCGGCATGATGCACGGTGTTCCTGCTACAATTCCCGATTATGTGAAGGATATGTATGTTAGGGAATTTAAGTTGGGGCAGGTGGACAATGGGCGGTTGACGGCGTTGGAAATTAAAATAGATGGGCGTGACAGATTATGATTCTCTACATTCGCAAGACAAGCAATTTTGAGCAGGTTGAAAATTTCCTGCTCAGTCATCCCGATAAGGAATACAAAACAAGCCGGTTCGTCTACTACTTCAAGCAGGTGGGCGATTGCGCGGGAATCTTCCGACGTGCAACAGAGACCTGCATCCGGAGAGGCCGCAAGGCCGGAGACGACGAAATCATAGCTTATTATCACGATGGGGAGTTTTAACAATGACAGCATATCATTTCTCTTGTGTCGCGCCTTTCGCGTCGCTGTTCTTTATCATCGGTGTTGCAATTTTCGTTTGTGAGTGGAAAGGATGGTTTTAATATGCGAATCGTACATCTGGTAGAATACGAATGGATTGACCCCAAGTCAGCACATCCGCGCAACGTTATGCCGGTCGAGGGCCCCAATGGGGCCCAGATGGCCTATAAGATGTTGGGCAAGTCGATGCAACGCATGAACAATGAATCTGTGCGGCAGTTGTATAAATACCTGCGCACCAACGGGAATGACCCATACATGACCGAACGAAACGGGTCAATCAGAATCCAGTATTTCCGGTGGCCGCGTGGGTATCATTTTGATAAGGTCACCCGCGAGTTTGTGAGGGACGACGCATGAAAAAGATAAAGAATCAGTCAGGGCTTGTAAAGCCCGATAAACTGCCAGCCGGTGCGACGGCCAAGAGCGAACAAAAGCCGTCAACTCGCAAGGCCAGCAATAAGAAGCAGGCCAAGCAGAGGAAAGCGGCAAAGCTCCAAGAGAAGAAAGCCAGCAAGCCGCCCAAGAAGCGCAAGCAGGGCGGCAAGGGCAGGCCGTTTCATCCCAAACCGTGGGAAGCATACGCACCCAAGGGGCCGAATGCCACAAGCTACACCCGGGAAGAGCTGGAACAGATAGTGCGGCGTGCATCCGGTGCGGCAAACCGACGCTTGAAACGTCTGGAAGAGGCCGGAGAAACCAAGGGCATTTACAAGAGGGCCTTGGGGATGCTGGAAACGCAAGGCCGCACAAAGTTCAGCGGAGCAGTGAAGAGCATGACAAGAACGGAACTTGTCGCGGAGTATCTGCGCCTGCGCGATTTCCTCAGCTCCAAAACGTCCACGATGCAAGGTATCAAGGAATGGAAACGGAACGTTTATGAATCCCTCAAGGACATGGGTTTCACCGGGTCACAAGAAGAGCTTTCAGAGCTGTTTGACAAGTACATGACAAAAGAGCTTGAGGCGGCGTTGGGTTCTGATGTGGTTTACACGCTATTGCAGACAGAAAACGGTAGGACCTTCTTGCAACGGGCAAAGGACGCGATAGACCGCGCAAAGCAGACGGGAGAGAGCCAAACAACGGCCCTTTCCCGTGAATTCAATATCACGACAGAAGAGCAGGCGGCACAAATTCTAGCAAAGTATTTTGGGGGATAAATCATGCGAGAATGCAGGGGTGAACAGATAGCGGAGAGCAAAGACGAGTTTCTGGCTATGCTGGGCACTCCCAAAACCGTACAGGAGCGAACCAAGAAGAACGCCAGACCGAAACCCCGTTATTTAGATGTAACCTGTACATTTGATATAGAGACCACCAACACCGATACAGACGGCTTTGCTTATACCTTTCAAACGTGCATTGGTGGCGCGGTCGTCGTGCCGCGATACTTTGAAGAGTGGGCCGATATCATAGAAACGCTGGTCGATAAGTGGAGTATCACAGAACGAAAGCGCCTTGTGATTTTTGTTCATAATCTTGGGTATGAGTATACATACCTTATTCAGATGTTATGTGACCGGTGGGGCGATTGCAAGGCCCTTTACACCAAGAGCCGGAAACCCCTGTACTTGATGTTTGACAACGGTATTGAATTTCGGGACAGCTTGAAACTTTTCCAAAAGAGCCTTGCCAGAGCAACAGAAGGATGCAAGCACGAAAAGCTCAAGGGCGATTTGGATTATTCGGTTTACAGAACAGCAGATACTCCCCTTGATGAGATCGAATTCGCATACTGCGTCAATGACGTGTTGGGCCTGTGGGAAGCAATCGAACGTTTGAAAGCAGAACGCAATTACAACGCGGCAACGCTTCCCATGACAAACACGGCCCTTGTCATTGAAGAAGTCAACAAACATTTGACAGGAGACAGCCGGACACTGCAAAAGATGCAAGCTCTTGAGCTCAACCGGGAACAAATGGAAATCGCATATAAAGCAATGGCAGGCGGTGACACACACGGCACCCGGTGGCGTGCAGGTCACACTTACCGCAATTGCAATTCCTACGATTTCAAGAGCGCCCACCCGTCGCAACAACTTTTGTGGAAGTTTCCAGCGGGAAAACCCATGATGCTACCGCAAGGCCAGCCCCAAGCAGTGATGGACACTATCATATCCTGCGGTATGGGGTGGATTGCAGAGATAGCAATAAAGGGGTTGCAGATACGGCCCGAATGCCCAGACCCCGTACTATCTGTCAGCAAGTGTGCGGGCCTCAAATGCGATGACGAAAACAAAGACAATGGCCGTGTGCTCCAAGCAGATGAAACATTGCTGTATTGCGATTCCAACGACTGGCAACGTATTAAAGAAGCATACACCTTTGAACGGGTGGTGATGCACCGGGGTTTTTGTTTCCGTCTTGGGTATCTTCCCGATTCTTTCCGTATGGCTATTTTTGATAAGTTCAAAATTAAAGAAACAATGAAAGGTTCCCCCGAATATGCTTTCTCCAAAATCTGCGTCAACACGATTTTTGGAGCTTGCGCCCAAAAGACGATAAGGGACGAATACACGGCAGAAATCGGAGACAGCATTGATTTTGAGCGTATGAGCTGGGAAGTCAACCTAGAAAAGAAAACCCCTGCGGAGATACAGAAGAGCCAGAAAGGCAAGTTTCCGTTTCTCTGGGGCCTGTGGACAGCCAGCATGACGCGGCTCAAGCTCTGGCAACTGTTGAAAATCGTAGGCTGGGAAAAGGTGATTTACTGGGATACAGATTCCTGCAAGTATGAAGGGGCCAAGGTTCCAGAGGTTGAAGAGTATAACCGGGAAGTTGCCGCCCAGTGTGAAAAGCGCGGCGTGGTGGTCACGAAACCCAACGGCAAAAAAGTCTATATTGGTATCGCTGAGGACGAACACCCGCAAGCCGATTATGGTTACACCGAATTCAGATTCTTACACGCCAAGTGTTACGCGGCCCGGACGTGTGAAGGTGTACTAGAAAGCACCATTGCAGGAGTAGGCAAGAAAGAAGGGCAGGCGGCATTAAAGGATAATATTGAAAATCTGAATGACTTTTTAATCATTGATGATGCTGGTGGTCAAATGCTTTCTTATCACGACAGCCCGATAAAAGAGCGCCACGATTTCCAGCGTGTCACCCACTCGGCTAGTTGGATAGTAATGACCCCGCGCCGGTATGAGGTGGGCGGAATCAATGAGTTTACAGAGGATCGATTGGGATAAATGTTCCACATGGAACAAAATAAGAGCCCCGCTCTTATGAGCGGGGCTCTTATTTTGTTAAGAAATTGTAGCTTTTACGATAAAGTGGAAATTGTAGCTTTTACGATAAAGTGGAGAATGTATGACTTTATTTTAATGTCGTTGGGAAGGCTCGTCGTTGGAACAGCCGCGTTCAGCCGAACGCCTGCACCGACGAATTCGGCAGAAAGTGTCACTTCAGTATGGTCAAGTCGAAGCACGGGGCTTCCATCCAGAAAAATCACTTCCGCATATCCAATTTTAACGTCCGAAACTGTTGCACCTTCGGGGTGTTCGGGGAAAGTTTTAGTGGGGAACGGAAGAATAACACTTGCGTAGTTGCCACTGCGCTCTTCACGTTCCGCCCACACGGTAGAAATATCAACGTCAGAATAGCGAACAGAAGCGGGAAGAGACACGCTGTTATTCTCCAGAGTAGCAATGCGGGCATCCTGCGCGGCCTGTTCGGCATTATAGGTGCTCGTGGGGACGTATCCCGTTACATCGGGAATTTCGCTTTTATCTGCCTTGTCAGTTTCCAGCTTGGCAATCTGTCCCGCGTGCTCTGCCAGCTCGGTTTCCTGAGAGGTGGCGCACTCCGAGATAGTCTGCCCAGGGTGCGCGGTTGCCCAGTCGCCCACAATGTCGTCCTGACGTTTCTGGTCGGCATTAAACTCGGTCTTGGTAACGTAGTTACCCAGAGCGGTTTTATCGGCCTTGTCGGTTTCCAGATGGGTGATGGAATCGGTATTGCCAGAAATCGCCGTATCCTGCTGGGTGTTCTTGGCCTTGATATCGGCAATCTCCTGCTTGTTGGTGGTGTTGTCACCCTCAAGCGCGGTAATACGCTTCTCATGGTCTGCCAGCTCGGTGGCGTGGTCTGCCAGCTCTGCGGCGTTCTGGGCAATGAGCTGGCCATTCGCCAGCTCTGCGGCCTTGGCGCGGTCAATCTCGGCGGCAAGGGCCGTATTGGTGGCATCGGTCTTGGTGTCCAGCTGGGTAAAGTGGGCCTTGGCCTGTTCGCAACACTCTTCCAGTTTGTCCAGTCTGCCGTCCTGCTGAACGTCCTTCTCCTGAATGTGGGCGATTGCATCCCGGTTGGCCTCAATCTTTGCCTCGTCCTCGGTAAGGTCAGCCCGGAGCCCGTCCGTCACGCTGGTAAGACGCTCAATGGCCTCATGGTTTGCCGTGATTTCCTCATGCTGGGCGGTAAGACGGCCCTCATGGTCTGCCAGCTCGGTGGCGTGGTCTGCCAGCTCTGCGGCGTTCTGGGCAATGAGCTGGCCATTCGCCAGCTCTGCGGCCTTGGCGCGGTCAATCTCGGCGGCAAGGGCCGTATTGGTGGCATCGGTCTTGGTGTCCAGCTGGGTAAAGTGGGCCTTGGCCTGTTCGCAACACTCTTCCAGTTTGTCCAGTCTGCCGTCCTGCTGAACGTCCTTCTCCTGAATGTGGGCGATTGCATCCCGGTTGGCCTCAATCTTTGCCTCGTCCTCGGTAAGGTCAGCCCGGAGCCCGTCCGTCACGCTGGTAAGACGCTCAATGGCCTCATGGTTTGCCGTGATTTCCTCATGCTGGGCGGTAAGACGGCCCTCATGGTCTGCCAGCTTTGCGGCATGGTCAGCCAGCTCGTGAGCGTTCTTGGCAATGTTCGCGGCATTGTCCTGAATGTTCTTGGTATTCTTGGCAATGTCGGCAGTGTTCTGGGCAATGCTGGCATCGTGGCTCTTGAGCTTGGTATCGATGCCAGTCAGCCGGGAATCCTGCTCCACGTCCTTTGCCTGAAGGGCGGCAATGTCGCCGTCATTGCTGGTGATTTGCCTCTGCAAATCCTCGTCCTTGGCGTGCAGGTCGGCAATCTCGGTGGTGTGCTGGGCGGTCGTGGCCTGCAATCCGTCGATTTCGGTCTCGGCAGTCGCCACGCGCTCAGCCAGAGCGTCAACACGGGCCTTATCCTCGGCAACCGTGTTTTTCATCTCCGCGTTGTCCTTGGTGAACTGGTCGATTTTCTCCCTGAACGCGGCGTTGTCAGACGCGAAACCGGAGACCTGAGACGACAGGTCTTTGACCTCGTTCTTATACTGCTCAACCTGCGCATTATATGCGCCTGTCTTGGCCCAGTATCTCGTATTGGTGATATCCACGCCGGGGCCCACGTTGCACTTGCTGGTGTAGCTTTCGCCGTCGTGGGTCACAATGGTAAGGGATTCATAGGAGCGGTGATTGTCCCATTCAATGGGGTCTGCGAAAATCGGCACATACCGGGAGCCGATATACTGAGACGGGGGACACGGCCCACAGGGAACAGGGGGCCGGGGCGGCATCGGCGGGTGATGGGGGCCACAGGGGCCGGGGTCAGCAGGAGCAAAAGGCGCGGGCTTGATGGGAAAACCACAATCATTCTTGCAACTCATATAGAAACTCCTTTCTTAATAGGTGATGATAAGATGACCATACTCGGGCTCGGTGATATCGGTGCCGGTGTTGAAGGTCAGCCAGCCCCAATTTGCAGGGACATAAGCACAGAAATGCCCGTCCGGGGTCAGACCGAACCACACAAAGCGAACCATTTCACAGACCATAGCAGGCAGATTTTTGTCTGCCCATTCCAGAAACTTGCCGTTCTCAAAGTCACCGTCGTTCAGACGGTCGTTGATACACTTCTGAGCGGCGGCAAGGTCAGCCATTGCGGAATTGAGCGCGGTGATGTTGCCGCCCTGCGATTCCTGCCCTTTGGCAATGCCCTGCACCAGAGCTGTCAAGCTCTGAATCTGGGAGACCATCCAACGAAGGTCATACATCCCCGGGTCACCGGGAACATAAGGCGGGGACGGGCAAAACGGATAGTCCATAAATTCACCCCCTCATTTCTTTCATCAGCTCGTCGGCCCGGATTGCTTCCGGGGTAAAGCTGTTGTTTTTCCACCATGCCCAAAGAGCGGCGGCAGTCGTCAGACCGGTGGTCACCCAAGGCTCAAGGGTGGCGCTGTCGATGGGCAGAGGGCTCAGTCCAGCCACGCTGAGAATCTGATTTGCCAGAGCCAGCGCGAGAACGGCGGTTCTTGCAATCGTTGCTGGCTTGATTTTCATATCAATCACCTTTCCTTTCTAAGTCGTCGATACGGTGGTTTGCCACTTTGATTTGCTCTTCCAACACGGGGACGCGGCGTGCAAAGTGGTTATGCTCCCGCACTTCCCGGGTCAACTCGTCAAGGCGTGTATCGGTGACGGCCTGCGCCCTGCTGTTTGCGATAAGAACACCCGAAAGCGTCACAAGGCCACCGATAAGCGCCACGATGATTTCCGATACCATGATATCACTCCTTTTAATAAACGTCAAGGCAGAAAGTGCGATGGAAGGAATCAGCAATCACACGATACATATTGAAAAGAACAGTCTGCCGCTCGGCCTCAATCATCTCCTGCGTTGTGGTGACACCGATATTGCCGCCTCGCTTCCACTCGTGAACGGTGGTTACGGTCTCCGATTCCTTGCCGGTGACAGCGGCAAGGCCGTGTTCCTCATGCTTGCCGGTCTTAGAATCCTGCGCGGTTCCACGGTCTCCGGCCTGCCGCTCGGTGTGCCCGTGCCCATCGGTGCGGCCCGTGTCACCATGGGTGCCGTGGGCCCGGTCGATGCTGTCCCGATGGCCGGTGGTCACTCCCTCGGTGTCCTGCTTGGTCTCGGTGTCCGACTTGGTTTCTTGGTGGTCGGTCATGTTCTCGGTGGTATCGTCGTCTTGGGTGCCGCTCGTGTTCTCGGTCTCCGTCCAGTTGGTTTTGCGGGTATCGTCTGCGGTGCCGGTTTCCTTATAGATAGTGGTGGATGCGTCGAACGGCTGATAGGTCGCCTCGTTCTCGGCAGAAACCTTGCCCTCAACGTCCGTCTGGCTGTCCTTGGTGGTCTTGACCTTATCCGTCATGGTTTCATCATGGGATGCAAGACGGGTGCCGGTGGTATCCCGGTCAAGGGTGCCCTTGGTGTCCCGGGTCTCGTCCGCGCTGGTCTGGGTATGAGCAAAACCATGCTCTTTCCCGGCAGTACTGCCCACCGTTTTCTCCTGCCCTGCGGTGTTGTCCGTGGTGAAACCGTCCGCTTTCGTGTCCTCATGGTAAAGGTTGCCGGTGGTCTCCATCTGGTGGCGGTCGTCTGCGTGCTGGCTCTGCTCGTCGGCTCCACCGTGGGAGTGGGTGGCCGTGTTCTCGGCGGTATCCTTGGCCCGTTCGGTGGTATCCTTGGTCAGCTCGTGCACGTCGGTATTCCAGATGGGATTATATTCAAGCTGGGTCGTGGCAAAAAGTTTTTTCCAAATGGGGAGATTTTCGCGGCTCCACCAGTACAATTCCGATTTCATCCAAATAGGATCGGGGTGATACAGGGGAGCCAGACCGTGGGCCCTGCGGATAGCTTGAATAACTCCCGCTTTCTCCATGCCCTCGGGGATAACCATATTTGCAAAAAGGTTGGGGTCTGCCATCAACAGCGCTTCCAGATTGCAAGAGGAAACTAACTCATTCACCAACATTGTTATTCACCTCTTCCCCTTCGTTGTTGGTCTCGGTCTCGTCGGCCTCGCCTGCGTCAAAATCGGGCTCAACCATTTTAAAGGTAATGTTTGTATCGTACATCTCATTAACGATTGCAAGGGACTTTTCCAACGTGATGCGCCAGACCTCGCGTCGGTTGAATGTTTCCGCGTCTGCCGCTTTTGATTCCGTCACAACCATTCTTTCTTTTTTGTTGGGCTGAACGGAAACACCCAGTTCCCTGTAAAAGTCGCACAGGATGTTCCGCCGATACTCCATCAGGTCGGGTAGAATAAAGTTCTTGGAAAGGTCGCGGTCAAACTGCATGATTGGGAGCGTAAAATCTCCATCGGCCTTAGTGGTCAACTGCTGTTTCAAATCGGCGTTGATAACAACAGCGGGGGCACCGTTTGCCAGCTTGCTGAAAATTCCTTCCATGGTGCGCTTGCCCTTGTCGTCCTTGGCGATAGCCGCATAGGCGAAACGGGCATTGATTGCGCTTTGCCGGATTGCGATTTCTGCCAGTTGCATTTCCCGCGCGTACTTTGTCACCAAGTCCCACGTTCCTTGATAGTCGGGGGTGAGCTTGATAACTGCGCACTCCTTGCCGATTTCCAGAGGGCGCGGAAAATTGAAAAACGTCGTCGAAATCTGCATCCCGCGCGGCTGGTATTGCAGGCCGTAACCGGTCGGAAATGCAGGCTGTACAACAAGCCCATACGTTTTTGACTTGAAAACGGTCGCAAAACCAGTGCGGAACAGCTGGTAAAGAAAGGCATCATAATCCCACCCGATTTGACCGGGGCCGTTCTCGGGGAGCCCGTTGAATTCAAGGAGACCGCGCAACCTCTGAAAGAAAGAACGTTCCCAATAATTCATTGCGTCGGTGGAAAACGTTGCATCGAAATTCCCGCACAACGTGCCGCCGTCGTAGTAGCCGCTATAACATTGGTACATATATGATCACCTCATTCGATAAAAACACCGCTGTCCATTGCGGCGTTGATGTAAGAAATTTCATCGGGCTTGGCGTTCAGCGGAGCACAGGAGAAACCACGGGTCTTACAGTATCCCTGCACAGGCTTGGCAACTTTCATTACTGGGTATCCGTAAACTTTTTGGAAACCTGCATCGTCCACCGGGGAATAATACAGCAGGGTCAACTTTGCTTCCAAAGGTAGCTGTACCTGCGACGCACCACCCATAGTTCCGGCAGAACAGTTGATGGGGGAAACCGTTTGCTGTACATTCTGCGCAACTTGGGCGATACCTTGCGCGGCCTGCATCGTGCCGCCAGCAAACCCCGCCACGGTGGACAGCAGACCCCCGCCGAAATTCATTGCACCGGAGACGGTGCTGATTGCACCAGTCAGCGCACGCACCGGGTCAATGTTACTGGTGCCGATTCCGTAAGGGCTGGCTATGCTGGTGCTTCCCGCGTATACCGTGTAATCTCCGGCCCGGACTAGTGTTGTTACACTGCCGTCCACGAAACACACAGACCAATCAATATCAATGTTTGCCGCCGTGTTGCATTGGTCAACGGGAACCGCCAGCGTGCCCACGAAAGGAACGTATAACTGAATTTGGCAGCTCATCCGCTTCCAATCGTCTGCGGGCCACGGTATCGCTATCGTGGTATGAACACTCCGGGAACTTGACGGGGTGACCTGTTGTGCAAAAACTGCGGTGTTGAACTGCCCCAAGGTGATTTCCGTTTGCCGTCCTGCGCCGTATCGGGAAAGGTTTATGGGGATCCAGATGCAGGAGCGGACGCACTCCAATGCGTTCCCACCGAATAAAAGTTTATTCATAAACTCGGGCAAAGCCAACTCCCAAGTTACCATTGGTTTTGTAAAGGTCTCCCACGTCAAGGAAACTGCGGTCAACAAACTTCCCAACGTGGCGGCGCTCATTGCATAGGCGTGCAGGCCAGATTTACCAACACAGGACAGAACAAAAGTGCCACCAGAGGCATCAATATTTCCGTCCGTGATATCTGCCGACGCTGTGGAAATCTTGGGAGCCATTCCAACGGCCTGCCGGGTGTCCTGCAAACGGAACGTTGCGCCGCTGGAATCTTGATTGAAACCGTATTCAATGAATGCGTCCGTTTTAAGAATGGTATCACGGTAGGTTGCCAGCGGGTCAAGCTCTAGCGTGAACTGCCAAATGTTGGCGGTGCCCCTGCCTCGGATACCAATTGAAATATCGCGTATCCAATAAAAACTCGCGGTCTCTTCGCATTGGCAATAATTCCATTGGGGGGAAATGTTGATACTGTTCAATGTAACATAAATTACAGGCCGCTCCATGCTGGTGGTTTGCTTGAAATCGCAACGCTCCTCGTCGGGGAGCTTGGTATAATCAAATGCTTTGGTGCTGTTTACGCGCTTCTCAACGTTTCCAAAGTGGAAGTGATACCCATGTTCCACGCTAGGCGCGGGAACCGCGCCGTTAAATTCGCCTCGTGCCATTGTTTCACCTACTTTCTAACAATAAAGGCCCGGCCTTTTACGGTCGGGCCTTCGCGGCTGGTTACGGCTGGGCGTCATCGCTCATATAGAAGAGAATTGCATTCTCGGTGGGGTCCGCGAGATAGTTCATCTTCCAATGATGCTCCGTATTGTAATACTCGCCTTTCGTGTTGAAAGGCGTGGTATAAACGCTGTCCATCATGTAGACGGTTGCCAGCGCCCTGCGGTCATACAGCAGGCCCACCACCATGGGCAGGTCAACTTCTTTACCGGTCTCTTGCTTGGCGGTGTTCACGTTGAACTGAGCGGGAATGACCTTCACGCGGCTCTTGTCGTTGATGTTCTGCCAGAAATTGACCCCCTCATAATTACCAAAGGACAGATAACCGGGGCCAAAGATAGCAGGGAACACCCACGACTTGGCATCATTGATGAGGGGCTGGTACAGAAGCAGTTTCTGTTCACTCTTGGGAGTGTGCCGGAGCAGGGTCAGCGGCTCTCCGTTGTCGTCGGTGCAGGCGGGAACCAGATGATAAAGGTCGGTGCTTTCCTCAAGCAGGGCCGTCTGGGTTTCCAGCAGGGAGACAAAGAAAGAAAGGAATTCCTGCAAATGGGTGGTCAGCAGGTCGGCGGTGGTGTACGCGGTGCCGCGTGCCTTGTTGAATTCGGCAGTAAGGTTGACCTTCTGACCCGGTTTGCCGGTGTTGTACAGAGAGCCGATAAAGTTCATCACGACGGCGCGATTTTCGGCGGTTTTCCATCTCGCCACATCGTTTGCAACTTCCGTGGTGATACCTGCCAGAAATGCCGACAGTTCGCTTTCGCTGGTGAAAGCGGTCGTCAGCTGAGAACGGAAAGTCGTGTATGTCTGGTCAAGCGTGGCCTGCCCAGTATACCACATTTCCAGCGGATACCGCTTGGAAATCTTATACATATCCACGCTCTGGCCATCGCGCAAGGTGTTGGGATTCTGCACAGTGTTGATGAACTTGGTTTCATCAAACTTGCCGCTGAAAAATGCGATTTTACGGATGAACAGGCCCCACTCCTGCGACGTGGTTTCGATGCTGGTAAACCTGCCGCTATATGCGCGGGTGGTAATGATGGTACGCGAAACCATGTTATAGAGGGCTTGCAACGTGCCCTCTTTGCTGGTGTTAAGGCACATCTGCCCAACGTTGATAAAAGAAGAGGTATCAACGGCAGTAATCGCCGTCTGGCCCGTCACCTGCTGAACCAAATTATTGGCAATGGTATAAATGTCCTGCGGACGGAAAACCGTTGCGCCTGCCTTTTCGGGGAAATTCGGGTTAGCCATTACTTAACAACTCCTTCCATAATACTGAAATCAGGGCTTTCGGGTGCAGGGGCAGGCTTGACCGCCCCCAGAATGATATCTTCCACACTGGTGACAGTGGGAAGAGCGCCCACGGTGCCAGCGGTCGGAACATTGAGCGCGTCAACCTTTTTGCTAAGGTCGGCAAGGCTTGCCACCAACTGGCCAAGGTCGGGAGTGGCCGGGGCCTGCTGGGCAGGTGCAGGAGTGGGAACCGTCGCCGGAGCGGTCGGAACCGTGGGAGCAGTTGCGCCGGGAACCTGCACAGGGCTGGGGGGAGTGGTCTGGGGATTGCCCAGATTCATAAAAGCGGCAATATCGGTTTTGGAAAAACCTGCGTTTGCCAATGCGAGAACGTCGTTAATGCTGAGTGCCATAATCAATAGGCTCCTTTCCATCTTGATTTGTTGGTTCTGACGTCCACATGGGTGAACGTGTGATATACGCCGATACCGCCAGAAGCGCCCAAATAGACCTCTGCTATCTCTGCGATTCTGGAAGGTGTCACGCCCTCAACCCAAATGTCAGCCGCCATTCCGTTACAATGCTGAGACCGGGGAGATGCGTTTTTGAGAGTGGCGTTGTATTCCTTGCTTCTGTATCCGCTGTTAATGTGAACCGGTTTACCGGTAAAATTCCGGATGTTTTCAAGCAAAGTCAAAAGCCGCTCGTCAACCTTTACAATGTCGCTGGGGTCGTGCTTGGAATGGAATTCACGCACGCGAAAGTGCGGGGAGAGCCGCTTTTCTGCGGCGTTTTTGTATGAATAAGTAAGCATTGCCTACTCCTTTCTATATAAGCAGGGGTGCGCAACTTAGAAATGCTACCCCACAGGCTTCCGGCCTGTCTAAGTTATGGGGGCCCCTGCACCTTTATAATACTCTGTCTAGTCGTCAATGTCAAGAAACTCTTTGATTTTGAGCAGTGTGGGCACGTCGGAACACCAAATCTGATTGAGATTCAGCATAGCCTCAAAGAACGGATGATGCAGACGGAAAGCGGTTTTTCCTGCTTTCGTGTCTGGGTACACTTCCCGGCTTTCGTGCCGGGACGTGCACAGATACACATGATTCCCGTCATACACATACGCATATAACCCCGCCACAGAGTACAGGGGTTTCATGCCCCTGATATTCATCGGTCGTACCGCTTCCAAATTGTTATAGGCAAACTGATTTTCCATTGCCATCTTGTAAAACTTTGAATCCTTGTTTTTCATCATGTGGCGCATGAAAGCAGTTTGCGCACGCTTGGCACTTACCGCGCGGGATTTGGGCATACCAATGAACACGCCGCTTTCTGTTACCGTCCATTCTTTGCCCGTCCTGCACAGCTTGGCGATTTCATCCACCACGCCAAGCTCCACCAAAATAGGTGACGCGATATCAAACGCATTCGCCAAAAGCCAGAGCCGGAGCGGGGGCTTTCCTTCCAGTTCTCTGTTTCCGTTGATGGTCACATAGGCATTCAAAAGCGCGTCGCCCTCTGCCTTGCGTTTAATAACAATTCTTTCGGGAATGAATTCATCAAAAACAACGTCCTCAAACTGAGAGCCATTGAAACCACGGATATTCGCAATACTGGGGAGCGTCATGCCGATTCCGTATTTCTCCAAACACTGCTTGGGTTTGCCGTCCTCATACTCAAACCTGCCGATTGTATAGGTGACTTTGCCGCCTTTCACAATATCAGCGTCAAACCCCTCTTTTTTCAGAGGCAAGAACGGGTTTAAGTCGGGGTCGCTGGTGATAGCGTCAAATTCTGTGGTTGTGCGGCGTAGGTACAGGAACCGCTTGCCCTCGTTCAGCTCATATTTCAATGTGCCATAGGTTTTACCAACTTGACGTTTACCAATAAGAATATTGCACCAACAACCTAAAGAAGCGATGGACGGGATATTGACCCATCCACCGCTTTCATATAGGTCAAGCGCAATATTTTTCATGTTGCGCTTGCTCATGTTTACACCTCGTAACGGGTCTTATAATCCGTCTTTTCGCCCTGCGCCGTTGCGTGCTCTGAAACTGCGGCAATAATGCGCTGTGCATCCTGCTCAGAGAAGTACACGCGGTACAGGTCGTAATACTGCCCATCCCGCCCCTTGCTCTGCGGCATTGCGATAAACTCGCCGTTTTTGCCGTCAACGACTTTCAGATTGAGGAACGTCGCGCCCGGGACGTTCAGAGTGAACACGCAAATCCGGTCGGAAATGAGGTGACACGCCTGCACAGTTGCGTCCTTAATGGACAGATAAGACTTGACGACTCCGGGAGCGGCGTTCTGTTCGTTCTTGTTAAACATGATATTCTTTCCCTTCATTATAAAGTGTGTCTCGCTCAGAAAATCCAACGGAGCATAAACTGTTTCGCCACGCTGTCTCCGTTGGTCGGAAAAAGGGCCGTGGGGCTCTGGTTCGTGTAGATGCTGGCAATGTGGTGTTTCTGTGCTTCCAGCTCTGCCGCCTGCTGATCCATGGTCTTACCACCGTGGCAACAGGGAGACCACTGGGGCGCATACGGAAAGCCACGGCGTGCGGCCTCTTCAAAGGCGGTAAAGGGCAGGGGGTCGAGCTTGCCCACGCCGTCAACGATGTTCAGGAGATTGCCTTCCTTGTCATAAACAAGGCCGAAAATGTTCTGCGCCGCGTCCTCATACAACAGGGTATGAGATACGTTTGTCGGAGTGGCGCAAGGGCCGGGACAGGTGCAAATGTCACTCATTGGAAACGCTCCTTTCTTTATATGCGTCGGTGAAGTCGTCACCGTCAAGCATGAAATCATGCGGAATCTCTGCGCCGATTTCACATTTCAGCGTTTCGGCGTTGATATCCTCAAGATCCATTTCAAGACCCTTGGAACCGGTGGCAGAGGTGAGCGGTTTCATACCGTGCATCTTGACGACTTCCAGACAGTCGCACTTGCTGTTCCAGTCCAGAAACAGCAGGGTCAAAACCTGCTTGTCTTTCACTGCTTCCACAGTGACATACTTTGTGATAACTTTCATTGTGTTTCGTCCTTTCGTCTTGTGGTTGATGCTCGATGCAAGTTTGTCCTTGCAATTATATAGTAGCATAGGGCACATCAGAAATTATGAACAGGGTGCTAATAATTGGTTACATCCGATGTATACATATAATGAGGTGCAGGGCACCACCGGCACCA
>OHET01000508.1_pt1 | contig 15634 bp, 9 predicted proteins | sample 1567351 | NCBI WGS metagenome assembly OHET01 (sample SAMEA3879529, study PRJEB24766) | human gut metagenome | biome: human-associated habitat; feature: feces | place: USA | collected 1985/1987
AGTGCGGTAGACTCTGACTCTACTTGTGGGAGTTCGATTCTCTCATCCCCAACCAAAAAGACATCCGAACTTTTCGGATGTCTTTTTTTGTTCTGTTTTGTTTATAGAGAAAGCCAAAAAGAGCGATACAGCAAACGCTGTATCGCTCTTTTTGGTTAACGGCAATCAGTAATTCAGACCGAAGCCGCTGCGGTAGTAATTGCCGTCGGCATCGCAGTAGGCGTAGCTGCCGCCCTTGACGTTGGCGAGGATGGCGGGATCGATGTACTGATCCTTATCGTAGCCGGGCACGTCGTTGGGAGAGGCGCAGATCTCGCGCACCACACCGTCGATCTCCTGCTCGGTGATGGCAATGACGGCGGGGTCAGAGACCATGGTCAGGCTCAGCTTGCCGGTGGGGGCAAAGTCACCGCTGATGACATCGACCTGAGCGTTCAGGGCGTTGTTCAGGGCAACGGCGCTGACAGTGTACTGGATGGTCAGTGCATCGCAGTAGGGCTCCAGCTTGTCCAACAGCCAGGGGTTGCAGACCACGCAGGTGCCAACCACCTTGCCGCCGCGGGCATGGATGGCATCGGCCAGTTCCTTGATCTTCTCCACGTCCTTCAGGGTGACAACGGTGACCTTGTTGCCGGTCTTTTTCTGGCTCTTGTTGCGCTCGCGCTCGTCAGTGACGATCTCACCCATCTCGATGACGGGCATTGCGTACTGGTTGAACACCAGACCGTTGCTGATGGGCCAGACGTGCAGGTAGAGCACATCGGCTTCCTCCGGGGTGGCCACCACGGTGTAGCCCTTCTTCTCAAAGGCTTCCGTCAGGGTCTTGCGCAGAGCGGCATCCTCGTCCGTGTTGCCCAGACCGGCACCCATGGCCTGTGCCATCTGTGCAAAGCCGGAGTCCACACCCTTGAAGGTGACGATGCAGACCTTCTGGCTCTTGGCCAGAGGCAGAAGCTTCTCGTGGTTCTTGACCAGAACAACGGCCTTTTGGTTGGCCTCGTAAGCCTTCTTCTTGGCACCATCGAAGTTATCCACGCGGGCCTGATCGGCCTTGTCGGGGTCGAGGTAGGGGTTATCCACCCGCTTGGTGCGGAACAGGCTCAGCAGACGGTTGTAGCTGGCGCGGTCCAGATCTGCCTTGGGCAGCAGACCGTCCTCCACAGCCTTGACGATGTTCTCGGGATCGGTGTTGCCGCCGATGACATCGGTACCGGCAGAGATGGCCTTGGCGTAGCGCTCAGGCTCGGTGAGGTTCTCCACGCCGTAGATCTGAACGGTGGTGATGCCGGAGTCGGAGTTGACATAGCCGTCAAAGCCCATCTTGTTCCGGGCCAGATCGGTGATCAGCTCCTTGCTGTAAGCGCTGGGCACTTCCTCGGTGCTGGTGATCTCGCCCCGGTAGGTCTGGGGCACGGCACGGCCATCGGTGGCAATACGGGAGTAGTCCGGCATGATGGAAGAGACCTTGTGGTCAAAGGCGCGCTGGAACGGGGGCAGATGATACTTTTCCATCGAGCCGGGGGTGCGGTAGATGCGCCACTGGCCGATGGGCACATGGGGCTCAAAGCCATTCTCAGAGGGGGCATCGCCGGGGAAGTGCTTGATGGTCAGAACAACAGAACCCTCGTTCAGGCCGTTGTCGCCATCCTGATAGCCCTTGACCAGAGCCTCGGCAATATCGCTGGTGACATCGGGACGCTCGCCGTAAGTACCGGAGGTACGGGGCCAGCGGGGGTCAGAGGTCACATCGACCTGAGGGCCGTACATGATGTTCAGGCCCTCGGCCTTCATCATCTTGCGGTCGGTCTGGGCCATCTCATAGACCATGTCGGTGTTGCCGTCGCCAATGACAGCCGCGCCGATGCCCAGAGAATCCGGGTAACCGATGTTGATGGGGTTGGTGTGGAGGGAGTACGGAATGGCCACGCCGCCCTTGCAGGCCTCGTATTCCAGCATCTGGGTGCCGGCGTTGTGGTACAGAGCCACCATGCCGGCCTCGCAGCGCATGTCACCGCGGTAAACACCGGCGGCGATGTGCTTTTCCAAAACATGGCTGTCATCAATGCTGACGGTCATGCCGGGCAGAGGGCCGGGCATGGGCTTTTCACCGGGGTTGTGGTGCTTGTAGATCTTGCCCAGCTCCAGCTTGCCCTCGGCGTTGGTGGCCTCGGCACGGGTGGGCACCACAGGGCTGTTGAACAGGGTGTTCAGCACAAGGCCTGCCTGCTGATCCAGCCGCAGATGCTTGACCATATCCTCAGCGCGCTGCTCAGGGCTCAGCCGCCAATCCTTGTAGGGGGCCAGCTCGCCGCTGTTGTCCAGATCCTTAAAGTACAGGCCGTCCTTGACGATCACGCCGCAGGTGGTCACACCGATGTCGGGGCCGTTGACGTTGTGGAAGATGATCGGCTCAAGATACTGGTCAATGATCTGCTCGCCCTCTTCCAGAGCGTAGGGTGCAGGGATCACGCCGTCTTTGGCCTCTGCCCACTGGTCGGCGCTGGTATACCGTGTCTGCATAATGTTTCTCCTTTGTCTCTGTGCCTGCCACAGCACAGCTGATATATTACTTGCCTGTTTATTATACTTCCAGCGCAGATCGTTCGCAAGCAAACAAATAAAAAAAGTTACAAACTTTGGCGTAGTATACAAGGATGCTCTGCCGGATTTGTGCAACTTTCCCCTATCCTGATCCACAAACCGGGTTCGTTTCCTGCCGACAATGCTGCTTAAAAATAACCCTCTCCGTCAAAGCCTGCGACGTTGACGGAGAGGGTCGTATCCTTAATTTACCAGATCATCTGGATGCGGCCTGCGCCGTACGGATCCTCGTAGTTGAGCAGGTAGCCGGGGTAATCGGCCAGCGGGCTGTTGGCACTTGCCAGATGCGGCAGACCGTTGGCATCCACGCCGCCGAACATGGCTGCGTAGCTGGACATGACAAGGTAGTCCTCAGAGACATAGTCTTTGATGAGAGTCGCGCCATCGAACATGGCAAAGCCATCGCCCAGATTGCGCAGGGTGTAGTTCATGCCGGCCAGAGCGTAGGTGGCGTTCGGGTCAAGGGGCTGATAAGTACCGGTGGTCTTGTCGTAGATCTCCACATTGCTGACACGCGGGGTGGCGGCGCTGCCAGTCCAGACATTCTTGTCGTTGGTCTGAACGGTGTTGGGGATCATGGGGTGGATCGTGTACCTGGCACCTGCCACCTGCAGGAAGCCGCCGTTCTCCTTGCCCTCAGCACCGGCAAAGCGGGCACCAAACTCCAGAGCGTCCTGGATCTGCTGGCCGGTCACGGACATCAGGCAGGCCACGTTGCCAAAGGGGCTGACGGTCTTGCAGGTCTTGAAGCTCCAGGGGCCAGCCTCCACATCGGTGCGGATGCCGCCGCCGTTCATAATGGCGACATCACAGTGGAGCTCCTCGATCTCGTTGAAGTAGGTGTAGATGCCGTCGGCCACGAAGTCGCCGAGGTTGGTCTCGCCGGAGCGGATGCGGCGCTTGCCGGTGGCGGGATCGTTGATGTAGAATTTGGTATCGCCCACTGCGATCTCCTCGCCCAGCATATCGTCCACTGCGCTGATCCAGTTGGAGGCAGTGGCGGCCACGGCAGCATCCAGACCCTCGTAGGTGTCGATGAGCTCAGTGGTGATGGTGCCGTCTGTGCCCACAGTCATCTTGCCGATGTTCTTGAAGTAAGAACCGGTCTGGGTCAGGGTGACTGCCTTGCCGGAAGCATCGGTGACCTGCTTGTTGGCCATCACGGTGTGGGAGTGGCCGTCGATGAAGGCGGTGAAGCCGTGGGTGTGTGCAATGACTTCCTCACTGGTCCAGGGAGAGGAGGAGGGGTCAACGCCCAGATGGCCCAGACCGATGATGGTGTCAGCGCCCCAGAACTCAGCCTTGTCGATGGCTTTCTGAACGGCATCGTAGAGCTTCTGGCCGTCCTCGCCGCCCAGAATGTCGTAGATGTACTTGGTCTGGGCATCGTTCATAAAGTAGGCCGGGGTGGACTTGGTGAAGGTCTCGGGGGTGGTCACGCCCACAAAGGCGATCTTGCGGCCGCCCACAAAGAAGAACTTGACGCTGGGCAGGACGTTGAAGCCAGTGCGCAGATCGACCCAGTTGCAGGAGACATAGGGGAAGTCGGCTTCCCGGAGCACAGCCTTGGCGCGGGCCATGCCGTAGTCGAACTCGTGGTTGCCGGGGGTGGCCAGATCGTAACCGGCCTCGTTCATCAGCTCGATGATGGTAGCGCCGTCATCCATGGAGCCGTAAGCGGTGCCCTGGATATGGTCACCTGCGTCCACCAGCAGCACATCCCGGCCGGTATCCTCGATGCTCTTTTTCAGGGCAGCAATGGCGGCATAGGTGGGCTTGGGGGACTTGTTGTCGATATAGGTGTGGACATCGTTGGTGTAGAGGATGGTCACATCCGCTTTGTCACCAAAGAAGCAATTGGTCTCCTCCGCAAAGGCGGCGGGTGCACCGACAGAAACTGCGGTCAGTGCCGTGGCAGCACCGGCAGCCTTGATAAAGCTGCGGCGGGTAATGAACTGTTTCACAGGGAAAGACCTCCTTTGATTCAATACGCTCTTTCAGCCCTCTCCTTCCATGCTGTGCAGCGTTGTTTTCCCTTTTGGGGAGCGGACGTGCTTCTGCAGAACAGAAAGGGTACATTGTTACCTAAATCTTAACATAGAACCCCAGTTTCCGCAAGGGATTTTTGTAAAATTCGTGTCAAGGAATCCCACCATAGTCATACTGTTTTGGTAAAACGTTTGAAAATTCCGAGAAAAAGGGCAAAGCCCCGCATCCCATGGAAAGGGTGCAGGGCTTTGCCGCATTCAGAAAAGAGGGTCAGAGGATCGGGGGACGATTCTCAGACAGCATCAGATGGCATGGTATTCCTTGAGGAACTTCTCAAGGTCGGTGCCCTCGATCTTCTTGAGCACTTCCTTGAGGGCCACCCGCTGGATGAAGGGCAGATCCATATCAGTGATCTTCTTGCCGTCACGCAGTTTGACCGTTGCATCGATCAGGCTGCGGACATCATAGGTGCTGCCCCAGACCTCGGGCACGCCGCGGTCGATGTTGAGCAGGGTGTAAACCGCTTCCATACCGGTGCGCATGGAGTACTCGGTGGTGAAGATGGTGTCACGGCCGGTCTCGGCAAACTGGCCCAGGAAGGCGAAGTTGACAGCGCCCTGGGGCACGATATCGGGGCGGTCGCCGAAGGCACGGGGCATGAAGAAGGCATCGATATAGGGCATCATCACAGGCACGGTGTTGGCGCTGTGCTCAGCCAGCTCGGCAATGTCCTCCTCGGGCACGCCGATGTGATACAGCCACTCCATGCAGATCTCGCGGCCGGTGCAGTCGCGCATGGGCTTCTTGACGTAATCGCCGGGCTTGTCGCTGAACAGGCCGTAGACCCAGACGCAGAGCTGGTTCTTGGGCTGATCACGGAACTGCTGCTGGCGGTTCAGGGTCCAGCTGAGCAGCCAGCTGGAATCCTTGACCGTGACGATGCCGCCGGTGACGGTGTGGCCGCTGAAGGGGTCACGCTTACAGATCTTCTTGATATACTGGGGGATCTTGTCGTCCAGGGTGGTGATGGTGGCGCTTTCCCAGTTGGACAGCTCCGGCTGGGAGCAGAACTTTTCGGGATGGCCGAAGGAGGGATCCTGTGCAGCGATCTTCTTCCACAGATCCCAGCCGTTGCCCGGCTTGATGGTGGGATCAAAGCCTGCGGCCTTGTCCTGAGAGCCGATGGTGCAGCTCTCCACGCAGCCGCCGTTGGTGATGAAGAGCAGATCGTTCTCGGTGAGGTCGATGGTCCTGCTCTCACCCTTGTGATCCACGGTCACGCTGCTGGCCTGCTTTTTGCCGCCCTCGATCCGGAACTGGACATCGGTGACCTTGGTCTCGTACTGGAAGTCCACGCCGTGATCTTTCAGGTAGGTGACCATGGGCAGGATGATGGATTCATACTGGTTGTAGCGGGTAAAGCGCAGGGCGGTGAAATCGGGCAGACCGCCGATGTGGTGGATATAGCGCTTGAGGTAGAGTTTCATTTCCAGCGCGCTGTGCCAGTTCTCAAAGGCGAACATGGTGCGCCAGTACATCCAGAAGTTGGAGGAGAACACCTCATCGTCAAAGATATCGGTGATCTTTTTATCCTGCAGCTGCTCGTCCGGGGTGAAGAAGAGCTTCATGATCTCCATGGCACCCTGATCGGAGATGGCGAATTTGCCGTCGGTGTGGGCATCCTGGCCGCGGTTGACAGTGGCACGGCAGAGGGACTTGTTGGGGTCCTCCTTGTTCAGCCAGTAATACTCGTCCAGCACGCTGGCTCCCTCGGTCTCCAAAGACGGGATGGAGCGGAGCAGGTCCCACATGACCTCGAAATGGTTGTCCATCTCACGGCCGCCGCGCATAACATAGCCGATATCGTACTTGTAGCCGTCGCAGGCACCGCCGGGCAGCGGGTCTTTCTCAAACACATGGATGTGGTCGCCCTGCATCTGGCCGTCACGGACCAGGTAGCAGGCGGCAGTCAGGGCCGCCAGACCGGAGCCGATGAGGTAAGCAGATTTATTGTCAACGCCCTCAGGCTTTTTGGGGTGTGCAAATGCTTCGTAGTTGCCACTGGAATAATACATACTGGGAACCTCCTGTAAATCGTATTGGGAAGACCGCGTTCATGGTTCTGTGTCGTCTTCCCTTTCGTTGTGCCTAGTATACCCCAGTGGTTTTTTCAGAACAACAAACAAATCCTGAACAGTGTATAAAATTTATACAAAACACAACCATTGTCGGAAATATGGCGAAACTGTGTATAACCCCGCACGAAAAAGCGCCCGCTTCCGAAGAAGCAGGCGCTTTTGAACGTTCATTGATTATTTTGTTTCGGGTGCCACCTCAAAATCGACCTTGCCAAGGTTGATATCGGCGCGGACGATGGTGATCATCATGCTGTCGCCCAGGCTCCAGGTCTTGCCGGAGGCGGGGTCAGAAAGGCGGATCCCCTCGGTGAGGGTGGTGCCGGTGGCGGTCAGGCTGGAAGCAGGCACAAAGCCCTCCACGCCGTTCTCCAGCTCCACAAAGATGCCGCGCTGAGTCACGCCGGAGATGATGCCCTCGTAGCACTCACCCAGATGGCGGCGGGCGTACTCGGCCTTGTAGTAATCCTCGGCCTTGCGCTCGATCTGAACGGCCAGCACTTCCCGCTCGCTGGACTGTTTGGAGGCCTTCTCCGCGAAATCGGTGTAGCGGACGATCATGGTCTCCTTGTCGGTGCCGCTGAGCAGGTCGGTCATCATGCGATGGATGGCCAGATCCGGGTAGCGGCGGATGGGGCTGGTGAAGTGGGCGTAATCCTTGAGCACCAGACCATAGTGGCCCTTGGGCTTTTCCTCATAGCAGGCCTTGGACATGCAGCGGAGCATTCCGGTGTTGACGATCTGCTCAAACGGGGTGCCGCGCACGCCTTCCAGAATGGCGCTCAGCTCCTTGGGGGTGGGCACTTCCTTGGCAAAGTGGTCGTTGATGCCGCAGGCCTGCAGCAGGCTGTGCAGGCGCTCCAGCTTCTCGCCGTTGGGCTCCTCGTGGACACGGTAGACAAAGGGGATCTGCTTGACCCGGGCAAAGTGGGCAGCGCACTGGTTGGCCAGCAGCATGAACTCCTCGATCATGGCCTCGCTCTCGCCGGAGGTACGCTTTTTCACATCGATGCAGTGGCCGTTCTCATCCAGAATGAGCTTGACTTCCCCGCTCTCGAAATCGATGCAGCCGCGCTCCTTGCGCAGGCGGGCGCGGTGGGCGTACAGCTCCTTCATAGCGGGCAGCTGATCCAGCACCTCGGCGTACTTGGCCTGCGTCTCGGCATCGGCAGTGCCGGCCAGCAGGGCGTTGATCTCAGAATACACGCCCTTGACCCGGCTGCAGATGATGGACTTGACGAACTTGTAGTCGGTCAGGTTGCCGTCCTGATCCAGACGCATCAGGCAGGAGAACGCCAGGCGCAGCTCCTTCTCGTTCAGGGAGCAGATGCCGTTGGAAAGGCTCTTGGGCAGCATGGGCACGACCTGATCCGCATAGTAGACCGAAGTGGCGCGGTTGAAGGCCTCCTCGTTCAGCTCACTGCCGGGCTTGACGTAGTGGGAGACATCGGCGATGTGAACGCCCAGCTCATAGCCGCCCCCGGAGAGCCGGGTCAGGCTGACGGCATCGTCGATATCCTTGGTCTCGGCGCTGTCGATGGTGAAGATGGGCAGAGCGCGCAGATCCATGCGGCCCTTGCAATCCTCCTCAGACACGGTCATGTCCTCGAACTTCTTGGCCTCGTCCCGCACCTTCTCGGGGAAACGGGTGTGGATGTCCTTGGCATAGAGCAGGGCCTTGGCGCAGCGCTTGGCCTCCTCGCAGCTGCCAAAGCGCATGGAAACGCCCACGCGGTGATCCTCCTGCCGGGTCCCGCGCTGCAGGATCTCCACAGCCACCTTGTCGCCGTCCTTCGCGCCGCCCTCGCAGTCGCGCTGGATGGTCATGGAGATGGCCGGGCAGTCATCGGGCACGAACTTCAGGCGGCCCTCGATGCGGCGGACAGTGCCCACCATATCGTTCTTCTGCTCGAGCACGGCAAGGATCTCGCCCTCATCGCTGCCCTCCACCCGGGGGTGGGCAAACTTCTCTACCAGAACGGAATCGCCGGGCATGGCACCGCGGGTGAAGCGGCCCGGGATGAAGATATCGCCGGATTCATCCTCCAGCATCACAAAGGCAAAGTTCTTGCCCAGCTTGACCACCTTGCAGGGCAGGGCCTTTTCGGCACGGCCGGAGCGGGCAGTGAAGAACACGCCGGACTTCTGGCAGACCACAGCGTCGTGCACCAGCTCGTCCAGAGCCTCCATCACCTTGCGGTCCGCGGCACGGTCGCCGCCGAACTTTGCCTTGAGGTCCTTGACCATACAGGGCTGGTTCTGGATGGCATGTTCGATTTTATCGCGTAATGACATATTTTTCTCCTTAACACTTTTCCGGCATTCTCCAACGGAACCCGGACGACTTCTTTCCCACGAGAGGTTTAGACAGAAAAACAGCCCCGCCTTACACGGGGCTGTACACGAGTGCTCAGGCCAGACGGCTGGCGAACACACAGGCCAGGATAGCCACCACAAAGAACACGATGCCTGCAATGCGGGTCACCTTGGCCAGCATCTGATCCGCAGGGGTCAGGCGTGCATTGTTGGCACCGCCCACACCACCGTTGATGGCACCGGCCAGACCCTGACCGTGGGTGTGCTGCATCAGGGTGAGGAGGATGATGACGGCCGAGACGACCAGCAGGATGGCACCGCCGACGATTTCAATGACAGACATGGATGGAACGCTCCTTTTATCTTTAGTTTCATAGAGACTGCATACAAATACAAGTGTATGATAGCACAAAAACCCGGGAAATGCAAGAAAAACCGTGGGCTACGGGGCCAGAATTTCCAGCCCTGCCGCCACCCGGGCAAAGATGGCCGCGCTGGAAAAGGCAGGCTCGGCCTGCGTGTCCTGCAGCACTACGATAGTATAGCGGGGCTGCTCTGCCGGGACAAAGCCCGCAAACCAGTAATTTTTCAGCTCTGTGCCGCCGGAAAACTGGCCGGTCTGGGCCGTGCCGGTCTTGCCTGCCGCGGTCTGGCCGGGCAGGGCGGCCTCATGGCCGGTGCCCCCGGCCACTACACCCGCCAACAGGGCCTGCAGGGCGGCGGCGGTGCGCTTTGTAAGCACCCGCCTGCTCCGGACATGGGAAAGCGCCGTGAGGGGCGCGCCGGTGGTCTCGTCCAGAGTGGTCTCCAGCAGCAGCGGGGTGCGGCAGATCCCCCCGCAGGCAATGGTGTTCATCATGGCGGCGACCTGCAGGGGGGATGCCAGCAGCTCCCCCTGCCCGAAGCAGAAATTGGCGTAGGCCCCGCTGGACGCAAGAGCCTCCCGCTCCGGCAGGACCCCAGCCGCCGTGTGCAGGGCATCAGTGAGCGGGATCGCCTGCCCGAAGCCCAACTTCTCTGCCATGGCGCGGACAGCATCGGCCCCCAGCGCCTGCCCCAGCCGGATGAAGTAGCCGTTGCAGCTCTTTTCCAGCGCGCCGGCCAGATCCACCTCACCATGGGGAATGCCGCCCGCACAGCGGAAGATCCGGCCATCCACCGCGCACCAGCCGGGGCAGGTGTAGACAAAGCCGCTCTCCCCTGCCTTCAGCGCCGCTGCCGCCACCACCGGCTTGAACACCGAGCCCACGGCATAGCACTGGAACGCCCGTTCCAGCAGGGGGCTGTCCGGGGCGTTCAGGCTGGCCGAAATGTTTTCCGGATCATAGCCGGGGCGGCTGACGCAGGCCCGCACCTTGGCGTTGGCGGTGTCCAGCACCAGGATACAGCCGCTCTGCATCGTCTCGTTGGCCACGGCCTCGGCGGTCTGCTGGATCTCCCGGGAAAGGGTCAGCTGCACCCCCACGGCCCCGCTGTCGGCGGGGGTGAGGACGGGCTCGGCCCGCAGCTTTCCCTGGGCGTTGACGGTGCAGAGCAGGGTATCCCCCGCCCCGCTGCCGGTGAGCAGTTCGTCAAAGGCGGCTTCCAGACCGGCAGCACCATGGCCCTCGCCATCGAGATACCCCAGCAGCTGCACTGCCAGCGGAGCGGCAGAGCTTCGCCGCGCCGCTGGCCAGCAGGAAACGCCCAGAGCGGAAACATCCCGGTCCACCTCCAGCAAGAACGGGGACGCGGCGTTCCGCTTCTGGTAGAGCGTCGCCTGCCCGGCGGCATCGGTGTAGGCGAACAGGCGGGCATAGCTGCCCTCCCCGGGCACGCAGAGGGCCATCCAGCGGGTGGTCTGCCCCGTGAGGAGCTGGCCCCTGTAATCATAAAAATTGCCCCGCCGGGCGGGCAGGTGGAGGGTGACCACGCTCTGCGCCGCCGCCCGGGCCCCGTAGTCCGTGTCGGAGCAGAGCCAGTACAGGCGGCAGACCACCGCCGCAAAGCAGAACAGCAGGGCCCCATACAGGGCCAGCACCCGTTTGCCGGACATGAAAACGCCCCCTCTCCCGCTTAGGATGGGCAGGAAAGGGGGCGTTGATGCGTTCAGGAGCAGATTTTTCGGACGAGCTCAGCGGCGCGGGCGGCATCCTCGGCCGTGGCGGTGCCGTTGTAGCGGGCTTTGAGGTAGATCTGGCGCAGCTCGGCCTCGGCGGCAAAGTCCATACCGAAAGCGCGGCCGGTCAGGTCAAGGCTGGTATCGCCCCGCAGGATGGTCACGCCGTGGCGCTGGCAGTGGTCCAGATAGATGGCATACTCCCGCCGCACCTTGTCCACCGGGCTGAGAAAAAGCCCGGGCCAGCGGCGGACACGCTTGTGGGTGCTACGCCGCACAGTGGTGTCCGTGCAGGCAGTGTCCGTGTGCCGGAACTTCTGGTGCAGGAAATGCCGCACCACCAGCACCGCACAGAGGACCGCCAGCAGGATACCGAGCACGGTCAGCATCGACATCCCGTCGATGAGCGGTTCTGCGTTCTCGGCGGCCTTTTGGGCGTTGGCGATGACCTCATCGGTAGAAACGATTTCGGTGCGCTCCAACGGTTTGGGCGGAAAGAGGGTGAAGAGCCAGTGGATGAACTGCAGGATGCCGTGGAACAGCCAAGTCACACCCTGCACCACAATGTTGTTCAAAAACAGCTGCAGCACCGGCACGATCCCGCCAAAGTAAACGGCAGACGCAGCCGCCTTTGCACCGGCAACCACAACACTGCGGCTGAGCAGGAACGGCCCTGCGCACACCGCCGCCAGCACGCCGCCGGAAAGCAGCAGATAGCCCGGCCGGGTGGAGATCTCCGGGTCCTGCCGGGTGGTGCGGTTGAACCCCACCAGAAGCACCGCTGCCGCCGTCGCAAAGGGCAGGGCCGCCGAAAGCACCGCGTTGGCGTTCCACAGCAGCATTGCCACTGCAAAGAAGGGCCATACCCGGCAGAGCCAGCGCAGGCGCTCGGCCTGCCGCATCGGCGAAAGGGCAAAATCGCCGGTGTAGGCCAGCAGCACCGGGTAGACTGCCGCCGGGAAGTAGCAGAGCTTGTCCGCCCCTGTAGGCAGGAGGAGCAGCGCCGCCGCGCTCAGGGCCGCAAGAGTGGTGCGGAGGGGACGGCTGCCCTCAAAGCAGGAGGCCAGACCAAAGCAGAGGGCAGGCCAGACCAGCACCAGCGGCATGGGTGTCCCACCGAAGCTGGCGGCAAAAAAGCCCGCAAAGGCATAGTAAAAGCTCAGATCACCTGCCAGGCGCAGGGTATGTAAGAACATCATGCGCCCGCCTCCCCTGTCTGGGCCGTCTCTGCGGCCATTTCCGGAGTGAGCACCAGCAGCGGAATGCCAGGCAGGGGCTGCACGGCAGCACGCACAGCTTCTTCCGGCTCCGTTGTCACCACGATGCAGCCGACCTGCTCCTGCGGGTGGTAGTATTCGGCGCAGAACCGCGCGCAGGAAAGGGCGGTCTGCCCGGTGGCGCGGCCCAGAATTTCCAACACCCTGCGGTAGTGTTCGGGGCCGTAGCCCTGCGGGGTTTCCAGCGGCTTTCTCCACTCCTCACCGGAGAGAGCCGCATTGAGCAGCAGGTCAAAGGCAGCGTTTGCCGCAAAGCGGTAGGACACCGCCTTTTCTTCCAGCCTCCGGCAGACTGTGCGGGCCATGGAGTAGCAGAGCTCCGCCGGTTCCGGGTGGTCGTAATCCTTGGTATCCGCATGGACTAGCACCACTGCCCGGGGCTCAGTGGTGTAATCCCACTTTTTGACCATAAGCCCCTGCCCCCGGACGCTCTGCTTCCAGGCGATGGCGCGCATGGGGTCACCGCTGGTGTAGGGGCGGTAACCCGCCGTGAGAATAGCATCCTCGTAGAGATAGCGGTTCACCGAAAGCTCGCCCAGAAAACCGCCCAGCATCTCTTCCAGTTCCGGCAGAGCGCACTCCCTGGGTGGAACAATGAGCTCGTGGAAGCCCCGCTCGGTGCGGGACTGTTCCACAAGACCCAGAAAGTCGCCGCCGATGACCTGCATCGGTTCCAGCACATAGCGGCCCCGGCGTTCCAGCCTGAGGGCGGTGGAGAAATCTGCCTCCTGCCCCGGGCGCAGCCAGGTGGTAAACCGCACCGTGTGGCCCCAACCTGTCTGATCCTGCGCAATGTGGTGCTCCGCGCAGGGAAGAAACTCCTTGTTCAGATGGAGCTTTGCCGCCAGGAACATCTTCCAACGGGGGCCGCTGTTCCGGACAACAAGGTGGATCACGGCGGGCTCCCCGGCTTCCACAAGATGATCCTCCACTTCCAGCCGCCCCTGCACATCGTCAAGGCTGTGGGCTGTGCTGTAACGCTCCAGCCCAAGGGCTGTGGCCACCAATAGCAGCGCGAAGATGACGGCGCTCATTCCGCACTCTCCAACGGCACAGTGATCTCGGCCAACAGCTTGCGCATCCGCAGAGCGGCGGCTTCGGCGTTCATGCTGCTGCCCAGAGAAATGCGGTGAGAAAGCACCGCCGGGGCCAGCCCTTTGATGTCCTCGGGGATGACGTATTCCCTGCCCTGCAAGGAGGCATACGCCTGCGCAGCCTGATAGAGCGCCAGCGCACCGCGGGTAGACACGCCGCTGACAAAGCCGCTCTGTGTACGGGTGGCTTCCACGATGTCCATAAGGTAGTGCTTGACCTCCTCGGAGACCTTGACCTCCCGGTAAGCCGTGCGGACATATGCGGTCTCCTCGGGAGTGACGACGGCCTGCAGCTCGTTCAGCACGGTCTGGGCCGAGGGGCGGGAGAGCACCTCCAGCTCCTGCTCCCGGGTCATATAGCCCAGCGACAGCCGCATGAAAAAGCGGTCCATCTGGGCATCTGGCAACGGGAAGGTGCCAAAGGATTCCAGCGGATTCTGGGTGGCCAGCACCATAAAGGGCTCAGCCAGGCGGCTGGTCACGCCGTCCACGGTAATCTGCCTTTCCTCCATGGCTTCCAGCAGGGCCGACTGGGTACGGGGCGTGGCGCGGTTGATCTCGTCCGCCAGCACAAAGTTGGTGAAGAGCGGGCCGGGCCGGAACTCGAACTCACCGGACTTCTGGTTGTAGAAATTGATGCCGGTCAGATCGGAGGGCAGCAGGTCGGGCGTGAACTGCACCCGTTTGAAGTCCCCGCCCACCGTGCGCGCAAATGCACGCAGGAGCATTGTTTTGCCGGTGCCGGGCTTATCTTCCAGCAATACATGGCCTCCGCAGAGGAAGCTGACCAGAATTTTCTCGGTAGCATCCTCCTTGCCCACAATGACACGGGCACAATTGGACACAACTTTTTCGCGGTAGGCGGTAAAAGCGGCAGTGTTCATTGGTGTTTCCTTTCCCAAAAACAATTTTTCTAAGTGTACTCTTGTTTGGAAAGGGTGTCAACAAAAAAGAAGGCAGAGCCTCCCGGGTGGGAAGTTCTGCCTTCTGCGGCGTATTGAATTGGTACGGGGAGCCGGTGCGGCTTAGTACATGCCGCCCATGCCGCCCATGTCACCACCGGCTGCGGGAGCAGCAGGGGGTTCGGGCAGGTCAGCGACCAGGCTCTCGGTGGTCAGCACCATCTCAGCAACGGATGCTGCGTTCTCCAGAGCGGAACGGGTGACCTTGGTGGGGTCAACGATGCCGGCGGCGATCATATCCTCAACAAAGACCTCGTTCTGAGCGTCGAAGCCGTAGTTGGGCTTGTTGGCAGAAACGATCTTGTCGATGATGACGCTGCCTTCCAGACCGGCGTTCTTGGCGATCTGGCGCAGAGGTGCCTCCAGAGCCTTCAGGACGATCTTGGCACCGGTGCGCTCGTCGCCTTCCAGCGTGTCGCACAGGGCGCGCACAGCGGGGATGGCGTTGATGGGAGCGGTGCCGCCGCCAGCGACAACGCCTTCCTGAACAGCAGCCTTGGTTGCGTTCAGAGCGTCCTCGATGCGCAGCTTCTTATCCTTCATCTCGACCTCGGTAGCAGCACCGACCTTGATGACTGCAACGCCGCCGGCCAGCTTTGCCAGGCGCTCCTGCAGCTTCTCACGGTCGAAATCGCTGGTGGAAGCCTCGATCTGGTTGCGGATCTGTGCAATGCGGGCTGCAATGGCATCCTTATCGCCTGCGCCGCCCACGATGGTGGTGTTCTCCTTGGTCACCTTGACCTGACGGGCATGGCCCAGCATCTGGACGGTAGCGTCCTTCAGCTCATAGCCCAGATCAGCGGACACAACGGTACCGCCGGTCAGGGTAGCGATATCCTGCAGCATCTCCTTGCGGCGGTCGCCAAAGCCGGGAGCCTTGACAGCGCAGACGTTCAGGGTGCCGCGCAGGCGGTTGACGATCAGGGTGGACAGAGCCTCGCCCTCGATGTCCTCAGCCACGATCAGCAGCTTCATGCCGTTCTGCATGACCTGCTCCAGCAGGGGGACCAGATCCTGGATGACGCTGATCTTCTTATCGGTGATCAGGATGGCGGCGTTGTCCAGAGCAGCCTCCATCTTGTCGGTATCGGTGACCATATACGGGGTCAGGTAACCGCGGTCGAACTGCATGCCTTCCACGATCTCGTTGTAGGTCTCAGCG
>OHET01000516.1_pt1 | contig 15462 bp, 13 predicted proteins | sample 1567351 | NCBI WGS metagenome assembly OHET01 (sample SAMEA3879529, study PRJEB24766) | human gut metagenome | biome: human-associated habitat; feature: feces | place: USA | collected 1985/1987
GCCGTCACCATACTTCACCTGCTCTATTGTCTTTGCTGTAGGAAGTGCCTGTGCCAGTGTCACATAATCCTGTGATATATATCCTACCGAATCATCCACACTTATCTCAACCCAGCCGTCAGCGACAGAATTAACCGTGAATGCCTCTGAATTTCCAACCTGCGAAAGCACCGCAGCCTCTGTTGACTTCTCTGCACGCACATTCAGTGTTTCCGTATTTACTGTGGCAACCGTCTTAATCTCCTGTTCTGCAATAGCCTCTGCCTCATCTCCTGTTACAAGATACTGCTTATTTACATATCCTGTCACCTTGCCTGATGTGACCTTGTACCATTCTCCGGCATCCTCAAGAAGCTCACAGGCATTGTGATTGGTAAGTATTCCTATTACCTCGCTGTCTGTCGAAGCTTCCTGTCTGATATTTAAGTTTCCGCTGCTGATAACCGACATACCAAGATTTGTGTAACCACAGGTCTGTGCGGCTGTCGGTGTCTGAGCTGCTTCATTTGCCTGCTCAGACTCCTGTGAAGCATCGTCTGTCTGCGGTGCGCCCTGTGCAGATGCTGTTACAACATTGTTGTCATTTTGCGCAACAGTAAGCTCATCTCCGTAGTATGTGAGAGCAGATGTCGCTCCTGCTGTAAGAAGCTCCGTAGCATCAGCCGCCTCTGTCAGACCAAGGGCCACCCCCGCATTGACTGTTCTGTTTTCCTTTAATGATGTTCTGGCATCTACTGTGCTGCTTGAACTCATAGATACAGCACCTATAATAATAGCAAACGCTACAACGCCTGCTGCCTGTCCTAATTTTAATTTATTTTTCATATAGCCTCCAGTTCATGCTATCCATAATCCCATGTTTACGAGTATATCACAAATTGTTAAAATGTCAATATTTCTCTGTAATATTTCTGTAATATTTGTCATTTTTTCGTTATTTTGGGTAATTTCGCAAAAAAACAGCCACACTAGAATGTGTGACTGCCTGCATAATTGATTGTAAAATTGATATCTGCACTCATCTGGCTCTTTAACGCTTCTATTGAATCAAACTTCATCTCAGGTCTTACGAACTTATGAAGCTCTACCATGATATCCTGTCCGTAAACATCCTGCCCAAAATCTATGATATATGTCTCTGCACCTATTGGATTTTTGCCCTCTATAGTAGGCTTGCATCCTATATTGGTTACACCAAGGTACCAGTTGTCCCTGACAAGAACTCTTGACATATACACTCCCTTTGGCGGAAGCAGCTTATCGTGCGGCACTGAAAGGTTGACTGTCGGAATGCCAATAGTCCTGCCCAGTGCTCTGCCATGCACTACTCTTCCTTTTATGAAAAAGGGATATCCCAGCAGTTCATTCGCCTTTTTAATATGTCCTGCCGCAATCTCCTCGCGGATATAGGTACTGCTTATATCCCTGTCTCCATCCTTTATCTTGTCCACCACAATAAGCTCGTATCCAAGCTCTCCTGCCATCGCAGAAAGCAGCCGATGGTCTCCTGCCCTGTTGTGCCCGAAACGGAAATCATCTCCGACAATGATACACTTGACATTAAGACTTTTAACTATCCATCTGACAAACGCATCCGCCTCCATCGTCATCACCTGTGGCACAAACGGACACTCTATCAGATAGTCAATACCTGATTTTTCAAACACATACTCTTTTTCATCGTTTGTGATTATAACCTTTGACTCAACGCCAAGTACCTCCGATTTGGGAGGAATGTCAAACGTAAATATGATGCGCTTGTAGCCATGCAGATTGCTCTGTTCAATTTGCTTTTCCATCAGAAATTCATGTCCTCTGTGAAGCCCGTCAAACTTTCCAAACGAGATGACGGACGGCTCCTTGACATGAAAATCCAGAGTTTTGCTTATATATTCCATAATATCTGTATACTATTCTATTCCATAAAAATCTTAACCGGCTTAAACTCACCGGTCTCATCAAGATACGAATACACACCGACAAATATGCCCTCATGATTGTATACTCTGTATCTTATATCAGAGTCAGCACTGTGTTTTAAATAATCCGTAAGCACTGCCGGAATTTTATTTCCATTTCTGACAAGCTTATCAGCATCTGAAGCAGTATGCACTGCCGGCAGATTTTCGAATACTCCGTCAACAGGCATCACCATATCAAAGCAGCCTTCGTCCACCTTTGACTGAATCTGCGAAAGTGTAAGTGCATGCTCTAAGTCAAAGCCTGCTACCCTTACTCTAAGCAGTGACTTCATACAGCCATGGCAGCCCAGCCTCTCTCCGATGTCATTGCACAGCGTCCTGATATATGTGCCCTTTGAACAGTGCACCGTCATCGTAACCTCAGGCAAATCAATGCTTTCAACCTTGATATCAAACACCTCGATATCCCTGGCTTTTCTCTCTATAACCTTGCCCTCCCTGGCAAGCTCATAGAGCTTTTTCCCATTGACCTTTAGAGCCGAATACATTGGCGGCACCTGCTTTTGTCTGCCAATAAACTGTGATATTGCATCATACACCGCCTGCTCAGCCACATTGACCTCAGCCTGATTTAAGACCTGCCCTGAAATATCCTGTGTATCTGTCTCCTGTCCTAAAAGCAGCACAGCTTTATAGACCTTATCCTTATCTGTCAAAAGGTCACACACTCTGGTTGCCTTTCCAAGGCAGACAGGAAGGACGCCTTGCGCATCAGGATCAAGTGTACCTGTATGACCAATCTTCTTCTGGTGGAATATGCCTCGAAGCTTTGCCACAACGTCAAAGCTTGTATAGCCCTTTTCCTTGTATACATTGATTATTCCATTAACCATCTGCCCAAGAATCTCTCCCTAAATATTGTCCTTAACTGCTGTAAGAATGCGCTCTGTCGCCACATCAAGCGGTCCTTCGATTGTAAATCCTGCGGCCTTTACATGTCCACCGCCGCCAAATACCGACGCAACCTTTGCCACATCGTAATCACCGTTTACGCGCAGGCTGCCCTTGTAGGTACCATCCTCATTTTCGTAGAGAAATACAGCAACCTTTATATCCTTTGTCACGCGCAGCTGATTTACAATACCGTCGAGATGCTTTGGAAGCACATCGTACTTCTCCATCTCAGCGCGCGATACTGCAGACAATATAACATCACCATTCAGATACAAAGCAGCATTCAAAAGTGCCTGCCCCATAATCTTGTTCTGAGCAAATGTCTTTGTATAAAATGTATCATCGATTATCCTTGAATAATCAATGCCCATCTCCATCAGGGAGCCTGCTATATCCATAGTCTTTTTTGAAGTGCATGAATACTGGAACACGCCTGTATCATGCACCATGCCTGTGTAAATACACTCTGCTATCTGTATTGTGATGCGCTCCTTCGGCAGAAGTTCAAACACAAGCTCACAGGTTGAGCTCGCATCCGGAAAGATGTAATTTGCGTCTGCAAAGGCCCCGTTTGTAACATGATGATCTATGCAAAGTGTCCTTTTTGCAGACTCAAAATACTTAGCTGCACTTCCCAGTCTGCCTGTGTCACTGCAGTCACATGCTATGAACAGATCGTATACTGTATCATCCGCATAGCCGCTGTCAATCTCATCTGCTCTCTGCATAAACTTAAAGATGTTTGGGCTTGGCTCTAAATAAAGCCTTGCCTTTATATCAGGATAATAATCCTTTATGTAGTTGTATACCGCAAGTGTTGAGCCGACACAGTCGCCATCCGGTCTCACATGACCGGAAACAGCAACTGATTGTGCATCCTTTAAAATAGAATCAATCTCTGTCATAATCAATCCTCTTTGTTAATCCTCTTTGAGATTTTTTGTTACTTCATCAATCTTTTTAGACATCTCAACACCATACTCTATAGACTGGTCTATGATAAATGTAATGGCAGGTGTATTTCTTAAATTGATGTTCTTTGCGAGAGTTCTGCGTATATATCCCTCCGCTGACTTAAGTCCTGCAAGTGTATCAGCCTGTGATTTCTTGTCACCAAGCACACTGATATAAGCCTTTGCTGTCTTTAAATCAGGTGCCACCTCGACAGCAACAACACTTGTCATGGGATTGATACGCGGATCTTTTATCTCACCGCGTATGATATTTGACAGTTCACGCATTACCTCTTCGTTGATACGAATATTTTTTATGCTGTTCTTTCTCATATAATCCCGCTTTCTTTTTATATTAAACCGTAACTATCCGAATAGCTGCATTAATTCAAGATAAACAATATATGATTATCTCGGCACCTCTACCATCTTGTAAGCTTCAACTATATCGAATTCCTGAATATCATTAAATCCGTCAAATACAAGACCACACTCATAGCCTGTCTTGACCTCCTTGACGTCATCCTTGAATCTCTTGAGTGAAGCAAGGTCTCCCTCGAATATCTGCTCACCCTCTCTGCTAATTCTGACACGGCAGCCTCTCTCCATAAATCCGTCAAGCACATATGAACCTGCAATGTTTCCAACGCCTGAAGCCTTGAAAATCTGTCTGATTTCCGCATGTCCGATAACCTTCTCCTCAAATACAGGATCAAGCATACCCTTCATGGCAGCAGATACATCCTCGATTGCATTGTAGATGACCTTGTAAAGTCTGATATCTACGCCCTCACGGTCTGCTGTAGCCTTGGCAACAGGATCCTGTCTGACGTTAAAGCCAATGATGATTGCATTTGATGCTGATGCAAGGATAACATCTGACTCGTTGATGGCACCAACGCCGCCATGGATGACCTTAACCACAACCTCCTCATTTGAAAGCTTGACAAGACTCTGCTTAACAGCTTCAACTGAACCTTGTACATCTGCCTTTACGATGATATCAAGCTCCTTCATGTTGCCTGACTGAATCTGTGAGAACAGATCATCAAGTGACATCTTTGCCTTTGTATCCTCGATGAGCTTATTCTTCTCCTCTGAAATATATGTGTCAGAGAATGCCTTTGCCTCCTTCTCTGAATCACATGCCACAAATGTCTCTCCTGCTGAAGGCACACTGTTTAATCCAAGTATCTCTACAGGTGTAGAAGGCTTAGCCTCCTTTACTCTGCGGCCCTTGTCATCAATCATGGCTCTTACCTTACCATAGCTGCTTCCGCATGCGATAGGATCTCCGACATGGAGTGTTCCTTTTTGTACAAGCACTGTGGCAACCGCACCACGGCCTTTATCAAGCTGTGCTTCAATTACGAGACCTCTTGCGTTTCTATCAGGATTAGCCTTGAGCTCAAGCACCTCTGCTGTGAGAAGAATCATCTCAAGGAGATTGTCGATACCCTCCTTAGTATGTGCAGATACAGGACAGAATATTGTGCTTCCGCCCCAATCCTCCGGGATAAGCTCATACTCTGAGAGCTCCTGCTTAACCTTGTCGATATTGGCACTTGGCTTATCTATCTTGTTGACTGCAACGATAATCTCAACACCTGCTGCCTTTGCATGGTTTATTGCCTCAACAGTCTGCGGCATTACACCATCATCTGCAGCAACAACAAGGATTGCGATATCAGTAGAGTTTGCACCACGCATACGCATTGCTGTAAATGCCTCATGTCCCGGTGTATCAAGGAATGTGATGTTCTGGCCATTGATTGATACAACAGATGCACCAATGTGCTGTGTAATACCACCTGCCTCACGGTCTGTAACACGTGTCTGTCTGATGGCATCAAGCAGTGATGTCTTACCATGATCTACGTGACCCATTACGCAGACTACAGGTGGACGAGGAACCATCTTGCTCTCATCCTCTTCATCCTCCTTGAGAAGCTCTGCAATCACATCGACCTTCTCCTCTTCCTCACATATGAAATTGAACTCTAAAGCAATCTCCTCAGCGGCTGCAAAATCAACTTCAGAGTTAACTGTTACCATCTCGCCCTTCATGAAAAGCTTCTTTACAATGGCTGAAGGCTGAACCTTCATCTTATCAGCTAAATCCCTTATTGTAATCTTCTCCGGAAGAGAAATTGTCTTAATCTCGTTCTCATCCTCTTTTGGCTGTGCCTTCGGCTGCTGTGGCTTTTTCTTACCGCCGTGCTTCTCGAGATTGATGTAATTCTCCTGCTTCTTTCCGAGCTTATCCTGCTTCTGGCTCTGATTGTGATTATGCTTATTCTTTCTATCGTTGCCTCTGTCGCGGCTCTCCTTTCCTCTTACATCATCAGGAGCTGCAACTGCAACTGTTTCTTTTCTGAAACGATTTCTGTCATCACCTCTGCTGCCTGTTCTATCGTTATTTCTATCATTGCTCCTGCTTCTGTCATTGCTTCTGCTTCTATCATTATTTCTGTCAAAGCTTCTGCCACCCTCTGCAGGACGTCTGGCGTCATTTCTGAAGCCTCGGTTATTGTCTCTATTATTGTCTCTGCTGTTATCTCGGTTATTGTTGTCGCGATTGTTTGTTCTTCTATCGCTGTTTCTGTCCGTATTTCTGCTTCTGTCGGCATTTCTGTCAGTGTTTCTGTTGTTGATTCTGTCGCCATTGTCCTGACGTCTGTCGCTTCTTCTATCAGCGTCAGCCTGACGTGCCGGACGCGAATTGGTTACCTTCATATCTGCATACGGATCCGCTGTACGCTCACTTATAGGGCGCATAGCTCTCTCTCCGACAGGTCTTGGCTTAATAATGCTGTGCTGCTCAGGACGTGATGACTGATTATCGCGTCTGCCATTGCCATTTCTGCGCTGCGAACTGTTATTTCCATTATTTCCGCTGCCGTTTCCACCATTTGTTTTCCTACCCTGCTTACTGTACTGGGCATTGAAAACTGCTGTGATGCTTGCCTTTTTCTTTGGTCTGTCGGCTGCCTTAGCCTCATCCTTTTTAGGTTCTTCCTTTTTAGGTTCTTCCTTCTTAGGTGCATCTTTTTTTACTTCTGTTTTTGCGTACTTCTTTCGTACAATTTGCTGTGCCTCATCCTCAAGACCGCTCTGCACATTTTTGACAGCAAACTGTGTGCCGTTTAATGTGTCTATGACTTCCTGCGACTTTATATTTAATTCTTTTGCAAGTTCATGAACTCTCATTTTTGCCATATATCTATTTTCCTCCATTATTCAGTTTTATTCGACTGCAGCTTTTTTATCACTGCATTTGCAAGGTTTTCATCCGTTACTGCAAGGGAAGCGCGAAACTCTTTGCCTATTGCATTCCCTAACCCCACCTTGTCACTATAAAAATAAATCGGAACCTCATAGAAAGCAGTCATATCCGAAAAATGCTTCTTTGTGTTGTCTGATGAATCATCTGCAACTATCACTAAAAATGCCTTTCCTGTCTTTACAGCTTTCTCTGTAGAAAACTCTCCGCTAACCACATTGCCTGACTTTGCTGCTAATCCCAGCATAGAAAGTACTCTATCTGTCAATTTGGTTCATCTCCTTTTCAAGCTCCTCATATACCTGTTCTGATACACTAACACCAAGGGAACGCTCAAGTGCCTTTGTCTTTTTAGCCTTTTTAAAGCATTCAAGGCTCTTACATATATAAGCTCCCCTGCCGTTTTTCTTGCCGGTGTCATCGAGAATTATGTCGCCCTCCGCAGTCTTTACCACGCGAATAAGTGACTTCTTTTCCTTCATCTCCTGACAGCCTACGCATTTGCGCATTGGAATCTTTTTATTTGCCATTACTGCTCATCACCACTATCTGCCGCATCATTTTCTGTACCTGCTGCTTCGTTCTCGTCAGCCTCTGTATCAAAAGCCTCTGCCTGTACATCTGCCTGTTCTGTATCAGCTAATCTCTCGTTCTCAGCAAGCTCATCATCCGAATAATCATAATCGTCATCATAATCATCCTCTTCATAGTCATTCTCATAATCCATGAAGTCCCCTGACTCTCTGGCCTGTGTCTCGCTCTTGATATCAATCTTGAAGCCTGTAAGTCTTGCTGCAAGTCTTGCATTCTGTCCTTCCTTACCGATTGCAAGTGAAAGCTGATAATCCGGAACAACAACCTTTGCTGATTTCTCATCTGCATCTGCGATAACAGAGATAACCTTTGCAGGGCTAAGTGCGTTCTGGATAAGTATTGCCGGATTCTCATCCCATGTGATGATATCGATTTTCTCACCGCGAAGCTCATTTACGATAGCATTTACTCTGGCACCATTCATACCTACACATGCTCCTACAGGGTCTACGTTTGGATCATTTGACCATACTGCAATCTTTGTTCTGCTTCCAGCCTCACGTGAAATAGCCTTTATCTCAACTATGCCCTCTTTAACCTCTGTAACCTCTGACTCGAAAAGTCTCTTCACAAGCTCAGGGTGTGTTCTTGAAACAAGAATCTTTGGTCCCTTTGATGTGGACTTAACCTCAAGAATATATACCTTGATACGCTCTGTAGGCTTGAATACCTCACCCTTTATCTGCTCACTCTCAGTCAAAAGTGCATCTGCCTTACCTAAGTTGATGCTGACATTCTTTCCGATGTATCTTTGAACAACACCTGTCACAACATCCTTTTCCTTGCTGTTGTACTCGTCAAATATTACCTTTCTCTCCTCCTCGCGGATTTTCTGAAGGATAACATTCTTTGCGTTCTGTGTAGCGATACGTCCGAATTCCTTTGACTTAACCTCAACTCTCACGATATCTCCAAGCTGATAGTTACCGTTTACCTTGTGCGCATCTGCTAAGGAAATCTCCTCAACCGGATCCTCAACCGTATCTACAACCGTCTTCTCCTGATAGCATGAGAAAGCACATGTCTCAGGATCTATTTCTACCTTTACATTATCTGATTTACCAAAATGGTTCTTGCAGGCAGTCACAAGAGAGTTCTCAATTGCCTCAAGTAAAGTTTCTTTACTGATGTTTTTCTCCTGCTCTAATATATTTAACGCTTCTAATAACTCATTGCTCATTATTTTTTCCTCCTATTTGTGTTATCGTGCGCTTTAATTAAAAATCCAATGCCTGACGTATAAGCGCAATGTCACTCTTATTGAATGTAGTCTCATTGCCGTCTTCATCGGTTATTGTCACTGTATCCTTATCATAGGCTTTAAGCAGACCATAAAATTCCTTTGATTTGTTGATAGCCCTGTATGTGCGAATCTCTATCTCCTTATTCATATTGCGCACATAGTCCTTTTCCTTCTTGAGAGGTCTTCCAAGCCCCGGCGAGCTGACCTCGAAGGTGTACGAATCAGGAATATAGTCCTCTCTGTCGAGAATCTCATTCATCTGCCTTGCAACCACTTCACAGTCATCAACAGTTATGCCACCCTCCTTATCGATATATGCTCTCAGGTAGTTCATACCGCCTTCCTTAACATACTCGACATCAACAAGCTCAAAATTCATGCTGTCAAGAATTGGTTGTATAAAATTCTCCGTCTTTGCCTCATATACACTTGCCTTTGACATTTTATCACCTCTCTTTTTTATCTTTGTAACTATTCAGAATCGTTCCAAGTGGTTCTGAATAGCTGCCTGATGTTTATAAACGTGAATTGAGAGAGGACTTTTGCCCTCTCTCAATCTAGTCAACGTTGTTATCATAGGTATAATAGCACTATCAGAAAAAAAAATCAAGTTTTTTTAAAAAAGTACTTGCTTTTTTTGAAACTCCATGATAGTATAATACACGGTTCGTTGGTCAAGCGGTTAAGACGCCGCCCTCTCACGGCGGAAACACGGGTTCGATTCCCGTACGGACTGCTAAGTATTTAAAGTCGGTACATTCATGGAAACATGATGTACCGGCTTTTTTCGTTGTATATATTCATATGAGGCAGAGCTATTTATGAGCAGCTGCAGCTACTGCATGTTTTTTTATGCCGTCAGGCGTTTTTGTGATGCGAAGGGCAACGACAATTATTGCGGCAGCAAACAGAAGCTGTATTCCCATGCATATTGAAATAAAGCCAAGCTCCCTGACCGGATGAAAGTCAATACTTTTTACAGCCTGGTTGTACCAGTAGGCAGGCAAAAAGTGAGCGGCCTTTATGATGCCATCGCTTAGAAATTCCTCCGGCACAAATATACCGCACAGGAATGCCATACCGAGTGACACGGTGTTCGCAAACATGTTCAGTATCTCACTGTTTGAGGTGATTTTGCTGATTAAAAAGGCAAATGCCAGTGAAACAAGCATGTAGCAGAGCATGTTGAGTGTGAACAGGAAACCTGAAAACGAGAATGTGCTGCCTTTAAACATGATTGTAGCTGAGACAAAAATTACAGCGCATACCACAAGTCCGGTTAAAATCACACCCAAAAGCAGCTCGCGGTTGTAGTTTGCAAATTTATAGGATGAGCAGGATATTCTCTCCTTGATTTCCTTTTTGGAGAAAACCTGAAGGACAGGAGCTATACCTGCAATCATCATGACAAGGAGCACCCATCCCAGATAACTGAAGCAGTAGTATATCCCTGAGTGCGAGGCGACACTTTTGCCACTGAGCAGTGAGACAGAAGCCTTCTGGCTTAGCGAGGTGTTTACTGCGGCTAGAGCATCAGCTTCAGAGTAGCCGGAAGCAATGTAGGTATTGTACGTTTTCGTAAAGCTGTTTATGGCAGACTCAAAGGTGGTCGCTGCCTGCGTACCTGGTATGGTCACAACATCAAGCCTGAAGCCTTCTTTTATGATGAGAACACAGTTTACGTTTCTGGCAAACAGCTCATCCTGCATAGTTTCCTTTTTGTCATTTTTAATATTTTTTTGTGTGCATGTCTTTTTAAGATAGGCTGTCAGAGCTTTGCTTTCTGATGATTTGTCATAGTCAAATACCGCAAATTTGGGCTTGGTGGCTTCATAATCACCTTCAGTTTTGTTTGTGCGTGTCGCAGTGAGAACGACCATGACACCTATGAATATGGACAGGTACATAATCATCTGGCCCATATGTCTGTTGAGTATTTTGAAATATGATTTAAATACTTGCATATTTTTCCCTCCGAAGCAGTACAAAGGCAATGATTAAAAGAATCACTGATTCTACTGCCATGATTGATATATTTCTGAAAAATCTGTCGTAGCTGTCATATACGTTGAGCGAGTAAAAGCAGTCGGATATGAGACAGGCCGGGTTGAGGCGGTTGGCAATCGGAAACTTGTGCTCGACCATATCCTTTATACCGTTGGCACATAAATCCGCAAGCACGGAAAGCACCATGCCGATTCCGACAGAGATACCGATTTTGCTGCCCTCTGTGAGCTTAGGAATGGCACCGATTATAACTCCGATTGAAAGTCCGATCATGCAGCCGAAAAACAGTGTCAGGATGATTGCCGGATATTTGTTTCCGAAGTCCACACCGAGTAGTGTCATGTAGACCAATGCAATTAGCTCGACAACAAAATGGATGATTAAGAGTGAGATATACTCTGAAAAAATCAGTATGTTTTTGCTTAGAGCTGCAAGGCTTTTTCGTATGCCGAGAGGACTTGTGTTTGCAAGCAGACGGTTTGTGGATGTCACAGCTGAAAATGAGGCGAACAGGCAGCTCATCGCAAATACAGCGTAAAAGTAATTGGTGTATTCATCCTGATTTCCCGATGAAAGAGAAATCTCTTTATACTCTGATGCGGTGTCGGATAGTCCGGCAATTGCAGTCTCAAGTGCAGCCAGATTAGTCTTTGCTATGTTTGTAAATACGTCCTTTTGCTGTTTGTACTGTGTCAGGATGGATTCAAGGATTGTGGCATTGTATGAGTTTTCCTCCACGACTAAAGAAGCATCCTCTGTGTAAATAATGCCTGTCACTTTTTTGTTATTTAGTGCTTTTTTGGCTGCTGAGCTATCCATTAGCTTCATGTTTATGAGGTCTGAAAATGAATTTGTGCTATCGGACTTGTCGTCTGATTTACTGACGGAATCAGTATGGTTTACATCGAGAGACTCAAGCACGCTCATCAGAGTGTCATCGTTTTTAGATTCAACCACTGCCACATTTATTGTCTTGAACATTTCATCCTTTTCAAACAGATTTCCGAATGCCATATACATAAAGGTGGCGAGCAACAGTGGAAATGCAAGTGTCCAAAACAGCGTGACTTTCAGGCGGAACATGCTTAGCATGGTGTATTTTGCGTTGTGAAAAAATAATTTTAGTCCATTCATCAATCCCTAAGCTCCTTTCCGGTAATCTCTAAGAATACGTCGTTAAGAGTCGGAAGCTGCGTGTACACCTGACCGAAGGACAGATTATTCTGCTCTAGATAATCAAGCACATGGATTATATTGTGGCGTCCGCCACTGAAATAAATCCGAAGCTGTCCGTTTTCAAAGCTGACCTGATATGCATTGTGCAGCTGCTTTAATGCGTCAAGCTGTGCTTCTGACAGGTCTGCGATTTCTACGTTTATGGTCTCTGTATTTTTGATCATGCGCTTTAGCTCGTCCTTTGTGCCGAGTGCGAGAGCCTTGCCCTTGTCCATGATGAGTATGCGGTCGCAGAGCTGTTCAACCTCCTCCATGTAGTGTGAGGTGTAGATGATTGTCGCACCATCACGGTTTAGTTTTTTGATGCCCTCCAGAATCTTGTTTCTGCTTTGAGGGTCGACAGCCACGGTCGGTTCATCGAAGAAGATGAGCTTTGGTTTGTGTGCTATGCCACACGCGATGTTGAGTCGTCTCAAAAGTCCGCCTGAGAGCTTCTTTGGCAGAAATTTGCTGTAATCCGCTATGTCCACGAAATCCATTGCTTCCTTTACATATTTTTCGCGGAGCTTTTTGTCACTTACGTAAAGACCGCAGAAATAGTCGATATTTTCATATACAGTCAGCTCGTCGTACACGGCCACATTCTGCATGACTACGCCGATTTCGCGTTTGATATCGTAGCTGTTTGAGTACATTTCCTGCCCGAATACCTTTATATCTCCCTTATCGTATGGTTGTCGTCTTTCCGGAGCCGTTTGGTCCGAGCAATCCGAAAATCTCGCCGGTTTTAACGGTCAGATTGAAATGGTCGAGTGCCACAAGCTCCTTGTAGCGTTTTACAAGGTTTGTTACTTCTATCGCATTTTTGGTTGTATCCATTGAATTGCCTCCATAATGTTGTATTTTCGTTTGCAAGCCTGATATCCGGCTCAATAACAGATTACTATATGGCGTGCCGGAAAGTAAGTGTCAAATGTCACATTCGTATTTATGTTTGGATGAGGCATTGTTGTGTAAAAAATGACATTTGTCATAGTGACGTTTGATGGAATTTGTTGTAAGCTTATTTTACGGAAATGGAGGCTTTTGATGTATAAGATATGTAGTCAGTTTTTAATAGTTCTATCATGCGTGATGCTTATGGTGGTATCCCTTCAGGTCGATTACGTCATGATAGCGTGCATACTTACAGGAATAATCGTGTGTACATTTATAGACATGCAGGATGTGCCGCAGATGAGTCCTGCTAACAAGAGCAAAACGGCAGACCGGGCTTTTGATTTGATTCTGGCGGTTTATATTCTGTCCGGAGTATTTTTTGCACCATCATTTTTTATGCTGCCGTATGCAGCGATGGTATTCAGAAAGAGAAAATACACGGCATCGAGGATGGCTGCAGCCTTAGTGGGGATAGTTGTATCGGTGGACTGTATTTTAAAGATAAAACATATAGCACCCGGGATTTTTTATATCCTGGAGGTTGTACTTCTCATGGCTTTTGCGGTAATGCTTTCGTATTTCACAGAGCTGCTTTTGGGGTATCAGATGAAGATGCACAGCATGAGAGATGCGTCCATGGAGCACGACATGCTTATGGAGCAGATGAATCACCAGCTTATCGAGAAGCAGAATGCGCAGATATACAATGCCACGCTAAAGGAGAGAAACCGTATCGCAAGGGAGATACACGACAACGTGGGTCACATGATTACGCGCTCTATTTTGCAGGTGGGAGCAATCGGTGTGATAAATACTGATGAAAAGCTTAAAGCGCCTATCGCAGACCTAAAGAGTACACTCGATACGGCAATGGACAGCATGAGAAAAAGTGTTCATGATTTGTACGATGAATCGGTCGATTTGCGTCAGGCGCTTGCGAAGCTTAAGCCTACAGACAGTGCATTTGCATTTTCACTCGAATACGACTGTGAGGATGATGTGCCCAGAGATGTCAAGTATGCTTTTATTGCAATTGCAAAGGAAGCGGTAAACAACGCAGTTAAGCACAGTAACGGCGATGAAATCAGGATAATAGTCAGAGAGCATCCCGCCTTTTACCAGCTTGAGATAATGGACAACGGCACAACGGCTGACGAAAGAAGACTTTCGGGAGAAACAGGAGATGGAATAGGCATAAAAAATATAAAAGAGCGTGTTGCAGCGATAGGAGGAATCATGCGTATAAAGGCAGACGATGGTTTCAGGATATTTGTGACGCTCATGAAGAAGTGAGGATATACAAAATGCATAAAAATCAAGGCATGAATAAGAAAGGAACAGGACATGAAGATAGTAATAATAGATGATGATAATCTCGTATCACTTTCGCTGAATACAATAATGAGCGCACAGGATGACATAGAGGTGTCTGCGGTTGGAGACAGCGGGCAGCAGGCGGTAAAGCTGTACGAGGAGCATATGCCCGATGTGATGCTCATGGATATAAGGATGCAGGGCATGACAGGTCTTGAAGCAGCAGAAAAAATACTCGCAAAATATCCGGATGCCAAAATACTTCTTTTGACCACATTTTCGGATGATGAATACATTGTAAAAGCAATCTCGCTGGGTGCGAAGGGCTATATACTAAAACAGGCCTTTGAGAGTATTGCCCCGGCACTTAGAGCTGTAAACAACGGACAGACAGTGTTTGGAACACAGATAATGGACAGGATACCACACCTGTTCGGAGCTGATGGTAAAGCTTCATCAGGCACCGGTCAGGCCCGGTTCATTGACGCAATGAAGAGCTATGATATAAGCGGCAAGGAGCTTTCAATCATAGATCTGGTTGCAGAAGGACTAAACAACAGGGAAATAGCGGATGAGCTGTATCTGAGTGAGGGAACCGTACGAAACTATATCAGTGTCATACTCGAAAAGCTGCAGCTGAGGGACAGGACACAGCTTGCATGCTTTTATTATAAAAGTATGGTATAACATGAAACTTTTTCTATGGTGTGGGACACATATATAGTGAAGGGAGGGATGCAGATTGATTAATAAGGCACAGGATGACTTTTTTAATGAGCTATATGCCTCAACCAATCAGAAGGTTTTAGCGTACATCATTGTAAAATGTGGAAAAACTGAAGATGTAGCAGATATATTTCAGGAAACCTATACAGAGGTTGTTAAAATAATACGAAAACATGGAATATCATATTTTAAGCAGCCGGATGCACTTGTAATGCAAATAGCAAAGAGAAAAATTTTTCGTCATTATAAATTAAAAGAAAAGCTTCGTGGCATTGAGGAAATGAACGATTATAATATTTTGTCGGCAGATGAAAATGATATAGCTGTACAACAGACTTCGTTTGACGATAT
>OHET01000526.1_pt1 | contig 15243 bp, 15 predicted proteins | sample 1567351 | NCBI WGS metagenome assembly OHET01 (sample SAMEA3879529, study PRJEB24766) | human gut metagenome | biome: human-associated habitat; feature: feces | place: USA | collected 1985/1987
TGGTTGTGGTGGAATCTGGTGAACTGCCGTTTAAGGAGAAGCCTTTGTCCGAATCGGATATCGTACTTGTCCGCGAGCTGCTGTATGACAAATATACCCTTGAAGATGTGTACCCTTACCGTGATACGGTTCGGGTTGTGAAATGGGACATTGTGCGCAAGAGTCTCGCTTTCATCGAAAACATGCAGGAACAGCCTGCCGCCTGGGGAGTCTTCCAGAATTACAAGAACCGGAACGGAGAGGCTCCTTTGGTGGCCACCTATCGCCGGAATGTCTACCGGAGAGTGTCCGATACACTCGGTGTGGAACGCTACCAGTCTGTTCCGCTCTACCTGTCGGCCGATACCGTGACTCCCATCCGTTACGGACGCGACGGTTCCCTGGCCGAAGTCCTTTCCCGCCAGGGAGGATTCTACAAGGTGAAGCCGGTCACGATCGATGAGGAATGGCTGATTCCCGAGCGATACCTCAAGCCTTTACCGGACAGCGTCTCTTTCCGTCACGTGGTGTTTGTGGACCGGAAAGACCAGAACATTGCTACCTTGGAATGGAAGGAGCGGGGTACCTGGTTCATCCGTAGTGTGAATCCGGCCACCACCGGCCTGCATAACCCGCCTTACGGGCAGGAGACCCCGTTGGGCCTGTTCCTGATTCAGGAAAAGAAGTCACGCATGGTCTTCCTGAAGGACGGTTCCTCGGCGGTAGGCGGATATGCTCCGTATGCCAGCCGGTTTACCAACGGTGCCTACATTCATGGCGTACCGGTCAACGTCCCGCGCACGGCCATGATTGAATACAGCTACACGCTGGGCACGACGCCCCGTTCGCACATGTGTGTACGGAATGCCACCTCGCATGCCAAGTTCGTGTTCGACTGGGCTCCGGTGGAGCAGTCCCTCGTGGTGGTCATCGAATAAGTTTCTACTTTTTAACATTCTGTCAGTGAACGGACTCAGATTTTATGGCTACCTTTGCAACCGTTTTCAGATAGTTTGTTATGCGGCGTATTGTAAGTTTATTGATTCTGTTTATTCTTCCTTCGTTTTTTACCTTGACAGGCAACCGGATCTGTGGGGGCCCTACCGCTCCGGCAGTCAATGCCCCGGCACGTTCAACCCTGTGTTCCTCCCTGTATCACGACATGCAGCTCGAGGGCGTTGTCAATTGGGAGGCGTTCCGCCAGGCCGTCACCGGTTATTACAAGATTTCCGGACGGAAGAAGAATATCCTTACGCTCATCGATTTCTCGAAACCTTCCACCGAGAAGCGTCTCTACGTGTTCGATATGGACCGGAAGAAACTGCTTTTCCATTCGGTGGTGTCACACGGTAAGAACAGCGGCGGAAATTACGCCACCTCTTTTTCCAACGAATACGGCTCCTACAAGAGCTCCCTGGGCTTCTATCTCACCGATAGCCCTTACCAGGGGAAGAACGGTTACTCCTTGCTGTTAGACGGCCTGGAGAAAGGAATCAACGACCGTGCCCGCCAACGTGCCATCGTGGTACACGGTGCGGCATACGCCGACCCTTCCGTAGCCCGTTCTGCCGGTCGTCTGGGAAGAAGTTTCGGTTGTCCGGCCGTTCCGAAGAACCTGTCCAAGCCCATCATCGATGCCATCAAAGGGGGAAGTGTCATCTTTATCTATGCCGAATCGCCCGATTACCTGGCACATAGTTCCATCCTGAAACGGGAGGATATCGGCTAACTTATTTTTGCGACTATGGAAGTAATCAAGACAGCAATAGAAGGCGTGGTCATCATCGAGCCACGAATCTTCAAGGATGCGAGAGGCTATTTCTTCGAGTCTTTCTCGCAGCGGGAGTTCGATGAAAAAGTGAAACCTGTCCGCTTCGTGCAGGACAATGAAAGCATGTCGTCCTACGGGGTGATGCGCGGACTGCATTTCCAGCGTCCGCCTTATACACAGAGCAAGCTGGTACGTTGTGTCAGAGGAGCCGTGCTCGATGTGGCGGTAGACATCCGCAAGGGAAGCCCTACCTACGGACAGCACGTGGCTGTCGAACTCACGGAAGACAATCACCGCCAGTTCTTTATCCCCCAGGGCTTTGCCCACGGATTTGCCGTCTTGAGCGAAACGGCGGTTTTCCAGTACAAGTGCGATAATTTCTACCATCCCGAAGCGGACGGGGGAATCAGCATCCTGGATGAAAGTCTGGGCATCGACTGGCGGATTCCCGTAGAAAAAGCCATCCTGAGCGAGAAGGATACCAAACATCCGCTGCTCAAGGACTTCGAGACACCATTTATTTAATGAATAATTAAAAATTAAAAACGACAGGAGCAAACCGTTCTTTTTGTTATTCACTATTCATTATTCATTATTCATTATTCATTATTCATTATTCATTATTCACATGAAAATCTTAGTTACCGGTGCCAACGGCCAGTTGGGCAATGAAATGCGCATCCTGGCCAGGGAGACCAACGACACTTATATTTTTACAGACGTAACCACTCCGGAGGGTGTGGAAACCACTCTGCTGGACATTACGGATCTGGAGGCTGTACGCCGACTGGTGAAGGAACAGGGCGTGCAGTGCATCGTAAACTGTGCGGCTTATACTAACGTGGACAAGGCCGAAACGGATGAAGCGTTCTGCCGGACACTGAACGCAAAGGCCCCGCAGAACCTGGCCATCGCCATGAAGGAAGTGAACGGACTGCTGGTGCACGTCTCTACCGATTATGTCTTCGGAGGCGATCCCTACAACATCCCTTGCCGCGAAGACCAGCAGGGAACCCCGACAGGAATCTATGGACAGACCAAGCTCGAAGGAGAGGAGTTCATCCGCCAGTCCGGATGCGATCATGTCATCCTGCGCACAGCCTGGCTCTATTCCGAGTTCGGCAAGAACTTCGTGAAGACCATGCTGAACCTGACCGCCACCAAACCCCAGCTGAATGTGGTGTTCGATCAGGCAGGTACCCCTACCTATGCATACGACCTGGCAGCAGCCATCGTAACCATCTTACGCGATTACGAGGCCGAACAGCCTTCCGCCGGCTATTCCAAGACCGGAATCTACCATTACAGCAACGAAGGAGTCTGCTCCTGGTACGATTTCACCAAGGTCATAGCCGCCCTGTCCGGCCATACTTCCTGCGATATCCGGCCTTGCCACAGCAACGAGTTCCCCAGTCCCGTGAAACGTCCGGCCTATTCGGTGCTCGACAAGACCAAGATCAAGGAAACTTTCGGGCTTCACATCCCTTATTGGATGGAATCCCTGAAGGTCTGCCTCTCCCGGCTCTGATTCCGGTAGCTGGCAGGCAGAAGAAAAAACGCTGTTCCGGTGCAGAAATGCGGTCTGCCGGAACAGCGTATATCGATTAACCAGACTCTCAACGTTGTTCAGTCTCTCCGGAAAATATCCCTCGTATACACCTTTTCCTTCACATCGTCCAGACAAGTGTCATAGCGGTTGGCGATGATGGCCTGTGCCTGTGCCTTGAAAGCCTCCAGGTCATTCACTACCTTCGAACCGAAGAACGAAGTGCCGTCTTCCAGGGTCGGTTCGTAGATGATGACGGTAGCTCCTTTCGCTTTGATGCGTTTCATCACTCCCTGGATGCTGCTCTGGCGGAAGTTGTCACTGTTCGACTTCATCGTCAGGCGGTACACCCCGATGATACATTCTTTCTCTGCCGACGGATTATAGTCCCCCCGGTTGTAATAATCGTAGTATCCCGCCATCTTCAGTACCCGGTCTGCAATGAAGTCCTTGCGGGTCCGGTTCGACTCCACGATGGCGTGAATCAGGTTCTCCGGTACATCCTGATAGTTGGCCAGCAGCTGTTTCGTGTCTTTCGGCAGGCAGTAGCCTCCGTAGCCGAAGCTCGGGTTGTTGTAGTGCGTGCCGATACGCGGGTCCAGGCAGATGCCCTGGATGATGGCCTGTGTGTCCAGTCCCTTCACCTCCGCATACGTATCCAGTTCGTTGAAGTACGATACCCGCAGTGCCAGGTACGTATTGGCGAACAGCTTCACCGCTTCTGCCTCCTTCAGTCCCATGAACAGGGTATCCACGTTTTCCTTGAGGGCACCTTCCTGCAGCAGGGCGGCAAATTCATGCGCCTTCTCTTCCAGTTGCTCTCCGGCGATGGCCCGGATGGCCTCGTTCTCTTCGTCCTGTCCGTCGATGAACTTCGGGTAGCCTACGATGATGCGGCTGGGGTAGAGGTTGTCATACAGCGCCTTGCTCTCCCGCAGGAATTCCGGCGAGAACAGCAGGTTGAACTTCTTGCCCTGCAAGGCAGGCGTGTTCTCGAATTTCGGGGCATACTTCACGTACAGGCTCCGGCAGTATCCCACCGGGATGGTACTCTTGATTACCATCACCGCGTCCGGGTTCACCTCCAGCACCAGGTCGATTACCTCCTCCACGTGGCTCGTGTCGAAGTAGTTCTTCACCGGGTCATAGTTGGTCGGTGCCGCTATTACGATGAAGTCCGCGTCCCGGTAGGCCGAAGCCCCGTCCAGGGTAGCTTTCAGGTTCAGTTCCTTTTCGGCCAGATACTTTTCGATGTACTCGTCCTGTATCGGGCTGATGCGGCGGTTTATTTTCTCCACCTTCTCCGGAATCACGTCTACCGCTGTTACCGGGTGATGCTGCGCCAGCAGCGTAGCGATCGAAAGTCCTACGTAGCCCGTTCCGGCTACTGCTATCTGATAATTTTTCATTTTCTATGGTTTTGGTTATGCTTCATGCATGAATCTGTTGGTCTGAAGGATGGGCAGGTACCTCATTCGAACCGGGTGTTGCGCATGTCGCCCGTTTCGGCAAAGGCGATGTGCATCTGCAGGGCGTTCCGGAGCGACATCGGAGTTGTCTGTTTGTTGATGATTAGTAATTAAGCGGTTATTTTCCTTTCAGTCTTTTGTTTCTACAAAGATACGTTTTTCGGCAGGAAAAACAAGCGGAAATGACCGTATGGATTGCATCGGAAGTCGTTCATGCCTTTTGGACTTTATTACGTTCCTACCTGTCATGAGAAGGTTTCCTATACCCGGTCTATTTCTTGGGCAGAAAGGTAGCGGCTTGAATCTGTTCGGATGTCAGTCCCAGCGCTTTCAAGTTGCGGGCAATGGCTCTTTTTTCCTCGTTTTTACCTTTCTTCATTCCTTCTGCCATTCCTTTCTCCATTCCTTTCTCCATTCCTTCTGCCATTCCTTTCTTCATTCCTTCTGCCATTCCTTTCTCCATTCCTTTCTCCATTCCTTTCTCCAGCCCTTCCGCCATTCCTTTGGCACGACCTTCTTCCAGTCCTTTCTCCCGTCCTTCTTCCAGTCCCTGTTTCCATCCGGCCCTTCGGGCATCTTCTTCCACTATCCGACTTACCCGGTAGCGGTCCAGAGCCTTGTCGTAGGCTATTCGGTCTTCCATTGACAGGTTGGCTACGGCAGCCAGTTCCTCCAGGCGGTTGAACACCTGTTCCTTCAGTGCGTCGGGCATTCTGTTCCAGTGTTGCATATTTTTCAGTGTATAAATCAGTTTGTCATACAGTGTTTCACATTCATTCAGCTCCTTCTCGAAATAAGGGAACTGGAGATAAATCTGGCGGAAGTGCGGGTTTATCGTCTTTCCGCTTTCCCGGTCCGCTATCACCGTATCCGTACGGAATTTGGCTTCCAGTCCCGGTTCACGGAAATTCATCAGGAAGATACCGTATACGGTAGAGAGCTTGTATCTGGCTCCGTAGTAATCCGCTTTCTCTTCGCGGAGCATAAGGTCGTTTTCTTCCTCGGTCATCGGCTCATCGGTGCGGAGTTCACGTTCCTTTTTTCGTTTCTCGCGGATGTTCTCCACCTGTCTGCCTATGGCGCGGCACATGTAGAACAGCGTACGGTCCAGAAAGTTGCTGTGGAAGCGGTTCTGCATCTCCACGATGATGTACTCTCCCGTAGCAGTCAGGCAGTACAGGTCGTAGATGATGCCTGCGTCCGCTATGCTGTCGGAGTGGTTCTCCTTGTCCAGCAGGGTCAAGTTTTCTATCTGGTGTTCCCCTGCCAGCAGTTCGTTCAGCAGCGTGATGAGCAGTTCTTTGCTGGCCGGTTGTCCGAAGATAATCTTGAATCCGATGTCGGTAAACGGATTTACGAAGTGTCCGCAGGTCAGTTCCTCGTTCCTCATGTGTCCTCCTTTTCTGTTTCGTTTTCACAAAGATACGTTTTTCGGCAGGAAAAACAAGCGGAAATGCTGAAAATGACAACACATCCGCACCTTGCTCCACCTGGTTGTTTTCGCGTGTATACCACAGGTTCGGGTCTGCATAATCCGGTGCTTGAGGAATATAGCCGGCGGTATCCTTGTCTTCCCGGTCCGTCTGGTTGCTGCATGCAGAGAGCAGCAGAATGAATATACCGAGGTGGTATATCAGTTTCAGGTAAGTCATTTTCTTTGTTTTTGAGTTTGTTGTAAAAAATCGGAGCAGCCTGTTACACTCAGTCGCTCAGGTATACGTCCAGGGCTTTGGTCAGTCTGAAATCTTCCAGTTGTTTGGCAATGCATCTCCTGAAGAAATCCAATATTTCGTTGTAGCATTCCATGATGATTTTTCCGTCCATACTTAATACTATTTTCCGTGTATAGACCGGAATTTCGAACCATCCGCAGTTATCCAAGTAGCAGTAATGTGTTTTTTCATCTTCTTGGAAACATTCGAACCGTTTTTGTTCCAGCAGATTCAGCCTTTCCTGAGGTGATAAAGCCGACAACTTTTCCATGACAGTGTCACTTTCCCGGTTTTCTCCTATATAGCGAAGGTCATAAAAACGCTTTAGAAAAGACAACAGTTCCTTGTCACAGATTTCTTGTTTCAGCGAGTAGGTGTAGCAGTCCTCTTCTTCTTTTCTGTCATATTCGCTTCCCAGTCGGAGTGTGTTTTCCAGTTCGGCCAGGATATCTGTTTTTGTTCTCCTTTCACTTACATACTTGTTGATTCTGTCTTTGTAGACACAGGCTTCCAGTTTCAGTCCTATTATCAGATATCGTCCCATAATTCTTTGATTTTGTCGGTTTTCTATAGCAAGTCTATTTCCCTGGCAGAAAGTCCGGTAGCGGCTTGAATCTGTTCGGATGTCAGTCCCAGCGCTTTCAGGTTGCGGGCGATGATTCTTTTTTCCTCGTTTTTACCTTTCTCCAGTCCTTTCTCCAGTCCTTTCTCCAGTCCTTTCTCCAGTCCTTTCTCCAGCCCTTCCGCCAGTCCTTTTTCTCTTCCTTCCGCCAGTCCTTTGTTGATGGCCGTACGGATGGTGTTTTGCCAGTCACGGTATACTTTGAGGCTTTCTTCGTAAGCCTCATATTCTGTTTTGGTGAATTTGGCTATTTCTGCCGCCTCAAACAGTTTGGTGAATACCCTTTCCTGTAGTGCCTGCGGACGTTCCAGCAGTCGTGAAAGGTTTCGCAGAACGAAGAGCCATTTCTCGAACATCCCGTCCAGTTCCTCTTCTGTCTTGTTGAATTTGGGCATCTCCAGGTAGATGAAGGTCAGCTTGTCGTAGAACACCTCCTGGGTGCGTTGGTCCGTCAGCTGTACTTCGTGATGGAAATAGGAGCCGTTGTCGTCGTCGATGTTGAAGTTCAGGATACCGATTACGTAGACAGCCTTCAGGGAGTAGTCCCAGTCTCCTCTTTCCGCCTGTTCCCGGATGGGGAAGGTAGCATAATACAGGCTCCGGTCCTTGAAAAACTGCTGTTCCGCCTTCTGCATCTCTACCAGAATCTTTTCTCCCTTTTCGTTTTCACAATACACATCGAACACGGCTTTCCTGTCCAGTTCCCTGGCACCCAGGTGTTCGGTATTCAGGTAAGTCAGGTCTTTCACCACTTCCTTTCCGTTGAAAAGGGAGTTGATGAAGCTTATCAGCAGTTCCTTGTTCATTTCTGTCCCGAACAGCTTCTTGAATCCGAAGTCGGTGTACGGGTTTACGTATCTGGCTCGTTGGTAGTCATTGTTCATGGCCGAAGTCTTTATGTGAATAGTATCCTCACAAATATAGGAGTATTTTTACAATCTTCAAAATATAGGCTGCTTTATCCACTCGGAATCCGTATGCGGTTTGACCGGAAAATCGGATACCGCCTGAGGAATGAACGGATATTACCGGAAATGCTGAACGGGTATACGCCGGAATATGCACCTGCCCATCCGCTTTTACTTTTTAACTTTTACTTTTTAACTATCAAGTACGCTTTTACCTTTTAGCTCTTGGCAAATTCCTTGATGAGCTGTTCGTTCTTCAGCCGACATACCAGCAGTCTGCCGTTTTTCTCGGCCACGATGTATCCGTCCAGTCCTTCTATCACCACCTGCTGTTCGTCCTGGGTATGTACGATGCAGTTCTGGCAGTCGAACATCCGGATATCGTTACCTACCGCCGTGTTGTGCTGTTCGTCCGGAGCCAGCAGCGTGTGCAGCGAACCCCAGCTTCCCAGGTCGCTCCATCCGAAGTCCGCCGGCAGTACGTAGATGTCTTTGGCTTTCTCCATCACCGCGTAGTCGATGGAAATCTTTTCGCAGGTCGGGAAGAGCCGTTTCAGTTCCTCCGCCTCTTTCTCCGTGTACAGGCTCGGAGCCAGTTCGTCCATTACCCCGGCTATCTGCGGTGCGTGGTTCCGCAGGGCAGTAGTGATTGTTTCCACGTTCCAGACAAAAATACCCGCGTTCCACAGGTAATTTCCTGCCGCCAGGTATTGCCGGGCTGTTTCCAGGTCCGGTTTCTCCCGGAAAGAGTCTACCCGGTGTATTTCTCCGCTTTCCAGTTTCTCTCCCGCACAGATGTATCCGTATCCCGTTTCCGGCCGGGTAGGGCATATCCCCAGGGTAACGATGCTGCTTGAGTGTTCCGTAAAGGCCAATGCCTGCCGGATGTCGTTCCTGAACTTTTCTGTGTCAATCACCAGCGCGTCCGAAGGAGTTACCACGATGTTTGCTTCGGCATCCTGCTGTCTGATTTTCCAGCTGGCATAAGCTATGCACGGAGCCGTATTCCGGGCCTCCGGTTCGGTCAGGATGTGCTGTTCCGGAATGTTCGGAAGCTGTTCCTGTACGATTCCCTTGTATTTCTCCGAGGTTACCACCCAGAAGTTTTCAGGAGGGCAGATACCGTCGAATCGGTCTACGGTAAGCTGTATCAGCGATTTGCCTACCCCCATTACGTCGATAAACTGTTTCGGGTAAGAGGGCGTACTCATGGGCCAGAACCGGCTGCCGATTCCACCCGCCATGATGACGATGTGATGATGTTTCATGATGTTTATGGTAGATAGAAGTTCATTTATTTCTAGTCCCCCAGATTTGTAATCTGGGGGATATATAAGTTCAAATAATCAGCGTTAGCCCTGTAAGCGGTTGGCCGACAGCTTGAGCCAGTTGGATAATTTGATCCGGTGCCACCTCCGCTGGAAGAAAGCCCGGATGAAGAACAGGAAAGACCAGACCGCTTCCGAAGGGGCCAGGCTGAGTACCCGCAGAAACTTGTGTACCCGTTTCTTAACCTTGTTCGCCAGGTTCCGTTTGTCCCCCCGTCGGTCATAGAATCCGAAGTTCCCCCCTTCCAGTATCTCCTCCAGCAGCAGCTTCCCCTTCTTTTCGTCCGGTGGACAGAGCAGATATTCCGGTTCCAGGGCGAATACCGTCTGCAGCACGTACATCACCGCTCCCGCAAATCCCTCCATGTTCAGCCGGCGTAGGGTCTGCAGGGTCTCTTCCTTTTCTGCCGGGGGCATCCCTTTGCGCAGCACCAGGGCGTAGTCCGTCAGTTGCCGCAAGCCGATGCCTTCGTCGAACAGGTGACGCATGATGTGCTGCAATACATACACCCGGTTGAAGGTGTCTGTCGCTACGGCTACCGGTCGTCCGGTTCCTTCCAGCGATATCCGGTTACCGGCACAGGCTTTCCGGTGCTTCCGGCAGAAAGCCAGCAGCCGTCGGTTTGTCACCGGGTTGAACATGAGTGAAGGCTGGAAGTGCAGTTCCACTGCAGTTTCTTCAAATAAGGGGAGGTGAGTGTGGAAGGGATGACTTCTTTTATCCGGAAATCTGGTATGGCCATATTTCCGGAGCACATCCGGTTCCGCGTCCGGCCATACATCGATGTCTCCCGGCATCCGGTGCAGTGGGTTGGGGTAGTATCGGGCAATGCCCTGTCCTTTCAGTATCGTGCAGGCATAGCCTTCCGCTTGCAGGAACTCGCTTACCTGCACGGCTTCCCCGTTCAGCCGCCGGTTCAGCTGTTCTATCCGCAGCAGTTGCTGTATCCCTTTCAGCTTGATGGGGGCGGGGGGCAGGTATTCTGCGGGGAGTTTCAGAATCCCGTCCATCACGATGCCGGTTACCGCCTGCTTCCGGGCCAGGGTCAGCAGTTCCTTCCAGGTACTTTCCGGCAATGGAGTTTCCAGGTGCAGAGATTCTCGTGTTCCGATGCCCAGTTGTATCAGTTTGAAAAAGAAAGATAGGAGTGTTTCATTCATATGTGTCTGTCAATGATTTTATGAGCGATGTCATTCAGATCATCTTCTATGTTTGCAAGGTATTTTTTGTATGCCTTTTCCCAATTGTAGTATTTGTAACCGACAATGCCTAAAGGTATCAGTATAAGGTTTACTAACTGATAAGTAATCAGTAGCAGACGGATAAGCTGTTGGTTCTGTTCCCAGAATTCAGGAGAGTTACTCACTGGGTACAATGCATACAACAGCCCCCCTATGAGAGAGCTGATGAATACACCTGCTGCATGGATAAGAATGAACCGCCTGTTGCAGTCCAGGCTTATATAGAATTTGTCACACATTCCCATCATGTAGAATATCAGCAGCAACAGTAACATTCTCCACCAGATAGCCTGGAAAGGAATCAGAAAATACAGCGCAATGATGATGACCTGGGTAAATAGCAGATTAAGAATCCTGTAATCTATTCTTTTAGGGGACTTTATGTGCCGATGCATCGTCTTGTGTCTCTCTTTACCAATCAGAAGACAATATTTACGCCATAGCGCCGCTGTAAATGCAAAAGATAATGTCAGATAGTAGACAGTGAATCCTATAGCGAATTCGTTCGGTACGAAGAATGGGTCTATCAGCATAAAGACAAGTCCCCACAGGAATGTATAAAGAGCTACAAGTTGGGGTATCTTTTGCTTGTAGATGCTTTTACTGTTTTTGTCCAGAGTCAGTCTTGCCTGTGTTTCACCTAGCCAAAGCTTGCTGGTAGAGATTTGATAATATTCAAGTTCTTCTTGTGTTCCGGCCTGTTCTATTTGGTGTTCATTGGCTTTCTGTGAATTTTCCAGTTCCCGTTTCCATTGTTTCAGGTATTTTTTTGATTCCTTTACCAGGTACTTTATCAACGATGTAAAATAGTTTCCTTCCTGATAGAACAGTTGCAGGACAGCCAGTGTAACCAGCACCCCGAAGAAAGTTTGTGTCTTGTCCAGCATTTATCTTATGATGTATGGATTTACCATGTTTTTCTTGCACGTCTCAAAGATTTCATTCAGCAGCATACAGCTGTCTCTCACTGTCTGGTCTGTACCTGTGATTCTAATCCGTCCTTTTTTGCTTTTGTCTTCCAGTTCACGCCGGTAAATGTTGTTGTCGCCTACCATGAAATGGAAGTCAAATTTCGGGTTATGTTCTTTCAGTATGTAAAGTCTGAAATTATTTTTCCCCCATATGTCTGTCAATTCTTTTTCAGGTTCAGATATGCTTATTTCCCGCTCACTGATGATTTCTATGCTGTTTCTTTCATTGGAAAGAAACTTCCCAAGCAATGCCCGGAATTGGGTATATAATTTTTCTACTGCATTCTTTGTGCCTATTTCTTCCAGCTTTCTTTTTCCTTTCTTTGTAAACAGTCGTGCTTCTCCGCAATAGATTTTTATTTGACTACATTTCTGAAGCATGAAGTTTAAGACACAATAGGTATTCATGATGTTGTCATTCTGAATAACGATAGAGCTGTTGTTGTTCCAAGCATTCTCCAGTTGTTCGTTGAAGTTGTCAGTATCTTCTTCGTTGAATAGAGTCTTGTTTTCTGCCATAGGGGGTATTGCTGCTTTTTTGTTCATGGTATTTTGCAATGTTATCATTTAATCTGTTTATTTCCAAATATTTTTGTAGGTTTATTCCTTTCAGATGGATTTTTCAGATAAATGTACTTCTTATAGACTGTTTCATGATGTTATACTGCCGATAGAAGAGATTGCCAATTTCTTTGGGGCATCTTACATTTCGGGTGATAGTGAGAAAGATTCAATCGGCTCCTATCGGGTCGGAGAAAAACCGCAAAAAGTGCCCGCACTTCCGTTGCTTGGAGCGCAGACACTTTCTACCGTCTCGGTTTACAAAGCTACAGTAGTCCAGTGAACTACTCCCGTTTTTAGCTTTTAATTTTTAACTATTAACTTTTAACTAAATTCAGTCCCTCCGGAAAATATCACGGGTATACACCTTTTCTTTCACATCGTCCAGGCACGTGTCGTAGCGGTTGGCGATGATGGCCTGTGATTGCTGCTTGAAAGCTGTCAGGTCATTCACTACCTTCGATCCGAAGAACGAGCTACCGTCCTCCAGCGTCGGTTCGTAGATGATGACGGTGGCACCTTTGGCTTTGATTCGCTTCATTACGCCCTGGATGCTGCTTTGGCGGAAGTTGTCGCTGTTCGATTTCATTGTTAGGCGGTATACAACATCCACTATGTTATGAATAAATTCTTGTATATTTCTGATATATGTCAAACACGTCCTGCGCTATATTGTCCCAGTTGTATTTAGACATATCATATTTAATAGGAAGATAGGGATTCTCAATATTCTTTTGAAGCTTTTCAGCTAATTCGTTTATATTTCCTACTTTGAAATATACATCTTTGTTTAAACCTACCTCTAGGTTAGCAGGTATATCACTTACGATGACAGGTAAATGATAACTCATGGCTTCTAACAGTGCGATGGGAAGTCCTTCATGTGACGATGGTAATACAAAACAACGTGTATGTGTAAGTAAGGAGTGTAATTTTTTCCCTTTGATAAATCCGGTAAGTATGACTCCATGTTCTCTAGCTGTTCTTTTTAAATTTCTGGAATAATCATCTTCGAAATCTGTATCACCCGCTAATACAAGTTTGCATCCTTGAGCGTTTATTTTGGAGAAAGCTTCTACCAAATGATGAAGGTTCTTTTCAGGTACAAAACGACACATACCCAGGATATATTTGCCTTTTTCAATCCCTAATTCATCAAAATACTCCGGATAGTCACATATTTCAGGTTCTGGTACTCCATTGTAGATAAGATGGCAATCTTTTCGGTGATATTTACGTACAAGGATGTCATTGATTACATTTGAAATGACTATCACATCATTGGCAAACATGGTTCCCATTCGTTCTCCTAGTTTCAGCATTGTTTTTGCTGCAAATCCCCACTTGTCACGGTCATAGTCAGGACCATGATGTGTAAAAACCACTTTCATTCCAAGTAATCTTGCCAGTGGAGTAAGTAGGGCGGGGCCTATAGCGTGAATATGAACGATATCGGCTCCTAATGCTTTTGCCTTTAATATAGCTTTGAATGTATGAATGATAGCTTCGAATGATTTTTTCTTGGGAGTATCGATATCCAATAATTTCACTCCTTTCCATTCGGAAAGCGTATCATGCACATAACTTTGCCTGCGTATTACTGTCGTGTCAATACCTTTGGCCGCAATGCGAGGAAAAAGTTCTTCGCAATGCGTTTCTACCCCTCCCATTATATTAGGTATTCCACGTGTTCCGGTTACAACAAGTTTCATCTTTTATCTAATGATTATCTGTCGAAATTCAAATCACCTTGCTGAGGATCTTGTCCTACATCGCAATACTTAAAGTCCAGACAAGCTGGTTTGCCTTGCATAGAGCGAAGCTTGTTTTTTAAGGCCCATTTCAGCGGATATTTGATATATTTGTGCATTACGGGACTTGCTGTACCAACCATCCAACAGTTTTTCGGACATTTGCGTACTTTTTCTCGTACTTTAGCTGCCTGTTCACTGTTCCAAATTGTCATGAAGTCAGCATCGTGGATATTGCCCATACTCCAAGATTTCGGTGTGTCACTTTCCGCTGGCTTCAATTTATCATTGGATACATTGTTGGGATCGGCTGCTAATTTTTCATTATATTCGGCTACAGTCATGTCGTCACCATCCAGTTTCAGCTTGTTTTCTTTATGTTTGTCATCCATACGAGTTTCAAGACCGTTGCAAGGCATAACCTCTCCCCATGGATCTATGAAGAAATTAGCTGTACCAGCTTCGCAAGGTAGCATACGTTTACGTCCTTCTATATAATTAATAAGTCCCATGTTGAACCAGGCACGGAACCAACTTTTAGGACTCTTTTCTTTCAACTGCCATTCTATGAGTTGCCTGAAGTTTCCGCACACCTCATCATGATTGGTGATAACGTTGTCTCCCTTATGAAAATAATAAGAATTGTGGAATGCGGCTGTCGCAAACTCCAATCCCATAGATAGAGAGAGTTGATAGAGTTTAAGCATGTCTCCCGAGTTATAGTTGCTCACAGTACAACCAAAACCAATATCCTTCAACCCCATATTCTGAAGAGTCTTCAATGTTTGGATAGCTTTGTCAAAAGTACCTTGACGACCTCTTAGCTCATCATTCTTCTCTGCAAGTCCTTCAATAGATATGCGAATACCAATGTTAGGAAATTTTTTAGCTAAAGCTATTACTCGTTCATTAAACCATCCGGAAGTAGAAATTACGATACGGTCAGTATGCTTGTAACATTCTTCTACGATTTCATCTAAATCTTCACGGATAAAAGGTTCTCCACCAGTTAAATTGATAAATTTCAGTTTAGGTAGTGATCTTAAATCAGCAGCTTTGATTTCCTCCTTTTTGTTTGTCGGATTTTTCCAGATGTTACACATTACGCATCGCATGGGACAGCGATAAGTTAAGATGATGCTTGCATCTGTAGGACAAGGAATGTTTTTGTTAGCCATAATATATTATTTTTTGTAGATTTCTAAGATTTGATTATAATAGTTTTCTGCGTTATATTTCATTTGTGATTGCTGTGCAATTTGTGCATAATTGAAACTGTGTTTCCACATCGCTTCTATTTTCTGAACTAAATCAGCCGTATTTTTACTTTCAAATGTCATTCCGGTTATTTCATTTTCTATTAGTTCGGGGATGCCACCTATG
>OHET01000561.1_pt1 | contig 14426 bp, 9 predicted proteins | sample 1567351 | NCBI WGS metagenome assembly OHET01 (sample SAMEA3879529, study PRJEB24766) | human gut metagenome | biome: human-associated habitat; feature: feces | place: USA | collected 1985/1987
CTCCTACCCTCATCTCATCCAAGCCCTTTTCAACGGAAACTGGTTCGGGCCTCCATCGCCTGTTACGGCGACTTCACCCTGGACAAGGGTAGATCACTAGGTTTCGCGTCTGCTCACGCCGACTGAACGCCCTGTTCAGACTCGCTCTCGCTCCGGCTCCGCCACTCAATGGCTTAGCCTCGCCGGCGTGAAGCAACTCGTAGGCTCATTATGCAAAAGGCACGCCGTCGCTCTCGCGAGCTCCGACCGCTTGTAGACGAACGGTTTCAGGTTCTCTTTCACTCCCCTGTTCGGGGTTCTTCCCACCTTTCCCTCACGGTACTGGTTCACTATCGGTCTTCCGGATGTATTTAGCCTTGCGGGATGGTCCCCGCGGATTCGGACAGGATTCCTCGTGCCCCGCCCTACTCAGGTGGCTCCCCTGTAACGTCCTCGTTGCCTGTACGTGCGTGTCACACTCTACGCGGCGCCTTTCCATGCGCTTCCAGTTCCTTGACGTCATCCCTTGGGAGCTCCTACGACCCCGCACAGCCCTTGAGCTGCACGGTTTAGGCTCCGACCCTTTCGATCGCCTCTACTCAGGTCATCGATGTTTCTTTCTTCTCCTGGGGGTACTGAGATGTTTCAGTTCCCCCCGTTCGCCCCATCATATGATGGTGACAGGCCTTCAGCCTGCCGGGTTGCCCCATTCGGACACTCACGGATCACTTCCTGTTTGCGAATCCCCGTGAATTTTCGCAGCTTACCGCGTCCTTCCTCGCCTCCGGATAGCCTAGGCATCCCCCGTTCGCCCTTCTCCTCTTTCTCTCGTGAATTACAGTCTCTCAATATGGTTACTCACCATATTCAGCGACTCTCTTCTTGTCTCGTTTTTGCCTATGAAATTGCAGTCCCTAATTCGCAACTCGAAAAAACTCTCGAATTATATACAAATTACAAACTGATTTTCTTTTCTATCTTTACCTCTTATTCTCTCTCAATGTTGTCAATGAACTTGGCCGTTTGAACGTGTTTCTGAAGCTTTTCAGCATCGTTGTTCCTCAAACGGACTGCAAAGATACGCACTTTTTCATTACCTCCAAATTTTTTCCGACTTTTTTTATCATTTTTTTCATAAAAAACATTTTATACACCATTTTCACCCCCAAAACCTGTCGAAATAAATGGATTTTGCTTAAGTTTGTATGACGCGGCCGGAAGAGTCGCAAGGATTGCTAAAACACATAGACAGATAAGCAAATGGAAGAAAAAAGAACGACTCTGCCTGAGAACGCGCAGAGAGAACTTAAACCGGGCGAAAAGTACGAACCGCTTCTGAGCCCTCAGAAAAACTATCCTGAAGTCACACCTTATTCAGTATGCGTCGGCCTGATCATGGTCATCATCTTCTCAGCCGCTGCCGCATACCTCGGACTGAAGGTCGGCCAGGTATTCGAAGCGGCCATTCCGATCGCCATCATTGCAGTAGGCCTTACAAGCGCATTGGGCAAGAAAGGCGGCCTCGGACAGAATGTCATCATCCAATCCATCGGCGGATGCTCCGGCTCAGTGGTTGCCGGCGCCATCTTCACTCTCCCTGCCATATATATATTAGGTGTAGAGGTGAACTTTATGCAGATGTTTCTGTCCTCCCTTCTCGGCGGCATTCTCGGCATCCTCTTCCTGATTCCGTTCAGAAAATACTTCGTAAAGGAGATGCACGGCAAGTATCCTTTCCCTGAAGCCACAGCCACAACACAGGTCCTGATTAGCGGAGAAGGCGGAGGAAACAATGCCAAGACATTGATACTCAGCGGTCTCGTGGGCGGACTCTACGATTTCATCATCGCCACTTTCGGCGCATGGAGCGAAACGGTGTCCACCACAGTCACCACCATCGGCCAGCACATCGCAGACAAAGCCAAAGTCGTGCTGAAGCTGAACACCGGCGCTGCAGTACTCGGACTCGGCTACATTGTCGGTCTCAAATACGCGTTCATAATCTGCTGCGGCAGCTTCCTGGTGTGGCTGGTAATCATCCCTCTGATGAATCTCATCTGGAGCGGCCAAGTCATTGACCTTATGAACAGCGGCATCACGCAGACCATCGGAGACATGTCCGCTGACCAGATCTTCAAGGAATACGCGCGTCACATCGGCATCGGCGGCATTGCCACAGCCGGCATCATCGGCATCATCAAGTCTTTCGGAGTCATCAAATCGGCCGTAGGACTTGCCGCAAGCGAGTTCACGAAAAAGCCGGGCACAAAAGCCGAAGCCACCGAGCGCACAGACGAAGACATGCCGATGAAGACGATTGTTTTCGGCATTGTCATAGCCCTGCTGGCGATTTTCGCATTCTTCGCATTGGGCGGAGTCGTGGAAAACATCTGGCAGGCATTGGTCGGCGTGCTGATCGTGGGCATCATCTCCTTCCTGTTCACGACCGTGGCTGCCAACGCTATCGCCATCGTGGGCTCGAACCCCGTCAGCGGCATGACACTTATGACATTGATCATAGCATCATTGATCCTCGTGGCGGTCGGGCTGAAGGGCAATGCCGGTATGGCGGCGGCGCTGGTGATCGGCGGAGTCGTGTGCACGGCGCTGTCTGTGGCGGGCTCGTTCGTGACTGACCTGAAAATCGGATATTGGCTCGGCACCACGCCTAAGAAACAGGAAATCTGGAAGTTCGCGGGCGTCGCCGTCGCTGCTGCCACTGTCTGCGGAGTTATGCTCGTGCTGAACAAGACCTTCGGATTCACCGGGGACAATGCTCTCGTCGCGCCTCAGGCCAATGCAATGGCAGCCGTTATCCAGCCGCTGATGAACGGCGGCGGTGCTCCGTGGATTCTCTACGGAATCGGTGCTCTCATCGCTATTGTCCTGACAATGTGCAAGATACCGGCTCTCGCTTTCGCACTCGGAATGTTCATTCCTATCGACCTGAACCTGCCTCTGCTCATCGGCGGCGCCATCTCGTGGTTCGTCGCTTCCCGCAGCAAGGATGCCCAGGTCAATGCAGAGAGACACGAAAAGGGTACGCTTATCGCTTCAGGATTTATTGCAGGCGGCGCCCTGATGGGTGTTGTCAGCGCCATTCTCAAGTTCGCGAATGTGGATCTGTTCCTGACTTCGTGGCACGCAGAGTACGGTGAAGCTATTGCGCTTCTTCCTTATATAGGTATCATCGCGTTCATTATCGGGGTCGCGATGAAGGTCAATGAGAAAAAACAATTACAATAACGAGATATGGAAAAGATATTGGACAGATTTCTGAGATACGTCGCCATCGACACTCAGTCAGATGAAAATTCGGAGTCACAGCCAAGCGCTGCCAAGGAACTGGATTTGCTGAAGTTGCTCTGCAAGGAGCTGAACGATATGGGCGTGGAGGCTACCCTGGACGAGTACGGCTACGTCATGGGCTCCATCCCGTCCAACATTGACAAGAAAGTTCCTGCCATAGGCTTCATCGCGCACGTGGATACGTCTCCGGACGCTTCCGGAAAGGATGTCAAGCCGCAGATCATCAAGGACTACGACGGCGGAGACATCGCATTGAAAGGTGTGCCGGGCCTGTTCCTGAAGCCGTCCGAGTTCCCTGAACTGCTGGCTCACAAGGGCCAGACCATCATCACCACTGACGGCACCACGCTGCTCGGAGCTGACGACAAGGCCGGTGTGGCGGAGATCATGAACGCGGTGCAATACATCATGGAGCATCCTGAGTTCAAGCATGGCGACATCAAGATCGGTTTCACTCCGGATGAGGAAATCGGCCGCGGTGTCGTGAAGTTCGACGTGAAGCGCTTCGGTGCCGACTATGCCTACACGATGGACGGCGGCGAAATCGGTGAGCTGGAGTTCGAGAATTTCAATGCCGCTTCCGCCAAGCTCCACATCCAGGGGCGTAATGTCCATCCGGGTTACGCGAAGGACAAGATGAAGAATGCCATCCTTATCGGTATGGAGTTCAATGACTTGCTTCCTATCGGCCAACGTCCTGAGATCACCGAGGGCTATGACGGATTCTTCCACATCATCAGTTTCAAGGGCTCGGTAGAGGAGGCTGATTTCAGCTACATCATCCGCGACCACGACCGCAAGAAGTTCGAGAAAAAGAAGGAGCTTATAGGTCAATGTGTCAATTTCATCAATGTCAAATACGGTGAAGGCACTGCCACTCTGGAGGTCAAGGACCAGTACTACAACATGCGTGAGCAGGTGGAGCCATACTATTTCATTGTCGAAAAGGCCGTCAAGGCCATGGAGATGGCAGGCATCAAACCGAAGATTCAGCCTATCCGAGGCGGCACTGACGGAGCGAACCTTTCATTCAAAGGCCTCCCATGCCCGAACATCTTCGCCGGCGGCCTGAACTTCCACGGCAAGATGGAGTTCGCCCCTCTCGAGAACATTGAGAAGGCCTCCGAAGTAGTCCTGAACATCGTCAAGCTGTTCGCGGAATAGAGATACGGAAATTAGACGCAGCAACACGACCTCAACGTGCCACCATAGGTAATTTCTGAACCAATGAGCATACCTGCAAGTTGGCAAATTCAGACGTAACAAATTAACATACAACCACTTACATACCCTAAAAGCAAAATGCAAAGATGCTCATCACCCTATTTTTTTAGGGGAGTGAGCATCTTTGCGCATTAGCTCAAATACTCATAACCGCCTACTCATCAATGCATTACAACTACCATTACAGCATTAGCATTATGCTCATTGGTACCATAATTCCGCCGCTGGGTGACTATTAGCAGCATTTTCTTATAGAACAACACTCGCGCATATCGGGTATAACTCTTTGCTTATTTCAGCATATTCAAGAAGAAAGGAAACAAAAGAGCTGACTCATAGATTTTATTTCTTTTTGACAATGTAACTGATATTGAAGGCGCATCAGACAAATAATAGTCAAACACAAGAAAAACATCTTATATATTGTACAATGTAAATATTGTATCTATCTTTGTAAAAAAGAACCACAAAATGACTTTTGATAAAATATTGGATGACGGAAGGCTCTGGGCCGTACGGTACGATGAAAAAGAACAAAACTGCTTCGATGAATTGTTTGACCGGTGGTATGACATGCAGTGGCTGAAGTCATTCTTCACAGATAATATTTCGGATTTAAGCGCCTACTTCCACATCACAGATGTATATAAGGCCATAATGGAAACAATAGAGGATGCATCCACTTTGGAATGCCTGATGCTGGACATAAGTCCGGACGCAAACCTAAATACACTTTTCAGACATCTTGAAAATAACAGATTCTCAGAAATGACATTAGGAAAAGAGAAAGCGAAAGGAAAAAGCGTCCAGAAACATTCTTCTTGGTTAAGGATATATGCTATCAAGATTGAAGACGGCATCTACGTAGTAACCGGAGGAGCGATAAAACTGACTGCCACGATGTCTGAAAGAACACACACTCTCGCGGAACTGGCTAAAATGGAGATGGTTAGAAATTATTTCATTGACAATGGCGTTTTTGACAAAGAAGGATTAAATGATTATATAAACCATGAGCAAGGCAACTGAATTTTTGAACAATAACCAATCTGCAACCCCTTCAAAGTGGAGGGAAGCGGCTGAATGGAGAAGAAAGAATGAGATCTGGCTGAAATATTCCAGAGTCATAACGATGAAAACCATGCAGGCTATGGATAAGCAGTCTGTCACTCAGTCCATACTTGCCAAGCGGATGGGATGTAGTCAACAATATGTCTCCAATCTGCTCAAGGGAAACTCTAACATGACATTGGAGACAATATCACGTATCGAAACAGCGCTCAACATTGACATCATCGGATCTGCACTGGGCAGCTTGGTCGATGGATATGACTCTGCCGAAAGTTCATCGCGCACGTGCTACCTGAATGATGTGGAACAACCTACACTTGCACACCTCGATGAGCACACTGGCAATCAATAAGTTCTCGGTCGGTAAACGAACTCAGTCATCTCAGTCTTTCTGAACTGGAACAATCTCCTCTGAAGCCAGGCCCTTCTCCGTAACACCTGCCTGCTCTGATTTTTCTGGCGTACCTGCGTCGTCATCGGCTTTCCGGGCTGCTTTCTCCGCCTCACGGGCGGCCTTTGCGGCGGCTTTGAGGTCGTCGCGCTCCTTTTGTTTCAGGTATGCTGCCTTGTATTTCTCGAGACGGGCATTTTCCTTCTCCTCCCTGGCTTTCAGGGCCTTGAGCTGTTTCAGCTTCTTCGCACGAAGTTTGGCAGCTTTCTTATCCGCGGCTGCCTTGGCTTTGGCTGCATCCAGACTGTCGAGCCGTGCCCATTTGGCTTCACGGGCAGCAATCTTCGCCGCACGGATGGAATCACGATGCGCCTTTTTCAACGCGGACGGATCCAGCACAGGAGCATTGACAGAAGACGAATCAGAAGACATTGACAGAGAATCAGTTGCGGCCTTTGTCGAATCCGCGACAGACGGGAGGGACGTTCCGAGCGAGTCCGCAGGAGAGAGTGACAATGAATCCTGCGCCACGGACAGCGAGTCGCCAGCTACTGTCAATGAATCTGCGGCAGCGGCCTTAGCCTGTGCGGCAGCCTTCCTGCGAGCCTCTGCATTGGCCTTGGCCACCTTGCCCTCGCGGATCTGCTTCATTATGCCCGGGATGTAACCAGGATAATATCTGTCTGTGTATTCGAAAGTTGCACGCGGACGGGCCGAATATGAACTGCGCTCCGATGGACGCAGAGAGAGCATGGTAATGTCCTGTTTGCCGCGCGGGCACGCATCTATCTGCCAGTCAAAGCCCTTCAGCACACGTTCATCACGCGTCATCTGAGCCACCGGATAGCCATCGTTTTTCGCGGCATCGAAGTAATAGACCTTGTCCAGTTCACCGTTCAGGAACCGCGCAGAGAGCATTTTCGCAGCACTTTTGTTCACGGTCGCATAGACGCTGTCCTCCTGCAGATAGAAAACGGCATTCGCTTCGCCGAGAGCATCGAATCGTGTCAATGCCCCGGTAGTGTCGAAGTAGGCGAGCATTTCCGTGGCCCTGATCTGGTCGAAGCACAACGAGTCTTCTTTCACGATGATGAAGGCGTTGGACATCAGGCTGGCCTTCTGCATGGCCCTGTCCTTGATCACCGCATAGATGCTGTCGGCAGAATACTGCCTGTTGCCCTCATTCCAGACAAACGGTTTCTCATACATTCGGACCAATGAATCCAAATCATTGTAAACCAATGAGTCACAAGCGAGCTGTATATCTTTGCGGAACATCTTCACGTTCTTGATGGCCGTGATGAAATTCAGCTTCGTGGAGTCCTTCGGTGCGGAAAGCGAATCCGCGGCTACTGTCAATGAATCTGCTGCATTTGCGAGCGAATCTGCCGAATGCGAGAGCGTGTCAGCAACATGCGAAAGGGAATCGGACGCATGAGCGAGCCTGCCGGCCGGTTTCTGAAGTGCACCAGCTGCCGTACCGAACGATGCGAGCGCTTGAGAGACAGAATCCGCCTCAGAGGCCTGTGCACCAGCCGCCATCGCGGTCGAATCCTTAGCCGAGGTAAATGTCTTGGCTGTCAATGAGTCTGCCGGAGCGCCCTCGGCTCCCTCCGCTGAATCAGTCGCCTTATCACCATTCTTTCCGGAAGTCTCTGACTCAGAAGTCTCCGACACATCACCTTCCTTCTCAGAAGTCTCTTCCGCCTCCGAAACATCCGAAGACTCAGAAGCCTCACTCTCGGAAGCCTCGGCCGCCTCCGAAACATCCGAAGACTCAGATGCCTCACTCCCGGAAGCCTCATCCGACGCCGAAATATCCAAAGACTCAGATGCCTCACTCTCAGTCGCCTCATCCGCCCCCGAAGTCCCCGCAGCCCCTCCTGAAGCAGTCCCGGCCTCCCCCGCCTGTTTCTTGTTCGGCTTAGGACGGTTCGGGTCATTTTCCAACGCCTTGGCCGCAGCTTCAGCCGCCTCCTTGGCCGCCTTCTGACGATAAGCCTGGACAGCATCCACCGCCAGATCCTCCATGCGGGACTTGGAATTCTTTATCTCAGATTCATTGACCTGAAACATCATACAGGTACGGGCGAAGATGGTGTCAGCCCCGAAATAGACCGTATCAGGCTGGTCCTCAGCATTTTTCGTCACCCCGATTACCGCCGGGTCCCTCGTCAGCTTCACCTCGGACAACGAATCCGTATAGAAAATCCGCCCGGCCAGAGCCGAAACATCACGCGTAGTGTCAGTCACCTGCGCATTGCCGAGCAGCTCGATATTCTTAGATGACCTATAATAATATAAGGAGTCCGCCCAGCCTTCCTGAGTATCACTCATGCCATGGACATTGTTCCGGAACAGGAAAATCTCGCGTCCGCGGTCATACCAGCCGCCATTGGCTGAAAGCATATTGTCATCCTGCCAGGTATCCGTGTCGAACCCGAACGTCGCCACATTGGTCCTGGCATCATAGACGATGGTAGTGGACTTCACGAACACCGAATCCGTGAACATATTCACCCTGTCATTGAACGTGAACGTCCTTATCTTGGAATCGTAAGTACCTGTTCGGCTTTCGATTATCTGCCCCTCGGCATCCTTCATCGAACCGCCGTTGAAGAAAACCGCCACACTGTCCTTCGTGTTGTAGTCCAGATGCTCGGTACGCAGCACATTCCGGTCCTTGTCCTCGAGCTGCACCAATGTACCCCTGAACTCAGCCAGGTCCCTGTCAATGTAATAAGTCAGCCTGTCTCCCGTCAGCACCGTCTGGTCCTGGAGAATCTTCACATTGCTGATAGCGTAGATTTCATTGGAACTCATATTCCAGAGCGCCGTATCACAGATGAGATAAGTATCATTGTGCAGAAACCTCGCCGGGCCCGTCACTTTTCGGTAATCGACGCCGTCCTTCTCGATAAGCTCCATGGACTGCGCGCTCAGAAGACGAACGAGCGAGTCCTTCTGACTGCCATTTTCCTGTGCAGACAGACTTGTCAATGTCGAGAGAACCGTAACGACAGATATGAAAAGCTTACGGAAATTCATTGACACTCAATATCTTACTTTTCAGCCGCATCGGACGCGCACTGAGCCACTATCTTGTTCCAGCCCTCGCGAGAGAAATTGCAGTCCTTGAACAGCGGGTCGATAGTGATATATGTCGTCTTTATCTTGCTGTCAATGAACTCGTCGATAGCCTCATTCTGCTTCTTGGCCTTCGCCTCGTCCAGCAGCTCGCTGTAGTCATTCTCGAACGAAGCCGTGTGGGACGGAATAATCTTGTCCACGCGGATTATCTTATACACAGTATTACCGCTACGGCCCTCATTGTCAAGCGATTCCACAGGCTCGGATATCTCCCCTTCCTTCAGATTCTTGATGGCAGCATAGTCCTGAGGCTTCAGCTGGTCGATCTCAAAATACGCGGAACCGGTATTCGGGTCAGCCATCTGGCCACCATTGGTACGAGTCTGATTGTCCTGAGAATAGAACTTCGCCGCAAGCTCGAAAGTGACAGCCTTGTTCTGGATTTCAGTCTTGAGCGAGTCGAGCGTCTTGAACGCCTTCTGCCTGTCAGTATCCGTATAGACCGGCTTCATGAGAATATGGCGGGCATTGAACATATCCCCCTTCTTCTCGAGCACCTCGATAATATGGAAACCGTCCGGCGTCTCCACAATCTGGGAAATCACACCAGGCTTGAGCGACATCGCCGCATCAGAAAATGCCGGCCAGAAAATCGACTTCGACGCAAGCCCCAGTTCGCCGCCCTTCCTCGCGCTGCCCGGGTCCTCAGAATAGATACGGGCCAATGTAGAGAATTTCTCACCGTTGATAATTCGCTCACGTATGCTCAGCAGCCTCTCCTTCACCGCAAGATTCGCAGCTTCACGGTCCGGATAGATACAGATCTGGCTCAGCTGATACTTCACCGGAACCATAGGCAGGTCCGCGGCATCAGTCTTGGAAACATACTCCTTCACATCGTGCGGAGTCAGCTCAGGCACCGCCGAAGCAATCTGAGACTGCATCTGCTGGGTAAGCGACATATCCTCAAGCTGCTGCTTCCATTCCTGACGAAGTTTATACATCGGCTTGCCGTAGGCCTTCTCCACATTGTCATCACCCCCGAGCTGAGTACGCATCTGATCGATACGCTGCGCCAGAGTGCTTGACACCATCTCCTGGTTCACCGTGAGAGAATCCACACGCGCCTGCATCAGGAAAAGCTTCGACTCAAGCATACGCTCCAGCTGCTCGCAACGCATATTCCTGTCGGAATACATCCCCTGCATACGCATATACAGAATCTCCTGCTCCAGTTCCGACAATGAAATCATCTCATTGCCCACGACAGCTATTGTCTTGTCAATGAGCCCATTACCATATTTCTGGGCATTGAGTGGCATCTGCGCCGAAGCCAACACCGCAACCACAGCTGCTGCAAGTTTCAGTATATTCTTCATAATCAATAAATCATCATTTTATAACGAAAGCGCCTTGAGCGCGCGCATTCTCTAACAAGTCCCGTTCCAAACCTGAAATCAAAGCCTGTTTTCTGGTACTCAGGATAATATCTTTTATCTGTTCCCTATAATATTCCACCGGTCCGGTCTGCCCCGCCCTCATCATTTCGCTGACAAAGGCAATGTTCAGATTGCCGCTGCCGTCCGGAATCTCCACCATCCCGTCCTTCATCACCGCCAGCAACGACCCGTAATCCGTCCCGAACTCCCGCGACAGCCTCACCATATTCACCCAGCCTCCGCCGAAGAAGTTATATCTCAATGCAGATGAATACGTCAGGCTGTCACCTTCCATTATATCATCCGCATCAGACGAAAGCAGCTTCTTCTTGATGATGTTCAAGTTCGGCGAATCGGCAGAGATGCAGAGGAACTTCGCCTTGGCAATCGGCAGAGCCAGACGGAAATTCTCAATATGGTCCTCATAGTACTTCTCTATCTGCCCGTCAGTCACAGCCGTATCGAGCCTCTGGTTTATATACTTCTGCTCATAGCGGTACTTCAGCAGCGAACGGCGATAGTCCTCCAGTTCCTTGGTGACATTCTTCTCCGACTTGGACAACTCCCTGTCCACCACATCATTGAACACCATATCGGTAGCCCATGAATTTATGTACTGGAGCGCCAGACGCGTGCTGTCCTCAGCCGAAATGCCGTCCGGAATGAACGTCGCCAAATCCGTATCATACAGTTTTTCGGACCCCACCTCAGCCACGACCTTGCCGTCACGGACAAACGACATAATCGTCTTGCACGAATTCAACATCGGCAGGACGATTACGAAAAAGCATACGCCTATAATATTCAGGACTCTGCGAGTACTCAAATCTATCTCGAATAATTAGGTGATTCCTTGGTGATAGTCACATCATGCGGATGGCTCTCGAGGTAACCCGCATTGGTGATACGCACGAACTGGGCGCCGCGCAGAGAAGCGATATCCTTCGCTCCCACATAGCCCATACCTGCACGCAGACCGCCCACAAGCTGGTAAACGACCTCAGCCACAGTGCCCTTGAACGGCACCTGAGCCACGATTCCTTCCGGAACAAGCTTCTTCACATCCTCTTCCATATCCTGGAAATACCTGTCCTTGGAACCATGCTCCATAGCCTCGAGCGAACCCATTCCCCTGTACGCCTTGAACTTCCTTCCGTTCAGGATGATGGTCTCACCTGGAGACTCCTCAGTTCCGGCAAACAATGAGCCGGCCATAATGGTGCTTGCACCTGCCGCCAATGCCTTCACGATATCACCCGAATAACGGATACCGCCGTCAGCAATCACAGGCACGCCCGTTCCCTCCAATGCCTTGGACGCAAGCATCACAGCCGTCAGCTGAGGCATTCCGACACCGGCGATGATACGTGTCGTACAGATAGAACCAGGTCCGATACCGACCTTCACCGCACTCACACCTGCATCTGCCAATGCCTTGGCACCCTCGCCCGTGGCAACATTGCCCGCAACTATCTGTATATCTCTGTTCTTGAACGCCTCGCAAGCCTTGGAAATCACCTCGAGCACACCCACGGAGTGGCCATGAGCAGTGTCAATGACGACCGCGTCAGCACCTGCGCTCACGAGCATCTCGATCCGGTCGAGAGTGTCAGACTTCACGCCGACTGCAGCAGCCACGAGAAGACGTCCCTTCGAATCCTTGGAAGCGATAGGATTGTCTTTTATCTTCATAAGGTCCTTATAGGTGATGAGACCTACAAGTTTGTTGTCCTCATCCACTACCGGAAGCTTCTCCACCTTGCTGCTGCGGAGAATGCCGGTGGCATCCTGAAGACTGATTCCCTTCTTCGCCGTGATCAGATTATCCTTCGTCATCACGTCCGAAATCGGAATCTTCTTATTGTCCTGAAAACGCAAGTCCCTGTTCGTGACAATGCCGATGAGCCTGCCGGCGCAGTCCACTACAGGAATGCCGCCGATATGATGCTTCGCCATAAGGGCCAATGCATCGCCCACAGTAGCCTCCGGACTGATGGTGACCGGATCGTAAATCATACCGTTCTCCGCTCTCTTGACCCTGCGGACCTGCTCGCACTGCTGGTCAATGGTCATATTCTTGTGAATCACACCGATACCGCCGGCACGAGCCATCGCGATAGCAAGATCAGCCTCAGTAACAGTGTCCATTGCAGAAGAAACAATAGGAGTGCAGAGAGAAATATCTCTTGTGAATTTGGTGGAAACATCTACAGCTCTCGGAAGGACTTCGGAGCGTGCAGGAACGAGTAGAACATCATCGAAGGTGAGACCCTCCGGAATTGCTGAATTTACGAACTGCATTTCTAACAAATATATTTTGGCAAATATACGAATTTTTTCAATGAAATTTACATTCCGGACATTTTCAATGCAAGATTCCCAAGATTTTCAATACTCCATTCCCAAGATTTTCAATTTGGTCGGTTTTTTCGATTTGTCTATAATAATGCGTAACTTCGTGGAATTGACCGACATTTTGCAGAACGCCGCGACTGGCGTGAACTGATTTTTTCGCGGAATTATAACTCAACAATATGAATACAAGACATATAGCATCACTTTTTCTGGCAGCGTTCGTTGCCATTGCCGGGGCCTGCTCGCCGGAGACGACAGTAAAACCCGATGAAGGGAACGGAACCGAACAGCCGGGGAAACCGGGAAGCGGAGAAGAAAATCCGGGCGGCGAAGAGAAACCGGGAGAAGGAAACAAACCTGAAGAAGGCGGAAAACCTGGCGAAGGTGAGAATCCGGGAGGAAGCGAGAATCCAGGCGAAGGCTCGACAGAAGAGACCGTAAACGTGACAGTTCTGAACCCCGGAGCGACAAAGGTGGAGACCAAACCTACCCCGCAACACCCGGACCTCATCCACAACGAAGAATACCACGAGTTCTACAATCCACTTCAGGACTACCTCGATGACTTCGGCAATATCGACTACGTCTGTGCACAGGGCAAGGGAACGGATTGGCCACGCGTGCTCGACGACTATTCAGGCATCCGCTTCTATCAGAGCACCTCTGCATCGAAGAACGGAGGATACATCCGCGTCCGCGCCCACAACGGAGCCAAACTGCTCAGCGTAACAGTAGGATCTGCGACATTGACAAAAATCGCCCACTCGGTGGACGGGCGTGCGAAAAAGTCAGAGACGAAGAACATTGACGCAGGCGGCTCCTACACAGTCGAAGGCGAATACGACGAAGTCTGCTTCTACTGCATGGGCACGACACAGAGCGAAAGATGGGAGATGAACAGCATCAAAGTCCGCTACCGTGGCGGCTTCATCGAGAAAGACTTCCAGACCGGCATTGAAAAGGAATACGGACCGCTCGTGCGTGTGGATCTGCCTCTGAAAGAAGGCTTTGAGAACGGATTCCCGACGACAGACAAGCCGTCATACGACAAATACGGCCTGACCGCAGGACGCGAAAACCTCCAGTGGAGCACCTGGTTCGGTTCATTCTCCTGGCAGAATCCTATTACAGGGAAGCAGAGCGCCCAGCTGCGCATCTACAAGGAAGACCCGGACTATTACGGCCAATCACAGTTCGGCCACCTGAAAATGGAATACTTCATCGAGAATCTCTCGAAAGTAAGCTTCAGCTACTGGTTCTCCGAGTTCTGGGTATCCGCGACGATTTCCTACTGCGAGTTCGACACCGACGAATGGAAAAATCCGCAGCAGATCGCCCTGAAGAGCTACAGCGACCGCAAGACCAAGCAAAGTTTCACATACGACTTAGGCGCCAAGGTCAATGCCAAAATCCGCATCCAGATAGACCCGGACAGCGGTCACCCGGACAACGGCCACCACGACCTGATTTTCGACGACTTCATCTTCGAATAAAATTTTTCATTTATACTATATAGGGACTGTCGTGAAATGCCGAAAAAAAGTTTTCGACTTTCCTAACGAGTTGAT
>OHET01000563.1_pt1 | contig 14396 bp, 10 predicted proteins | sample 1567351 | NCBI WGS metagenome assembly OHET01 (sample SAMEA3879529, study PRJEB24766) | human gut metagenome | biome: human-associated habitat; feature: feces | place: USA | collected 1985/1987
TGCGTTTTCCGATGTCGGCGTAGTCCACCATAGTACAAGTACCCTCCATGTTTTGAAGTGATACTTGTATTGTATGTGCAATCGACCTGAATTGTAATAATCTGAAAGTATAGTAGATTTTTAAGTTCAAGTCAGTTTTTGTAATTTAGAGAAACTCTTCCAAACACACACAGAGAATCATCGCTCCGATCATCATAAGGATACGCTTCCAGACAGGCCGTTCTGGAGCCACCTTTGGGCATAGTATAACTGTAAATGTCGCATAGCCCACTGTATACCAGAAGGGTGCTGGCAACATTGTTACAGTAAGGATAGCAGTCAGTCCCATCAACGCACAGAAAATCCAGAGTATGATGTTTCGTACCTTGCGTATTATCCCCTGCGACTGTGCAGGGGTACCAGACGCAGTTTTTTTTGCGCTCCTTGTACGTCTCTTTCCCAAAGCATCTTTGACGAGATACAGCGGATCTTTTTCCTCCCCCTCAAGTAATACTTTCTGCGAGCCATAACCACCCTCTGGCTCTGCCGCCTCAACAATGCTAACTTTCTCTTTGAATGCAGGAAGTTGAGCTTTCATATCTTCAAACCCGCTTTCAGCTTCTTCTGTTAGCCCACTGGAGCCGTCATTTTTCAGCATTGGAGTATCGATGGCCGCTTTCATGGCTTTAGCAAGTGCGCCAGTAACAGCCATCAGACGCTTTTCATCCTTCGTAAAGTCTTTGCTTTGCAGTTTCTTATTTTTGTATTTCCGACGTTCAGATTCGCGCCGATCAACCATCTGCTCCATCATGCGGCTACATTCATCGAACATTTCGTTCAGTTGGTTAATCAGGCCATTAAACATTTTTGCCTTTTCGGTAATGCTCTCGCACAGAATGCGCGATGTTTCCATCTTGTCCACAGCCTCTCCTGCCTGCGACATCATTACCTGCGCCTTCTCCAGATTTTCGTCAGCCTTCATACTAGCAGTAAAGCCCGTAAACAACACAACCGGAGCAGCCACAGCCGCTAGCGGCGCAAAGGCAGCACCAACAGCACTGCCAGCAATGCTGGCCGCTGTGCCAACCTCACCGATTGAAAGCATGGTACCTGCTAAAGATGCGCCCTCTGCCAGAACTGGTAGCGATCCACCCGCCGCTAACAGAAGTGCTGCACCTGCGGCGGTATCCACAGCGTCAGTGGAAATTGCACTGGTATAAGCACTGTCCAGTTTCTGGATTTCCATAGCATCATCTGAACTGAACCGGAAATTTTCCAGCTCATCAATGCAATCCGAAAGTTCCATCTGTATTTCTTTAGTTTTTTCAAAGCTACGGATAAACCGCTCCATCGAGTTTTCCAGCACGGTCTGCTTGGTCGTACCCAGATTAACAAGAGCTTCTTGGGTTTCCTCACGGGTATGATCCAGCAGGTCTTTTGCGGCATCATAATAACTCTGCGCCATCTGCCGCGTTTTTTCCGCCTCCTCGTTCTTATCCTGCGCATCCAGATGTCCGCCTACACCAAGTACACCGGCTGCAAGAGCGGCTGCACCGCCCAGTAATGTTAAAAGCGGCATATTTCCTCCTCAGAGCACAAATGGCTCATCACTATCCAAAAAATCTTCAAATTCATCCACTGTTTCGTACTGGACCTTACCGCCCAGTTTTTCTGTGATTTTGTTAGCTGCGTGAATTACGCCATCTGCGTCACCGGTCTCATAGGCAAAGTGCATAGTAGAAAGAGTAGTATCGAAAAATTCGTGGCACTCTGCAAAATACTGATCACGATACTGCCGCAATTGCTCGTTAAACTGTCGAGTCTCTTCCGCCGCCTGCTCCGACTCAGCAATCAGACGCATCCGCTCCTGATGTTCTACTTCGCGGTCTTTCAGGATATGGATCAGTTCCTGATAATAGCCGCTGGTCAATGTAGAACCTACCATAGCACCAATTGCACCACCCACAATTGGAATGGGAATGGCCGCCTGTCCCATGGCCATAAAGTAGCCCATAGTGGCCATATTCAGACCCTTGTCACCCAGCTCAATCATGCACTCTTGTGTAGTGATCTCACCGCTGCCCCACTTTGCCAGTGTGTTGCCAGTGACCATGACCGCCGTGACCACCTTGCCCGGAACATTTGCATCTGCCAAATTGCGGATAAATTTAGAAGACGAGCTAGACATCTGATGGCCAAGCACGGTCAGGCTGCTGCTCATCACATAGCCATCCACCGCAGTCTTGCCGGACTGCGCAACAGTATCTGCAATAGCCTCCTCTGCCGACTTCTCACCGTTGAGTAATGCTGTCACATTATTGATGCCCGACATGGTCAGACCCGTCACACCAGCATACTCTGCGCCTGCCATACCTGCTTCGTGCCCTATATGAATTATGTTTTCCGCTCTGTCCCCACGAAATTGATGCTTTCTAGCTTCATTAGCATATTTTTCTTTCGCAATTGCACGCTGTTTTCCTTCTTCTGGCATTTCTACGCCAGTTTTTGCAAGGTATTCATCATTTTCTACAAACTCGGTATTGGTTTTGCTACGCTTTGCATTGTTGACACTGCGAGAGAGTACCTGCAAGTTGTCCTCGCTGTTGGCGGCATCCCGAATATTCTCTGTTGTGAGCCATAGGTCATTCTTAGTTTCTTCAAAAATTCTTTCCAGCGGTTGTGTATGATCGGCTTCTGCAAGGTGTTTAGCCCAGTCTGCACCGTACTTGGCTTTAGCTGCTTTCTTGGTCAGTTCCAGTTCAGCACCTGTATATGGGTCTATAGGTTTTTGTCCATTTGCAAATGCCTGCATTTTTGCATTTCGCTTAGCTGCACCGCTGTCAAACAAATTTCGATTGCCGGTGTATTTGCTTGGTTTTGCAATTGTCTGTGCAGCCTTCTGCATTTGAATCTGCGTTGCCTGATTGGAAGCCGTGCGTGCTGCAATATCCGCTGCACCATTATCGCTGCCGGTGTGCTCATCTTTTTCGATCAACGCCTCTGTTTGCTGCTTTTTCTTTTTGAATAAGCCAAACATACTAGTTCACTCTTTCTTCATTTTAGTCTCTATAATACTTTTACATAGTCGCCCTGACTACGTATCCACATCTGGATTCCTGTGCCAAATACCTCAGCCTCTATGAGCCAACCCTTTTCCGTCACCTGCAAAACCTTTGCGGTGGGCAATCTATCCAATACCGATTCCAGACTAGGCCCAGTATACTCGAAGCGGATGGTCTGCAATTCACCACCGTACATAAACTGGATGCGCTTCCGCATCTCACCTTCCTGAAAGCGGTTGACATACCGCTGTGTGAAATGTCGGTCAAGCGTCTTATAGCTCTGGATACGGTCAATTCGGTAAATGGTAGGTGAGTTATCCTGTGGGTTCTTGAAGTGCTTATCCTTGTCGATGCCCTCGATGAATGCTGCCAGATAAAAATAATACTCGCTGAACAGGATTCCCACCGGCTCGATGGTACGAACACGGGTTTCTCCACCATGGGTGCGGCAATAGGTAATCTCCATCAGGTTACGATTTTCGATAGCAGTTCCAATCTCCCACAGACTTTCAATAAATTTCCGGCCATGCTGCGGCTCAACATAGTGAAATCTCTCGTTGCTGATGAGGTCTTTGACCTGATTCAACCGATCCAGTGGTGTGCAAGCCTGGATTAGCTTGTCCAGAATCGGGAACATTTCCTCCTTGACTATAGAGCGGCTTTCCAGAAGAATCTTGCACACTGCCAGAATTTCGCTGCTGGTAAGAAAGCGGGAAAGCGTGTCATCCAGCAGATAGCCGCCCTTTGCGGAGTTATACAAAATTTCCCGGCGTGGCTCGCTGTCTGCAAAATGATTGCGCAGTGTGTCAAGGTCGCGCTGTATCGTCTTCTCACTGACTCCAAAGTGGTCTGCGGTCTGCTGTTTATTCAGCACACCGCCCTGTACCAGAATCTGCTGAATATAGAGTATACGGTCTAATCTACTATTGCGCACAGCTTTCTCTCCTTCTCCGTCCATTGTAGCACAGCATAATAAACACTGCAATTCTTTGTGTGAAGTTTTGTCGTTTCACAAAAATATAAAAAAGTTTTTGTCTTATTTGCACAATATAAGTATAGAAAATGAGATGGACACCACATCTGTCCATCTCCTAAAAAGTCAAGGTAAAATGTTCTTCAGATGCCAGCCTCTTTTGAAGCGATAGGCACTGTTCATCATCTCATCGGTTATGGTATAAAAAACTTGTCTTGGAGAATAGCACTCGCCAAGCATCCCGATCACAAGCACAAGGTTCAGAACAAATGCAACACCTAACAAAACGATTATCATCTTTTTCATACAATCACCCTTTTTGAGATTTGTTATTCGCTACGCTGCTATTATAAAGGATCAGATGGACATAAATCTTGTCCATCTTGAAATTGCATGATTGATATAATTATACGCATTCAGTTATTGTGTATGTGCATATACGTATACACAATAGCTGAATATAAATACTATAATTATCAACGATATTTCGCTGTAAAGCAACACCCACTCATCTGAGAATATTTTAGATGAGTGGGTGTTACCACGTGAGTTAGGTTTGTTTTTTGTAAACTGCATACACAATTACAGCATAAAACCGCAGCTTCACTCGTTAATTCGGTGGCAGCTGCGGATTTTTCTCAGCTTTGCTCTAAGTACAGAATCAGGCTCTTCTTATAGACCCTCCATAGCTTTCCAACTTTGAATGCTGGAAGTTCTCCTGAGTTCAAAAGATCCAGAAGAAGATTTTTACCAATGTGCAAAATTTCTTGAACCTGCTTAAAATTCAGAACGTCTGGGTATTTTTCTAAATCTGACATTAAAATCCATCTCCTATCTTTGGCTTACTGTAATTACAGCGTTGGCTTGCAACAGTCCTCGTAGGTACATTTTTTCAGAGGGTCACGTTTACGCTTCATCGGTCAATTCCCTGTACCCTCGAATAAATCGGAGCAACCGGGAATCGTGCATACTGTCGATTATTTAGAATCTGATCTGGGATAATTACCGTATTGATCTCCAGCATATCCAATGTTTCCTCGATTCGCTTTCTTTTACCTTTACCATATTTCACAGATTCATCTGGGTGATTTGCTGCTTCGATGTAGGCTCGAACTAACTCTTTTGTGCTTTTGTCCAGATTGCTTTCTTTCAGACGCTCTAATGCACCTGAAGCGTGATACCACGGGTGCGCTCCAAACATTTTGTAGGCGCATTTATAGAGAAGAACCGGAATCACTGTTTTAAGTTCTGTAAAGTAGTCAAACAGCGCGTGATCTTTCAAGCTGATTTCCATGTCATCCAGATTTTTGTGCTCAAACTTTTTCAGATAGGGCCGTTTCAACTGGATTTCATATCGGACAAGATTCTTTGAAGCAGCAATATCTTCAGACCGAATCGCATATCCTTTCTCTTCTTCGGCTGATAACTGCTTGTGCTTATCGTATAATTCAAAATTATACTTTTCTTTTATGAACGTGCAGCTTCTTATTTCATTATGCTGGTCATGGTGCTCTTCTTGGCCTTTTCCATGAGGTTTAACTTTTCCTGCATAACGAACTACTTTCATAGGGAGCGTTGGGTCGGCCTTCACATAGAAATCTTGCGTAATGTCTATGCGTTTCATTTTCCAGACGATAGAATCTTCGACATCCAGAATGCCAAGGCCCTCCAGTTCGTTCAAAAAAATTTCTTCTTGACAGGCCAATCCACGCGGAGAAAGGTTGGTTAGAGCTAGTCTCGATGGCTCTCCTGCAATTCGGGCAAGATTTACCCCAGATAGGGTTATATAATTTTTCTTGTATTCTGGACATGATGACAGCTTGATCGTCAGCCCACCGCCTATTCGCTTATAGATATAATAGTTTTCAGGCATTCTGCTGCAATGTACCTGACGGTATTTTCCCTCGTTCATCAGATTCTTGATTGATTCAAAGAGATGGGATTTCGATTCATAATCTGAGTATTCACCGACAATTTCAAATGTGTGGATTGATGGAGATAAAATTGGGAGCTTTTTGGGCATAGTCATAAACATGACCTCCTCATAAAATTTATCTCACTGTTATATCCCCATCTAAGTTTTAATAAATCTAAATCATCCTATGTAATCTATCCTAATATAGAAACATCTATATAAAACCAATCTTCCATAATCTGATTTTTCTTGATATTCATCGATATAGAATCATTTCTTATATCTTATAGAAAAATCACATTGAAATTTTCTGTTTTTTCCTTTGCCTGCCAATAAGACACTAAGGTAAACCATCAAAATCCATCCTAAAGCAAAAGCATCGGTAGTTTCGACATTCGGGACTATTTTTTCTTTCAAAATTCTTTTTCTCGGAAGGCTATATTGATAAATTCTAACGATTCTACCTATAAAAGACACATCTTCTAATAAAACAAAAATTCCCTTGGCTCCAATAGCAGAAGCCAAGGGAAAATGCAAGGTACATCAATGCAATTTTGATGTAACACACATTACACAGTGTGTATTGTGTAATGTGTGATTCTCTTATGATTTACTCATGTATAGGCTAAATAATTCTACCGCCTGTGAAATTTCGGATTCGTAGGTTAGATAAGTCGCTTCGTCAAGCAGCTTGTTCTTTTCCTGCAAAGTGATAACATTAGCATTCTTTGCAGAATCTCCGATATTATCTTTGTATGCTTCAAAATCTATCGTTGCAAGGATGATCTGAGGCAGCGTAGATATTTCTGTAATCATCGACAAAATTTCCTTGCTACTCTCCTGACTAGCTTCTTTTCCTCTTGGGGAATCTACAACGAAAGGAAATCTTATCGTTTGGGTTTTGAAATAATCCATCGTTTGAAACAGACCTACAAACTGTGCAAGGATTATTTTATTCTCCAATGTTCCCTGTGCTTTAATTGGTGTTAACAGCTTAATCGTTCCATCATAAGCCGAGTTCCATGCATTCAGCTTCATAATGTTATATCGAGTGAAGTCAATATATTTTTCTTCAACCTCATCTTTATTAGGGAGTGTCCTTAATTCTTTCTTTATCTCCTTCAACTCAGATTGAATATCGATCTGTCTTCCTTCATTCGTTTTTAATTGGGAGCTAAATCGGTCGAGCGTATCTCTCATGCCACGCTGACGGACATACACATTGAAGCTCTCAGATTTTTCTTCAAATGTAGTCTCCAGTTTTTTCAGGTCGGACATAAGAGCTACGTATTCTTCTTTTTCACTTTGTAATTTTTCACGAATAGAAGCAACTGCCTGTGAAACATACTGCATTACATAATCTTCACTTACGTTCATGTAGTTTGCATGGACTCTATTATATATTTCATCATCATACAAATATCCACACCGAGGACAAGTATGTGCTGCTTCATGTACAGATTCACCTGTTGCACCAGCAATTTTACGATATGCGGATATGATTTCTAATTGCTGCTCATGCTGTTCCAACGAAACTTGAAGTTCCTGAATGACATTTCTTTTAGTGCCAATCTTATTTACAAGATCCTTGATTTTTGCTTTTATAGGTCTGATGTTTTCATCAAATTGAGCAACGTCATCTGCCGGAACGATGCCTTGAACTTCCTCCGAGATGGATTCAATGATTTCCGATAATCTTAACGCATCCTTTTTCAAAGAAGTTATTTCTTCTTGCAGATGATCTCTTTGAGCCATTAGCTCAACAGAATGCTTCGTATAGATATTTAAGTGATAATATAGCGATTTGATTCTGTCAGGCTTCTTATACTGCTCCTGATTCTGGAAACTTCCATATAGAGTGCTCCAGCCATCATCTTGATCGATATAATAGGGAAGAAACGTAAATGCGGGTGGAGCTAACGTGATTTTTCCAGTGTCCTTGCTATCCAAATAGATTCCAAAGTCAAAAATCTTCTCAAGCAACGGTGATAGCTCGTCCATAACTTTATTGGTTATCAGTAGAAGCTCGTCACTCTTAAAAACAGCATAGTTTTTTATGTGCCTAATGATCCTGTACTCAGCATCATCGACCTTAAAATCTAAAATGTACAGCTTACTGTTTATATCCCACACGTTATCGTACTTTACATTTGCGCCAAACGTATGATACAGCGATTTCAATAATGATGATTTTCCAACGTGATTATCTGTACTTGTAACGACATTTAATCCTTTTTCAAATTTTTGAAAGCGAGCACTTTTATTTACAATATCGGCTATCAATACACTTTCAAAATACATTTCACGCATTGTCTCGCCTCCAATGGTTTATCATAACACTCGTAACAACAACCAGCATATACAACTCCGAATATATTGGAGGAACATTCCCAATTCCGCGACGAACTCGTTTCGCATAATCAACTATATTTTCACCATCTTGGAGTGGATTTGCTAGAATAAAGGCATCTGTCTTCTGAAATAAAGTCCTCTGTATGCTATTTTTCCTCTGGTCATCAGTAACTACCTGAAGATACGCAAAAGATAATTCATGCGCTTCAGAATCTTGATAACCAGACCATTGTGCTACTTCGTCAAATGTCGGTATGCTTACCATTATTGCACTATTGATTATTCTCGTAATGTCATTTTTGGAAACACCTTTATTTTTTCGCACTGTTTCATAGTCAGAATCATCGCTTAGCCCCTCATATCGTTGTTTTTGAGAAAGAAGCTCGACCAATGTATTGAATATTGTCTTTGCGGTATCTAAGCTGATATGTGGATATGCTTTATATAGAAACTCATTCAAATTTTGCTCTGCCATGTTCCTATGCTCTGCAATCGTAAGAATTGTTCGCATATGTACGAATTTTGACAGATCAACATTATCTGCCGGTATGGACAAGGCTTCACCGATGTCCTCTCTGATTTTACGTTGCATCACAGAATCTATTTCGCCAAATGGAGTTTTTTCACGACTTAAAGTCTGTTCTTTTATGCCATCTTTCTGTGACGCATTCACTTTTAGCACACACGGTGTAACAAGGCCTAGCTCTTTTACGTTCCAAGTTTCATTTTTCAGGTGTAGATATAATTTTGGAAGCCATTTCTTACGGACGACAGAATCGATTACAATTAAGTCCTCTTTGCTCTTTAGCTGATAATAGCTAACAACTGCTGGAGAATCCTCCTTATCAAATATCGATATATCGTCATAATGGTCTAAAACCAGTAGATAGTCAAGCTCTTGGTGCATTTCAACCGCCATGTGAATAGCCTGACTGACTTGCATTTCCAATCGGTTATACGCAAGGCTTCCAGATTTAGTATCCTCCGTAATGGCTTTAGGCTTACGTTTTCTCTTTTCCAAGGCATTCACTCCCTGACTGGTTTGTAAACTTACAACATCTTTTTCAGCAGCTCTACCGCACTTTCCTCTGCCGGATCATTGGTTCCAAGCTCGCCACGGAAAGCACGAGCAAGCACAGCTTTTTTCATGGTGTCAATCTGATCAAGGATAGATGCAGCAGCTTCTTTTGCAGCGGTCTCTTTGGCAAGGAGACCATTAAGAATATGAACGATTTCAGCCTGTTCATTCACTTGTGGCATTAACAATTTCAAATTTCTAATGTCATCTAGTCCCAGACCAATTTTAGTTGCTCCACGTTGTTTACTCTGCATTTGCTTCAGTCCAACGTCTGAAACTAAATACCATGCTATAAACTCCGCATTATTTTCTTCGGTCGGTCTGGCGAGTGCAATATGTTGGTTGATATACATATCCTGATCGGCGTTTCTTACAAGACCGATCATTCCTATATCTGCTGTAATGGAAATCAATATATCGTTCTTTTGTAATTTACTTCTTTGACCTTCTGCCTTACTCGGAAGATTAACATATTGAATATCTTCCATGTCAAGTTCAACCGTTCCATGGTCGAGATTTCCCATGCGAATGAAGACAGAGCCACTATCAGAATAATACTGTGCCCAGCCGCGAGAACCGCTTGTCACATAACTAAAGAGCTGGGTTGATGTCTCCCTTTCCCAACTATCCAGCGTCAAACCATGTTTTTCTCTCCATTTTGCAGTCAGCTCACCTGTAAACGCCTTATGCAGAACGGCAGACTTGCGCAGTTCAAAGCCGTCCACAACAGCCTGCGCCTTTTCCTTGGCCTCATCCAGCTTTGCAAAAATGCTTTCGATGCGGTCAACGAGACGCTGCTGCTCAGCAAGCGGAGGAAGTGGAATGCGATAATTTCTCACATAATCCATGCTGATTCGCTGTTGCCCAACAGTTCCACTATATGTGTTTTTCCCACCTTGAATAAAGTTTTCATCGGAAATCAGCCAAAAAGTATATTTTGACAGAATCTTTGGCTGACGAAGTATAATAAGCTCAGTCGTTCCACCGCCAACTCCATTTGGCAAATTTTCTGCTACCATGGATTTTCTATTTTCAAAACACGGCGATATTTTTGCAAAAGCAACATCTCCATCTGCAAACTGCGTATGGCCTTTTTTTGCTTTCTTCCAAGGCTGAATTTCAAAAGTATAATCATTCTGCATTCCAGCAGAGATTTTTTCCATAGGAATGAATGCTGCATCCGCATCTTCTTCTACATCATTCTTCGGATTCACACAGTAAATCTTGTCCAAATAGGCCCAACACCAATTCTCAGGAATCGGATACGGCTGCTCTTCTACCGGCACAAGTGCCTGCGCCAGCTTTTCTTCTGGTGTCAGCCCCTGTGCTACTTTTTTCCCTCTTGCCATCTTACACCTCCGAGCCTTTCAGAGCTTTCAGCTCGTTCACAACGCTCATCAGCAGGTCAACGGCTTCTTCCAGCTGTGCAATGGCTTCCTCGCCGCTTTCTATGGGGTCTGGCAGGTCTTCGTAATCTACGATGGAATCATCCCGAATCAGGCCGAGATTAAGGCTATTGCCCTTTTCTGCGATCTGCTCACGGGTAAAGACACTCCACCGCTCATCCTGAACTGCATGGCGGTCAGCGGCCTCGTAAGCAGCTTCAAAGGCTGCAAAATCTTCTGTCTTCAGCGGATTGGTCTTGCCAAAGGACGGCATATTGGTGCGCAGGTCGTAGAACCAGACTTCCTTGGTATTGCCCTTGTCCGTTTTTTCACGGGTAAAGAACAGCACATTCGTCTTGACACCCTGCGCATAAAAGATGCCCTTAGGAAGGCGCAGAATCGTATGCAGGTTGCACTTATCCATCAGGTCAACACGAATCTTTTCGCCGTCACCGTCTGCAAACAGGACGTTATCCGGCAGCACGACCGCTGCACGGGCTTTTCCATCCGCTTTCAGACTGCGGTAGATGTGCTGCAAGAAGTTCAGCTGCTTATTGCTGGTAGGGAAGGTGAAGTCGTCTCGTGTAGCGCGCTCACCGCCCTTTTTTGTGCCAAAGGGAGGATTGGTCAGAACGACATCATAGCCCTTCATGCTCTTGCCGATGTTGGACAGGGTATCGCCCAGAACGATCTCGCCCTCAATATCATGCAGCATGGCATTCATCAGAGCCAGACGGTGGGTATCATGCACCAGCTCTACGCCTGTAAAGGCTTTTTCACGCTCAAAGGCTGCGGTATCAGCATCCAGATCAAAGAAATCGTCGGTCTGCTCCCGGACATACTGATTGGCGGCGATCATAAAGCCGAACGTGCCACAAGCAGGGTCGTTGCAGCGTTCGCCAGCCTGCGGCTTTACCAGACGGGTCATAACATCGATCAGCACACGCGGGGTAAAATACTGGCCTGCGCCAGACTTTTTCTCGTTGGCGTTCTTTTCCAGCAAGCCTTCGTAGAGGTTGCCTAAGCCTTCCTCACGGGCAGAGAACCAATCCAGACCGTCAATGGTGGTGATGATCTTTTCGAGGTTCTTTGGCTCGTCGATATTGGTGGCAGCACCCTGATAGATTTCTCGGACACGTCCGGTGCAGTTTTCACCCAGATAATTCAGAAGCTCTTTATAGAACTTTTTCAGTTCAATGCCGCTCTTCGCCGTCAGCTTGTCCCAGCGATAGCTTTCCGGGATCTGGCTCTCTGCCCCCGTCTCTTTTGCCATCTTCAGGAACAGGATGTAAGTAAGCTCTGTAACGTACTGGTGATAGGTAATGCCATCATCACGCAGCACGTTACAGAGATTCCAGAGCTTCGATACGATTTCCTGGGTCGTCATGCGGTTCTTCCTCCATCATCGTACAGGTACTCATTCAGTTCCAGCACGATGCTTTCCAATTGATTTCCAAATACTTTATTGATCTTATTAAAGCCGCCCTGCGCCTTGAAACGCCCGTCCTCATCGAAAACAGCAACATTCAGCACCGATTCCTCCATCAGGTACTTTTCCATCCGGCTGATCCAGTTCAATTCCTGCATGGAGAAGTGGTGCGCTTTTTTCAGCTTATCAACGGCCTTTCGGATTCTGGCCTCGTGGGAAATCAGCGCAGAGCCGATTGCATATCTGCGGATCAGGCTAATGATGTCTGCCGTGATTTCCTCATTGGTCATCTGCGAAATGGCCGTATTGAGCTGCTGCGTGGTGAATCCCTCCCGATCGAGCGTCAGGCGCAGGGATTTCAGGCTTTCACGGGTCAGCTCTTTCGGTCTGGTGCAAACGATATTGAGAGCAGCGACTTCGTTCAGGTTCGTCTTTACATAGTTTGCAAAGGCATCCAGATAGTCTTCCGGGCGGTCGCTGCTGCCGTAACCTCTCGTGTGCGACAGCAGTTCGTCCTCCTGATCGGAGATCACCAGCTTGCGGCCACCATTCGGTCTTGTCTGCTGGAGCATTTCAAACACGTCTTTGCAAGCCAGAAGTTGCTTTTTCGCTTCTTCTGGCTTGCTGTTCTGAAGTTCTGCAATGAACTGCGTGGGGTCTTTTCCACCCGTCATGCTGATAAAGTGCTCCATTGTCCTGCTGTCCATATTGCGCTTTCTGCGCTGCAATTTTGCCACGATCTGGTTGATCTGGTTCTTTACCTGTCTATCATCTTGCAGCACTTCCAGACCATCCAGAAGCTGCGCAAAAGAGGCGGCAGGGTTTGCCACAACAGGTTTCATGGTGTTGACATCTTCCAGAGACTCATAGACACCGACGGGGTCGTAAATTTCAAAGTGTGTCTTGTGGATAGCCGGGCAAAGTCTGGTAGCACGACCCAGCATCTGCTCAAACAGGATGCGGGATTTTACCCGGCGCATGAAAACCAGCGTTGTGATTTCAGGAACGTCGATACCCGTAGTCAAGAGGTCAACGGTGACAACGACGCTCGGATAGCGTTCATTCTTAAAACGCTTGATTGCTTCCTCGACTTTTTTCTTGTTGCCGCCGCCAACGCTGCCAGTGATTTTCATAATGGCATCGTTATCCACGCCTGTCTTCGCATAGATTTCTTTCAGAATCTTCACGATGAGGTCTGCGTGTTGGTCGTCCACTGCATAAATCAGGGTCTTTCCCTGCACTTCAGGCGTTTCGGGGTCAATATCACGGGCGATCTCTTCCAGAACAGCCCGGTTGAAGGGTTCTGTAATGACCTTGCGGTTGAATTTATCAACGTCAAAGTCCAGCTCATCGTTCAGCAGCTCCGAGTTTGTGATCTCTCCCGTGATCGTATCATAAACTGTTACCGTATCGCCTTTTTTGTAGTGGATGCCCTCCTGACTGAGCTTTGTCTTCAGCTCGTGCGGCGCATCATGGTCTACAAGATAGCCCTCAATAACGGCTTCACGGTAAGTGTACTTATAGACTGGCTGGCCAAAAATCTCCGTAGTCTGCAATGCAGGTGTTGCCGTCAGCGCAATCTTCACCGCATCGAAATACTCCACGACCGAGCGATATTTGCTCTGATAATCGGTTTGGTCACGGTAAAGAAGCTCATCTTCACCCATTTCCTTGTCCAGAATGTAGCCTCGGTGCGCTTCATCAATGATAACAAGGTCAAAATCGGTGACAGCCGGCATGGTATCCTCGCCATTGTAAAGAATCCGCTTTACCATGCTCTGCACGGTAGAGACCTGAATCCTCGTTTCCTTATCCGCAGCTTTGTCCTCCAAACCCTTGATATTGTAAATATCATCAAGGGTCATAAGGTCTTCCAGCTTGACTTCCTTGAAAACATCGGTTGCCTGCTCACCAAGAGAAGTTCGGTCAACCAAGAACAAAATTCTGCGGAAACGTCCAGTTTTCAGGAAGCGATAAATCATGCCCAGAATCGTCCGGGTCTTACCTGTACCTGTCGCCATTGCCAGCAGGATACTTTGCCGACCATTCAGGATGGCGTTTTCTGCGGCCTGAATCGCTTTCAGCTGATACTCACGGAGGTTTAATCCGTCTTTATCCCGAAGCAGGTCATACGGCATCGCTTTCAGAGCCCGATCTTTGGCTTGAATGTCCTTTTCAAGCTGCTCCATCATACCAGTCGGACTCATCCAACCTTTCATGGCC